>Ga0256409_1000397_pt1 | contig 29754 bp, 44 predicted proteins | sample PhySR1_FD_185981 | JGI IMG/M metagenome (GOLD analysis project Ga0256409, IMG submission 185981) | Leaf surface microbial communities from sunflower plants in UC Gill Tract Community Farm, Albany, California, United States - DLSL S.R1 | ecosystem: Host-associated > Plants > Phyllosphere >...
TACCGAGTCCCGACACGCCGCGCAGCGAGACGTCGGCAGGTACGGTCACGCCCTTATCGCCCACGCTGATGGGGAAGCGAATGTATTCAAACCCTGCCACCGGCACCGTGATTTCCTGAAGCTGAATAGCACCCGGCAGAATATCGAACTGAACCGTGACCACTGCGCCGTCCACGCTCACGACATGGCAGGGCAGCGCCCGTCCCTGTAGCGCGGCGCGATCCTCAATGCGTGTTGTGGTCGCGTTCGCCAGTGAGGCCAGAAAAGGAAATTTTTGTGCGTTGCTCACGCGGATTTACCTCCTGAGATGGCAAGCGTCCCGATCGCTTCGAATATCGTTACCCAGGCCTCACCTGAGCCATTCATGAATTCGCCAACGTGACGTTCTGAGGTGATAATGAAGTCGCCCGAAAAATTCAGCTTTCCGCGCTGGGCGGAGAAGGCTTCGGACGTGTTGACCGACAGAAGTGACGCGGATCCATTCACCAGGCTGTCAGGCAGGTAAACGGTATCACCTACCATCAGATCGCCACGCAGGGGCGTTTTGAACGACACCCTGTTGATGCCTATCCAGGTCGGCTGCCCAATCAGCTCATCGGCGTTGATTGTCCTGGCGCCGCTGGCGGTCAGGTTATCGAAAAACCGGACCACCCCCTTCTGCATAACAAGACTGATGCCGCTGTAGTTTTCCTCACTGATAAGCCCGAGTGAGGCACTTTTCATCGCGACAGCCAGCTGTGACGGGCGGTTATAAACGCCTTTCCAGGCTTCCGGCAGCACGAGTTTGTCACTGATGCGTATATCCAGCGTTGCGTCCGGATAGGCCGCGCTGAGCGATCGGGTCAGAACGTCACTCAGCTTTTCACCCTTTTTTCCATCGAGCGTGATGTTAAGCGTCTTTCCGTTTTTGTCGGTCAGAAGCCCAGGATTGATGATGAGATTCAGCGACTGGTTGACGCCCTGCCAGTTACCGTAAGGATTGAAGACTTTTCCCTGCAGCAGGATCCCCTGCTGCTCCGGACGCTCCAGCGGCAGACCACCGGAAAAGCCCCCGTACAGCGTCACGTTCGCCCCGAAAAGGTTAACGCTCTGCGACAGCGCCGCCATGGGCAGCCCGTAAATGGCCAGCATGGTGCCGCCGGTGGCCACGTCCGGCGAGGTGATGTAGATATCAAAAATAATATTCAGCGCGCCCGCCGGGCTGTCCGTGCTGACGAAGGGGCCGACAGCATTACCGGCCGCATCCGCAATCGGCCTGCCCGCACTGTCCGTAATATCCAGCTCGTAATAGCGCATTCAGTCCGCCTCAAACTGCTGCGTGCTGTCCCGGAACACCAGTTTTCCGGGTGACAGGGACAGCGCCAGATTAATGTCGTAGTCGTCCGGAGAAGCCACCAGCGGCACATACGCAATCACGGCATTCTGGCCGTCTTTCAGCTGGAGATAATACCGCCGGGCGTAGTGGTTCCAGGGAACCGAACCAAATACCGGGCTGCCGCCAATGGTGGCCCTGAACGTAAACGGCTGGCCGGTCGGAGGCCTGAACGCGATGTAGGTCGTCAAAATCCGAACTCCTGTTGCAGCTGCTGCATCACGCCCGACCAGGACAAACCATCCGTTTTAGCTCCGGTACTGAATTTACTCATCAGATTACCCAGCGTGGCATCCAGCTGGGAGACAGTAAGCAGCGGCTGCTCAAACTCAAGCGACCAGGAATACTGCACCTGTTTGTTCTGGGGTGAAAAACCGGAGTTGTCGGCCATATTGCGCAGCAGACAGCCGGTGTAGATAAAGGATGGCGTAAGTACGGTATAGCTGCCGCCGCTCTGGTTGTGCCTGTCCAGCGCCAGCTTCAGTGCCATAAACGTCATGGTCTTATTCGCATAGCCGGATTTGGTCGATGCGGGGCGCAGCATCTGCATGATGATTTTATTGGGTTTCTGAACAACAGCGTTTGCCGCCGTAGCCTGGTTATAAAAAGGGAAACTCCCGATATCCTGCTGTATCAGCGTCGTGCCGGCTATCGGCATAAACCGCGTTGAGTTGTCGGCCAGCTCGCCGTGCAGGGCACCGTCAAGGATGCTCAGCCCTTCCGTGAAAACAGCAATGGGCAGTGTGCCACCGGGAATATCCGCCGCGATGCCATCGGTGAGCAGGATCGGGGACACCTCAAAGGCCAGGCGCCAGGCCTGCCCGAAAAAGTTGAGAGACATACTCCCTCCGTGTTAATGCGGAATGTACTGTGACTGCGCAGAGGCGCTGATATCAGAACCGGGACGCTGATTAACATCGAGTTGCACCACCACGCGCTGATCGCGATTGCCCTGCAGCTGCTGTTCAGCCGACCTCAGGCGGTCCATCAGTCCGGCGTGCTGATCTTCACCGCCGCGGATCTGCGGGAGAAGTTTTTCCAGATAGCGGATGGTTTCCAGCTTCACGTTCAGGTTACCGTCCTTGTTTACGGCAACGTTGCCGCCGTTGTACTGCGCCAGCGTTTCGGCGACGTCACCGTGATAGCGCCTGAGGTTGTCCTGAAAATAGCGTGAGGCTGCCTGGGTGGCCTTCTGCGGATCAAACCTGTCGCTGTCCGACAGGCCGTAGCGTGCGCCGGTATCTCGCGTGAACTGGAAAAGGCCGCCAGCACCTTTGCCGCTGATCGCCCGGATGTCCCAGCCCGATTCCGCACCGGCAACAGCAGACAGCATGCCGCCCGGCAGTCCGCTCCGGTAATTCTCATCAGCAACGTGGCTTTTGAGGACATTCAGCGCATGACGATCGTTAGGATTCACCTGGCGGGGTGTGTTCGCCGCGGCAGTCTCTGCGTCAGTCTTATTTTTCCGGGCGTTCGCGACCGCGCGATTGCGCATAGGTACCAGTGCAGAGTTATCAAAGATCACCCCGGCAGTGTGCCCGACAGCTTTTGTCAGGTCCCACGGGGTTGCATAGGTGCCCATAATGAGATTTCCCAGCGCCTGGCTGTTCGTCTCAGGACCGGCTGGCTGATCCGTCTTTTTCGCGTCGTCGTCTTTCCCCGTCAGCTTATCAAACCAGTGGATAGCATCCCTGACAGCGCTGGCGATATCCCTGATATCTTTCTCAAAATCAGAGAGGTCTTTCTGAAATTCCGGGCCTGAGAGCCAGGCACCCAGCCTTTCCAGACCGTCCGCTACCGTGTCGAAAACGGCTTTTCCGTTGCCCCCCTTAAGAAACCGCTCAATATCCGTGGTCAGCTCGTCAGCCAGATCGCCAATTGGTTTATTCAGTTTCGCGAGCACGGAAAGAAAAGTGTTACCGACGCGATCGGCATCATGCGACAGGCTGCCGCTCAGATCCTGAAAACTCCGCTGCGTGCCCGCGCCCATGTCCCTGTCGAGCTGCTGAGACTGCGCCCCGAACATGGCATTCAGGCGATTCATGTCCCCTGAGTTTGCCGCTATCTGGTTGGCGGTGTTGACGTCAATCATGCCGCTCAGCCCCATGCTCTGGAGCACGGCCTGAGAGACACCGGTTTTTTTATAGTCCTTCAGCAGTGACGCGGCCCGCGACAGAAACGCTGGCAGATTGGTACCTGCGCCCTCCTCAGGGTTAATCCCGAGAGAGAGCAGCCCGGCATAGGCCGGATCCTGCGGGTTATTCTGCGCGTTAGTCAGCCCCTGAATAATGCTGCCGGTGCCGGAAAAGCGGGTACCGTAAACATTCTGCGCGGCCTGCATCTGGCCGGTAGTCATGTTGTTGCCCTGCGCAGTGCGGTACTGTGCCGCAACATGGCGGGCCATCACGTCATAACCAAACAGCCCGCCGGTGCTGAGTAATCCCAGGCGGGCTGACCAGCGAACGGTCGAAGAGAACAGCCCCTTCAGCAGTTTCTGGGTTGTATCGAGGGTTTTATTGACTAACCCGAACGTTTTCAGCGTGCGCTGTGCGGACTTGTCCAGGCCACCCAGAAGTTTACCGATCTCACGTCCCCACGGCGTGGTGGTGCCACCCGGAGACACCGGTTTTTTATCCGGAACGGATGGCATGCCGCCCGGCGAGACAACCGGTTTGCCCCCCGGCCCGATCTGCAGGGCGGCCTGAAATTTCCGTACCACCTCCTCCATGCGCTTCAGCCGGGATTCGTCGATGCTGATATCGAGCACAGGACGCGTATTATCCGCCATTGAAAATCCCCCGTGGTTTGCATTTCAGCAGCTCGCGAAGCTGCGCGGCCGTGCGCAGCGCCAGCCCGCTCTGCCTGAATAACTCGCTGAACCCTATACCGCTAGCGTATCCAAGGAGGTCGCTGACGACGTGCTCTCCGTCCCGCCAGTACTCCCGCCGGGCTTCGATATCGGCAATGATGCTGTCCAGTCCGTAACATTCAGCGATGTAATCTGACTGTTCCACAGTCCAGCCACGCTCACCATCAGGACTTCCGCCTGATCCGGTTTGTTTATCGCTGAGACGCATGTAAAAAAAACCAGCTCACCGATAACGTCATCCAGATCGACGATCCCTTTTTCCAGTGCAACCTCCAGCGGCTGGTTATCCCAGCCCTTACCTTCAGCCGGATACACGAGGTTTGACAGGCGGATGATTTCGTTAACCAGCGTGTTACGCACCCCGCTTTCGCCTTCCCAGATGTTCATATCACCGGCGATCTTTTCCAGCAGCAGATACGCCACGCGCGGCCCGGCGACAACGCCCAGCCCTTCGCTGAAAATGGAGGCAAAAACTTTACTCAGGATGAAAAAATGCTGGCGGTAGACCTCCTTTGAAATCGGTGTGCTGTGCACCCAGCACATACCGCTTTCGGTCTCCACTTCCGCAATCAGGTTCATGTTTCGGGCTATTTTCATCACAGATCCCACATATCAGAGTTGGTGTAATAAATACCGGTCAGGGTGATCAGCAGTCCCGGACCGCCCCCCGCAAACGTCATGTCGCCGCAGGAAGAAATCGAGGTGTTGGACAGGTCGAAATCCCCGAAGGTGCTGCTGTCGGTGTACAGCCGGCAGTCGCCCAGCACGCCGTCTTTCTCATAACGCGCCTTGAACTGTGCGGCCAGTGCCTGACTGCGCACCAGATGGATTCGGGCCTGCGCCATCATGTAGGGCTGCGGCGACTGAACAACGCCGGTCATGGTTGGCAGGGGTTCTACGATGTTTCCCTGAAACGCAATCTCAATGCCCTCTTTCGCCAGGTAGGACGCCGACACGTTAAGCTCCGGCACGTCGCTGAATTTAATGCTGGCACGGACGCGATTGAGCATGCCCTGCTTAATTTTTGGATTTGTAGCCACGGATCATCCCTCAGGAAAGCTGCATGGTGACGTTGATGTTGAACACAATTTCGGTAAAACCGCGCATCGGCGTATAGGTGGCAGAGAAACCGGCGTAGCGACCCGCTTTATAATCTGTAGGGTTATCTGTCGTGTAGGTTTTAAAGCGGATGGCATTAACCACGGGTGCGCCGTTGACCAGGCCGTAGCTGACGCCGGTATTGAACACGCCCTGTGCGACCTGCTGCAGCCTGTCAATACCATCCTGGCTGTAGTACAGCGGGTTAATCGGATTATTGCTGCCGTTAATAATGGCGTTGGCCAGCATCAGATCGATGTTAATCTGCACCCAGTCGACGGAATACCAGTAGGTCATGTCGTTACCGTCGCAGGTGACGCCTTTTTTCAGGATCGCATTTGAAATCCCGCCCTCTGCACCGGTATCGACATAGTTGATACTGTTTTTTTCAAGCGTAGTGGTAACGGAAGACTTCGCCGCTGTGGCGGTCATGCCCTGCAGGAAGCGAAACGCCATTGGCGGCACCTTGTTCACCTCAGACGGGCTTGGCGACACAAAATTCCACATCACGGCCGCTGCGGTCAGCTCGTCCGGATAATTCTCGCCTGAGCAGGCCACAACCGACTTGATACCGCTGTACGGATTATCGGGACCGTCAGTGGTCACAAAGAAGTAGAGCATCGACTCATCCGACGTATGCAGCTTCGCCAGCGCGATAAAGTCTTTTACGCCATCCCAGCTGCCGGGCACCAGATAGGCGTACATCCGCATGGCCGGATCGTTAATCCAGGCCTTCAGCGCGGCAACTTCTTCTTCAGGCTTGTCATCAAAATAACCCAGCTCGATGAGATACAGCCCGTTGGTGCTGCCCTGCGCAAAATAGTCATCCGCTGCGGTAACCAGCTCACTGCTGCTGCCTATAGTGAACGTACCGGTTTCGGTGGGCTGCGCTTTGGGCGCGGTCTTAACTGACCAGGTCAGCGTGCGCCGGTCCTCCAGCGTGGCCTCGAACGTCCCGTTCCAGGATGAAGGTGAGCACCCCGACACCGTAATGCTGAATACGCTGCCCGTATCCCGATCCAGTTCAGTGTCTGCCGGCAGCGTCAGAATAATGTCAGCACCCGATGTGGTTGCCTCATAGTCGAGATTATCGATAGCAACAGCCAGCGCGTCGGTCATGTCCGATGCCTGCGTCAGCAGCACCGGCTTGTCTTTCTCCAGCGCGGTTGCGCCAAATGACAGCACGGCCGCCCGCTGCTGTAGTCCGGAAGGCGTGGCGCTGAGCGTCTGTGATACGTTTACCGTTACGATACGGGTACTCATTATTTAACCTCATAATTAACTATGGCTTTTTTGATCAGCTGATGTGACACATCCAGCGCGGTTGACTGGTAGTAATTGATGTCGAAATCGACAAACTTCTGACGGGCCAGAACGCCCAGCTCGACCTGGCTGCGCTTTCCGTCCATCACAACCGGTATGTTCGTTATGCCGAACGCCTCATCTTCAAGCGCGGTCTGCACCACGTAATCGACGAACTGCAGCGCCTGGCCGTTGGTCAGGCCAAAGAGCGTAAGCCGCACTTCATCCGACACATGCTGGCACCGGACGTCATAGTGCGGCGCACTCTGCAGCGGCGTCGTTGTGCGCACATCGGCCACGATGTAAGGCGGACGGAGGTTTGACGGTGAAAGAAAAGACGGATAGACCGTTGCGAACCGGTTCAGCGAAAGCCAGATGGGGATGCTGTTTGAGAGGATCTGCTCGTCGGAGATGTCCTCCGCTTTCTCGATGATCTGTGTCCGCATGGTAGGCAGAATGGCGGTACCGCGATAATGAAATATCCCCGCCTGCGTATAGCGGCTCTCCATGCGCGAAAAGGCAAACTGCACGCCGTCGTATTCACCAAAATAAACGGTGTCCGGATCGACAGTATTCAGGTTTTCGGCCTGCTCAAGCGGCGTAAAAATAACGTTATTGATGGCACCCGACGCGGCCTCAGACTGTTCCGCGACGACCTGTCTGTGCAAGCTGCCGGATATCTGTCTGGTGACCGGTAATCCTGTTTTTTTCTGCTCCTCCTCCGTCAGAATCGCCGCGTTAACCCAGTACACAAAACCGTCCAGCGGCAGTACTTTCCGGACGTAAAGCCGGAACGTGATTTGCTGACTGGATGAGATGGTTTCAACGGCGGACTGCAGGACGGAGGAGAGATGAGAACCGGTGTTTTCGGCTATTTCATCAAGTCTGGGCATCGTTTTCTATCCAGGCGGTAAAGGAAGATTTGAACAGGCCACCATCAATGAAGGAAGGGCGGCGCGGCCCCTGGTGTTGTTTCAGGCGCGTATTGATACCCAGCTCAGCGGCCAGAGTCGGTACACCATCAACGCTCAGCCCTGCCATTTCCTCCTGCTCAAGAAAAATATTGAACTGGCGAATGCTGTCGCCCAGCAGTACGGTTTCCCCCGCCGGTGCGCCATAGCGCAGATGGTTGATGATTTCGTTCGCGACCGCCGTGCCTGCTTCCTGAATGATGGCGTCCTGATGCTGCTTCCAGAAATGGGTGAACAGCCCGTACTCCTCCTCAAGAATATTCGCCACCTCAAAGGTGGTGGCGGAGGTATTACCGTAGTCATACTGCATATCAACCACGCCAAGACAGATTTTCATGGTGTGTACCCCCAGAGCGGCCCCAGTTCCATCAGTACGGCCAGCGCCGCCCGTCCATACGGGTCCTGCATCAGCATCAGGTCGGCCAGCGTCAGATTGCTCAGGGCATTGCTGACGGTGACAGAGCCTGATGTACCCTGATCAGCCGCAGAGGTGGTGATCCCCGCGATGTAATTTCCAATACCGAGTTTTTTACGCTGATCGGCAAAGTAAGTGGACGGTGGCGTGTCACCGGCATAATTCAGCAGCAGTGACGCGGCCAGGTTGTAAACCGTCGTCGCCCATACGACGGGCAGTCGCTCCAGTCCGGTATGCTGCGGCATCAGCTCCAGCGCAGAGCCGAAACAGCACGCCAGCGCCGGATCATCGTCAGCAATCGCTGACTCAGGAACGCCCATGCCCGCCCGGACGAACCGGAGAAATCCGGCCAGTGTCGGGCGTAGTCCCATTATTTTTTCACCTGGATTTTTTTATCGACTTTGGTCGCGTTGGGCTGGTCCTGATCGATAGCTTCGCCCTTGATTTCCATCTGGATACCGTCACCCAGCGGCTTTTCACCGCTCTGGATCACCGCCGTTTCGACAGCATTGTTCAGGGCTACCGCGCTGACTTCGAGGATCTGCTGCGACATGTCGTCGAGGTTTTCCGTTTTCTGTTCGGCATTCTGAATAATCTGGTTGCTGCTGAGCGGCTTTTCGAGCTCATAACAGATGCCGGAGAAGTTTTTATCTGTCTTATCGCGGTGCTGGAAACCGTAGGGTTCATGCTGGCTGATGATGTGATAAATCACGTCCTCCGGCTGGTCGATCATGTGCTGGCGGCCTGCCGGAATGGTGACGCCAAATGACTGTGTTTTTTCCGGTAGCTTATAGTTGAAGGTATGGGCCTGACGGGAGCAGTTGGCAATAAACAGTTTCATGAAAATACCTCATTAAAAAAGGGAGTCTGCGCTCCCTTCGTTATCGTTCAGCCCGGATCAGGCATATTTGGCGGAAAGCAGCGTCACGCCCTCGGCACGGAAGTTCCAGCCGGGGGTTGAGCGCATGGTGTAAAGCGTGGTGAGGCCACCATCCGGCATCGGGGACGGTACTTCAGTCGGCGCGGCAACGTCGCAGAACATCACGTTTACCGCCTGCTGATTCGGGGTCAGAGTGGCAAAGATGTTGGTGTTGATGTCGTGCCGGGCTTCCGGTACCGCGATTTCCGGGTTGGTGATAACGATGAGATCCGTACCGCCAGCCCCCTTACCGATAAGGGTGTCGTCCTGGCAGAAAACCACGTCATCACCCGAGGCACCTTTGGCAATATCTTTCACCATGGTGCCCACGGTGGCGGTACCGCCACCGGCACGCTGATAGCTGGTCAGCTGAACCACGCCCGTCCACTCCAGCGCCTTCATGAACCGCTGCGGACACAGAATAACGGTAGTCAGCGGCTGGCCCAGCAGCAGCATTCGCGTTTTCTGATCGGCAATCAGGCCCAGAACGAACTTCGCCATCTCGCCGGAATCCCAGGTGGTGTAGGCGTCATTCCCTTGGCTGTCTTTTCCCAGATTCAGGGTCGTGGCGTTGGGGGAGTTGGTTACGCCTTCATTATTTGATGCCTGCACGCCATACAACAGCATGCTGCGCATCTGTTGCGCGTGCCCCTGACGGTTAGCCAGGCGCAGACCTTCCACCAGCGAATAACCCCAGCGGCTGGCGGCGTCCGTATCGAGATAGCTGTACTGTGAACGGGTCGAGATACGGTACGTTTTCATCTGATCATAGCCGCCGGTGATGCTGGCAGATGGCAGCTGAGCGGGCAGTGACTGGCCAACGTGCGCCTGCGTCGTGGCACGCAGGTATTTCTGGTAAACCACCAGGTCGCCTGAACTGATTTTTACAGTGGGTGCGCCGCCGGCGAGAATTTCAAATGCGCCTGACGCCATGCTGTACTGCATGGCAATTTCGGGCAGCACCATGGAAGGTGAAACGGTAGTAATAGCGGGTGCAAAAGCGCTCATCGCTGACTCCTTAAATTAAAAACAGGCCGCATGACTTGTCGAATTCCCAGACAACGCTGCCGCTGTCCTCTTTTTTCACTGTCAGGTTGCCGCTGTTGGACACCATCAGCAGCTTAATGCTGACCGTGGGGTTGTCAGAGGTTGAGCTGGACAGGAGATCAATCATGTTGGTTTTGATGTTCCAGACGAACTCTTTGCCACCGTCAACAGCCGTATCACCGTCGGCCAGCGCGGCGACTTCGGCGCTGATCGGCAGCGGAATACGCGCCAGAGAACCGATGCGGAAGTAATGAACCGATCCGCCCGCCAGATAAAGCGGCACCGGGTTACCGGCAGTAGTGATGCCGTGATATGCCTGGTTGACCACGGAAAAGGCGTTACAGGCTTTGGCCGTTGCCTTTTTAAGCGTGGACCCGGCAACGCTGACGGCAGGATTTGAGATGCACTCAATCAGGCCGACGCCGCCCCAGACAGGCGAATCCAGTTTTTCATCCAGCACGCCAGAGCACAGCTGCAGGCGAACCGCCGGATCATCCCATGCGTCACCCTGCGTCATGCCACGGGATTCAACGTTGAACAGACCCGTGGTGGTGCCTTGGGTTTTGAACGGTTCGAAATTGATGGAATTAACGGCCATTGTTAAGGCTCCCCTGAGTATTGATTCTTTCCAGCACGCGGCCGGGCGTTTTGAACGTGCTCAGCCAGACATTCGGATCACCAAAATATTCGGTGATACGACGTCCGGCTTCATCACTGCGTACACGCTTGTGCAGCTGGCCCTGCGTATTATTGACTTCATTATCGATGGCCTTACGCGCTTCGCTGTAGATAGCCTCTTCAAGCACGGAAAGCGTGGCTGAGTCAGCGATCGCACGGATATTAACGTCAGCGTGTTTTGGTGAGTGCTTTTGCATGGCCACCAGCGCACGCTTACGGAAATCCAGCGCCTTTTCGCCAGAGAACGGCTCCGGTGCACGCTTGCCCACGGCGGAATAAGCTGCATCCGCCCGGGACTGCGCCTCACCCATCGCCTGGTCATTGCGCTCTTTATCTTCCGCAGCCGCCGCTTCATCAGCTTTACGCTGTTCCTCTTCAGCAGCATCCGCTTTGGCTTTATCCTCAGCCTTTTTCTGCGCTTCAGCTTCATCGGCCTTACGCTGCTCTTCTTCTGCAGCATCCGCCTTGGCCTTTTCCGCCTCATCGGCTTTTTCCTTAGCCTCTTTTTTCTCTGCTTCTTCAGCATCAGCACGGGCTTTAATTCCGTTCTCCAGCGAATCCATGCGTGCCGTCAGGGTCTGAACCCCCTGATTAATGCCACCCAGCGCATCGCCAATGGCTTTGGCGAGCAGGCTTTCGAGCTGTTTCTCATCCATATCTAAGTCACCTGTTTTATTTGAAACTTCAATCCCGGCGGGGATTCTGTCTTTGTCCCACACACCCAGCGAACCGCGCGCCTCTGTTACCAGGGCGATGTGGTCGATCAGGAAGGGCACGCCCTCTATCAGAAAATTGGTGTCGCCCTCCTGTACCTCTACACTGCCGGATGCGTTGTTGAACACGACTGACGGGCTTGTGGAAACCTTCTCCGTGACAATCTGATCAACAATGTCCCGGATATAGACCCGGCACACCGCCCAGATCTCATCGCCCCGGATATAAGGCAGCATCACTGAACCGACGATGCGCTCAATAAAGTCATCTTCGGTCAGTGTTGCTCTATCAGGGTGATTGGCGATAACCGGCAGGCCGTTACAGCGCTGCAGGAATTCATCGTTGAGATAAATTTTCGGATCCCGCCACACGTGTTCTTTGAGGCCGGTCCGGTAAGCCAGGCCGGTGCCGGTGATGCGCAGGTTTACCAGCCACATATTGGAAAATTTAACCGGCGATGGCGTGGTGCCGTCCCGTATCCGCTGTGCCAGCTCAAGCTCTGTTAAATTCACGTTTTCCCTTCTCCGTTAAAAACTCATCCGGCAGCTGCTGTGGCGCGTAAACCGGCATCACCTGGCAGCTGCAAAAAACCTCCTCGCCCGCGGCGGTAATTTCGTCGTAAAAACCGTGGACAGGCTTTATCAGCCCCTGCTCCAGGGCCCAGGAATCCCTGACCAGATAAGTCAGCTCATCGCGTTCTTTGTGGTCCTTACGGTACTGATAACCCGGTCGACGCCAGTTTGAATGCCAGCGAAACGCGATGGCGCCGCCCTGTATGGCGACCAGGTATTTCACGTTGCTGGCCAGCTTGTGGCCCTGATCAATCGCCACCCGACGGCTGATGAAATCGAGGTCACTGACCGACTTCTGCATTTCAGCTTTACGGGCGCGTTTGTCAGTCTCACTCACCCCGTCTGGCGGGATGGATGACACCCAGCCCTGAAAGCGCTGCACCGTGCGCTCAATGGCCTGTTCCCGGTTCAGCTTTATCAGGTTCGCACTGGCGAATATGCGCCGGTCCAGCTCCTTACGAAGCCCTGGCCTGATTTTATCGAGGGTTATTTTCGTGGGGCCGTCTGGCGGCTGGTCCCGTAGTGCGCCACCGTCAAGAACGAGGCGGCGATAGATGGCGGTGAGGTGTTTTCGGGCTACGGTATCATCTGGCGCTTCCCGCTGCGCTGCTACGCGCAGGCGACGGCTCCAGCTCAGTAGTGACTTTTCACTGTCCCAGCCCGACTCAACATAGTGGTTGATCGCAGCGGTCAGAACCTCATACAGGCTCTGCGGCTTCCTCTTTTTCACCGCCCGGCTGGATGACTTCATTCTGTCGCTCCGGTGGCGTTGGTGGCGTGTAGTTAGCGAGCGAATCCACGTTGATGATGAGTGGCATATCGCCGTAGGTCTGCGTACTGCTGACAATGGAGGCCAGCCATTCAGCCAGCACCGCTCTGTTTTCCGGGTCCAGCGTCGGTGACATGCCCGAATAGAGTGCTGTGGCCTGCTGGATCACCTTACTGTCGGACTCCCGCCGTTTATCCGGCGACTCCTCCACCAGCTCCTGCCACTTCGCGCTGAATTCACGCCGCCACTGGTAAAAGGTGGTTTTATAGTCCTCGGTGATGATGTCCGGATAGTCGCCCTTCAGTGCGTTGAAAAAATCCTCGTTCCAGGCGATGTACTGGACCAGCTTTTCGAAATAGTCCATCACCGGCTCAATCTGCTGGCGCACCCCATCAATGTACTGGCTGATTGCCTTTGAATCTTCCGCGCCGTCGCTCCAGCCTTTAGAGAACGCCTCCTCTTTAATGAGGATGGCCGGAACGTCGCTGCCGGAAGCAATATCCGAGATGATGTTGTCCCGCGCAGCATTCAGCGCCCCATCGATGTTTTGCAGGTTCAGCGACTCGATGCTGTCCTTTTCGCCGATGCTGATCACCCCACCGGTGCGGGCGATTTTGACCATCGCCCGTTTTGCGGATGACGCCATTTGTTTGATCCCATTCATGAGGGAACCATTCTGAACCGTCTTTGCCACCAGCACGCCTGCCTTCTGGCTGACCAGGTCGTTGGCCTCCATTGTCCCGATATAGGATTTCATGGGGTACAGGACGCGCTGGAATACGCTTCTGCCGGTAAAACCAAACGTCGAGTTCTGAAATTTCAGGTAGATGGGTGTGCCGTGAAATATTTTCAGCGTCCGAGAGGGGTGCCAGCTTTTGCCCGAAATTTTGAGCGTATTGTTAGGTTTCTGAAAATAGCGGCTGTTGGGATTCTGGTCAGTCACCATCGAACCCGCCGTATTAAGCGGATCCCAGACGTTGATATAAACGTCCTCCTCCTGCAGGCCAAACTGCGTCAGCGGCTGGCTGCAGGGATGATTGCCTGTACCGACGCCAATGGCCGCCGCCCCGTAACAGCGCGATATAAAGAAGAAGTTTTTAATGTGCTCGTTAATGTTCATCCTTTCCCACGTTTCACTGAACTGTCTGACGACACGCTCATCGGGATCGGTTTCAACGTTATACTGGCGGGGTTTGCACATCGCCATGTTGATGGGCTTCTCCACCAGCTTCCCGCCGAGCGGGTGAAATTGCCAGAGTAACTTGCACAGGTCATAACCCGCATCGTCTCCGGGCTTAATTTCATCACCCTGGAGAATTTCGGCCAGCCCGGCCCCCATATTGCTGTTGAGCTGAATTTCTGCCATTACAGAAGTCCCTGTTTACAGTGCCTCGTAGTTCCCGAACGCGATGATCAGGCCGTACGTGTAGCAGTCGAAAAGATCATCAGCGCGTTTATGCGCTTTCGGGTCGGCCAGATGGAAACCGGCAATCTGGCGCCAGAGGTGGTTAGCGGTCTTTTTCTTGAACTCGACCGTTTTATCGAAAGCGGGTCTGGCAATTTTCGCCTTTTCCTGCCAGTGGTGACCGGACGCCAGAACTGCCCTTTCGTCTTTCCCCTTGGACGTCAATACCGATTTAATGGGCTTCATATCCCATTCTTCGGTTTCGGCTTTCTGATTAAGGATGGCGCCCATTGCAGCATCCTCCATGAAAACACCCTGGCTCCCATGACGGGGGCGGCAAATCTTCGCCAGCCGTTCGAGGTTGTCGTAAACACCCGGCATGTATTCCGGGAGCAAAGACGCTTTAATCTGCGTCACATCCCAGTCAATGATGGTCAGCCGCGGCTCTGAGTAGGTTTCTTCATAAGCGAAGTAAACGAACCCGGTACCGTCGTTTTCGGTACCGCCTTTCAGCGCAGTATCGGCCACAGCGAAAATCATGTCGCAGGTGGTAGGCATCTCAACAGGCAGGCCATCCACCAGCAGCTTATTAACGTCCAGCAACGCCTCTTTCGACCAATCAATAAATTTGGCCAGAAACTCCTGTTGCCATACGCGGGGATCTGTCGTTCTCTCTATCTCCGCCAGTTCATCTGCAGGAAGATGGGGATTTGATGAAGATGGCGCGTGATGTTCATGAAATCCGTGTGCCGGGTCATTACAAATGGCGTAGAAAAAGTTCTGATCGTTAATGCCGTCAGGAGTGGAAAATACCCAGGCGCGGCCACGATAATCCACCAGCGTTGGCTTGATAGCGCGGGGCCAGATTTCTTCCAGCATTTCCGGTGATTTGGTAAATGCTGCTTCGTCGATCAGCACGCAATGGTATTTACGTCCACGCCCCGCCAGTTTGTTATCGTCTGTAACCCAGAAGTCTATCTTGCCGCCATTCTTCAGCAGGATTCGCTTTTCACTGCGTGACTGCGTTTTAATCAGCGGCTTAAGGTATTCAACCAGTTCATCAAAGATTTCCTGATATTGCCGATATTGCGCGGTAAAGATCCCCACGCGCCCGGCTATCGACCTCTTTGTTCCCGGTATGACGAATTTATTGGTGACATAGCTCACGGCTATATCCACCAGCATCACGGTTTTGCCCCAGCGACGTCCGCAGCGAATAGCGTTGTACCGGTGCTCAGAACCTTCCGTCCAGACACGAAGTTGCTCGGAATGTAATTCCGGTAAGAAAATTTCCGCCACGATACACCCTGATTATTCAGCGCCTGGTGGCTTCAGCGAATTGTGAATAATGATCTGCTCGTTACCGTTCGCCCCATTGCGGAGGTTTTCGATTTCGGCTTTGATTTTTTCGTTGCTCAGGCGGACACGTTCGATTTCAAGCAACCGAAGTTCTCTTTCCTGCTCGCTGGAGGCCAGATTGTGGAAAGCTGCGAGGTTTTTCAGGGCAGCATCCTGATCACGCGTTATCACCTCAATACCGAATTTGGTCTGCTTCACCCCGGCAATCAGACGTCGCGCCGGACCGATAACGTCCCTGGTATCCATCAGATGAACATCAGGAATGCCCTCACCGGCACATTTAGGGCAGTCAGGGTTCGGATCGTCATTCTGAACAAACCCCAATCCCCCGTATTCAGGCTGCGGCTTACTCTCCTTCGACGCTTTCTCGGCCGCTTTATCGAACTCCTCAATGTCCCGCCACTGATAGAGGAAGTTTTCACCCCAGCAGTGACGGCAACAGACACGACGCAGCTGAGATATTTCACCCGGGTCTGCGATTGCTATTTCATGCCAGTGCCTGAGGATTTCCTGAGCGCTTAATATCGCCTGCTCACTCAGCTGTCCAATGCCCTGGTTAATAGCACGCGCAACAGCGGGCTTTCGATAGAGCATCCTTGCGGCTCGATTTCCGCCTGTATATCCCGCTTCACGGTAAGCTGTATATTTGTCACGGCATTCGAGATATCGGGCGACAAACACCTGCTCACTCTCAGAGAGATCTGCGCAAAAACCGGAAGTTTTTGGATCCCGCTTTGCGCAATTTTTTACTGCCTTCGCCTTTCCCTTTCCCTTTCCCTTTCCCTGTGCTGCCGGGGCTTTATCAGGATTTTGCGCAACTATCTGCGCAGTTTTTTTTTGCGCATTTTGCGCAGATGGCTTTTTTATGTAGCGACGCGCTGATGCATAATTCAGCCCCTGCGCCTCACACCAGTCTTTCGGGGAGATACCGGTTTTTGCATGTGCGGACAGGAACCGTTGCTGAAGTTCGCCCCAGTCCGGCTTTGCCATACAGAACAATCCTCTGGTTCGGAAAATATGCTGCCGGGGATAATGGATACCGATACCAGCTGAAACAGAATATCTGACCTGTTCAGGTGGCTGGCCAGCAGCACATTACAGAATTTTATAAATTGCCGGTCTTTCCCGGCCGTCCGTCTGAACCCGACACCCTTTTTACTCGCGGAGCATAGGCGGTTGCCGTCACAGACTGCGGATGTTATTTGCCCCACCGCCCGCCGGGGTTGTCGTAATCTTCATCGGGCGCACTGCATGAATGCGCCCTGTGCTGATTACTCAGCGGTTTCTTCACCGCCATGCTTGTACTGCAGGTTGTCGGCGTAGGCCTGAAACCTCAGCGGTAAAGTCTGCCTTCGCGTCAGCGGCTACCTGCTCCGCAAGCGCTTTAGCCACCACGCCTGACTCGTCGCTGAACGCGGCGGCCACCTTATCGAAGTTGTCACCCAGTGACGCTTTTACCGAGTCTTCGTCGACCAGGGTGAGGTGACTGACGAACTCGGTTACCGCACCGGTGATTTCATCATCAGATGGCGCAGTGTAGGTCTGCTCGACGATCGCACTGATAACGGCGGCGCTGCGAAGGGTGACGAGGGCTTTTTTCTGGATGTTGCTTGCCTGAATAGACATGATCTTATCCTTATGGAATAGAGAGATTAGGCGTTTCAGCCAGTGAATGAGGCGCATTGTTGACCCCGCACTGAGGGCACAAAAAAGCCCCACATAAGTGAGGCTCTGTTATTTAAGGCATTCGGTCTGCACGTACTCCTGCAGATACTTCAGCTTTTCCCGATCGCGGATGATGCCGGCGCGGATGTCGAGAACGTTTCGTCGAGAATCTCCAGCGAGTTCGACGGCGGTTCCATCGCCCAGGCGGCCGGTTGCTGACGCTGAGCCGGTACCGGGCACGGGGCATTTTGCGTGGACGTACATGCGGCGAGTACCAGCGGCAAGCTGGCGGCGAAGAGCATCATTCTGAGATTCGGCAGCACTGAGCGCCTCCGTGTGGGTTTTGTCGAGCGCGGCCAGACGCTGCTGGCGCTGGTTAATATCGGTGATGGTGGCGGCCTGCTGTCTGGCTAATTTCTGCGACTGCTGTGCAGTGGTGCGCCATGCTATCGCTTTATCGTGGTAATGATCGGCAGCCCAGCCAAGCGCAGCAATTACAGCAAGAACACCACTGGCCAGGCAGAATTTAATACCCATTCACGCAGCCTCAATCACGAGTCAGCCAGGTTAAGTGCTCTGACAAATTCGTCATAGGCGTATGGCTGACTGCCGTTCTCATGATTAATGATGGCCTGCAGAAGCGGAAACAGCTTGCGGCTGTCGCTGAGATCAATCGGTTTATCAGCATCAATACCCGTAGCCTGAGAAACGCTGTTGATATAAGCCTGCGTGTCGTTTTCGTTTGGCGGCGCCCAGCGCTGGATAATTTCGGTGATGGTCTTTAAACCATATTTGCGCTGATAATTACGCAGAATAACGATCATCGCCCGGATGCCGTATTCAGGTTTGATGAACTGGCAGAATGATTTATCTGTCCGCTGTGCCTGAGGTACTAACCCCTGCCAGTCGTCACCCCAGCGAATATTGCCGGGGTTGTTATTGCGGATCCCTCGAGTTTTATCACTGCCCTGCATTCTGTTTTCCTCTCATTAAATGGCCGACATTGCCCCGCGCGCGGCAGACCGCCACGCACAGCAGGAGGTTTATCAGCACCTCCGTCCAGTCGGTGTAAACGTATTCGCCGGTCAGCACCCGGATGGTGACCGAAGCAGCAGATACCGTCAGCAGCCAGGCCAGCCAGCCCATCAGGCGGTTATGCGGTGATTTACCCCGCCGGAAGGTCAGCAGCCGCATGGCCGTGATGGCACAGATGATGGCGTTGGCATTCAGCAGCAGTGTTTCGTAATGCATCAGCCACCCCCGCGAAATCTGGACAACATCGACGGCCCGTCTTTGCTGCTGAGCGCCATCAGGATGCGGACCACTGCCGCTGATGCCACCAGCGCACCGATGGGCATATCAACAGCTGTGTTATGCGGTGTTACCGCCTCAATCAGGCTGGCGGTAAAGGGTGCGGCCACCAGCCCCACGGCGAATGACAGTGCCCCGAGGAACAGCCGCCACCAGATGCGGAAATCGCTGGCCGACGCCACAAAAATAGCCGCACCGGCGAACGCACCGATGACGGTCGGGCCGTCCAGCGGACCGAATAAACTCACGAGGGTGACGCCGGTTACTGCTGCCGTGGCAACACCGGTGCCGGTAACAGGCTCGGTCACATTGATTACTCCGGAAATGAAAAAGCCACGGGCCAGCCGTGCGCAGGGTGCGGGATAAGATGCTGGTCGTGGCTTTGGTTATGAGTGCCAGATAGCGTCTGGCTGCGCATTCCCTAATCTGCTATCGTGTAATCGCTCAAAACCACATGATAACTGAGGGAATTATTTATGCGTAAGGTTAGCTTTAAATGCCCTGGCTGCGGACATGACCTCGTCGTAAGCAGTGGCGTCGAAATCAAAAATACAGACGACATTGAGGGAACCACCTGCACCAACTGTAAGCGAGTGATTCAAAAAGATGACATTGTTAAGCAAGCCAGGGAGCACGCCGAAAAACTCGTCAGAGAAATGCTTGGGAAGCACTTAAAGTAAGCAATTTAACTTTTCTTCAATCAGGCAGATATCCGCTGAAACAGATGCCACCCTTTCTTTTTTGATAACCATTCAGAACCCCAGTAATGAAAAAGCCCCTGCATTTCTGCAAGGGCTTAAATGCGGCACCCACCGCTCCGCGTAAGACATCTCCGCTGGTGGGTAAGCACTTTCGTCTTTTTCTCAGGCAGCGATATAACCATTAACTTCAGTAAAAACTGGTACTACATTTACGGTTTGAAAATCTTGAATCAGAACAATAAATCATCTTATAAATTCTTATTTCAGGTCCTGAAATAATTAATTTTATACCCCAAAAGGAGTATCTTTTTTAACGGATTTCCCTGGTGTTAGCCTTATTGGCTACCCCGCCTCAGTCGCCAACGACTACTGAGGCGGGGATTTTTTTGACTCAGAAATACTAGCATCGACAGCCCACGCTCTAACAATCGTTTATACAGATCGTTTCTGCATGATTGATCGTCTAAAACGATCAAACGATGACCAGCTTACCTGCCTGATATTTCCTGCGGAAAGACATAAAAAAGGCCCACCGAAGTGAGCCTTAAATTCTCTGAAATTTTTACCGGGTGGACCGCCGTCAAGGATTTTAACCCCGTCCTCTGGTCGAAAGAACCAGCGCTCTGTCCATTAAGCTAACGGCGGATTTCGTCTTATTTTAGCAGCAAAACAGCGCTGCGGTGCCGGGTGCCTCCCGGTGAGTGAGATAATCTGCAACCTCACTCGCTGTCGAAAGTATATTTCCTCTCAGATTAAGCCCCGCCGCACAGGGGGATTCACCGCAGCAGCAAAATATTACCGCCGTACCGCTCAACTTATCGTCAACGTTTATACAGAGTATGCTGAGTATGATTCAGGCTGGTGTCGGGTGAATGCTCAATCCGTTCTGACGAAGCCGGGAAGGCTTCACATATCTCGTCAGCAACCGACAGGACTGTCTCAATCATCGATGAACTGATTTTTACGTTGGGGTGCTGCCTGATGATCTCTACAAAGACGGCGCCTGTGAGCAAACCTTTATCGAACTCCAGAGTCATACACATTTTCCCGTTACGCGAAGGAATAATGGGTATAGCACATTATGAACAAAAACATGGGAATGCAAACATCCATTAACAATTGGCCCGGCGCATTCACCACAATGGCAAGACCACCCGTACATTTAAGCCAGATGCCTCAGGGTGGTGATCTTGCCATTGCGTAGAAACGAAAAACCCGCGCGATGGCGGATTCTTAATGTCTTGTCTGTCGCCTCGCAGTACATCTTTGCGAAGCATATGTGAATTGGACAGGTTTTTACGCAAAAACGCAATATTTTTTTGCCTAAGCTTAAAAATAAGCAGGCTCAGCTGGCGAATCTTTTCAGATTCCGGCCAAATGCTTCGCACATCGGGTCATATAAGATTGCTTCTGCAAGGTTCAGCCAGACATCAACGCGGCTTTCGCAGGTTCTCAGGCACCATTCCGGATGCACATCATTTAGCTTCTCCGCCATTTTGCGCTTACTCATCCCCCGGCCTTTATATCGCTGGTGCAGAATATTAATCAGCCCTGGATGATCAAACAGTGTTTCGCCTACAACTTTGTCGATCAGTAGCGCTTCGCTGTCCGTGCAGAATGCAAGGTTGCTTTTCTGCTGTGCGGTCATCATTTCTCTGAAGAACTCCTCAAGCTCAGCCTGTTTGACTCCAGACTTTTTCAACCTGCGCATCGCTTCTTTAATCGCTGTTTTAGTGATTTTTTTGCTGGCCAGCAGCTGGTTGAACATATTGCCGCACGCACCGCCGCCAATGTGAGACCAGCGTCCCCACATTCTGAGTTTTCCCTGTATCCAGATGCTTTCTAAGGTGCGGAGCCGAATTTCTTTACCGTCTGCTTTGCCGGTGGTTGATGGGTAAATCATGCGTTGTCTCCGCTGAGTAAATTCCCAACCTGCGCCAGCAGGCCTTCTTCGGTACCGTAAATCTCCTCCCACATCTTCTGCCCGGCATGAATGGCCACGCCGTATCCGCCGGTTCGGTGATGGGGAGGACAAAGAGGAATTGTTCGATAGTGGCTGGCTCGCTGCCCCGTTCCGCAGCCTGCACGAAGGTGATGGATTTCGGCTGGACTAAATACGCCGAACTGCTGCCGGCAGACGATGCACCCGAAGTCGGCGACGCGCTGCAGGTGATTGCGCTCTTCTTTGGTCACAGATCGAGACATTGCTGACCTCCGCCAGTAACAAGCCGATCCCATTTTTGAAAGTCAGTCGGGTTGCTAACCCAGTGCGCCGCGCGGATAGTGGCGGCCTGTTCCGGAGAATGGATGATCCGCCGGTTATGCTCAGGCAGATTCGCCACGCAGGCCGGGCAGTAATCCACGGTTTCAACGATGCAGCCACCGCGACGCCGGCAGATGTGCATCGTGCTTTTGAGAGTGGCACACTGACGGCACATCGGCGCATCGCAGATGTAGGGTTCGAACGGTGATATGAATTCCGGCTGATGCTGGCTCGGCGGGTAGCCCAGATGGCCATCGCAGAGCAGCGTTGCCGGTGCGCCGCAGAAAATGCAGGAGTGTTTCTTCACGCTGCATACTCCCATAGCTGAGCCGCAGCGTTTTCTGCCTCCTGAGGCGAACTGAATGGGCGATTTAGGATGTGCAGCCAGAGCACATTAAGGACGGCTTTATAAACCTTGCGGAATTCGTCTTCTGACATGCTGGCGAATGAAATGGATCGCGCTTCGCGGCGAACTGTGCCGTCTGGCAGAATGAATTCATCAAAGAATCCTGCCGTCATTACAGCCCATCTGCGGTACGCCTCAAAGGATTTAACCAGCACCACACCTTCAGCGCGCTGCTGCCCTGCGCGCGCAAGCCACACATCCAGCGTTTCATAAAGAATATTCTGTTGGCCGGTCATCGATATCAGGTAATCAACGTAGCCGCGCAGCAGCTGCTTTTCTGGCTCGGTTACAGCACCGGCTGTCGGCGTCCAGTAGTGAAAACCCAGGTTGAGCAGGGAGAAGAAGAGTTTATGGAAGCGGTAATTCCGCGCCTGCCTGACATCGCAGTTCAGCAGGACGCCAGGTTTCAGACGACGCACGAATTCGCTGGCCTCGGGCGTTGCCGGGGTCAGGGTATTTAATGCAGATTTTATCAGGTGTATCTGTGCCATCAGGTCTCTCGCTTCTGATGCACAGCAATGGTTGTCAGTTGTTCAGGCTGACGAAGGTATTATATCACACGGACGGGAAATATTGAGGATTGGGTGCATTGAGGCCAGCCGCAACAACGTAAAGAGTTGGCGGGGATCGCTCCCCGCCGGTTGCTCTTACTTAGATTCGTAATCCATGAATACAGCAACCTCCGTGTGCCCGGTTCGGATTCGGACCTCACAGAGGTCTTTTCTCGTTACCAGTAAGACGGCCAGTGCCGCCCCGATGACGATGGTGGCGATCAGGATCGCCGTTTGCTGCTTCATGGTTGCTTCTCCTTGCCTTTCGGCGCGTAAGAGGCTACCTTTATGTTGTCTAGGCATAAAGATTGAGCCTCGGGTTGATTGATAAAAAAATCACTCGGGGCTTTCTTCTTTCTGCCGTCGGCTAATGCTTAAGGCAGAAAGCCTCAAGCACCCGCAGCCAGTATATCTCATCTCAAAACAGATGGCACCGGGTTATGACTCTCCGCCCAGCGCCTCAAAGATTTCCTCTGCCAGCTCTTCACCATCTGCATAATCGACATGACAGTGGGCGATAAACAGATCCCAGTTCTCTTCCAGGAACTGGCGCACCGTCAGCGCCTGAAAATCATCAAGTTCGGACATAGGCTCCCCTCAGTTTTTAATATGACGCATCATAAAAAATGCGAAGACTACAACTGCTACCAGAAAAGATAAAATGACGATCCCATGTATCATACCGATACCTCCACGTACTGTGTGATAGGGTCAGATTGCGATTATTCAATACTGAAGTGTTAAGCCCGTGGGTATCCCGCCGTCTTCAGTAACGCCCAGCGCAAAGAGACCGCCGGTCTGTAACTGTCCATCAGCATAAAGAACATTTTCACGCTCATATCTTCATGGGTGCGGGCCAGCTCAGGGCAGACTTTCTGATTCCAGAACTCCATAGCCTTGTCCAGCCGGGTGGCCGCATCATTGGCAAGCTGAGCTAAATCCAGGGAATCGACGAGGGGGAGCAGTGCGGAATTTCTGGGTGCGGGTAAATTTTCAGGATTATTTATTTTTTTACTGAAATAACAATCCTCCAGCTTTTCGAACACTTCCCACGCCTGATCGGTTTCCAGCATTTTGGCATGACGGGCTGCACCGCGTTCTGTCCAGAGTATGAGGGAGCGGGTTTTGGGGGAAACTGGATTTTGTGAAACTCTTAAAGAGTTTTTCAAATTCTCCAATGTATCTCCTTTTGCTGTGAAGTAATGCTTACCTTCAACGAAGCGATCCTTGTTACGGTTGAAATTATTCGTCACGCGCTGGCGTTCGGTGCCGTAGAGCTGCGCCAGTAGTTCTGTTGTAATAACCGGGATCTGGTTGTGGAGGATTGGGGAAAGCGTTTCTGCTGGTATCGCTGTCATGGGATTTACCTTTTCAGTTAGGTTAATCACCACCGTCAGGTTCCAATCATCTGGTGGTGAGACGTACAGGGTTGGAACTACCGGCTGAAAAGGACCCGGCGAACCTTTCGGTTCCCCCGCACGCCCCACCATTGAGATGTGACTGTGCTTTGCGCATAAAAAAACCACGGCTGGCGTGGTATGCGCCTTCTCAGATATCCGGGAGACCAATCCCGACAGCCGATTTTGCGGCTACACGGCGACTATAGCCCCGGATATCTGTTGTCGTCAAGCAGCGGCGACTGTGCTATTTTTGAGTAGTATTCAATCCTACTGAGTGAGATTACTATGCGCTCTACACAGCAGTTCAGCATCACCCTGACTAACGAGATGGCCGAAATGATTCGCGTGCGCGTGGCTTCCGGTGACTACGCCTCAGAAAGCGAAGTCATCCGCGAAGGCCTTCGTGCGCTCTCCGATCGCGATAAGGCGATCGAGTCCTGGCTGGTTAACACCGCAGCTCCAGCACTGGACGGGCTTCGCAAAAATCCAGCTTCCGGACGTTCCACCGAACAGGTCCGCGCGGCCATCAGGAAAGACAAATAATCCGACATGGCTTACACGATCATTTTTTCTCCGGAAGCCGAACAGCAGATTGCTGATCTCCATGATTACATTTCGCTCCATGGTGGTCGGGCGATTGCCAGCCGGTTTATTAATGAACTGCTGGACTACCTCAACGGTTTCACAATTTTTCCCGAAAGGGGAAATCGCCGCGATGATATCCGTCCGGGGCTTCGGGTAACCAACTTTCGCCACCGGACGGTTATCGCTTTTGCCGTTGATGATGAGCAGATTCTTATTGCGGGCATCTATCACGGCGGGCGGGCCTACGATTAGGCCTGCACCATGAAATACAAGAGATCGCACATGCCATGCCATGCCAGTGATTCATTCACTACCACCTGGCAGCCGCCCCCAATCCAGACATAATAACAACAAACAGAAGCATCAGGCGTAGGGCTGCCCCGTCTAACCGCGGAATAAAGTTCAATGCTGGTTGCCATGACCACGTCAGAAAAACAGCCACACCCGCCATAATCAGTAATACTGCAACCGCAACCGCTACAAGCGAGGCGGCCCATTTCAGCCAGGCCCTGAAAAACTTCGCCATGCTCACACTCCTTCCCTGAAACATGCCATGCCGCCCTTCACCCGGTCTACCTGCCGGACGAGATTTTCAACCTGCGCCAGCGTGCGTTTTTTATTCTTCATGGCGCGATTAAACTCCCGCTCTTCCTGCTGCAATGCTCTGCGCTGCTGACGCACCCATGCCCGGGTCGGGAACGCCTGAAAATCCTCCGGTGCTGACCAGACAACCTTCAGTGGTGCTGGTGCTGGTGCTGGTGCTGGTGCTGGTGCTGGTGCTGGTTCAGAGGCTGCCACCTCTTCCCGCACTGATACAACCGCACCTGGTAAGATTTCAGGCTTAACTGGTAAATTTTCCGGCTTAACTGGTAAATTTTCCTGCCGGACTGGTAAAACTGGTAAGGATTGCGGCGCATCTGGTAATGATCCCGGCTCCGCTGGCAGGCGCCAGTGCGCCCCTTCCCTGTTTACAGCGCCCTCCTCCTGCAATTCATGCAGCATCTTCAGGGCATCGGCAGCATCAATTTTCACAATGGCCGCCAGCTCACGCACTGTGGCTTTGCCGGTTCTTGCCAGAATATCGGTCAGTTTTTCCATGAGCATTTCCTCTAGATCAATGTGCCCGTACTGCACGCAGCAGACGGTCGAATTCGTTAAGTCTGTTGATGTACGCCAGTTCGGTCTCGCAGAAGCGGACCGGCATGCGTGATTTACCCCCGCCGCTGCGGCCGGTTACCGCCGCCGAACGCTCATAAAATCTCTCGCTGACGCTGCGCAGATGATAGGTACGATGCTTTCCACGCAGTGACGTTTCCATGCGGCAGTTTGGTGAGTCCTTCAGGGTCTTGAGTGCAACCCACAGACTTTCAGTGTCATAGTCTGGATACATCTCGCGCAGCAGCGCGTGCATGTCCGGCACCGTCAGCGCTTTACCCAGCATGAGTTTTGCCAGCTCCGCGCCGGTGATTTTCGTTAGTTTTCCCACTGCAAATTCTCCACCGTTGTTCAGAATTTATTGCCGTTGAGGCTGGTCCGTACCTGGGATCTGAAGCTCCCCCAGGTGAAATTTACCCAGATGCTGTCGTTCATTTTCAGCCTGTCCATTACCCGTTCGCCCAGCAGCTGCGCCAGCGACGCATGATTCAGGTTCGTCAGTATCCCGACCGGGCGCAGCGACGACGTACGCCTATCGATAATCTGGTTCAGGATGATGCGTTCGTTCTGCGTATCGCGCTGTACGCCAACCTCATCGATGATGAGCAGGTCAACGTCGCACAGGCCGTCGAGAAACGTCGCCTCGGACATGCTGCCGTCATAGCATGCCCTGAGCTGGGTCATCAGGTCTGCCACAGTCACAATCAGGACCGTTTTGCCCGCGGCAATGAGCTGGTTACCGATCGCTGCAGCGAGGTGGTTTTTCCCGGTACCGGGTGTGCCACTGAACACGAATCCACCGGCGCTGGTGCCGGAGTTGGCCAGCCAGGATTTTGCCTCGCTGTAGGCTTTTTGCTGCGCTTCGCAGGTAATTTGGTAATTCGAGAATGTGCAGCGCTGGTGCAGCTGCCGGATACCTGAGCGTCCCAGCAGCTTCGACGAACGCGCCTGGCGGTTCTGTGCCTCAAGCGCTTCGCAGCTTCTGCGGCCCTCCGCCTGCTGCCACGCCTGCCACTCCGCCACCGTGGTGAATTTCGGTGTGATGCCTGCCGGTGCCAGCCGGTTAAACCGCGCCAGCAGTGCTGATGCCTGTTTCATCGCTACCCCCTGAATCCGTCCGGAATGGTTGTTTCCGGTGGTGAAATCTGGTGAATACTGCCCGCCGATGGCGGTTTCCAGGCGTTTTCAAAGTTCCGATCAGGACCGAAAAACGTCGATGCACGCTGCACAAACTCCGTCCCGCCCTTGCCGGTGACCTGAAGGTAATTCACGTATCGCCGGACGCCGTCCAGCATCACATCGGGGCTGATGCCCTCCCGTCGTCGGGCATGCCAGGCGCTGTACGCCGATTTTTTGGGATTGGCCCCGGCACGACCGGGATATTCACGCCACACCCGCTCAAACTCCTCCGGATACCCGGCATCACGATTTTTCGGCGCACGCTTTCCGGCAGCGTCCGAATCGGCTTCCGACGACAAGGTCGGATCGGCTTTCGGATAGTCCGGTGAGTCCACATCTGAAAATTCCTGCGCGGGTTCACTGGCGATTTTTTCGCCATGAACCAAAGTGTTTTCAGGTTTTAGATCTGTATCTTTTTCTGTATCTGTATCTTTATCTGGGGCGTTACTCTGCGTTACACCTGCGTTACCCTGCGTTACATCAGGGCAAATTGCGCCATCGCCACCAAGGGGCATTGCCCGCCTTCTGTCCCGCGAAGCCCTGACACGCGCGGCAGAATCATCTTCACGCTTAGGCTGACGCTTCGCCCAGCCAGTTACGGCATCACCATCGAGTACCTTTCCCTGCATGGCTGACAGAATCTGCTCGACCTGTTCAGGATCGAGGTCTAATGAACTTGCAACGTCGTCTGCGCACAGGTTTTTGATTACGCCGCGTTTGCATGCGTTACTCTGCGTTACACCTGCGTTACCCTGCGTTTCAGTGACACTGGATGCGTTAACCAGCACGTGCAGATACACCGCCATAACGTTGCCAATACTCTGTCCCGACTTCCGGGCTATAGTCCGCCACTTTGGGTCGTTGGGCATGTCATGCCACAATCGCAGCCAGGAATTAGCCATAAAAACCTCTTAAAACCGGCGCTCTGAATCGCTCTCACCGGATGATTGCAGTACCACGTCGAGCAGAATAAACAGGCAGCCGCCGATAAAGGCGACGCCCAGTACCAGAAAAAACATTGTGACCAGAAGGCCTGCTATATCACTCAATGTGCCCTCTCCTGTCCTTTTTGATTTATGTCAATCAAAACAGCATCCTGAATGGTGCCGAACCTTCCTCAATATATTCTTAAGTTCCCACACCAAAGAACCAAAGGAGGTTCGACATGACTCTTTCATTCGATAAAAATAAACCACTACGTCCCGAAATATGGGTCGATAGCATTTCTGGGTGCAGCTCTAAAACCAACATTTCGCCTGCTAACAGCAAAATGGGTTGCGTAAGAATACTGGGCCGGGAATTCGACGAGGGCCCCTACATGGAACTAAATTTGCTAATGAATTCATCACAAATTGATGTTCTGATAACAACGCTGGAGCTCCTGAAAACAAAAATTTAGTAATCAACCGCGAAAAATAACGTGATGAAGCGGAGCTGGGACTTTAGCTGCGCCAATCGCTTCATCACTTTGCTGGAGCTCAATGTAGTGAACAAACGCTCTGACCTTCTCAGGATCCCTGACATTCACATAGGTCAGATGGGCGGACTTGAAAGACTTTAAATAATCGGGTCTGGCAACGCGAAGTGCATACCAGGCGATATTACGGGCAATTCGCTGAATCAGCGTTTCATGCTCAATAGTTACTAGTTGAGGTTTTTCCTCTGGTTTGACGGCCATATTTATACTCTTGAGATGATTAGTTGTGCTCATGATTAGTGCACAAGTACATTACCGGCAGGCCCGCTGCCGTCCACACGATCTGACAGCGCGATAATGGCGCCGATCATGGCCTCCATTTCGCGGTCAATGCGCTCCTTGCGCAGTACCAGATCCCTGCATGTCTCGGACGAATGGCTGCGCATTCTCGCCAGCATGAAAGGCGGCATTGCCTTTTCGATCGCAGGCAGCAGCGCCTGCATCTTGCGCTGACTGGCCAGCGAGTCGCTTTCAGCCCAGCGGTAGATTTTCTGGACGTTGTTACCCTGCGCATTGGGGTGATCGCTGCTGTAGAGCAGACCCGACATCCCCAGCTCAAAGTAGGTATCCGCTATGGCGTTCGCAGGCACCTTGCGACCATCTGCCGCACGCGACCAGGCGAGCAGCGCCTCACGGATGTGCGCGTGTTTGATTTTCATGATTCAGATTCCTTTCTTGCTTTGATGGCAGAATGACGCCCTCAGGTATGCCGCTGCCCGGTGTTGGGTGTAGATCAGGACGCACTTCATGGGGGAGGATTTCCCAGTTAAGTGCGCCACAAAGCGGGATGACACGCTCCCCAGGCACTTGCTTATTTAGCCACTTGTAAACGGTCTGTTGGGTAACATCCAACCTCCGGCCGATTTCAGCCTGGGTATATAAATCTAAAATCTTAACTTTGGTTTCTTCGTTCATAACTAATCCCAGCCAATAAAAACGAAACCAACATACAACCTTAAGTTGATGTAGTCAACAACCTATAGTTCATGTCGCTAAAAACAACCTTTGGCTGTAAAATTTGAATCATGAAAATGAAGACTCTCGATATAACGACATATCGCATTAACAGGCTCCTTAGAGAAAACGCCTGGAGCCAATCTGAGCTTGCTCAAAAGTTGGGGGTTACTCAGCAAACCATCCAGAAGTGGGTAAAGGGCAAATCAAGCCCCTCGATGGAAAACATAGACAAGCTTGTGGAGATTACTGATCTTCCGTCTCACTGGTTCATGCTGCCCCCCGACGAGGGTGACCAGGTGATTACGCCCGACTCAATGAAGATTGGCCCTAAGCAGCGCGAACTGCTTCAGACATTCAATGCTTTTCCGGAGGAGGATCAGGAGCTGATGCTGAAGGAAATGAAAGAGAAGAAAGAGACAATGGATAAGACTGTTGAGCGCTGGCTGGCAGCGAAGAACGGACGTCGCGCGTAATGTGAAATAAGCGAAGTGTAGTGGCACACTGATACTGGCCACCTGATCGGAGGTGATAGGCTCACCTCCACAATACGACAGGTGATCACATGGCTAAACATTTCACGGCTGAATTTAAGCTCGAAGCAGCAAAACTGGTTG
>Ga0256409_1000404_pt1 | contig 29339 bp, 36 predicted proteins | sample PhySR1_FD_185981 | JGI IMG/M metagenome (GOLD analysis project Ga0256409, IMG submission 185981) | Leaf surface microbial communities from sunflower plants in UC Gill Tract Community Farm, Albany, California, United States - DLSL S.R1 | ecosystem: Host-associated > Plants > Phyllosphere >...
ATCCCGAAAGAACGTTCAATACCTTCTCCAGTTCTTCGCTGTAGTCATATCGGGCGCTTTCATCGGTACTTTGAAACTGATTGATTTTATCAATGTTTGCCATCAGGAAATCAAAAGCAGCGTTTACTGCTTTCATCAGTTCTGCTCCCAATGGGTTACGATCTGGATGGTATTTTAAAGCCGCTTTTTTATAGGCTGCCTTGATATCTTTCTCAGTCAAATCGCCGGATAAACCAAAAACGTTTAATGCTTCCTGAATATTCATTTTAGCTCCTGCCCGTTTGGGCTTATGGTGAAAGAGGCCATCCCCTTTCGATGTATTTATAATACGTCTATATGGGCGTAATGGCAAGAGATTAATGAGATTTACATTGTAAAGATGGTATAAAGATAGGAAGTGCTTTACGTTTTAGTTATGCTGATGGGCGGTTGTTACTGGTGAGGCTGCACCGCTGAGTAATTTCTATGGCATAAGTGTTAAATCTTGCTGAGAGGCGTTTTGAGCGCGTTTTACTGATTAGCCATAGATTCGGTAGGATTGAATCATGAAAACGGCTCTGAGGGCGTTCTACGGCTCCGCAGGAAAAGATCCAAAAAGGATCTGTTCACGATCATGTTCAGTAATCAGATCATGCCGTTTTGAGAAAGTAGATACCGCTCGCCGCAGTCTTTGGCTGAGGCGTACCGCAGGAGCATAGCGACGAGGAACGAACAGCCATAAGCGAGGAAGCGGAATTGAACCGGTACTCACAGAATGGCACTTACGCGCATTGCTTAAAAATCGCACTATTCTCTTTTTGCCTGCAATCAGAACATACAGCAGGATCAATCCCCTGAGTTTTCGCTGATTTATCCACAGGGTTTGTGTATTAAATAACTTATATATTCTTTTTTTTCTTCTAAACCTTAAAAACTTACATGCTTCTAACTTGTTGAAATAAAATCATTTTACTTCCTAACCATGAGAGGTTCCTCGGTCAAACATGAGAGGTTCCTCGGCTAACCATGAGAGGTTCCTCGGTTAACCATGAGAGGTTGCTCGGTTAACCATGAGGGCTTCCTCGGTTAACCATGAGAGGTTCCTCGGTGTAATTAACAGATTAGGGGCTAAAAAAAGATTACTATATGTTCTTACAGTAAAATCCCCCTTTAATCGTGTATTGATTGTATTCGAATCTCTTAGCGATTGCGCTTTAAGTGAGGTTTTTTGATGCGGAAGCTAGGCTCTGTATGACCTCAAAAGGCGCAAAGCATGAGAAGAAAATCGGTTTAACATGATAAAATATAAATTGCATTATCATGTTTGTGGTGGTAGTTTGTTGGCTAGAAGGTAACTGGCATAGATGAGAATGAGCATGAATAAAACATCACTTTCGCGGTTGACCAAAGTTCGACATAGGAATGAGTTAAATTCAACTCTTTCTACATTGCCGATGGCAGCCAAAAAGGTTTTATTTTTGGCTATGAGTCAAATCAATTCAAAAAATGAATTTGATGATGACCATATATTTTATGTTAATGCTTCCGATTATGCTAAGTGGGTTAATGTTAAACCTGATGCTGCTTATCTTGCGTTAAAAGATGGTGCAAATATATTGGACAGTGTTGTCTTGAAATTAAGAAATAATGAAATCCTAGATTTAAGTAGTGAATTAAATCTTCCATTTACCTCTAAAAATGTACCTGATTCATTGAACTTGAGCCTTACGGAATTTTCTGCATATTATAAAAATGAAGGTCGAGTAGGAATAAAGTTTACAAATACAGCAAAAAGATTTTTATGCAAACTAGTGGGGGCTGAAAAAAGATATACTACTCAAGTTCTACTATCCGTAGTAAGGCTTTCTAGTGTCAACTCGTCTTCTTTATACCAATTAATTAGAAAGATACATAGCAATAATCCTAGAGTAATGTCTTTTGATATGTCTATCGATGAATTGAAAGAAGAACTTAATTTATACACTGTAGATGAACATGGCAATAAGGAATATAAATATCCCGAATTTCCAGCTTTTAAAAGGGACGTGTTAAATAAGTCGCTTAAAGAGATTACAAAGCATACAGAGATTAAAGAGCTAAGTTTTGAAGTCTCTGGAAAGATAGGAAGGAAAGTCAATACATTGAAATTCACGTATTCATTAGAATCTACAGAGTTGCGAAATGAAGATAGTGAATTTTTGGATATGTTTGATAAAAAATTTCCGTCGGGTAAATGACGTGAGGGATTATGAAAAATAACATTGTTGATTTTCAGAGTATCAAGAAGCAGATTGATTCTTCTGCGATTCAAGCTGTTAATGATGAGTCATTTTCTAAAAAGAAAAAATCAATTAGTTTTCTACCCTTTCTGTTACCATTAAGATATGTTCTTGCCGTTTCACTTTACCTGATCGTTGTTATACCTCTTGGCATTATTGCGGCGTTACGGCTGCTTTTCCAGATTTTAGGCGGCGTTGCTGTCATGGGGCTGACTATCGTTTGGTTCATGGGGGCTAACGTGAGTGGCTACGCAGTTCTTGCTGCCTGGTGCGCTTTGTCCCTTTGTGGCTGTGCAGAGCAATTGTTTACTTGGTGGACTGAAAGTAGGTTTGCCTTTAGGCTGTTCGGTATAGGCGCTGTCTCCACAGACAGATCATGACAATGCAGGATAGACAATCCGCTAGAAATTGCATGCAATTTTTATCTGATTGTCCAAAAACGGGGTTTTTGCCTGTGCCTGCCGCAGGCTCTATTTTAAGGATGAACAATAATGTTTAAACGTAATAACCAGAAAGCAATGGAACCAACTAATAATGTAGTCATTCCATCAAGTGTTAACTTTTTTAGTGATTTTATCAGCAATAACCCTCAATATTCTAGCAATGCTTTTATAGCAATTGGTGAGGTTGATTGTTTTAATAAGATTCATCTGCTTTCTGAATCAGAGGCTGAGTTTTTAGGTGTTCTTTCACGTAATATTATACCTGATTATTCAGTATACCCCAAGGTAAGGCTAATTGAATTTGTGCGTCCTTATGGCAGTGATGATGCAATAAAAGAATTGATTGTCGAGGTTCAAAATATCACATGCGATTATGTGATAACATCATATGATGATGGTGTACTTGCAGTGGTTCAGTTCGGTGATGCAGCTACAGTAAGGCAGCAAAAGAAACGACTAGTGATTAAGCGTGTATGTGAGATGTCCGGCATTTCATTCTATGTATTCAATAACACACTTGAAATGATGAGTGATGAATCATTCGCAGCTTTGTTGAAAGATGATGAATAATAATAGAGGGAGTCTTCAACTCCCACTAATGAGAATAATCGATTTTTCAAACTAGTTTCCTCGTTTAAGGTTGGTTTTCGTTCTGGTTATCATCGAGAACTTTATAGAGAAATTTCAAACTTAGTACAAAAATTACCAGATCTACAATGATCACCCAATAAATAAGTGCTAAGGGATTACTATCAGTCGAGTCAATAGCTTTCATTAAACATATTACAAACCCTATAAAACTGGTTATTAAAGTAATTGTATAAGTTAATATTTCTCCATTATGGTTTTTTTCCTTTTCTCTCTTTTCTTCTCTAATCTTATTTTTCATAATTAACCTATTTTAGCCGATTCTAATAACCAGTGATTTCGTTGGTTTTCATCCATGTTGTCCCATGCAGCTAGTGCTGCTTTCAACACGGTTGTTTTACTTTGCCCTGTTCTCATCGCCTCCGATTCGAGGATACCTTCGAAATTTTCATTCAAGCGGAAATTTAGAAGCTTGGCTTTAGCTGTTACAGGTTTTTTGCTGGCTCCGGCAATGAAACGCGCAGTTTCTGCGTTAGTTGCTGGTTCGTTTGATTCAGGAAGTTTCGGGGTATTCAGTTTTAAAGCCATTTGCAGATCTCTTTAGTTAGGGCACTATAACGGATGTCTTTATTATAGTGTCTTTATATCGTATTTACAATGTAAAGATGTCTTTTTAATATCATGAATTTATTGAATAATTCCTAATTCCATACCAACTAACTCAAGCTGTGCTTTTGCATTGCTTAGGCTGGAAGCGCGTGCTACATCATGCACCCCTGCCCCTTCATTACATGCGTTTTCGAATACATCCAACTCGGAGATTCTTGTCTTTAATGGCTGAATCCAGATGCTGTCTGAACGGAGTATTTTGTCTAGTTCTATGGCTTTCTGTGTGTGACGTGGTTTGCTTGGATTAATGCGCGTCATTAGTACCCACGGTTGAAGATTTGCATTAGTCTTTTGAGCTATTCTGACTTTTTCCGTTACGCTGGTAAGGGTTTCACTTTCAAAATCAGATGAAGGTTTTACCAGTGTAACCATGATATCTGATACGGTCAGAGCGCTACGGAACTCATGGCTATCATGCCCTGGACAATCCACGATCAGCACTTCACAGAGTTTGCTGAGGCGGTTTATCTCTTTGGTTACATTCCCGTATGCCTCATGCACAGGGACAGGCAACAGGCCATTTGCCTGACGTTTTTCACTCCAACTCAGCATGTCTTTGTTTTTGTCTGTTTTCAGGACAATCACCGACTTACCTTTGTTTGCCAGCATCGAGGCCGTATTAGCTACGTAGGTGCTTTTCCCTACCCCGCCTTTGTCTGATACTACCAGCAAAATTTTGCTCATCTTAGGTTCCTTTTGATTTACGATGTAAAGATTGAATAAAGACACCTTTGTCTTTACAGTGTCTTTATACACCGAATGATTTACCGTGTAAAGACATCATAAAGATAAAAATAGCTTTACGTGGTAAATCTAATGTAAATCACTCACTGTCTTTACGTTGTCTTTATCATGTAAATAGAGTGTCGTCTTTACAATGTAAGGTTGATGCCTTTACGGCATTGACGGGTTACAACGTAACGGAAAACAGGAAACTGGAGAAAATGGAGGTTAGGGCATAAATTTAAGCCGAAAATGCGTGTGTTGCTAAAATGTTAAATTTGAAGGTTCAAAACCGAAATCTGGTAATACGTTATATTTGCAAAAATAGGCTCATATCATCGATATAAGCATTTGTTTTGATGGTTTCGTAGTAAATAGATGGTCTGGAGGCTATAAGATCGTCATAAGTCGGCTATTTAACATATTGTACCTTACCCGCACCGATTTTTGGGGCTTGCCGACGACTCTTTGGCTGATGTTGTCGCTATCAACGAGCCATATGAATGTTGTAACTAAACGATGGGCTATTAAAAGGCCGCTTACGCGACCTTAGCCTTTTCCTTTGCTGGCTTGGTAATTTGCCAGGATAAGAACCCTATCAGTACGCACAAGCTCATGACAATAGCTTTATCACCCGCTTGTGAGAACAGAGCAGTGAAGAACATACCTGCATATATGGGAAGCAAAAGAAGCCGCCCCAAAATACTCATAAAGTCCATGAACACTCCTTTGTTAAAGGGCAGGAAGCGGTGAACTTCCCACCCTTAGCTACGTTTCCACCGTCATCAATCGATGAATTGGCGAATCAGTTCGAGAATGGCAATCAGCGCATTTGCAAGTGCCGCTACCGCTCTCAGAACGATGATTAACAGGTTAACCATCCGTTTCTCCAGATAGACTGGAAGAAATCACCGTTGTTTACTCATACACCGCCTGTCGCAACGGTTCTCTCACATTGTTGGATGTAGAGTGACTTCCTCCTGCCAGAGCACTAAACGCAGCACCACCTGTTTGTTCAGCCAGGACTTTAATTCGTTCATACCCACACAGAGCAGGGTTTAGAAGCAAGGGAAGCACAGTACAGCGCCAACACCGGAATTATACAGATAAGCGCATAAAATTCATTAAGTGTTATTGACACTTGACAACCACTGTCAAGTTGAACTGGACAGCTAGTGTCAAGTGCCATAATATTAGGGTTGTTGGATGTAGAGTGACTTTCTCCGGTCAGAGTCACCAACTCGCACCGGAAAGCAATAAGCCCGATCTCACCAGTCGGGCTTTTTTGCGTCCGTAGTTCGTGATACTTCCGTTTTTTCTTCCTCATTTGAGGATACTTTTCTTTCAATTTTTTTGTTGCGGTCGATACTGCCGGTCGCTCTGGCCAACTGCTCGATGCTGACGCCGGCATTTTCATGATTCACATTTTTTCAGTGGGTTACGACAAAGCAGGGGCAGAAAATAGCAGTCAGTTTTTTTGATGGATGTAGTAACTACGGTGCGCTACGTGAAATCTGACAAAAGGGCAGGGGGTCAGGCACCAATTTTTCGCGTAGCTCTCCAGAAAGAGGGGGTTTGGAGATCGGAAATTATTGTACGTTAGCGTGTGTTATTGCAGAAATGACCACGAAACCCCAACCAGCGCCGTTGGCGGCTCGGTCAACCCCTCAACCGCCGCAAAGCAAGTTTGCGACGGCTTCACGGTTATTTTATTCAGGCTGTTGCGATTTATCGATAAGGAAATCTTCCAGGAAATGACCTTCATCGAGCAGTTTTTGGAGGGCAAGAGGGCGTTTACCATTACCAGACCACTCTTTTGTTTCGCCGTTCTCATCCGTAAAGCGGTATTTAGCTTTCCGGGCACCGCTTTTTGACTGCTGGCGCTTGCTCTTGGCAACGCCAGACGTAACGGGTTCCATCAGAGACACCGGATCTAAACCAAGCGAGGTAATGTATTCAAGCGCTTTCAGGCGTTTCTGTTCAAGCTCTGCCAGTTCAGCCGCTTCACGCTCGGCATCTTCACGGCGCTCATCGATCACAACGTTAAGTTTTTCCTGCATTTCCAGCAATTGTTCAAAACTCACTTCACGGGCGAAAACACGAAGTGAACGAATGTTCATCAGTGTTCTGCTGATAATGCCGTGTTCTTCATCTTTCGAAAACTCAGTCATTTTTTGTTCCTGTTGGTTAGTTGTCACATTTATATCCAAAGCTGCATGTGATATTACTTTTTCCTTACTGGAAAACCAAGTTTACCAGTCTTTTTATCCTCTAAAACAAGCTCGGTATCAAACGTGTTACCGTCACGTTTTTTAAACCCCTTAATCAGATTTGATTTGCCATCTTTAATCAATTTTTCAACTTGATTTGAAGTTAATTTTTTACCACAGAACTCTGACCAAATTTTAAACTCGCATCCTGTGCAGAAAAACCCTTTAGGTCTGATAAGTATTTCTTTCCCACATGAAGGACAGGCGTTTTCTAGCCTTGAACTCGCGCCATCTGGTTTCTTATCAGTTACAGGCGCACCGTCTTTATCGGGGAATGACGTTTTGCACTCAGGGTAGCATGAACATCCCCAAAAGAATCCGTTTTGCCCTTTACGTTTACGTAGAAAACCTTTGGTACAGACAGGGCAGGGGGTGCCATTAGCAGTAATGTTAATACCGTTTTTATCAAGGTTACTGATTAGTTCGCTGATATACTCATCGGTTTCCTTAATGAAATCTTCAACTTTCATTTCTCCGGCTTTAATCTTAGCCTGTTTCTCAGCCCATTGTGCTGAGATGTCCGGTTTAATAACCTCGTGGGGAAGGGCGGCGCAAAACTCCTGCCCCTGCTTCGTAGTTTTCCAGACAAGCTCCGAATAGCCTTTTTCTTTCTCGATGGAAATCAGCCCCGTATTAGCTGCCAACTTTTCCAGAATCCCCGCTCGCGTTGCTTCTGTACCAATACTGCCCTGGTCACTGCTGCCCTCATCCTTTGCTTCAAGGGCTTTACGCAACACCGGATCTTCAATAAATTTTGCGGCGCGGGTCATTGCCGCCAGTAGCGTTGATTCAGTGAAATATTTCGGCGGTAAGGCTGGCTTTTTATCGACTGCACCGGACTCACACAGGCCAGAGTCATTAAATTTCAGCGAGGACAAATCAAATCCGGCCTGTTCCGTGTCGTCGGTGACTTCATCATCGCTTTTTTCCGCACTCCCCAGCGCTTCCCAGCCTTTCTGAACCGTTACGCTTTGCGTGGCGGTAAAGGTATCACCTTTAATGTCAAAATGTACCTTCGTTTTGTTACGGATGGCATCAGGCCAGAAGAGGCCGATGTAGTACGTGGCAACCAGGCGGTATACGTTCTTTTCCTTCTCGCTTAACTGAATACCGGCTCCGCTTTTCGTGGTCGGTACGATAGCGTGATGCGCCTCAATCTTGCTGGCGTTAAAGGCTTTGTGCTTCTGTTCCTTATTCATTTCTGTGGTCGCAGTTGCCAGTTCCGGCAACGTTGCGCAGATAGCACTGGCGATATCACCCGCCTGATAATAATGTTCGTCGGACAGGTAGCGGTTGTCTGTGCGTGGATAGGTCAGCAGCTTATGCGTTTCATACAACCCCTGCATGATATCGAGAGTTTCTTTAGCCTTGTAACCGTAGCGTTTAGCACAAATCTGTTGCAGGGTGGAAAGATTGAGCGGCATTGGCGGTTTGGTATTTTCCGGCTTAGTAGTGGCTATCGTCACGATGGCCTCTTTGCCTGTGATACGTTCCGCAATGTGTTTCGCCTGAGCTTCGGAAATCAGACGATTTTTGTCGTCGATCTGATCACTTTCCGTTGTCTGATATTTCGCCTTTACCTGATTCCCGTTCATCGAAAGTGAGGCAAACACATCGTAGTAAAAACTCTCGCTGTGGTTTTGATTTGCCAGGGTACGCATATTCACCAGGCCGAGAACGGCGCTCTGTACTCGCCCCACGTTGAGAACCCCCTCATAGCCTTTCTCACGACCTTTCAACGTACAGCCCCGCGTCAGCTTATAGCCAAAACTTTGATCAAGCAGAGAGCGTGATAAGGCGCTGTTTGTCATGCCACTAAATTTGTCACCAGGCTTCATAAGCTGCATATTGGTAAGCGATTTTTGTACTGGTACAGGGTTAAGATCAGAAATGAGCAAGCGCTCAACAGGTTTTTTATTTCCTGCATAACCCAAGATTTCATCAACCAGTAAACACCCTTCCTCATCAGGGTCGCCAGCATGAACAATACGGTCAGCCTTTTCAATCAGAGACAGAATAATACGGGTCTGTGCTTCTGACTCAGGCTTAAGTTTATAGGTTGGTGGATAGACTGTTTTCATTTCTTCTAAATCACTGAAACGCCATATCGCAAATTTAGGGTCGTAATCCTGCGGATCGAAAAGCTCCAGCATATGACCATAACACCATGTGACAAAATCAGAACCGTGTTCAAAATAACCGTTTTTCTTTTCAGAATTTGGATTCCCGCCCAACCCTTCAAAGATTGCTTTTGCTAATGACGGTTTTTCTGCAATGAAAAGTCTCATAATTTACCTCAACTTAAGTCAATGACATTTTCAAAAGACGGCAGCCTATTGAAAAGAGAAAAGTCTGTATTCAGTCTTTCTGATTGAATGGTATGTAATAACAGGCTTTCCTCTCTGGATAAAAGAAAATCCCCCCAGTCGTATTCCTGCCACACATCATGGGTTTCGTCCCCAGGTTTATTTAAGAAAGACTCCATTTTGGGCTGGATTTTGGCAGGTGCCAAATTTTCATAAGCGGTATGAACTCTGCTTTTCCACTTGTCAAACCCACCATTTAACATGATATCCTGTGACACCATGTCAAACTGTTCGTCTTCTATATATGCAGTAACTCGATGATGAATTAACCCCATACCCTCAATATCCCAGCAGAACTCAGTTGTAAACCAGTTGAGTTTTTTATCTGTATGAATTAAAAGCCCATTAATCGCTTTTCTTCCTTTTCGCATTCCAACCCACACATTTTTATTAGGCCACGGTCTACCCACAGACAATGCTTCACCCTCGATTTTGAAATCAAGCTCAGGTATGACTATTGATTTAAGATTGCATTTATTTGCCATTAAATGAAAAAGCTTTGGAACAATATGAAGGTACATAAATTCCTCTTTATTTGCTATGACGCCATTCCCACGGCGGCACTGGTTGACTGTCAATCCACAGGCCGCGCTTCTGCGCCTGTGCTTCTCGTTGTAGAACTGGTAATGCCTTATCTGTGTTGTAGCGCTCATACACCCATGCAGCGCCAGATTGCACCATGAATCGGCTGGCCTCAGTGCCGTTCGCAGTGAAAACGCGCCCGATAATGCGTCCGTAGCGGTCTGTCTGCGTGTAAGTCACAATAACAGGCTGTGCTGCCACCAGACCTTTAAGTTGATTCGTTGACCAGCTTCCGAAAGCCTGTTTCTTTTCCGGCGCATCGATGTTTGCTAGGCGAACCCTTACGGGCTTTTTATCCTGCAATACTTCAATGGTGTCACCATCGAGCACACGGATAACTTTTCCCTGGATTTCTGCTGCACACAGCGAACCGGACAAGAGAATGACGAGTAAAGATGCCATGTATTTACGAAACATTATGCGACTTCCTGCATGACCATTCTGAAAGAAGGGAAGTTTTCCTCCTTCACTCGTATTACCAGCCTCCTGCAAAGCCAACACCCAGCGCCGAGTTACTTGATGAATCCCATGATACGTTTAAGCGCACGTTAGTATTGGGAGAAGTTTTATACTGCACACCCGCCGCTATTGCGTTGCCGTTCTGGTAGTTCCCCAGCCCGATACCGTAAGAAAAACTGTTTTCAGCCACATACGGAATGGAGGCTATAGCCGTCACCCCTGCCACACCCGCATTGAGGCGTTTCTCTGCTCGATTAATTTTATCGTCAAGTTGTTTGAAGCGTTGACTTGATGAATTACTCAACTGATTAAATCGATTATCAGTATAATTATTCGCGTTTTGTTCAGCTTGATTTGCGGCATTCTGCGCGTAATGAATGCTTTGATCGTACTTTTCGTTTGTGTAGTTAGCCCCTTGTTGATATTTATTGTCCGTATAGGCCTTAGATGTACTGACAGCCTCTTTTTTAGAGTTATCTATATTTACATTTAACTCATTTTTAGTGTCAGTAACTTTACTGTCAGTGTAGGTATTAGACGTGCTGATCGCCTCATTTTTGGCGTTGTCGATGTTAGTATTCAGTTCGTTTTTTGTGTCAGTGATTTTACTGTCAGTGTAAGTATTCGACGTGCTGATCGCCTCATTTTTGGCATTGTCGATGTTCTGATTAATCACCACATTGTTATCAGTGATTGCATTATCAGTGTAGGTATTAGACGTGCTGATCGCCTCATTTTTGGCGTTGTCGATGTTAGTATTCAGTTCGTTTTTTGTGTCAGTGATTTTACTGTCAGTGTAACTATTAGCTGAATTTAACGTTTCATTAGCTTTATTATTAAGCTGATTGACATTAACGGCATCCGTTCCTTCTGTACCTTCCGCGACGTTAGTTATCTGACGTTCACTTCCAGCACTACCAACGGATACCGTATTATCACGGTCATTAGTAGAACCCGTCCCAATTGCAACGCTGTTATTAGCATTTATGGTTGTTTTATTGCCAATTGATACATTTTCATCGCCTGTAATTTTATTGCTGGATCCTAGTGCATTAACATTATTACCTTCAACAACATTAAAATTACCCGCAACATTATTCAATGATGAGTGACCATCATTTGAGGTTATTTTATTAGCATCCCCAACAACAACACCATAACCTCCCGTTAATGTATTAGCCTGACCAACAAGAGAATAATCTGCACCGTCTAGTGTATTTCTGTCACCATAAATCACGTTTTTCTCACTTGCTGTTGAGTTTGTAATAGTGTTCGTATCACCTATTACATAATGGCTACCTGAATCAATGGAATTTCCTTCACCTTGATTGATTGGCTTAACAATAGCCAATGCCGGAGACACTACCCCCAAAAAGGAACTGAATGTCATAGATAATACTGCTAATTTGATATGTGTAGCTTTCATGGATTACTGCTCCGTTGCTATGTGTGGTGTTCATGCGGCTATGACGTACCTCATACACCGTTGGTGCGGTGTATGAGGCTTTGTACTACCCCCGCAGCCGTTGGCGCGGTTGCGGGGTTCCTGTTGTGATTTAGTCCTCTTTGTGCGGGTCGTTAAATACTGTGACCAGCTCAATATCCAGAATGCGTGATGGCAGCACCACACCCAGCCCTGAACGGATGGCGGTCTTTTCACCTCCCCCTGTTTTACCCAGGACAATCGTTGTCGTGCAGTTCTGAATGATGGCGTTCATAGTCTTATCATCCAGTGCATGTGCAGGATTACCAGCTATTGAGCCAGAGAGTCCTGTCTTGATTGCATTCAGTAAATCAATAGTTTGCTTTTCCATATCATCTACCCTTTAACCTTGCCGAACTTACTCATGATTTTTGAAATCGCAGACGGATCAGCCGATGAGCATTGATTCAAAAATGATTTCCTGGCATCGAAGGTTTTATCCCAACGGATAGAACCTTTTTTCTTTTTTACTATGTTAAAAAACGCTTTTTCAGGGCTTTTGCATTCGCCGCCACCATCACTGCCTACAGCTTTACCATACATGCAGAGAACTGCTTCACATGGATCAGCAGCATGTGCGTTAACTGAGGTCAATCCTAACCCTGCAAGTAGAGGTAAAACCATTAAAAACTTTCTAGTCATTTTTCTTCTCCAGTTGTGTTTTAATGAAGGTAATTTTCACTTGTTCAGATAAAAATGAACTCTGGTAAATCCACTGAACAACACCTCTTGCACCTTGTTCTTTCAGGCTGTCTCTGATTTGAAACCAAAGCCCGGCGTTACTGGTGAAAACCACTATCCGATCAGCATGTGCCAGCGCGTAGTAAAACGCAGGTGTTCTAAAATCTTCTTTTTTAGAAAATGTCTTACTGTACTCCCATCCTTTACTATCCGTTTCAGACGGAATGACACCGTAAAAATCATGAAGGTAAGGTAGAGAGGGAGTGACAATCTCTTTAGTTTTATCAAATTCAACAGGTGTTGGTTCCGGCGGAGACGAACAGCCGGAAAGCATCAAGGCAGAAATGAGCAAGATTCTTTTCATACCGATATCCTTTTAAGCAGCTTTATCAAGATTTGGGACATCCTGAACAGCCAGATAACCTTTAGCGACGATTTCATTTTCAAATACTTTTTGCGGTGGCATTGACAGCTTCCCTTTCTTTTTCGGGAATACGTTTTCAAGCGCAGGAGCAACTTTAATGAAGTCACCAAAGAAGTATTCATTCATGTAGTAAAATGCTTTTTCGCACCGGATAGGGTTTTCCCCCTTCATTGCGAGAATTTCCTCTCCGAACTTCAGCGTAAGCAGTTCGTTGGTTGTCACCAGAGGACGTTCAATGAGGCTCTCAGACTCTGAACGTGACATCCCCCCACGGCTACGACTTTTGCTTTTTGAGCCAATAGTGACCGTCTTAGTCCCCATTGCTTCTGATAGTTCCCGCGCATCCTTAACATCCGAAGCTGAATAGACAATCTTGCATGGCGCGCTGGCAAGTAACGTCTTGCTTCCTGCATAGCTGTAGATTTCCTCAAGCTGTGAGCCAACCTGGTACACAATCAGCAGTTTCAGCTTGTATCCAGCAATCAGGCCAGACTTGCTCTTGATGTAGTCCACTGCACCAATTGACGGGAACTCATCCAGCAGGAACAGACAATCATGCTTTATCTCTGGATCATCTGTTGGCATCTTTTCGAGATTGACCTGTATAGCAAGCTGGAAAAATATGTTTGTAATTTTTTCAGCAAGACGTGAGTTATCACCTGAAATACAGAAATAGACGGTCATTCTCTTTTTCCTGACCTGCCGCAAATCAAAATCGTTTCCGTCAGTGGCATTTGCCACGTTAGGGTTTGCGAACGGAGACAGGCCGTTTAGGAAGTTACTTTTAAGTTGTGCTTTTGTTTTGTCCTCCATTTCAATAAACGCTTTAAGACCAGCAACACCAATATCAGCAAGAGTTTTATCTTTGCCTTTAAGATCACCCTTTATATCTAAAAGGAATGAAAGTAGGTTTTCTGGATCTGCACGTTCAAACAGCAGATTCAGTTTCGACATGGAAAACACAGGGTCAATGTCTAGTGTTTTCAATGCCGCCTTATCTTTGTCAATCATAAACCATAGAGTAACCGCTAAAGATTTAAACAAACCTCCTGCCGTTTTATTCAGGTAGCTACCTGCGTCTGCACCATCTGTTTTATAGGGGTAAACTATCAAAGCCAGATTCTCTAACTGGTTAAATCCCTCACTGGTTCCCATGCTGACATAGAAAAGAGGATTAAACCTGTGCGTAACCGGACTGAACGGGTCGAACTTGAAAACCTCCTGTCGCAGGATCACTTTTCTGATTAGGCTTGTTATATTGAAACATTCGCGTTTGGGGTCGAGGATTATCACGCTCCACCAATATTTCATAAGGTTCGTGATAACGATACCAGCACCTTTACCAGCACGAGTACCCGCCCCCATTGCACTGAATGCAGCGCCTACATAGCGAATTATCTTTTTATCTTTAAGCCCTACTATAATGCCTTCCTTCTCATCACCATCAAGAGTGAAACTGTTTGAATCCCTGATATCCTGTATGGTGGCAAACTTCGCATCACCGAATACGTTTTCCTTAGTTTCATTAAGTTTTATTAGTACAATCACAGGAATTGCCAGTGACAGCAAAAATCCGGCGCAAAGAGCCATATAAGCAAGGATTCGAATATCAGTTGAAACCTCTGGCATTATAAGGCTATGAGTAAAAGCATCGATGCTGTAAGCGTCAATAGCGTTGAAAACAGCTTTAAGCGGCCTGACAGATTTTATCTGGTTAAAATACAAAACAAAGAATGCGAATGACGCAACAAACCATGTAAAGGCTATCATTATGCCGAATATAAAAACAGACTGAGGTTTATTAAACTTTTTCACAGTCAGCTCCTTTGAAATAGATATCGCTCATATGTCTGACAACACCATCCCTGCCAACATGAACGACAATATCGATGTTATCCAGAATAATTTTTTTAAGCACATCAAATGGCAGATTTTGACACTCCATATTTTGATAGCATTTTGTCACCATTTGAATGATGGCGTCTTTCGCAGAACCTGCATGAATAGAGGTCATGCTTCCCCTGTGACCAGAACCCGCAACCTTGATGAAATCCCATGCGTCACCGCCTTTAACTTCTGCCAGTAAAATCCTGTCTGGCTTCATCCTTAAACAGGATTTAATGAGTTTTGCAGCGGTAATAATTGAGCCAGAATCACTACCCGATTCAGAAGGATAAAAAAGGTGAACATAGTTTTTATGGATAAAAAACGTAATTTCCTCCGCATCTTCGATAGTTATTAGTCTGGCACTTAATGGAATGAAATCTATCAGGCTTTTCATATAAGTAGTTTTGCCTGAGCCTGTTTCCCCCGCATAGACAATGTTTTTACCTACTTTAACGGCAAACTCCATAAATTCGTCAATTTTCTTCTCTCTAAAAAGCTCAAGAAGCGTATCATCATTGCTATGATACTTTTCTCCTGACTTAACATAGTCGTAAAATCCTCTGTCTATATATTCCTTATGCGTTATCTGCCTTGTTGATGGTTTACGGATCGTGATTGATATTGTATTTCTCTCACATGCAGGAGGAAAAACCACCTGTACACGCTCGCCAGATTCGAGTGTTGCAGAAAGCAGAGGTTTTGTATCACCCACTTCATCACCGCGAAATGAGGCTAATGTTTGAGAGAAACGCCTGCAGAAATCAAATGATACTTTTTCATCTTTGTGTACCAACCATTCCCCATTAATCTCCGTCCAGACTTCACCTGGACGGTTTACGGCAATCTCTGTTAACCCATCGATATCCAGATAGGGTTGAAAAACTTGTCTCTTGTAATAATCAAGAGACTTATTATTTATCAGTGGCGCAACATTATTACTCATTTACTTAGCCCTTAACTGATAGATACCGGAAAAATCAATATCGTCACCAACAAGAATGGATATAATATCGCCCTGATTTTTGTACATGGTTGGTGGAATATTCACACTATTTGCAGCCGCTTCTTTAGCTATCTCGGCAAATGCTTCCCTACTGTTTGCTGTGTAATCGGTCTGATTATCTTTATTATTCTTTGACGCCCCGCTTAGTGCCTGCATTGCATCTGGAATCATCCCAACTAACATTGCACCACCGAAACGATCCCAAAAATGCGTATCAATCCAGCCATCAATACCCATTTCGCCCAGCGCTCCTGCTGCCGCAGTATCGACTAAATCAATTCGTTTAAAATCAGGAGTACGTAACTGATTCCAGATAATAAACATCCGTCCCTGACCATGATTCAGAGTGCCGGTTTTGTAACTGCCGAATGCTTTTGTCCCTTTCTCAATCAGTTTCGTATGATGGTTAGCACTCCATACATCCTCTGTGATCACACAATTGATACGCCCGCCCACATCTGAAACAAATCGTGTTGTCAGCGCACATGGGATAATGGTGTTCTGCTCAATATAGAGGTCAGGATTCATTTTGATAGCTGATACCTGCATACGGGATGCAGTGACTGCCTTAGCCTGTGGTTGCTGCTCGCTTGTGCTTGTTTCGTCTTGCTGCGCCGTCCCTGAGTCACTCCGGCGTTCTCTACTACTTCCAGGCTGCCCTGAAACAGGAATAGAGAGATATTTCTGGAACTGTGTAGCGACTGGCTTATCTGGTGAACCCGTTTTGTTCCCCGCATCTTGCGGGACACTATCACTGGTTGTCTCATTCGCCACGGGGTCAAAATTCTGCCCCATGCCTGTACGAACTTTTCCCACCTGTGAGGCGTGATCATCAGCTTTTGCTGTTGATGCAGCCTGCGGTTCTCCTGCGTTGAAATTTTTATAAATTTTCAATGCAAGTATCGCCAAAATCAGTATCGCTGCAAAACCAAAAAGCAAACCCATTTTAAAGCGATTGTTTTTAGTCTTTATACCACTGATATTATTAAGCTGAGATTGCTCCTGTCGTAACTGATTTGCATCCTCAACCAAATCATCTGTCCTTTTTATATCAGTCATTATTCACCTCAACACGCTCAACTTTTGGGGATGCGGTATTAATCTGGTCAGGCAGAATTTTGCCGAATGACTGATTAACCACACCTACAACACTATCGCCATAACGAAGAACAAACTTATCGTTTACGCTATGGATAACCATGATTTTATATTTACCTTTCGTCTGAACATTAAAAGATAATGTTTGCTCCTTACTATTTTTATAGGTAAATGGCGCAGGGAATACCTTGCTGGAGTTAAAGCCGAGATAAGTAAAGACGCCATTATCATATGCAAAGTCTGGAGCTATACGGCGGCTATCAAACTTCTCATTGACGCGCATATAGTAATTCCAGTTTTTTGGCGCATCGGCGTTTTCAAAGTTATTAGCAATAACCTTTTTATTCTTTAACTCCTCCTGCTGCGCCTGTATTTTTCGGGCTTCCTCTGCTCTTAATTTAGCCTGTTCCGCTGGGTAACTGTATTTAACCACGTAAGCAGGGCTAATTTTTTGTTCATCTGAGAGCATTACTAAGTCCAGGCTATAAACTCTTTTTGTGGTTCTGACAAAAAGATTAGTATCCCATTCTTTAGCGACTGGCTGAAAAACCCTCTTTACCTTTTCACCTTCCGCACTTTCCTGTTCCTGAGAAACAGGGCGAGGATTTACATAGACAACATTATCATCTTTATCGATTTCCCAGCCAGCGGGAAAACCAGCCCTTGCACTGATAACAGCCTCACCCTCATCAAAAACGATTGACGTTAAAAATCCAGTTTTTGATTTAATCACAGTGGTGTTTGCTGCGTTATAACTTACACTTTGCATTCTTGCGTCATACCCCGACGACTGAGGGACAGCCGCTGCATTAACGAAGAAAGGAGCAATGACACCAAAAAAGAGAAACAGTGATTTATATTTCATTACTCCCCCCTTATTTCACGATCTGTCTGATAACTGGTGACAGCAAACCCAAGTGGATTTGCTTCACGAACAGAAGTTATTGCAGATTTTGACGGTTCAAAACGATAAGTAACACGCGCCGTCCAGTACGAGGTACTAACCTGTCCTGTTCTGAAATTTCGAACTTTCTTTTTAAACCGTACAGTAGACAGCTTATCCGGTGCAGTCGCATCAGATATGATGTTTGATATAACCTCAACAACAACATAAGAACCGTTGTTGTTGTAAATCTTATCGGGCGCTGAATCGCTATCAAAAAGGCGAAGATAGGCATCTTTGACAGTATTAGAACTGTAAAGCTGAACTGTTTCATAGTCGCTTTGAAGTGAAGGATAGTTATACCCCTCACGTAGCGTAATATAGGTACTGACAAAATAGCGCCCTAACGCTTCTGACTGTAAAATCTTCTCTTGCTTTACCTGAGTAACTAACTCACTTCTTCCGGTTTTTTCACCGACACTGACGATTGCAAGTTCCTTCTCTTTTAAGGGGACAAGAACAGAAATAGCGACACCCATACACAAGGCCAGTAAAGAAGCGCCACTTGCAACACGCCACGCTATTTTTTTAGATTTTTCATTTTCAGCATAAATCTGAGTTTCAAAGGATTTTGCTGTTTCGATGTTTTCTTTAATTTTATCATTCATAGCTAATAACCTGACTGTGGTTAATCGGTTCAAGTTTTCCAGAGACATCGGATGGTAAGGTAGCCTTACTGGTACATCCGATAATTGAGAAGATGAAAACCAAAATCGTTAATTTTCTCATGCTGCGTTCCTCGCTCTTGCTTTTTCCAGTGATGCCAGACGTCTTGCTTTTGCCCCTACAGCACCCGTAGGAGCTAATTTTTGATAGGCTTTATCTCCAGCCCATTCAGCAGCAGAACGAGAGCCTCGCCCAAGATAATTACCAAGACGGCTTGCAGTAGACGCCGTGCTACCGGTTTCTTTGCCGGAAAGCCCCTTGATCAACCCAAACCCTGCTTTGCCCCCTGACATGCCAAGTCGTGATGCAGAAACGCCAGCAGCTCCCAGCCCCATCATTGCCATCCCCTGTACCGCACCATCAACCCCAGCCCCTGCCAGTTGAGTTGCAAACATTCTGGCGAGTAAAACCAGCAGCGCTGAAAGTAAGCCAGCCATGAACCCCATAGCTCCGGCGGTAACAACGTTACTGTTTGGTGCTGCGTTAGATACCTGCTGTAATATTTCCCCTTGGTAGTCCATACCAATCCTGATTACCAGCGATGCAAATAACACCGTGAGGATGCTGGAGAAATTTAACTGGAGCCAGTTGTTAAACATCTGGCGCAGGAAGCCAAACATCAGGCAGAAAATAAAAATTGGTGCAGTGATAATGAGCAACTTCATTGTCACATCAGCGGCAAGATAAACGACTGTACTGACTGCCATTAAAACCATTGATCCAGCCCATACGAGAGCCATCCCAAACGCTCCAGCGAGAGGGATGTAATCGGTATCTTTCTGATAGACTTTTTCAGCAAGATTCTGAGTACTCGCCCAAAGGTTATCGAGTGTTTGCCAGACACTTACGCCACCGGACAGACCATCCTTTATACCTTCCATCGCGGTTGTTGCGCTGGTTAAGTATCCCCCTGCGTTTGTAATAAAGGTGATGATGATAGCGAACTTGGCTAAATCCCATGCCAGATCAGGAAGCGGAGTTTGTGTTTTTCCTGCAAGGGTCTGGTAGCCTTTCCACAGCACATACAGCGTTACAGAAGCTGTCGCCAGCGTCATAATGTCACTGGCAAACTGACTCTGATATGAATCACTGATTTTTTGCACTGAATCCATTATCGTATTATTAAACTTTACGAAAAAACCCTGACCAGCCATAAACTAATCCTCGTTATTGAAAATCAGGTACAGCAGCCTGCAACTGTAGTTGTTTAAACTCTGCTCTCTGCTGCGTTTTCAACATTTCAGCATCAGCTTTATTTTTACTTTCCCACACGTCATATTGCATTTTGATTGCCTGCATTTTCAGTGATTGAGCCTGTAAAGAGTTTGCTAAATCCTGAGACTCTTTAATATCTTGGGAAGATTCAATTCGGCTACTTAGTGATTGTATCTGCGACATGGTATTTGAAAGCTGCTTATTGATTTCATTTCCTTGCTCAATACTGGCAGCAGTGGAAACAACTTTAGCCTTACAAACATTATCGTTTTTAGCATAGCCCGTATTGCACATATCAAATGCACCATACTTTTTAAATAAACTCTGCGCCTCACTGCTTAAAGAGCCTGTGGGGTCATTAGTAAAACTGGATATATAACTATCTCCTTGTTTATAAATGTTAGTTAACTCTGATTGCAGGTTACTTAACTCGTTAGTAAACGATGCAATGTTGCGAACCCCAGTAGCTGTTGCAAGCTGGTCTTTATACGCCTGAATCTGGCTTTTATAATGCGCGGCTGTGTCAGTCCATTCTTTGATTTTTTGCCCCCAATCCTGCGCCCATTGAACATCCCGCATTGGATCTGCATCAACTGCGACGGGTATACCAGCTTTAGCGAAGAATGAAGCACCCAGCAAAACAGAGAAGATAATAGTCTTAGTATTTTTCATAAAAGCCTCTTCAAATTGCTTGTTCAAGGTAGGCAGGAATCCATTCATCAGGAGACATACCTTCGTTATAAATATTTTCAAACACTTCCAGATTATCTGCACTTGCTGACAGGATTTTTAAATAACCGCCAAGACCAGATAAATCTAAAGTAGCTAACGCAGAAAATGCTTTTCCATCACCTTTTTTCAGACTGCTTTTTTTAATCAGAAACTGTCTGGACATCGGATCAAGATTTTTAATGATGTTAAATTCTTCTGGCGTACACTTGAGTCCATTAACATAATCGTCATAATCAGCATCAGGGTTAGCAAGATAAATACTGGTGCTGCATACCTCGACAACTGCCCGCGAAATTTTGTTTTTCAGGATTTCATCAGGGGACTGAGTAGCCGGAATAACAAGACCATTCAACTTACGGATAGTTTTCAGCTTGTTATAGACAAAATCACTAAATGCTTCGTCCTGTAGCCATTTCCAGAACTCATCAAGGAAAATGACAAGGCGGCGACCATCCAGAAGCTGTGTAATGCGATACAACAAGTAGAATGTGATAGGCGCACACACAACTGGATCATCAAGGAACTCTGTACCATCGATACCAAAATTGTTCACATGCTGAATATTGAACGTGTCCTGTGCATTATCGAATACCCAGCCATTCGCGTTGCCATTAGCCCACTGTGAAAGACGCAAAATAATCCCGTTTTCCTGCTCATCACGATCAGCTTTCTGCATAAGATGTTCAAGCATTCGGGATATGCCGTACTCACGCATTTCACCTGCCGGAAAGTCCATAACAGCATCAACTGATTCGCTGATAAGTAATGTTTCACGGGTAGAAAGTTTTTCACCGTTGCGGGTACACAAAATCGACATAAGTTGCTTAACAAAAATACGGTTACGCTTGGTAGCGTCCAGTGCAAATGGATTCCAGCCCGTAGGCTCACCACTTTTCACGGTATAGTATTCCCCACCCAACATACGGAGACAGAGTTCAGCCCCTCGGTCTTTATCCAGAAAAACAGTCGTCATTTTTTTCTGTCTGGCAGATTCCGCGAACGTGGTCGGGTTATTGTACTTCTGCAACATACAGGCAATGAATGACAGCAACATCGTTTTACCTGAACCTGCTGTACCAATTATTTTGGTGTTGGCAAGATTCTTTTCTCCGACCTCATCCTTAAATAAAACAGAGTTGTGAAGATTCAGGTAATAGGCTTGCTTACTTGGTGTTTTTAAAATTGCCAGAGCTTCCCCCCAACAATTCTTATCACGCTTCCCCTGGTAAAAGTTATGAAACGATGCCAGTTCAACGAAGTTAGCATTTGATATGGCTGACAAGCGAGGTCTTAAATTGAACATTGCCGGAAGCTGAGAAAAATAAGCGGCTGGCAGTGATAATGTAGACAGCGAAATTATCATCCCTAAATCAGTAAAATCCGCAGATATTTTACTGATCGACTCATCAAGTTCTTTCAACGAATCAGCAAAAACCATCAAAGTAAAATGATAGTAACCAAAGGAGATTTCTCCGGCAACTACATCATTTTTCGCAATTTCGAGTTCTTCAAGTTGTGTAACTGCATCATCTTCCGTACTTTTCAGTTGCTTTTCAGTACGTTTGATACTTTTTAAGGCTTCGGCCTTACTCATTACTGTGAATGAATGAGTAATGACATAATCAATATCAGAGTATTGAAGCGCATCAAAAAAACCAGATACTGTTTCACTTGAAAAGTCTTTAATTTCAATTGAGCGAAAGAAACGGCTACCAGCAATTGATTTAATCTGACCAGTATCCACGTTAAAAAACAGATCACACCCACCAAGAACGCTATACACTGGTGTTTTAGTTACGCGAATCTTCTGGCGCCGCCCTGTAAGGAAATAGTTATAAAATGAAAGCTGTGAAGAAAATACATTATCACCGTCCTCGTACATACCAAGCAGATTGCAGGTGAATTTTTCCATAGCTCCAGAAAGAATATTGATAATGTCAGTCATTTTACTGATATGGATATCAATACTGCCTTTCTTTTCTTTCAAACTTTTTTTCTTATTCTCAATTTTATCAAGTCGACTGTCCGGCCTGTAAACCACCGTAAAATAGAGTGTATTCCCCCTGAATTTATTTTTCCTGATTGAGCCATAATAACGGCCTGACACTTCATCAGCATGTTTGTTGCCTGATTTAGTGTCAAATCCATCATAAAAAATTTCACGGCATGAATGATTGTAGAATGAGACAGGTTGCCCTGAAAATGAGCGAATTAAAGTGGCAACCTGTGAATCAATTGCTTCAAGCGCAGACTCTGATAATGATTCAAAGCTGACACCCATTAATTGCCATGTGGCAACATAATCTCCATTTTTCGTTTTTACAATATTCTTATCGACATGACTGGAAAACGGAATGTGTTTTTCCAGTGGAACTCTTTCATTTAGTTTCATGGCTTGAGTAAACTCATCAATGTCAACTGGTTCATATTGCGATGCAAGAAACGCCCTCGCCCCGAAATATCGGTTACTTACAGAACTTCCCAGCATTTTCAGTTTGAGATAAAACAGATTGAATATGTGGTCGTCTTGCTTCGCGATCATCCTGAGAATGAATATAGCGACAGGTATTGCTAACCAGAGTAGCTTGTTGACATATACCCCTGTGAGGAAGAATGCCCCTATAACCACTGTAAGTGGGACGACAGGGACACCCAGGTACATTGCAGGGCGTGTCATGGCCTTATAAAGTATCGACATACTCTCGTCCCCAGTTCTTTAACCTACCATCATTGAAGCGACTTCGGCGGCACTGGCAATGACGATCGCGCCAATGATGATAGGGGAGCACTCACGGATGGTGCTTCCACCAAACAGCACCTTGTAACCAACCCATAAACAAGCGATGGTTACTGTGACAATGGAGAGGCCGCTTAAGCCTGTCTGTACTTTCTCAAGCAAACTTTCTGCTTTGGAAAATCCATCAGCAAAAGCCGGTGATGCGACAGTCGCCCCAGCAACTGAGGCAATAATGCTTGCTTTGCGCATGTTGAAAGCAGTAACACAAGCGTTCAGGCCGTTTTTGAAAGACTTCTTAATAGACATATTGACACCCTTCTAATTAATGATTTTTGTCGGTTTATCATTATCGACAAACGCAGATTTAAGAATTGATTCGGGATAAATCACTGAGGTAGTTTTGCTGTGTGTATTTCCTTTGCCTGCTTCTCCTTTATCATTTTTCGTGCTTGGCACGATGTAATTAGTTGAATCTTTTTTATAGCCAATTCGTTCTATGTAACTGCTATTACTAAACTCAGACTCTTTTTTCTTACCTGTACTAAAGTTACCGGAGTAATAACAGCTAAGTGCGTTTTCTAAATCCCCTCCCCTCTGGTAACAATCAACTAGTATTTTTTCGAAAACAGACAGGTTTTCGCATGGCGATAAAAGGCGTTCTGCTGACGTTCCGAACAAAGAAAAATTTGTACTGGTAATCTGCATTAGACCAACTGAATAACGCCTGTTTTTATCTTCAATGCTGTGTATCATCGATAAAGCATCCTCCTTACTTGACGGCATATGAGTTATAACGCTTCTACCCGACTCATCTCGTTCTTTTTTAGGAATAATTTCAGCAATAGCAAATGGATTAAACCCACTTTCAACGCGAGCTACATCATTAATCGTGTCTGGATGCACAGTAGCTGCACATAACAGCAGACTTGGTAAAATCCCTGCCATAAATCATCACTCCTTACGCATTAACTGCATCAACATGTAGACGATCTGATGCCTTTTATTACGCAAGGATTCTTTCGCCTTTTTCTCGATGAAGTCATTCAGTTGACGGTCAAGTTTTATCGTTACATGAGTTTCCTTATTATCATCGTCCTGGTTACTCTCTTTCATATCCGGTGATTAAAACTCTTGTTGTTTATGATTATGAGAGAATCGCCTAATAAACAAAAAACGGCAATCATAAAAATTATGATCACTGTTTAAATGATTCAAAGATAGTTTTTGAAAAGTCTGAAAACTGAGAGGGAAAACTCTTAAGAAGATAAGAAAGCCCTTATCAAAGGGCTTATTTTCGGATATTTAGTTGAAGGTTGGAATCGGTGCGTCTTGCTGTTTATTTCTGAAAAGAGCAGCTTTCACATTCTTACAGTTGTCTGTATCAGCACCGGATGCCTTGCACTCATCGGCTTTTTTCAAGGCATCTTCTGGATGATTTCGCCACCAATCAACACTTTTAATTTCTTCACCGCAGCCGCTCAAAGCCAACAATGAAACTAACATCATGATTCTTATCATTTTTATTTCCTTATAGATTATTAACCAAAAACACTGACAGCACCCGTAAGAATACTACTGTACGAATACCAGACAAAGTAACATCACCTAGTGTATGTCTCACCACATCAAGATGATTTCTTACAGTTATTGGCTTTATGCCTTTTTCATCTGCAATTTCTTCGATTGTGCTACCAATTGCGTACATCATCGCAATGTCTTTCTGATGATCACTCAACTGTTCCTCTGTGAAAATTTGATGTAGCCGGGAAATACGGATAGCATCATCCCTAGTCATGATAACCTCTCATTCAGGTTGTTGTGATAAGTAGGCGAACAAAGTAGCCGCTTTGTTCGCCTACGCCTAAATCAACTTAAAAACCAAGACCTTTCCAACCTCTTTCCTGCTCCTGCTTTTGTTTCTTATGCTCCGGTGAATCCTTCGCAAAACCATTTTCAAGCGCAAAACCAATATTGTGTCCTTGCTCACGCTTTCGCTCTAACTGTAGCTGTACAGCCTTATCATCTGGCTTATGTGTGATCGACTTTGGTATCTCACGTTCTCTGTCACGTTCAAGACCGATATTCTCGATCTGCCAGTTACTGCGTGGAGTTTCTCTGTAACCAGCGACAGAACCATTTTCATTAAACATGGGGCTGCGAACGAGTGTTGGTTCCAGCTTTTTGATTTTAACCAGTGTTCCAGTCTGCAACTTCTCAGATTCAAAATGGTTCTTTAAATCTTTACCCCATATAGTGACCTGTTTCCCGCCCTTGAGGGTTTCATAGGTCAGATAAGGTGTCCGTTTTCCACCTGGTTTGTTCTGATAAGCAGTCTCGCCAAAATCAACAACCTTGTAGACGTTTCTTAAACGCTTAGGATTCTCTGCTTGCAGTCTGTCTATCTCTCGCTTGTGCCCAAAGTCTTTTTTCCAGGTAGCAGCAACATCATAACCCATACCTTCAAGTTTTTTACAAAAACCTTGTCTGAATTTTCTGGTTTCCTCTTTAGTCAATCTCAGACGCTTTTCTGTATCTTCGTTTTTAAGTTTAAAGTTCACATGTACATGTGGATGCTTTTCTTTATCATCATGATAGACTGCCACGAAAGCATGGTTTGGATAACTTTCTTTTAGAAACTCAGCCGCCGCCTTTATTGCATCCTCACGACTGACATTCGCATCTGGAGGCGGTGAAAAGACCATATTTTTAACATGATCAATACTCTCCCCCCGATACTTTTTATCATAGTCATTCCCCTTTGACAGAGTAGCCGTGAACTCTTTATTGAAATCCTGCCCTTTGCCAGACACCTCGCCATCCTTACCGTCATAGCAATAAGCCTCCAGTTCTCCGTCGCGCGTAATGTAATCTACACCGTTCTTTATGCCTGCAACGGTTTTACCAGAACCTGTAATTTTAAAAGTCACTTCTTTAGATGGCGTAGTATTGTATGCTTTCGGTGTACTTCCATGTTGGGCCTTATGATTAAAGGCAGATTTACTGGCGTGACTATGACGACCTGTTAACCTTTTAGGCTGATTTCCTTTGTCGGCACTTTTAGCCCGTTTAACCCTGTATTCACTTTCAACAAAGACACCCATAAATCACCCGAACCTGTTAACTACGCTCTTGGTTAACTGCTCTAACTTCGAATCTATCTCTTTACACAACCCGATAACCTCAATGACTTCTTTTCTAAAATCAGGGTCATTAACCGTACAGAATCTTTCCCCTTTTATGATAAAATGTATGTTACGCCCAATGCGATCAATTGCTGTGGTTAGTTTTTTTAGATCGTTAACCTCACTTGGATAAAGACATACATCATTTTTCAGCAGTGATTGCCTTATTCTGATGGCGATCTCACGACTTACACTCATACCATGAAGATCGGCATTACGTTTTACAAGCTCGAATTCATGAGGGTAAAGATAGGTGAATACTGGTTTTGCGGGTTTATCAGATACAGGAACTGAAACAGGATTTACCTCAACTTCTAGCACTTTACGCTTTGCAAAAACACTGACACTGTTAATTCCGTTAGAAGCAGCGTTAACTTTAGCAAGTTCATAATCATCATCATCTAATCGAAAACAAATATTCTTCATATCTTCACCCATAGAGCCTGCGGCAGGCACAGGCAAAAACCCCGTTTTTGGACAATCAGATAGAAAATTGCATGCAATTTCTAGCGGATTGTCTATCCTGCATTGATTGTAGCACGCTTAAACCTCGGAATGCACACTTAACATACAGAACGATTCAGATAGCTCGACTACATCGTGGTATTGTTCTTCTGTCTCCGACCATCAGACAACCAGACTGCTATACGCTCATGCTGAATTTTTCGCTTCGCTCATTGGCTTTGCAGTGCGGGGATTGTCACGGCTAAAGCCGTAACGCTTTTACGTCCTCGCTTCGCTGCGGGGCTTCCGGCTTCGCCTCCATGCCCTTTCAGGGCATAAAAGGGGCATTTCAGCCCCTACTCGAAAAACTTAAAACATTGCACATCCTTGCAAGTAGTTTAACCACCATCGGAATTGCTCCCACTCCCTGCCGTTCATTGCGGGGATTCGGGTTTCCCATCCTTTGACAAGTGAATCTGCAACCTGTACGATTTGTTGTGTTGACATATTAAAACCTCACTAAGTTTTTTTGTTAACGGTGATCAGGTTGCTGGAACAACCTGATCACACCCTCCTTATTTTTGATTTACCTCCTTTCAACTGTTAAAGATACTTTCTTCCCATCCATTACATAACTACGAAACTTATGTAATGCTTCCAGTTCACTCTCAAATATGGTTCTTACATCATACCCATTGCCATTGTGAAGAATTACAATGTATTCATAACACTGCATGGTTTCAATTTCGGAAATCAAACTTTTTAAAGCTGCCACTGTCGATTTATCATCACGTTTATGAAAGCAACTTGTGATTTCATTTCTATCATCAATGCTAAGTCCATCAACAGCATCACGATAAGAAAGAGTCATACAGCGATTTTGGCGGGTATTGGCTAAAAACTGCATTGCGGCTTGTTTTAAAGTTTTCATTTCAAGCTCCTGCCCGTTTGGGCTTATGGTGAAAGAGGTTATCCCTTTCAATGATTTTATTATACGTCCATTTAGACGCATCAGCAAGTGAGTATCTCAACCTTTTTCAATATTTTACCTGTGTTCTAAAACATAATCAGGATGTTCCCCAGCCAGTAAAAGAAGATATTCAAACTCCACTTTCGATAAGCTCAAACGGTTATGGGTTTTAGCTTCCTCTTTTTTTTGCCATGTTCTTAACCCTACACCAAAAATCTTCCCGCATTCAGTTTGTGTAATCCCTAATTTTTCACGTAATTTTTTAATATTTTCCGGTGTGTTTTCAGTTATCATTTTTATCCTCCTGGAGTTCTTTAATCATACTAATGATGATTTCTCTATCAACTGACTTTAAACCATCAGAAGTAAAATCAATTAAGTCAAGTTCGCTTTCAATGAAAGCAAACTCACTTAATGTTTTTTTACTGGTTTTGCTCTTACCTTCGGTTATAAGTTTAGAACGACACTTAATCTTTTTAACAAAATGGTATACACTTTCGTTTTCCTCAAGATAGTACGTAATATCACCTTTGTTTTTTCTCATAGCTGTTTTACCATTCCAGTTAATTTAACCAGTTGATCCATACTCAGGCCACGAAGAAGAAAACCATAGCCATCACCATGCTCGGTAACTTGTCCATTCAATCCATTTTCCGCTTTAAAACCTGTTAACGTTCCGTGCCAGTTTTCAAGCTGTACAAGTTGCGATAACATCCCTTTCAGAATCCGTTTCCTTTCACGTTCTGCCTGTAGGTTTCTTTCGCATTCGAGCGCCTTTTCCACATCTTGCAGCGCATTTACCAAAATTTTCCTCTCTATATCGGCGGCAATTTCAACGGGGTTACGTTGAAGTGATACGGTGCAGGAATAGCTTGGACTGCGCCAGTTGCGACTATCCACACTTCCCACAATTGAAAGTCTTTCTTTATCCATCCGAATATGAATAGAATAATTTCTAAAATGATGTGAAGTGATTTTTATCCGGTACTGGCAATCATCGAGGAGGTTCACCCGCCACCCGTTCCCCAGGATACGACACACAACTTCAAAAACTGGTTGCCAACGTTCAAAGAATGATTTCATTTTAATGCCCCGTGATCATGTCTTGCCTTGATGGGGGCTTTCGCCCCCTGTAGATTTATGCGCTGGCTTCTACCCTTCTCCAGCCTTTCGCTTTGCGCTGTCCGGCTGTACCGTACATCTCACGGATATCGTCAATACTATGTTCTTTACGATTCCAGCGGCTTTTGTGTTCTTCGGGACGGTAGAACCACTGTTTTTTCTTTGCCGCCCACTTGCACCCCATTTCTTTTAACGTGTCTTTATGTTCTTTGGTGTCGCCACTGATCCAGACCCAGTTACCAATGACCTCGTAAACCACGCCAGATAATCCCGAAAGAACGTTCAATACCTTCTCCAGTTCTTCGCTGTAGTCATATCGGGCGCTTTCATCGGTACTTTGAAACTGATTGATTTTATCAATGTTTGCCATCAGGAAATCAAAAGCAGCGTTTAC
>Ga0256409_1000414_pt1 | contig 28772 bp, 27 predicted proteins | sample PhySR1_FD_185981 | JGI IMG/M metagenome (GOLD analysis project Ga0256409, IMG submission 185981) | Leaf surface microbial communities from sunflower plants in UC Gill Tract Community Farm, Albany, California, United States - DLSL S.R1 | ecosystem: Host-associated > Plants > Phyllosphere >...
AATCTCCAGCAGCTGAGAGGCGCGCTTTGCGTCGTCATAAAACAGCTCGTAGAAGTCACCCATACGGTAAAACAGCAGAATGTCAGGATGCTCTGCCTTGAGGCGCAGGTACTGCTGCATCATGGGGGTGTGGGAATTGATATTTTCTAATGTACTCATTGTGTTGAGATATCCATTATCATAAAAAATAGAGAGTTAAGTGATTTTATGATTTTCATTTGTTCTCACGTTGTCTCACTGGATCTCATGAAATCCTACATTTAAGTGTAGGTTAAAGTGTAGCTTGCCAAACTGTAGATTGGTAAAATGTAGCTTTGAAAGCCACAACCTACATTTACTTTCACGAGTACGTGGTGAATATGATAACGGAGTCTGAATGACAGGAAAACCAGCGGGCAAGCCACTTTCTTCGAGGGCGCTCGAAACAATGAAATCTGGCGACAGTGATAAAGCTGATGTCGGAGAAAATCGGGGCCTTCGCGTATCGTGTGGAAAAACCGGCGTTAAGTCCTTTTTCTATCGTTACACGAGTCCTGTTACTGGCAAGCTGGTTCAAGTCAAAATAGGTAACTTCCCTCAAGTCAGTCTTGCTGTTGCTCGCACCAAGTTGCACGAATTAAAGTTGATGCGTCAAGAAGGACGATGCCCTGCGACTGAAGGTAAAGCGGCAAAGGCAAAGCTAACAGAAGAATCTAGCAAGGTCATCATCCCTGAGCTAACCGTTGAAGGATTAGTTGAGCTATACCTCACTCAAAGGATTGAAGATCGGAAAACAGCTGATGGAAAAATCGTTGCAGGAGCTAGAAAGAAAAAAGGGCAGAGTGAAGTGCGTCGCACACTATATGGTGACGCAGTTAAACACTTGGGCACTCGGAACGCCAATGAGATTACGCGAAAAGACGTGATAGATTTGGTTAGTAGTATCGTTGCCCGAGGAGCCAATGTTCAAGCTGGTAATGTGTTGCGGGAACTATCGCTTGCCTATGAGTTTGCAATAGGATTAGGGCACTTTTCTTATGATTTTGCTAACCCAGCTTTGCTTGCCAAATCTAGTCTCAAACAGACTCGCATTAAGCTGACCAACGGACGTGGAACTCGCGTGCTGAGTGAATCAGAGTTGGCAAAATTCCTTAAATGGTTGCCCGGTTCAGCCTATTCGCCAACTATTAAAAATGTTCTACGGCTTACGCTCTGGACTGGATGTCGTACAGGTGAGGTATGCAATATGGAGTGGAAAGATGTCTATCTTGACAAAGGTACCATTCATCTAAGGGAAACAAAGACGGGTGTTGAGCGATATGTTCAATTATCTAAGCAGGCTATCGATTTTCTTAAAGTTCTTCGTATGACGTCCGATAGATATTTATTCCCCTCTCAAGCTACCAAAAAACCAATACAGCAAAAGTATCTTACTGAGAACTCATGGCGATTGAGGAAAAGTGAACAAATGCTTGATATACCTCACTGGACACCTCATGACTTGCGACGTACAGTACGTACAGGGCTTTCGCGTTTGCAGTGCCCCAATGAGATTGCAGAAGCAGTGCTAGGACATACGCGTGGGGGTATTGAAGGGATTTACAACCTATATAAGTATGATTCAGAATGTCAAAAATGGTTGCAGTCTTGGGCTGATTATATGGATGATTTATAATGTATTGTTTTAAAGAATATTGCGCTATGGCTCATTAAAAATCTCATGGTAGCTCATCAATTCCTTAAAATATTTAGGGTTTAATTTTTTATAAAAAAAATCACTTAACGACATGATGGCCTGAAAATCGGTGGGTCTCCAGTGATTAATTCTAGTAGCAGGTCATTTGAAAATTTTTAGTGGGAGGATGCCTGGAACCTGCAACTAAGAAAGATGTCGGTTAATTTAGTGTAATCGCGATAAAAGCTGCTATATTTTATGTCAATAACTTCATCTTGATCTGATGGGTGGAGTCAAAGTGAAATAAATAAAATAAGCTTATTTAATACATATTGAGTATAAATACATTTTTGGTTAGTTGTTGGGGTTTTATGTATTTATCATGTGTTCTCTTGTTTTATTTTATTCATGCATTTTTATTTGTTTTGTATTTTTGAGAGCTATTTTGTTGTGCGTGATATTCATGATTCGATTAATCACTGATTATTAATGATGGGATGGTGTTTTTTAAAAGATAACTTCAAGGAGGGAACATGCCAGCACTAGACGAAGCAGTTATTGATGATGTTAAAAATAGGTTGTCTGAATATTTATTAAAAAAAGATGGGTATGATTCTATTGAATTCTTGGATGCAGGAGGGTCTGCTGCTGTATTTAAGGTGATTCGGGAGGGGAATGTCCGAGCAATAAAGGTCTTCGACCCAAAATTTTTCTCTGGTGAAGGGAATTTAGCTGAAAGAAGACGCCTTCAAGTACAGAAGCGATTAATAAATCATAATTGTCCTAGTTTAGTGCAAACCTATCATGCTGATGAAGCAGAAGGAACTGCAATTATAGATATGGAATACTTGGCATGGCCTCAACTAGCTAAGGTATTGAATAAAATACCAGATGACGATGTAATCCCGCTGATTGGGCAGTTGGTTCTGGCAGTAAGGTATTTAGAATCGTTAAACATTGTTCATCGTGATATAAAGCCCGAAAACATCCATGTATCCGATGATTTTAAACGTTTGAAACTGCTTGATCTTGGAGTTGTTAGAGTATTTGATAATATAGATGAACAAGGAATTACTGATCACGGTAACATCAGACCATTTCTTGCGACTGCACAGTATAGTTCTCCAGAATATCTCTTTCGCCTTGATGAACCAACAGAGAAACTTTGGAGAGGGCTAAACTTTTATCAAGTTGGGGCTGTATTACATGATTTAATAAAAAAAGAACCAATTTTCCATCATGAAGTTTCATTAGGTAACAGATGGCTTGTTGCAAGAGCAGTACTGTCACAAAAACCAATTTTCTCTGATACTAATATCAATAGGTTATCAAAGGCTAAAGCTCTTTCGCTAAGATGCCTTTCTAAAGATATTGATACAAGGCTGTCTTTAGTAACGTGGGAAGATTTTAAATTAGAAGAAACTTCTGATCCTCTCGCTTCACTAAAAGGGAGGTTATCAAGAAGCCTTACATCCCAATCAAATGAATTTAACAACAATGAAACTATAAGGTTGAAGTTTGAGCGAGATGAATATGTTAGAAAGACTAATGAAAAGATAAGGTCTGAATTAATAGATGTTTGTGGAAATCAATTACCTCTTGTTATGACAATATCTGATGAAGTACTTGACGTGCATTTTGCCTTTACTTACTTAAGAACTTGGTCTCTAACTTTTCAACTGAATTATAGATGGAAAGATGGCATACATAAAACCGTTGCTTTAATATCTCTGGGAGCAATTTTGGTCAGAGAAAAAAAACAAGAAGAAGAACATAGTATAACTCTAAAACCCTGCCTTGAGGTGAAAATAAACGAAGGTGAGGACGATGATGTTAAAACACTTTCAAATGAAATAGCACTTATTATAAGAAGTGCTTTAGACTTAATTGATGCTTTACCTGATGATGGCTCTGATATTAATTTAGATTTAGGCTTGAAGGAGATTTTAAATGAAAGGTAGTTGGTGGCGCTCTAAGGAAGAAATGGATGAAGACCAAGCAAATTTCATTACACTGCCAGCTAAGGGGCGATATGCCCTTATAGGACCTCCAGGATCAGGTAAGACTAATCTACTTTTGTTGCGCGCTCTTTATACCGCAGGAACAGGTGAGAAGAATGTTTTAATATTAACGTACACAAAATCTTTGGCTGACTTTATTAGGACCGGAATTGGAAAGTCTGGTTTAATTACTGTAGACCAAGTTAAAACTTTTCATGCGTGGGTTTACTCTCATATTTTGGAGCATCTTGGAGAACGCCCACTTCCTCCGGGAGGTGATTTTGATGATAACGCTAGGCAGTTACTATTAGAAATGCTAATTGAAGCAAATAATAAACTTCCAGGTAAAAAGATATACAGTGCCATTTTTGTAGATGAGGCTCAAGATTTAACTTTTGACGAATTAAATGCACTTCTCTGTTTAAGTGAAAATGTATGTATAAGCGGTGATGAAAATCAAGGTATTTATAGAAGAGACGGATTATCAGCTATAGATAAATTAGGTCTAGCGCCTCATTATCTACGTCAACATTTTAGAATAGGTCAAAAGATTGCACGTGTAGCTGATAGGTTGTGCCCAAATGATAATAAAAGCAATGGGCTTGAAGCTACTTCAAACTACAATCCAAAAACACAAGGTGAATCCAGCGCGAAACTAATAGTATGCTTTGATGTCGATGATCAATTTAAACGCATGTGTGAAATAATTGAAATCCAATTGGATGCATTTAAAGACGATAATATCGGTATATTCTGCGGGAAAAAAGAGTCATTGATTGAATTGCGAGAAATGTTTTTAGATTCTAATCTTTCTGATTTAGTGGCTGTTCATGGGCTTGATGATAGCGCCGGATTTCATTCTGAAAAAAGAATACATATTATGACCATTCATTCATCCAAAGGTACGGAGTTTAGAGCTGTTCATATATTTAAAGCTGAGGATTTAAATCATTATCCTTTAAACAGAACTCGAGTTTCTTATACTGCTGTAACTAGAGCTAGAACAGCGCTTAATGTATATAGAAGTGCAGAAACCAATAAAAATTTAGATAGTGCTATGTCTGAACCAAAAGTGTTCCATATTGATGACTTATTCTCAGGTGACTTATGAAAAATACAGGGGAAGTTAGTTGGGTTTTGATTAATAAAGAAGACTTAGTGGATATGTTGTTAGGTGACACTAATGTCTCAAGCTATTCAAAGAAAAGGTCTTTTCCCGGAAGAGATCTCAAAAATGGTAAGATTGCAGTAGGTTCAACAGCATTATCAAGAAATGGCAAATATGAGATAAGCTATATTGTTATTCCAGATAGTTATATAAATGATTTTCTCTCATGGGTGAGAGTTTATTCAGATGATATATTTCCTATAAGTCAATTCACAAGGTTATTAACGCTAAGTGAATACTCTTTGTTATCTAATGAATCTTTGGTTTTTTTTGATGCAACCGAAAAGTTAGCTCGTTGGGCATGTGTTTCGATAGGGGAAACATTAGCTCAATCTGAAAGTTCAATAGAGCTTCATAACATTGCATTATCAAGGGTTTTAAGCACTTATACTCTGCCCATTGCACGATCCAGCATTAATCATTCGGGGTTGGATTTATTTAAACTGTGCCGCGATAGATTAAATAAAATAAGTCATGACAACAGATTCTCTCGGCGCACGCTCCTATCAGAGCATTTATCCCCTGTATGGGATGTTGTATTAAATGATGATTCTGACGATAAATCGGCATTGGATGCTGTTAATCTAATGTTAGATTATGCCTCAAAATATACTCCAGAAAACAGAAAGTCAGATGATACACTCTTAGAATTATTAGCTAAAAATTTACTTTTAAGAAGTGACTCGGTTGAAGACAGAGTAATGGGTTTCAATAAGTTATCTGCGGAGATTATGAACCTAGAATCTGATTCAGAATTAAACTTTTATTCACCTGTGATTGCAGCGGCTGCTTTTTTAGTCGGCAGAAGCACTTCGCACCTATTTTTACTTAATAAAATAGGTCGTTTTGTACCAATGGCATTTGTATGGTTTGGATTAATTGCTTCTTTCACAGGACCTAAGTCGTGGGATTTAACTTGGTTGCGTGCGGTTAAAGGAGCAGAAAAATTATTAAAAAACAAATTCGAGTTAGATAGCATCTCCCAGGCTGACATTTACTGGCATGAATTTTCATGGCTTTTAGAAGTTTTCAAATCCACAGAGAAATTGAACGAACTTCCTAAAATGCTTCCAAAGACATTATCAATTGAAATTATTCCTGGTTCAACGCTTCATTTAAGACTACCTGGGCAGGCTAATGAGCAAGAAGCTAAAATGAAAAACGAAATTAGTATGCGTGAAAGAGCTTTGGAGGATGCCTTAAGTCAATTATTCTCGCTTTCCAACAAACTACAAGGCCAAGTTAATTATTATAGCTCTCAAAAGGAGAGGAGTGATGCATTTAGTAAAAAGAATTCAGGGGTAAGTGTCACGAGAAATAAAGGCTCAAGGAAGGTCTAATAATTTTAGGGTGCTTTAACGACAAGGGTAAATACCTTGTCGTTAGCGTTTTCAATTCCCTTTGTGTTTATATTTATACTCGTATTTTTTTAGATGAATCTTTTTTTAACAAGTTTTGGTTAAACAGAAGATCAGATGTTGAAGTATGGTTTGGATTATATGCGTATGATTATTAATCATATTTATTTCTTAAATACCGCAATGTACTTATCCAGATTCACGCCGGCAATTTCTGCAAGGCGCTGTATACTTATGCGAAGTATAGCTATTTACGAACCAAAATCCTTAGCTTGCTCCTGTTCTTTTTTGTGGTGTTCCTGGTGGGCCATTGGGTTAACGACATTTATATTATCGAGATCTAGTGCCTTGTCTGGATTATCGGCACGCCGTATTTTATGGTGAGCTTGGGCGTCCGCCTGCAATAGCTCACCCGTATGAGCGCAGTGGGTGTCGCCATCCCTAGCTATTTTCTTATGCTTCAGCGTTTTTTGCTGTTGACGTATTTTTTCCTCATTTACCCCTCGTAACCGCTCGGATTCCTGATTGTCACGTACTGCGGAGAGGCACTCCGAATTATATCTGAGTTGTTCGCGTTTAATGGCGGAGTATGGCTTTTCAATGCGCTCATCAAGCTCTTTTTTGAGGGCTGGGGTACGGATATAGTGTTGGTTATTCACTGTAAACTTATCGGCGTCATCTAGGTCGGAGTAAAACTCCTTGGCGCCTACTTTGTCGGTACAAAGGATTGTGGCTAGTCCTTTGGTCGATAACGCGGTTTTACCTTCCGGTGTTTTCACAGCAGTGGTGGCAATCGTATGGTGTATTTTATCGACGAATGTTGGTGCAACGGTTTCCGGTGGTACAGGAAACTGTAATGCTTCCTTTTGCAACGGCATGACAACGAGCTCTTGTTTGTTATCAGCCATGGTCTTACTCCTCTTCCCCAGATGTGGAAGGTGGTTCACAGGGTAGAGGTTCATCTACATCTAGCTGTACCATTTCTTTATACATTTCATTAAGTTTGTCGTACGCGCGGCGTGTATCCTCATCAAGGTAAACATCTGCCCGTAGGATATGGGCAATTTTGTTGCGCCAAAGCCGCGCAACCTTTGCGCCATTATCCTCGTAAAATTCTGCATCAATGTGCAGCTTTTCCTTACGTTCTTTACCGTTACTGTGACCCAGCAGGTAGTAAATATGCTCTGCGCGGGAGTTGGTAAATGTTTTCTCCTGTTGACTTGCAAACCAAAGGACGTCTGGCAGAAGTTCGTCATAAGTTTCAGCATTTAGAGTGGCAGAAGGTGGTAAAAGGGCAGCAAGATGCCTTTTAATCTCCTCTAGTGAACCTACCTTTTTCAATGCCTTAGTATTTTTGCAGCTCAGTATATTTCTGATCATTAAGAGTGTCCTAACACGTAATCACAGACAATATTGTCTGCCAAATCAGACTATTACATTTCAAATAAGGTAGTAAACTATTATTTTTTTATTAAAATTTTGCAGTTGAACTTTTCTTTGGGGATAAGTTAATTGAAATAAGTTTTTATGTTATCCCTTAAGTGTTTTGTGAATTTAATAAGTTTATAATATGATGTGGTTATGTAGGTAAAAAGGGAACGTAAAATAGGAGCCTTCGTATATGGGTAAGAGAGAGGATCAATCGGGGAGTAGGATAGTTAGTGATAATATGATTTTTTTTTCATTTTTAACTGACAAACTTGATATTGATCACAAAAAAATACGTAAAAATTACCAACTCATCCAAAAGCTTGCTTGGGAACAAGTGTTGCTTTTAGCCATATACAGTCGTCAGCACTGTTACAGTCAGGAGGCCAATCCTCATCACGTGGGCGCACTTGCCAGGGTATCGTTGCTTGCGCATGCCTCTGAGTTGTCCCGGCAGCGCGCTAACAACCGAGAAGATAATTCGCCATGGGAACTCACGGAACTGGTAACTACGCTACTCGATAAGGGCAAAGGAAGCGTGGCCGTAGTGAAGCAATTGCTAACACATGCAGAGAATGAAGATGGTAGTGCACTTTCTACTGACTGTAACTATCTCCTACGCATAATGGAAAGAGTAGGTATCTCATTTGAAGGTGGAAACCTCCCATGCTATAGCTGGTTCACGATTTATGTCGCGCTTACTAATCCCATCGGTTTGTTTCAACAACTGTTAGCAATAAAACCGCTAGATGATGAATTTTATTATGCCTGTGCTATCAAAGCGCTGAAGAATTTGCTTAATTTAAACCATCATCCACATCTCATGCAGTTCGATAGCAGCGATATAGCATTAATGTATCGCGCCGGTCTGAATGTTGGCTCAGGGCTTGAGTTTCTTAAGTTTTTTGAAGATTACCCAGACGCTGTTGATAAACAGGAGTATCAGCAGAGTTTGAAAGCGGAAGTCATGTTAGAGCTGACCCACCAAGTAAGAGCATGCTTTGCTATGACCAGCATCCCTCAATCCCAACAAAATCTTACCATCGATCCTCCTGGCGTTATGCAGAGAGTATGTTGTCCTGAGCGTAAGGGAAATAAAGTCAGCCTTAACATCGAAACAGCGTTGTTAAAGAGCCTACTTGAACTGGGGCAAATCGATCGTGTAATGGAGGGAATCAGAAGCAATATCATAGATATTGCTGCGGGTGATTGGCATAGCATCTGGCGAATTAAGACTCGGGCGGAAGACTATGCACTTGCCTTTGATCGATTGGCAAATTGGTTCACAAAGTGCAAAACACCGTTGATTACCGCATTTGACCAGCTTCCACGTTATGTCGGGGCAATTATTGCACTGGATGCGAGACACCGACAGGGGATGTTTAGTGAGCAGCTACTGGTGAAGCGACTGAAAGGACTGCCTCAAAAGCTCAGCGCAAAGGACGTAGCTCTCATCACTACGCACCTTTTTTACTATTCACTTACTCACAACATTAATTCTTTGTGGTTTATTGAGAAGTCATTCTTGTCAAACCTAGAAAACCAATGTGAGGTAGAAGCATGTTTAAAGGAGACCAGTCAGCACATTGATACGTTTGTAGAATTACAACCGTTGGCCATGACGATAATGGCCAGTTGGCAAGATCTTGACCAACTTGAGCAGGCCATGGAGCGTATAAAAAAAATACCTAATTATTTAAATAGTGGTGCTAAACGGGGAGATTTGACGACATACAAATGGATCATTTTTCAGCGCAATTCAGGTATATCTGGGGATGTTCCATGGCCTATAGACACACCATTCCCTCTACCTTTGTGGGCCAAGCTTTCCCTAAATACTACCGACGATAATTTATAACGCACCCCCAAAGCAATATATGAATGGAGTCTGTCAAATAACCTAGCTTTTTTAAGGTGAAAGTCAGAGTCGCTGACTGGGGCGTTTTTTAAATATCTCCAGCAGCGATTTACAATTTAAAGCCCGTAAACATTAATGTAGAACTGACCTTTCCCTTCATCAGTCTTTTGAATACGATAAGTGATGGGGATATCTTGCTTTAAATACGGCTTAGTGAATGTCAGATCAGCCGCACACTGATACACATCTAACTTTGAATCGTGATTCAGTGTTCTGACGTTATTGACGGAAATTGATACGTCCGCATCCAGTTTTAGTGATTTTTCGATCTCCTTACGGGAGATATCAATAACTAAGTTCTTTGCATCGGTACTGCTGCACTTAGGTGTGTCTTCGTTGCACCCAAAGAGAATAAAAGCAATAATTAAAGTAATGAAGATTTTTAACATGTGGTTTTCTCTTGTATTTTTAATCAAATTTTTTATTTGATTTTCTGATTTTATCAAGAATGTTTGCGGCCCGATTGTAACCTATTCGAAAATGATGCTGTACAGTACTTACCTTGACGACTTTTAACCCCTCATTAATAATTAACTCAAGAGTCTGTTCATGCAGTAGGTCGTTGGGGGCATCATTTTTGGTCTTGATTATTTCATTAATGTTAATTGTATCAGGGAATATATTCTGGCTTTCTTTCATTTTGGTTCATACACTCCATCCATAGTGCCTGTCGCTGAACTCCCGCAGTAATCCTCGCACCCTTTAGTCATAACTGTCGCTCCTCCTGTCGATAATTCACTGATAACAGCTACACACTGGCTTGACGAATCGTTCCAAAGCCAGCGTTTTCTCTGCCCCGTGCTAGCTGAAATTGCACTTGCATTCCCTTCCATGTTGCATACACCTGAGCCATCCGGTGTTGATGAGTTAATTGAAAACTCGGCTGACGCTTTATGATTCGTTATTTCAAGATATCCATTCTTTTTAACGTATTCCGCAGCGTTAACCAGTGTAGATGTGCTCAATAGCAGGGTGGCTAAAATGACTCTTTTCATTGTTTTTCCTTGTCAATTAATACGAATATTTTTGGTGATTTTACCTAATGTCAGCGGTCTGCGTTTTTCTACATAAAAATAGGCGACATTAAACGCTGACTTTTTGTGATTGCCACGACCGAGAGAAGGCCAGTCGCGAAAAGCCTCAATCTGAGCTTCCGAGTAGGGTGTGATAGAGAAGTCGAACAGGACAAGCAGGGCTTTGCCACCGTGCTTCATTAATTTCTTCACCTCAGTGCTATTGACGGTTGCGGAGACATTGGAACGAGCTGCTGTTGGCTTACGGACGGCAAACTCAACTGCCACATTGTCAATGACAAAATCAATGAAACCATGACCGGATACCGCTCCTGGTAGTTTACTTTTTACTTCCGGCGAAACGTTATCCGCAAACCAGCCCAGTAAATAGCAACGTACTAATGGGAGTAGTTCACGCTCGCTACATTCATTCAGACGCAATGTTTTGACAAATTCGCGCCGGTAAAGGGAGCTGAAAAAGTATTCAAAGCAGTCTGTTATTTCACTAATGCTGGTTGCCACAATGCTCTCCCTAACCAGCCACCTATCAACACGTGGGGTGACAAGCCGCGTTAAAGACCTGATTAGCCAATTTTCTTTCTGTAACAGGTCTATAAATGGAATTTATAGTGATTTTATGTCCATTAGTGATATTCATGCAAGAGTAAAAAGGCCCCAGACTTCCTTTTATGGAAGTTCTGGAGATTATGTAATGGTTAAGCTCGTAGCAGACTCAGCGGATAAGCTGGTAGGACAGCGTATCCAGGCAAGACGTAAGGAGATAGGATTAACCGCAGCTGAGCTGGCGGAGTCTATAGATATTTCGCAGCAACAACTTTCTCGCTATGAGCGCGGGACAAATAAGATCAATATTGCTCATTTGATCACAATTGCGGTTGCTTTAAAGACACCGATAAGTTGGTTCTTTATTGACTGCATGGATGATTTCAACTTTGATGACATGCAACCTAATTATGTGACAGGCCACGATATGGAACTAAAGCAACGACTCGATCAAGTTTGGATGAAACTCGATCATGATAAAAAGAAAAGTTTGATTTTATTCCTTGATGAATTCACAAAGTAAAATTAGTTCCCAAGTGAAACTATTTGCTCTTAATGTATATTCCTGGTAAAATGTCATTACTGGATAGTGTAATATTACTCAGTCACTGATACACCGAACTAATAACTAATGTGTCACTTCATTCTATATCCCTTCTGTCGGGAGGACGCTTATCATCTAAGCGTTCAAAATGGGGGGTAGTGGATTGCAATATAGTTATTAACCCAATATGTATTTACCGGAATAAACACGCATGAATATTATTCGTCAGGAAGGGCTTTCTCTGCCCGTAAGTCAGGAGTTAATTAATGTTATATTTTATGAAATATCCAGGAGGCCACCCGTCAGTCCCAATGCTCGGGCAGTCACTTTATTATTCAAAGATGTCAATTACAGTGCTGAAAACGGTGGTTACCATCCTGTAGAGATAAGACTGACGTCCAGAAACGATGAATGGTATTTCGATTACATCACCGACTTAAAATATATGGAGTCCTACCCTGAGCTTGAAAAAGATATTGATTTTAGCTGGAGCCAGCGTTATGTATTCCAGTCTTTTGTTGGTGATTTGCATCCAGGAGAAGGGCGCGACATTTTTGAGCTATGGCAGCGTAACTTTGTCCACTATCACTTTCTGAAGGTCTACTCTCTCACCCTCAGTTGGGAAAGCTAATCCCACCACACTGATTAATCATTAAATACAACGGAGACATTATCTGTGACTGCAAACAGAGGGATACGTGCGTCTCAACAGGGAGAACTGGACAGTCTTTGCGGCGCTTATTGCTTGGTTAATATGCTGAGCTGGTTATACGACGGGAAGGTTAAGCGACGCCCACTAATGAATCGGCTTACTCAGGCTTATCAGCAGCGTTGGCCTTTAAATGAATGGCTAGCCAAAGGAATTGAGGAAGATCGCCTCGACTGGCTGATGGCTCAGGTTTTGCAGAAAGGCCATTACAGCCGTCAGTTCCCGGTTGAAATAACCAAACCCTTTGCTGGAAAGAAGGGGCTGGCAGACGGACGACTTTTCAGGGAGGTGAGGCGGTTTCTGGACGTCACTGACCATTCGCGCCTCATCCTTCTCAGCGATCAGTTTCACTGGTCACTTCTGGTCAAAATGGACGAGGAAACTCTCTGGTTCTTCGACAGTAACGGGCGCACCGCTATGCCACGTAAAGCCTTCTCACTGCGCACTGGTCTGACTCGCCGCCAGCTATTTGCAGATGCTATCTATTTTATTGAACGGGAGTTCTGACATGACGATGTTTACCACTCGTGAAAGCCGCATCCTTGATCAGGCGTGCCAAATTATCAGCCGGTACTATCAGCGTGGGGTTCAACTCTGTTCCCCTGATGATGTGCGACGGTGCGTAATGGTTGAGCTGGCACCGCTTGAACATGAAGAGTTTGGCATCATCCTGCTCGATAATCAGAATCAGCTGCTGCACCGCGAAATCCTGTTCAGGGGTACGCTAAACTCGGTCAGCGTTCACCCTCGTGAAGTTATCAAGCGCGTGCTGAAATATAACGCCGCCGCAGCCATCCTTGTACACAACCACCCAAGCGGCGAGCCTGAACCCAGCCGTTGTGATATCCAGCTGACTAAAAAGCTGAAGGGGCTGCTGGAGATGCTGGACGTGCGGTTGTTAGATCACTTTATCGTTGCTGGCGCTGAAACAGTATCGATGGCTGAACGAGGTCTGGTCTGATGCGAACAGTTACTTGGTTTAATGTACGTTATCACGGGTTATACGCATGAGCGGGGCTGCGTTACGTCAGATCGTGCCGGTGGTGCAAACCACCGTGTTCGATGCGTATATCAGCGGTCTGGCACCATCGGGACGACGGGGTATCACCAGCTTGTTAAACCGCAGCGCCAGCATACTTAAACGCGGTGCGGATGCAGATCACTACCCGTGGGAGCAACTTAACTTCGCCGCCGTTGCTAAAGTACGTGCAGCACTGCTGGATGGCGGTTACGCCGTGTCGTCGGTCAACATGGCATTATCAGCGCTGAGGGGCGTAGCGCAGACTGCTTTTAACCTGAATTGCATGAATGCCGAAACACTGACACGTATTCGGTCAGTTAAGCGCGTTAGCGGTGATGTCCAACGCAAGGGAAGGGCGTTAAACAAGCAGGAAATCCGGGCATTGATTCAGGCTGCAAAACAGCATCCGCAACCGGTAAGGCGTTGTCGTGATACCGCTATTGTGCTGACGCTTTGTGGAACTGGCCTGCGGGCCGGGGAACTGGTCAAACTTGAGCGCCTGGACTATGGCAACGGCATCCTGACGGTGAGGCAAGGGAAGGGGCGGAAATACCGTGAAATTCACGTGGCGGAAATAGTGGATAAAGCTATCCGCGCATGGCTTAAAGTCAGCGCAAACGAAGCTGAAAATGCGCTGTTTAGCCGAATTCAGCGTAACGATAAAATAGTCGGTCAGTCGCTGACAACAACCGGGTTAACGGGCATCCTGGCTGATTTACAGCAGACGTCAGGTATTGCACGTTTCACCCCACATGACATGCGGCGCACCTTCATCACACGTTTACTGGAGCAGGGCGTGGATATCAACACCGTCCGCCAGCTGGCAGGCCACAGCGACATATCCACCACGACGCGCTATGACTATCGTGATGATGGCATGAAAGCCAAAGCATCGCAGCGATTGCGGTGCTGGTAAAATGATGGCGTTTATCGGTGATTGGGCCTGAATATATTGAACCTACTTAGCGTTTCTTTTAGTGTTTTTCTCATTTGATTCAATCATTTTTATAACAAGAGCTGTGTCGGAAAACGTTTCAATATCGTCTTTTTTCCACTTTCCTGATTCAACAACTATTTTACCGCTTTTATCATCAAAATACGGTATGCGGGTGCCAGCCTTGTTGAGCTGTCTGGCTATTACATCAGCAGGCTTTCCTTGAAAGTTAGCCTGCCATATCTTGTTATAAGTATTGTATGCCAACTCAGAGTTTTCATGTTCGTAAGCCAAGAGATTATCTATGTAGTACTGGTTAACCAGTTCAGCTATGACCGAGCTTCGTTTCTCTGCGGCATTGTGTTCCTTACGACTTATGGCTGTTTTTTTAGCAATCATCTCCAGTCGCGCTTTGGTCTCTTCCAGCATATGGATGGGTACAATCTTTCCAAACTTTTTTGCTACTAATTCCCTTCTTTTTTTCTGCCTCATTTTGTCGAGGTTCTTTTCCCTTTCTTTTTTCTCCTGCGCTGGTTGCTGCGAAATCATATCGTCATTTGGCATGAGTACATCTCCTGAAATTGAACAAGGATCTTACGAGCTAAATATTCCCAGCTGATTCCATGATTATCACGGTCTACTGGTATCACAATCGGTGTTTTGCATAAGTGATTACTGCAAACACTTCTCCTGGGTAGCAATATCGTGATTATCACGATAAATAGAATCATCCCATGATAATCACGATTCTTCAATACACAAAAATGACCTTCATCCGTGATTATCACGAAAAAAGTCTGGTTTGTACGAAAAAATACGGTTTTTGTGGTTGTAAATAGCAGCGCTCCTGAAACAGCTCAAAGGAGCAAAAGCATGAACACCAACCGTATTCTCCGCAAAAAAGAAGTTCTTCATTTAACCGGAATTTCGTCAGCCACGCTCTATAGGCTTATCGAAAAAGGAGATTTTAAGGCAGGGAAAAAATTGACCGGCGATGGTGGACGCGCAGTGGGCTGGGGACTCAATGACGTACTGGAGTGGATTCAGTCACGCGGTATCAACGCGCAACTCTAAGCGCATGTGTGTAACCCTCACATAGCCCCCAACGAACCCTATAGAGGACATAGCAATATCAATGATACTTCCTCTTGTTGGTGGGCTACTGGCCACCGGGAAAAGATTATGATGAAAACATTTAATAGAGAACGTGTTGATTCACTGGGATACGCCGTATCACTGGAATGCAGTAACGTAGGACAGCAATGTTATGGACATTTCGACAAAATTGCCTGGGTAACTGACCTGTTCGACAAGCAGGAAAATCAGGTGATGGTAGATCGCTTATTTCAGCTTGAATCAGACGATACTTATCAGGTCAGGTTTCGCCCCGCAGGCAAGGATGAGTGCGATAGTCTCTACCGCTGGGTAATTGAAATCCGTCTAGCAAACAAGTCTAAACATCACCCAGTTCTACTGATGATCTACTTTGGACCAACAAACAAGAAACGCGGTGCCGTGCGAATGGAATTAAGCCCCCAACACTATCTAGCTGAACAGATAAGCGACTTATTCATTTGGTTGGGGCGCAAAAGCCGTATTGGTAAATATCTGTACCAGGGGTTGCGTAACTCATGGGTCACGACCATCCATTACGCGCTGGATGTGATGGGGATGAAGCTGCATGACTTTCTGATTGGTCTTGCCAAAGTTCATGATGGTGATTTCAATGATCCTTATGGCAAGCAGGAGGGTATGCGGCTAGGGGCTACCACCGTCGTAGCTTCGATATACGAAAAAGTGAACGCCCCTGAGTTAAGCCTTGAAGAACGTCGGGCAACAGCTCAGCTAACACTGGATGAAAGCCAGCATGAGTGTTTTTTACGTCTGGAGCTGCGTCTGTCTCCAGGTAAGCAAAAACTGATGCTGAGTAACCTGTCGCAAATGGAGAATTTGGTGTCACGTTTGGCATTCTATGACCGTAAGCTAATCAGGGATCGCAAGCTGGATCCAGACTTTGCCAAACGGTTGAAACGTATGACTGTCCCCCGTGCTCGTAAAACGTTCCGTCCGGCCAGTGAGTTGAATGGCAGGGCTGTTAGTCCGAGCAAAGAGGCAGCTAAAAAACGAGTAGATAAGGTGATGAAAAGGTATCTGGTGGACTTGTTTGATGCAGAGGCTATCTGGCATAAACTTCCACTGGTTGTCGAGAAGCTGGGTATTTTGGGACAGCCGCAGTATTGGCAACCTGACATCCGTAAAAAATGGCTTAAATCTCGCGGGAAATAAGCGCCATGGCATTGCGGCAGGGATGCTGCATCCTCATCTGTGAGTTGTTCAACGGCAAGCCTAAAAAGGTCAGGAGAAAATTAAATCTGGGAAATGACCGTCTTTTGACCGTCCAACGTTGTCGGATTTTGCTGTGGCTAACCGGCTAACTACAGGTACGGTTTAACCTGAAATCAGCACCTCGTACAATGGTAGGGCAAAATCGGCGATGGCTTTCCCTGATTCTGACATTGGTAAGTAGCTGCGTTTTTTATCAAAGTTGAGGTTTCAAAAGAATTAAATTCAGAAAATAACATGTGTCTACAACCGCTATTGAATATTACCGGGATGTAGTTGCATCGCTTAATAACCGGTAGCGTTTTACGTATCCGCTAATCCCATTCTGGCTGAGCTGATATTTATTCGTTATTTGCATCTACAGGATATATAGCAGTGTGTAACATGCTCTGTATACACTCTATCTCTATATTATTGTATATATGTCATTACATACTATAGCCATTATCCAGTATCAGCTATCATGAGGCACCAGCCTCCAATATTATTATCATCTAATAACCATCTGAACCTTGTTGGGTTCACGTAAGGTTTGAGTAATTCAGTTGTAAATAAATGGGGTCAGGGCATTGTGCTCTGGTCTCGATATACAGGTGAATTATGAAGCCATACATTACGCATAACAATATCCTTGTGACAGATTCAACGTTGGATTACTTCAAGACGATCGTTTTCAGTATTCCTTATAATGGTGTGCCAAGCCTAAAACGGCCATTTTATCGTAATATAGCAGTATTTCTTCAGCACGTTATTTGTGTCGCTACCTGTAGTCGTAAGAACAGGAGAAAAGCAAAGATTAAGGCGAATAAGAAATGGTCTTATTCTGTGCCATTACCATTTGAACTGGGCAGAGAGAAACTTCCCGGCGTATTTAAGAAAAGTGGGCCGACCCATGAGCGTGCAATGGAGGCTCTTGAAAAGGCGGGAATCATTAAACTAACCGGTTATTCCAATGCTAAAAGTTCATGCCGGGAATATACTATTTCTAAGCGTTTTCTGCGGAAGTTGTTTGGCACCGACAGAGAGGCATACCTTAGTCGTAAGGATCGCTACCATTATCTGACGGACATTTTCAGAAAGCGTAAAAGTCACTCATTTGATGAACTGATCGGCGTTGCCATTGATCGTGGGCAGCGTGCCAAACATAAGCAGTCTAAACGCGATATCCCTAACGCTGCCTACAGGGAGTTGGTAGTGGGAGTGTGGAACAATCTTGAGCCGCTTGAAATCAATCTGGATGCACTGCTGGATTACTATAACGAAAACCCCACCAAGAAGAACAAAATATTCATCTTCAACTTCCTGTCACGACTGGCTGATTCGGGCGTGGATCTGGTGAAGGAGTCACCGTTGACGGTCTCTTACAGGCAATCTTATAAGACTGCGTACATTGGCGGGAGATCCTTTGAGATTGGCACTGGCTTTCAAAGTCTGCCTTCTAAAATGAAGTGGGCGTGTCTGGCGCGTGGTGTTAATTATGACATTAAGGGATGCCAGCTTGAGATACTGCGACATGAGCTGCTGAGTATTGGCATTTTGGCCGAGTCGCTGGAAGTTCTGGAAACTCAATATATCTGCCGGGTATTACGTGTTGCGGAGGAGCTGGTGAAGCAATTCAGGTTTTCCAGCGTATTCAATGCCGGGTTCGTCTCATTATCGCTAAAGTCCAGTACCCGACGCCTGTTGAACCGTGAGCTAGGTAAGGCAGAAGCTAAACGAGTGCTGAAACGATGGAAACGCCTTCTGAAACCTTTACGGCGAGATCTGGCTTTACTGCTAGATCATTACGAAAGTACAGCGAAAACCAACCGTTACGGTAAATGTGTTACCAATGCGGTAGGGCAACCCTTCAACATTACTTATAAAGATCTGAAGAAGGGTAAACGTTGGAAGTCAGATGTTATGCGCCGCAAGCTGTTGTCGCACATGTTACAGGGGCTTGAAAGCCGGGCTGTATACGATTACGTAGCCAGCCATAAGGGCGTTTGCGCACTGGAGCACGATGGGTTTGTTTCATATGAAGAAGTAACAGACTGGTCCCACCCATACCTTTTGATTGAGAAAAAGCATTAAGGGGAGTCACTTAGTAAGACTTTGGCTATAAAATGATGTGTATAGCTAGGAGATCAGGCAAGTCGGCGTTTATTGAGGGGTAAACGTCAATATTCACTGGCAAAGAGCTAAATCCAGTCCAACTTTAAAACAGTGTTGCCAAACTGAAATGAGGGCATTCAACTCGCATAGTTGAATGTCGGTTCTTGACATTAAGAGCCGACATAGAGTTACGTAGGAAGAAAACGATGATTAATCGACTTTCGACCACACCCTCATTGCAGCATTTCCCAACAACTCACCCCGGGAAAAAATCTTATCCTCATCCCATTTATCCAGAATTATCAATGGTATGTTCAAGCGTAGGCTAGTATGGGTAATGAGACCATCCCGTTTCCTAAGAAATGCAGAGTGTTGGACCGAACGATTTACGCTGAGGTTAAGCAAGGTCAGATTTCCCAGTGTAGCGATCGCTTGTTGCCGCTTCCAGACACGCTGTTGCTCGGATGTTAGCTCTGCACCGGCCAAAACAATCTGATTTACTGCAGTAGCGTCTGAATCTGTCACGGTATGTCCGTCTTTTAGAGGCCAATGTGAAAACCAGTTTTGAGGCATTAGATGATCAATATCGAGACTGGAGAGATTTGGAACCACCGGCTCCTCAGTCTTCACCTGACGGCGAAGTTCTCCCTCAAGTTCGGTCAGCATTGAGCGAATCTTCTGTGCATCGAGCCTGCCTGGATAAAGTCGTGCAGTAGTACAGGCATTGAGAAACTCTGAGTCAGTGGGCCAACGTGCGGCTTCACCATTAAGGCTATTAAGGGTGCTGCGCAACTCAGCACTGGAAATGCTGGTTTTAGCCAAATGACGCAAAACATTCATAAACACGTTGTTATAGTTCTTTGGAGTCAGGCCACACACCGCTCTTCTCACTACAAACGAGACAAGATCGTTGTACATGGCGGCTTTTTCAGTATCAGGGATGCTAGCGACTGAGATGAGTAACGCAAGTGGATAAATCGTGGTCATGTCATAGGCGGCGATGCGACGACCAAAGCATGCAATAGGAGTTGTGCCCACTCCACCAATCAGTTCTTTATATTGCAAAGCATATCGATTGAGAAGTTCGACCTGCTGATCAGCTCGGCGTGACGACGATTCCTTGCCTACATAATCCCGATACTCATTGTAAAGGCGAGACAGGTCTACTTCACGTTGCTTTTCTGCTTGTAGCGTGGAGTGAATTAGCCACTCCAGGCGAGGTTTGTTGATGCGACCACGGCGTTGTTTTTCTGTCCAGTACGGGTTTTCGAACGGTTTCCAATCATTTTCATACAATGCAGCGGCATCAACATTATCATGTTCTGCACGCATAAAAATATAGTTACGTATAAGATCCGTCGCATGAAGCTCAGCCCCACGGCCATTCAATGTCTCAAAAATGATTTGAGCGTCATCCTCTGCCTCAAGAGATATACTGACCAGTTTCAGGTCTGTTAGGACAGCTTCAATCAGCGCGATAGCATTTTCTTGTAAGGAGCGACCTCCCGCGCTAATCCATTTAATAAAGGCATGACTAAAGAACCATAACGCCTCCAGTGAAGGAGGATGGTTAAAATGCTTACGTAGTGTGCCATGTAACGTGAAGCTATCAGGGAATACCTTGCGGAAATCATCAACATGGTCAACGTTAAGGCTTTGAATAAAATGAGATTGATCACGAAATGTCGGCCATAACTTAAAGCGTTCAACCTCTTTATTTCGCATTGTTGCTTCGTTTGTATTTTTCAGACACGGCAATACAAGCATTTCTAAATCGGAAAGATCAATTGCACGAAGAGCCAGTCGGATAGACGCAAGAATGTATTGAAGGGTAGTTAATCGTTGCTGACCATCAATGATATGCAGGGTATCAACACCCAGCAAGCCGCTCTTAGTTTGTGGTTCAAGTACCACTGCACCAAGAAAATGTGGGGTTGGTTTTATACCTGATAAACGGGCCTGTGCTTTTTCGGTGATATCCTCCAATAAGGCGGACCACTGATTTCGTTGTGTCCATACGTATGCACGTTGGTAGAAGGGAACGCAGTATTGACGGCGATCCTGAAAGATTTGCTGGACATTTAGCGTCTCGGATTTCATGGGTTACCTATATCTTGAATAGTTCAAAATTGAAGCGGCTGAATTGGTTGTTGACCACGACTCTAACATTTCAGATGTTGCCATTCGCCTTGATATCACAACGCACAGTCTTTATGACTGGGTGTAAAGTTCGGCGCTGGTTCCTCTGCTAACAAAGTCCGTTCAGACGTCCTACAAGAGATCTTAGGTCTTCAGAAGGAGTTGAGCGGGTTAGGGACAAACGGAACATATTAAACTGCGGCGTACTTCGCGAAACTATCCTACAGACGAACGCCTTTATCCATCGCAATAAACGTGTATGGATGTCCGGCGGCTCTGTAGGGTTGTAGGGACTGGATGCGCATCCGGATGGTTTTATGCATATTTTCAGCAGCCAGATTCATTGCCGCATCATTCTAAGCTGGGAATGTATGAGCAACTCGACTGCTTTTTGAAGAGCAGGAATTACGGGCATGCTCTGACAAATTGTGTGTGTCACTACCCCCAAAAAATATCAGAGTATGGCGCGACAACAAATTTACTCGGGCAGCTAACAGAGAGGGTGTAACATAGACGCTAATCAACCAGGCATTGTTGTCAGCCGTTCTGGGGTTGTGGAGCGCAGCATGGCCTGAGATGCGATAAAAACAAAAAACAAAAAACAGGGAACACGATGAAATTCACTGAAGATACTCGGGTAAAAATCCCCGTCATCCTCCACCTGATACGGTTGGGATACGATTACCTGTCTCTGAAAGAACAACGTTGGGATAAAGAAACCAACATCTTCCCTGACCTCTTCACCGCTGCGATAGGCAGAATAAACCCCGGGATCGCGCCTGACGATATCGGACGCCTGTTAAAAGATCTCACGCTGCTTCTCGACAACGACGACCTGGGCCGCGCCTTCTTCGAAAAAATTAGCGACCGCTCTGGTATCAAACTGATTGACTTCGACAACTTCAACAATAACAGCTTCCATGTCGTCACCGAACTGACCTGTGAAAACGGTGATGAAGAGTTCCGCCCGGACATCACGCTCCTGATTAACGGCATGCCGCTGATTTTTATTGAAGTGAAAAAGCCTAACAACCGCGAAGGCATCTTTGCAGAGCGCAACCGCATCAACGAGCGCTTTAAGAACTCCAAATTCAAACGCTTCGCCAACATCAGTCAGTTCATGATCTTCTCGAACAACATGGAGTATGACGACAGCGATCCGGAGCCGATCCAAGGGGCATTCTACGCTAGCAGTTCTTACAGTAACCCGGTATTCAACTACTTCCGCGAAGAAGAACTCTTCAACCTGACCAATTTACTAAAACCACTGTCAGAAGAAACAGAAATCGCGGTTCTGAAAGATAACAATCTTGAAGTAATCCGCACTAACCCGGAATTTCAGACCAACAAAGATCACAACCGACCAACCAATCGCCTCTGCACCGCGCTGTTGAGCCGCGATCGGCTGGCATTTATTCTGCGATATGCGCTGGTCTACGTCGCTGAACAGGGTGGCATCCAGAAACACGTCATGCGCTACCCGCAGCTCTTCGCTACCAAAGCAATCGAGCGCAAACTCAACGCTGGCGAGAAAAAAGGCATCATCTGGCACACACAGGGCAGCGGAAAAACCGCGCTGGCTTATTACAACGTGCGCTTCCTGACGGATTACTTTCAGAATCAGCAGGTGGTCCCTAAGTTTTATTTTATTGTTGATCGTCTGGATCTGCTCCAGCAGGCGCAGCGCGAATTTACCGCCCGTGGCTTAATCGTTCACCTTATCGACTCTCGCGAAGCTTTCACTCATGACATCAAAGCGACGCAGGCGTTGCACAACCACCAGGGCAAAGCGGAAATCACCGTCGTTAATATCCAGAAATTCCGCGATGACCCGGACGTCGTTACCACCAAAGACTACGACATCAACATCCAGCGCGTGTATTTCCTGGATGAAGTCCACCGTAGCTACAACCCCAAAGGCAGCTTCCTGGCAAACTTAAGCCAGTCGGACACCAACGCCATCAAAATTGGCCTGACCGGTACGCCTCTGCTGGGAACGGACTACAACTCCCGCGATCTCTTCGGCGACTACATACACAAATATTACTACAACGCCTCCATTGCCGATGGCTACACGCTGCGCCTGATTCGCGAAGAAATCGCTACCAACTACCGGATGGTCCTGCAACAGGCGCTCAAAGATGTGGAAGTCAGAATGGGCGATGTGGATCGCAAATACATCTATGCTCATCCCAGCTTCGTCAAACCGATGCTGAACTATATCGTTACCGACTTTGCCAAAAGCCGGGGCGCGCTGAATGATGATACCATCGGAGGCATGGTGATTTGCGACAGCTCTGAACAGGCCAAACAGATGTTTGAGTTATTCAACACTGACTTCGCCGAATCGCCCACCGTCGCCGATGAATTAACAGAAGAAATGCCTGTATTACAGGCCGCAGAACCCGCTGCCGTTTACCAGAGCCATGCCAGAGAAACGCGGAAAATCAAACGCGCCGCTTTAATCCTGCACGACATCGGCAGTAAGCAGGAACGCAAAGAGTGGGTGGAGCAATTCAAGGCGGGGGAAATTGACCTGCTGTTCGTCTACAACATGCTGCTTACCGGCTTTGACGCTAAACGGCTGAAAAAACTTTATCTTGGTCGCGTGATTCGAAAGCATAACCTGCTCCAGGCACTCACTCGCGTCAACCGAACCTACAACCACTTCCGCTACGGCTACGTGGTGGACTTTGCTGACATCCGCCAGGAATTTGACGCCACCAACAAAGCCTACTTTGAAGAGTTACAGGCCGAACTGGGCGATGAAATGGAGCACTACTCCCGCTTGTTCAAATCGGCGGAAGAGATCCGCGAAGAAATTGAACACATTAAAGATGTCCTGTTCAGCTTCGATACGGAAAACGCGGAAATCTTTACTGATCAGATAAACCAGATTCAGGATCGGAAAACCGCGCTGGCGCTGAAAAACGCGTTGGCCGACGCCCGCAGCCTTTACAACCTGATCCGCCTCCAGGGCAACACTGAATTTCTCCAGGCACTGGACTTCAACAAACTCAATATCCTCTACCGCGAAGCCGGCCATCGTCTCGACCTACTCAACCTGAAAGCGGATCTGGAACAGGGCGTAGATCTCTCCGGTCTGTTGAATCGGGCGCTGGAAGAAGTAATTTTCGAATTCCATAAAGTGGGCGAAGAAGAGCTGGTACTGGCCGATGAACTGAAAGAGACGCTGCGGCGTACCCGCGAAGCGTTGGCTGCCAACTTCGACCAGCAGGACCCGCAGTTCGTCAGCCTGAAAGACGAACTGGAGCGCCTGTTCAAGAAAAAGAAACTCAGCGAAGTCTCGCAGGAAGAAATGGTTGCGAATATCGGCACACTCAATAGAATTCATGACCGCATCAAAGAGCTGAACCGCCAGAACAACCTGCTGCGCCAGAAATACCGGGGCGATGTGAAATACGCGCGTACCCACAAACGCCTGCGCGGCGGCCTTAGTGATTCAGAGCGCAAAATCTTCGAAGCACTGCTCGGTGTCAAGCAGGATGCGGATGGAAAAGTGCTGAATAACAGCCAGATACTAAACAATGAAAGCTACTTTGAACGCCAGATCGTGTCATGCGTGCTGGAACACTTTGAAAACCAGCAGAAGATCACCCTCAGCGCGAAAGCTGCTGGCGACATCAACCGCCTGATTGTGGCGGAATACCTGAACGAATTTAATACCGGAGCACGTACGTGGTAGAACTGGAATTTAGAGACAAAACCAAAACCCTGATCGACAGCCTGAAAAGCATCTGTGCGAACTACGGTCTGGGCAACGACGGTAACGAATTCAAAATCATCACTCAGGCTTTTCTGTACAAATTCCTGAACGACAAATTTGCCTTTGAAGCTAAAAAGGTGGATATAGGCATCGTCAGCGCTGAAAAATGGGAAGTATCGCTCAACCAGATGAGCGAAGAACAGCGGGATAAACTGCAACTGAAGATGAGCGCCGACACCGCGCGTCTGAAACCGCATCACTTCATTCAGTACTTATACAATCGTCAAAATGAGGCGAATTTCGCCACCACCTTTGACGACACCCTGATGGATATTGCCGCCGCTAACAACGAAGTCTTCGCGGTGAAAACCGACGGTGGCGCGAAAGTGGTGTTGTTTGAACGCCTCAGCCAGTACATCGCCGATGAATCAAAGCGCGACGATTTCTGCCGCGCCATCATCAACAAGCTGGCCGATTTCAGTTTCGAGCGCATTTTCACACAGAAATTTGACTTCTACGCCACTATCTTTGAATACCTGATCAAAGACTACAACAGCAACTCCGGCGGCAAATACGCTGAATACTACACACCCCACGCCGTGGCGCGCATCATGGCGGAAATTTTGGTTCCGAAAGCACAGCAGGGTGTCGTACGTGACGTAAGCTGCTACGACCCTTCAGCGGGTTCCGGCACGCTGTTGATGAACGTGGCGCACGCCATCGGGGAAGATCGTTGCAGCATTTTTGCTCAGGACATCTCGCAGAAATCTTCCAGCCTGCTGCGCCTGAATCTGATCCTCAACAATCTGGTGCATTCGATTCCCAACGTCATTCAGGGCAATACCATTTTGCACCCGTTCCACAAGAACGGCAGTGAGCTGAAACACTTTGACTATATTGTCTCTAATCCGCCATTTAAAATGGATTTCAGCGACTTCCGCGACAGGCTGGATAGCAAGGAAAATCAGCAACGCTTTTTTGCCGGGATACCGAAAGTACCGAAAGCCGCCAAAGACAAAATGGCGATTTACCAGCTTTTCCTCCAACACATCATTTTCTCGCTGAAGTCGGGTGGCAAGGCGGCGGTTGTAGTGCCGACCGGCTTTATCACTGCGCAGTCGGGTATTGATAAAGGCATTCGTGAACATCTGGTGAAAAATAAGATGTTGGCGGGCGTGGTTTCCATGCCGTCGAATATCTTTGCCACCACTGGCACCAACGTGTCGATCCTGTTTATTGACGCCAGCAACAAAGAGAAAGTGGTGCTGCTCGACGCGTCGAACTTAGGTGAAAAAGTCAAAGACGGCAAAAATCAGAAGACGGTACTGACAGAAGAAGAAGAGCAGCGCATCTGCGAAGTATTCAACAATAAGTGGAGCGAAGAGGATTTCTCGGTAGTGGTCAGCTATGACGAGATCGCCGCGAAAAACTATTCGTTCAGCGCCGGACAGTATTTTGATGTGAAAATAGAATACACCGATATGACGCCTGAACAGTTTGCAGCGAAGATGAAAGCGTTTACTGATAATGTGGAGAGTTTTTTTAGCCAATCGCGCGAGCTGGAAGCCGAGGTTAAGAAACAGTTGGCGGGGCTGAAGTATGAGTAATCAGATCAATTCAACGCTCGGTGATTTGGTTAAAGCCGGTGGTGGAACCATACATACAGGTCCTTTTGGCAGCCAACTCCATGCAGAGGACTATGTTGCGCAAGGTATCCCCTGCATTATGCCTGCGAATATGAAGGGCAATAGAGTAGACATCTCCAATATTGCATATATTTCAGATGAAGATGCTCAACGGTTATCAAAATATCTCGTCAAAGTAGGTGATATTGTTTATAGCAGAAGAGGCAATGTCACACTCAAAGCGTTGATCCGAAAAAATGAAGCTGGATACTTTTGTGGTACAGGCTGTTTGTTATTAAGACCGGGTAATCTGCTTGATCCTGACTACCTGACTTATTATTTGAGTACACCTAAAATTCAGTCATGGATTATTAGCCAGTCTATTGGGGCGACGATGCCCAACATCAATACGGGAATACTTGCGAGGATACCTTTTTCAGGTCCTGAAAAGGCTATTCAGGAAAAGATTTCATCAGTGCTTAAGGCAATAGATGACAAAATCGCCCTCAACAACCGTATCAACGCTGAACTGGAAGCGATGGCGAAAACGTTATATGACTACTGGTTTGTTCAGTTTGATTTCCCTGATGCCAACGGAAAACCGTATAAAACCTCCGGCGGGAAGATGGTGTTTAACGCCAAGCTGAAACGTGATATTCCGATGGGTTGGAGTGTAACGAATATTGGTTCTATCACCAAAACTGAATTAGGTGGCACGCCATCGACAGCAATTGATGATTATTGGAAGGATGCGGATATTCCTTGGCTTAGTTCCGCTGAAACAGCAAATTTCCCTGTTGTATCATCTGAACAGATGATAACTTCATTAGGAATTGAAAACTCTGCTGCAATTTTGTTACCTAAAGGGACGGTCGTTACTTCCATTGTCCGTTATATTCGTCCTTCAATATTGGGTATCGATGCGGCCACCAACCAGTCGGTTGTCGGAATAAGAGAAAACGATATCTATAAGAGTTCATTTATTTACCCCTACTTTTGTAGTGAAGTTGCTCGATTAATGGGCTTAAGGACAGGGGCGCAGCAACCTCATATTAATAAAGGTGTTATTGACGAAAGTCCAATTGCTGTACCTCCCTCAGCTACACTTGCGGAATATTATAAGTTGGCTAATCCTGTTTTTGATAAAATTATGGCTGTGGCATTTCAAAATCATGAGTTAGTCAAACTCCGTGACTGGCTTCTCCCTCTGCTTATGAACGGACAGCTCACGGTCAAATAATCCTAAGTGTATTTTGCGAGACGCATTCCTGATCCGAATAGCGTCTCGCTCACCGCAATAAAACTGCTTTGTTCCCTTTTTCGTAAGATGCCTTGCATGGCTCGCCTATGCTCTTTAACAAGGTATTGAGTGAGTCTCCGAGAGACCTGAGTGAATTAGCTTGGAAATTTGGTATAATCTTTGTTCGATGACTGTCCAACCAGATTCTGCTTTCAGGAGTAACTATGAGCAACAAGAAAAAAACGCAGGTGGGTTATGTAAAACCGTCTCGTACAGACATTGTGCGTTCTGTGGCGACGTCAACGGCTGTTGAAACAGGCCAGCCTTCCGCCAAGGTTGAAGCTTCGCTGGAAGCCGCACGCAAAAAGTTCGCCCATCTTCGCCTTGCCTAATCCTTTCTTAATGCCTTACTGACCCAGTGTTTCATCGACTCGTAGTCCATTGATAGGCCTGCATGAATAGCCGATATATACAGGGTTTTGTTTTACTTCCAGCTTTGATAATCCAGCGGTTTGTACCCTCCCCTGAACGGCTATCACGTCGGCTAGCAGTCGCGACAGGCGTCCGTATCCCTCTCTAAATGGATGGATAAGTATTATCTCTACATGGGTTATGGCGATAGCGGTGATGAGTTTTTCTTCGTCCATGCCGCTACACGGTGTGTATTGAGTCAGATACTTAGCGTCGAATTCGTTCAGCAGTTTTGGCAACTGCGCTGAGGGGGCAAACATAAAGCCGCCTTTGCTAATATTCACCGCTCTTACTTGTCCAGCCCACTCGTAGATGTTACCTAACTAGCGGCGATGCCAGCTTTTTAGCATGGCTACGCTGAGCTGTCCTTCCGGGAACTGTTCTTCAAAAACAGACTGGTAGAGTTGTTCTAACAGGACAAGTTCAGCCTCATCCATCTCATCAGAAGTAGCGATCCCCAGCTTATTAGCCAAAACCTGCTCGCCAGAATCTTTCTCATACTGGCCTTCACTGCTGGAAACATGGTATCGGCTCATCGAAATGCCCTGTGCTATTAGAGGGATGGAAAAGCAGAGGGATTATAACGCTGGATGAGTACCGCAAACAATATTCGTAAAATCAGATGGTTAAAAATGCGTAGGTTAAAATGTAGTTTTTATAATTTTATGCAAAATTATCGTTAATAATCAGTGCTAACACACCAATGCATCATGGGTGTGTGAGAAGGAAAGTCCTTTTCGGTTGGCTCTTGCATAAGGTTTTAGCTCATCTTTAATGCGGTAAATTTCTGGCGATCAACGCCCATGAAACCGAAAGGATTCC
>Ga0256409_1000420_pt1 | contig 28256 bp, 40 predicted proteins | sample PhySR1_FD_185981 | JGI IMG/M metagenome (GOLD analysis project Ga0256409, IMG submission 185981) | Leaf surface microbial communities from sunflower plants in UC Gill Tract Community Farm, Albany, California, United States - DLSL S.R1 | ecosystem: Host-associated > Plants > Phyllosphere >...
GATAGTTACTATTCTGGGTTTAAATAAAATAATTAGTTTCCTTTATTCATTTTGCTTTATTATCTGATTTCGCCAACACCAGCCCGGCTTATGCCGGGTTTTTTTATTATGCAGTGCATCCAATAAACATTATTTGGAAGGCGCGCCGCAAATCTGATTTTCGAACATTCAAAAATCAATTGGATGGGTTACATTGTGACTTCACTAAATAGGAGGAACTCCATGGGAAATGGATTTGAGGAACAGGCATATGACGCAGTATGTATGACTATGGGAGAGGCTGTCTGGCAGTTGATGACTACAGGAGAGCAACTAACGCCAGATGCCATCGCTAGAATGATTTTGGTGCTCTCAAAGCATTGTGACGACTTGGCTGTCAGCATTGCACTGTCAGTGCTGTTACAGGCCTAAAAAAAGCCCCGGTGACAGGACATGGATTACAGTTTGCACCTTGAATGCTATTAGTTTCTGCTTTGTACCTCAAGTCTACCTTACGAATACGATGGCGCAGGATTAGAGGGCTGCAATGTCTATATCAATATTAATTGATTCTACTTATCATCTCCGTTAAAAATGGGGGTTACTACTTTAGGGAAACTGAAATGGACATTGCCGGTCACATAGAGCGTACTCGAACTAAAGCTTTTTATGAGTTACTTGTTGAAAGACTCGGAACTAATTCTTGGGAGGTGCGCAAAAATGCTTATTTGAGACGCATAAGAGATAAAGAGTCGAAGATCAACATCAAGGCACCAATTGAACCTCAGCTCTTCTCTCCTGCAGAAGATGACATTGATTGGTACATACTAGCCTCTTATCTGGCTCATGATTTTATCCACAGTGATTCTACTTACAGCAGTCGCAGAATCTATCCCTATGCAATGGCCATTGGTTCTGTTGCTGACCAGCTCCGAGATGTCCCCTACGTCAATGCTGTTTTGGACAAAATGCTAGCAAATAATAACAAACCGGAAACCCAACTTTTTGAACTCCTTACCGCAGCATTCTATTTGAAGAACGGCTACGATGTTTCCTTCATTCCTGAAAATAGCATTGTTTGGCCTGATGGAAAGACCAAAAAATCACCAGACATGCTTGTAAGATTTGGTAATATCGAATTTTATGTTGAGTGTAAGCGGGCCGATAAACAAACAAGGTATGCAAAAACTGAAGAGAAAGCATGGGCCGAAATATGGGCTGATTTAAGCCGCCACATGCTTAATGTCGCACCTTGGAAAATTGTCGATCTGATTTTTCATGAGCAGCTGGAAAATGTAAAACCGGAAGAAGTGATCAAGGCGGTAGATCTCACCTTGAGAAGTAAAGCTGGAATGTTAAGAGTTAATTCAATTAGTGTTGAGATTAAATCCATAGACAAAAAAGAGCTAAAAAGTCACTACCGTAACTTTTCCGTCAAAGCCAATAGTCCTCAACATGAATTGCTTGTGTTTGGTAACATGGACAGTAATGAGAAACGCAGTATTGCAACTGTTGCTAACAAAATCATTCGTCCCGGTACCAGTGAGGACATTCTCAACATATTTGTAAAGGGTGTCGCCAAATGTGTAGGAGCGCAGTGGCGTTGCGACCATGAGATTTCGCTGAGCCGACGTTCTAAGCATTTTAAAAGCTTGCTTAATGATGCCGTTAAGCAGATTCCTCCCGACCGAGACGGCGTAGTACACATCCTCTTCGAGACTTGTGACGGCATTAAAATCGAGGAGTTACGTAGGGATAAGAATAAATTAAACATCTCATCTTACGATGCTTCCGAAACAACTATATTAGGGGTATTTCTACATAGTGTAAATTATTACCCATTTAATGATAACTACGAATGGGCTGAGACAGTAGAAGACTTTGGCCGCGTGCCAGATTTGATGAAAATTTTTCCTAAACAGTCTTTGATGCTTGCATCTGAACCGACATTGGGCATCGATAATATCACTCATTGGGAGCAGGACAAAGCGGTAAGAAAATGAGTTTAGGGCGGCTCATTTTGCTTCAATTTGATGCATGGCTTCAGTTGAGCCTAAATGCTGTGCTGTGGTGTAAATGCAGGCTACTCGCTAGCCTTCTGTGCAGATTATATGCCAAAGCACGCAGAGCGCCAGTTGCGGTAGGGATTTAATTGCACTGAAGAATAACAAACGAATAATAGTTTTGGTAATTTGACTTAAGTGCGTCAAAAGAAATTTATCCATAATTATGTTAGCTATAATGATTGGTTTTTTTTATATTCATCACTAATGTTTGGATAATGAGTGAGATAAGCATGGTAAATGATGAGCAATCACAGCCATTGAATATATTTGATGAAATACAGGGTGGTTCTTATACCGAAACAATATCCAAAATCATGGATATGTCCCAAGGCAATGAAGTTTTAAAGGATTTATTGCTTCTGGGTTTTTACCAAAACCCAAAGCGAGAAATTCACCATAAAATAAACTCGACACACAATAAGGTTATCAACGCAGGTAGAAAATTTAACTGGCACTGTGAGCATGATGGTTGCAATAAACCTAGTGCCTATTGTCATGAGTTATCTGAGAGAGCAGCCCTCAGTTCCTTAGCAGATGATGAGGGGAAGGTAGTTATACTAAAACGCAACCTCAAAAATAATTCATTAGAATTCATCTTTGATAAAATACATGTTAGAGATGTTTTAAATTTTTCTGGTTATTGCAGTGAGCACGATCAGTCTTTATTTAAATCTCTAGACCAACCAAGTGGGGATGTCGATTTAGAATACGTAAACTTACAAGCTTTAAGAATGATGAGGCGCCATAAACTCAGTTATCAGATCTTAATTAAAGTGGCTAGAGATATGGATTCTGAAATCCAATCTTTAATCTCTGAGTTATTAAAAGAGGGGCTTGATATTTCTGAGCTTCAAGAAGGGCTTGAGATTATTCATGAAATAATTGGCTGTAACGAAGAGCTATTAAGTTCCGCATGTGAATTCTACGATAAATTATGGGCTGGTATTCAAGCCAAAAATTATCTTGTTGATTTCGCTGAATTCCCTTGCTATAAACTCGGCTGGGCTTTCTCTCAAACCTATGATTTGGTATCGCAAGAAAATGGCGTGCGTGTCTTTTCATTTGTATTTAAAATGGATTTAAATGGTCAGCCTTTATTGATACACGCTTGGGAGAAGGCTGCACATATATATGAATGTGAGGGTTTTGATATCACCCCTGAAAAAATTATTGAATGCCTTTTTCTTAGTAAAGAAAAGCTTGTCTTTTCTTTGGATTTTTTAAGTGATATACGGCCTGAATACCTCGATTATTTTCTTTATGATGAGCAGTTGTATAATAATGTAAAAAACCCAATATTACTCTTTCTATTTAAAAAGATATTTTTTAATGTATTAGAGGAGTGATTCAATATAATGAAAGTTGGAGGGTGATTGTTGGTTTAGCATGCCTTTTTATTTAGCTAAGCTTGCCTGCAAATAAAATCAGGTTATTCATGGGTGACAAGGGGTTTATATAGTAGATCTGTGGGTAATCTACAATTAATTTTATTTTAATTGAGATGCATAATTTTGAAATATCATAAATTTCCAGTTTTAAAATAGTGTGCTGCTCTTGGGGTTCAAACTCCTAAATGTCAAATGCGAACATTAAACCTGTAGTGATGTATACTAATATCAGTAGTAATAAAATCAATAAAAATTGTGAATGATCGCCAGTGCGATTCATGTGCGGAATGTAAGGTTAAATAATTATGAGCAAAAATAGTTTAGTTAAATTTTCACTAATCGAGAATGCTTTGGATTCCATTGATCTTGGCTTGGATTATTTTTACGATGCTACGAAAGAATTCACACCGCGTAAATACAAGCAATGTCTTATTAATATGTTTCATGGCTCTGAGTTAATTTTAAAAGAGATACTAAGCAGGGTTAACATTATACTGATATTCGATAAGAATTCTTTATTTAAAATTTGCAAAGCCCCGATGACTCCTACAGAGGATGAGTCGTATAAGTTAAAATCAATAGATATAAATAGTTTGTGTGATGAAGTTATGAAGCATTACTCGGAGGAATTTAAAGGAAAGCTTGGCATTGTAAAGGGGTTAGCAAAAGAGAGGAATAAGATACAGCATTTTGCAATAGAAATATCACCAGAAATATTATCTAAGTTACTCTCAAGCCTCTACATTGAGGTTTTCAAACCCTCCTTTAGAATAATTTTATCTGAGATTGATTACGTTAATCAATATAATTCTATTATTGAAAAGCAAATTATAGGTGCGGAGCAGAAGTTCCTTAAAATACAAGGTGATACAGATAACTATTTAGCTCTTTGTCCTTCATGTGAGAACCATTCCCACTTTATATTGTACAAAGGTACTGGTTATCCTGTTGAAACGTATTGTATTTGCTGCGATTATAAAAATGAAGATATTGATATGTCAGACTATCTTGATTGTCCTGAGTGTGGATTTCCTTCTTTAATATTTGATAAAGAAAATAATGCAGGGGTCTGCCTCAACGATAAGTGTTACTATGGAAAAGAAGGTGGGTTTGTTGAAATGGAGCCATGTGAAAATTGTGATGGTTTTATTATTGAAGGTTCCTGCCCGGAATGTGATAAGGATGTGGATTGACTTTACTCAACAGATTGCACAACTGCGCGACCATTTCCTTAACTGCCTGAATATCCATATGATGCTAAATGGTGTTAATTAATGAATTTTGGTACGTGCAGGCGGTTAAATTTTAGATTAATTAACTATTAATGTTGTAATAGGTCAGGTTTTTTTGCTAGACCGACTTGCTTCTATCACAAACCGTTATGCCAGAGATTAAAAAATATTAGAGGAAAATAAATGACTCTTAAAGAATTGTACGACACATTTTCGGTGAGAAATTTGAAAGAAATGCATGAGAGTGCTAGGAGAGCTTATGAGCATGACCGAGCTTTAACTCAGCTACAAAAGGATGCTGCCCTAAATTTTCGTTGCCCATTGGCTTATTACGGTACTGATGTAGAAAAGGACTGGCCCGAACATGTTGACGCCATAGAAGAAGCACTTACAGTTTTAAATGTAACATTCATTCCTATTGATAAATAGCATATAAAAACATAGGCCGTACTTTCGGCCTTTTTATGTTTCTCTCCATTTCAGCTTTGTCGATCAGGTTACACTCTCCATTACCCTCTTCCTTATCCCTCGCTCCGGTGCTTGGTGCCCCCGTGCCATTCTATACTGTGTTGATAGCTCCCACATCGTAAAAAACGTGCTTTTCAACTTAGACGAAAGTGCACATTTACGGCGAATGTCCAGTAACGAAATCTGTCAGAACATAATTGATCATCTTGCATAATTTCAAGCAGTGCGTATTCCGTACATGACATATTCGTTCCTCGCTCATAGTAGCTCTAAACTGCATTCTATAAAGCCCCGGCGAAGAGTCAGGCATAGGTCACGCCTATCTTTAAAGATTGCGAAAAAAATTTGAGATTAGTTGTGCACAACTTAGCCAGATGACGAAAAGGTTCTGCATTCTCAGTAATTTTACAATCTTTTGAGCCTTTTCGGCTTGATCAAATCCATTGAATGCCATTACTGTTTATTTATACAGTATTTATCATAGGAGGATTTATCATGCCACGCGACTACGAAATTATGATGGCTTTCAGGCAGGCGATTAAGCGTGACGCTGAAGGCCGATTTACCATCAGTACACTCGACTTTGTGAAAGAACTCGACCTGATAAATTGGCATTACACCCTTAGCGCTGCGAATAAGTGGATAGAGACGCATACGACTACGTTCCGAGATGTCTCACCTACGGATGGTGATGAGCGAGTGTTTCAGGTTTTCAATCCCAACGGCGGCATGTGATGTTCGCCCTGGTTGATGTGAACTCGTTTTATGCGAGCTGCGAAGCGATCTTTCGTCCTGACTTACGCGGCAAACCAGTGGTCGTGCTGTCGAATAACGATGGGTGTGTCATTGCACGTTCCGCAGAAGCCAAAAAGTTGCAGGTGCCGATGGGCGCGCCTTACTTCAAGCTTAAAGACGAATTCAGAAAGCATGGCGTCCATATCTTCAGTTCGAACTATGCACTCTATGCGGACATGTCGAACAGGGTAATGACCACGCTGGAGGGTATGGCCCCAGCAGTGGAAATTTATTCAATCGACGAAGCGTTTATGAATCTCGAAGGCATGAGCCGCATTGAACCACTGGAAGAATTCGGACGCCAGGTTAGGGCGCGTATCAAGCAAGAAACGCATCTCACCGTAGGTGTGGGCATTGCTCCAACTAAGACCCTTGCGAAGTTGGCAAATCACGCTGCAAAAAAGTGGTCAAAGACAGGTGGCGTACTTGACCTGTCGAACATTGAGCGTCAAAAGAAGCTGATGGCACTGGTGCCCGTTGAGGATGTCTGGGGTGTTGGCCGTCGCATAAGCAAGAAGTTGAATGCAATGGGTGTGATTACCGCTAAAGACCTGTCAGAGCAAAGCACATACATTATCCGAAAGCATTTTAACGTGGTGCTGGAGCGTACAGTAAGAGAGTTGCGCGGGGAGCAATGCCTGGAGCTCGAAGAATTTGCACCAACCAAACAACAGATAGTGTGCTCGCGTTCATTCAGTTCACGCATCACTGAATACATTTACATGCGTCAGGCTGTTTGCTCTTTCGCAGAGCGGGCAGCCGAAAAGTTGAGAAAAGAAAGGCAGTACTGTAAGCAGATAGCAGTATTTGTCCGAACTAGCCCGCACGCAGAGGGCGAGGTCTTTTATGGCAATCAGGCTTCGCGAAAGCTGCTTACACCTTCTAATGATACTCGCGACATCATACGTGTTGCTATGGATGCACTTGATGACATATGGGTGGACGGACACCGTTATATGAAAGCAGGGGTGACGTTAGGCGATTTTTTCAGCCAGGGTGTGTCTCAGCTCAATCTGTTTGATGAGTACAGGCCACAGCCAAACAGTGAAGCTCTGATGCGAGTATTAGATGGGCTAAATCAGAGCGGGAAGGCCAATTTATTTTTTGCGGGGCAGGGAATTGAGAAGTCATGGGCCATGAAAAGAGAGATGCTTTCACCAGCTTATACGACCCGTTTTGCTGACCTGCCAGTCGCAAAATGAGCGTAGCTGTTACTAACCTGTTACCACTGCCAATCTGAAATTGTAATGAGTGAAATTCATACAGAGTTGGGATAAAAGTCTTCCCCAAAACTCAACGCAACCTATTGGATTATATAGCGTTTATTTCCGTTAATAAAGGACATGTAAAGCAATATTTTCTTGGTTTTTAATCAATAAAATCAGTTGGATAACATTGTTTTTCTAAGATAATGCTGCGTCACATGGAGTGGTTCGAAGCGGCTGACCTGATTGTTAAAGGTGTTGAAGGCGCTATCGCTAACAAGACCGTGACTTACGATTTCGAACGCCTGATGGACGGCGCTAAGCTGCTGAAATGTTCAGAGTTTGGTGACGCGATCATCGAAAATATGTAATCGGCTTTACGTAACATACAGCCAACACGAATGTAAAAATCGTGTTGGCTTTTTGATATTTACTTTATTTCCCCAAAACTTCCCCAAAATTCTTCCCCAAAACTGATTTATTGAAATTTTTTAATGGAGTAAAAAATGGTCAACTTAAGTCTCTTTCGTCATTATGAAGTGCTGAAACGTGCAAATAGCGCAGTCCGTTTTTCTTTAGTACTTATTGCAGCTTGGGCGGCCACTGTAATACTACTATTTAAGTTGAGTAAATTAACGTTATCTCCACTGGATGTTGATTGGGATTTTTTTGCCACCGCTTCAATTATTATATTTCTTTCGGTAGGGTATGCTTTATATCAGGGAGTAAGAGGCGGTGATGCTGAAAGAAAGAATGCAGATACTATAATCAATGGCTATCTGATCTCTAACAATAAAGATGAAGCTAGTTCGATAGTGTTTTGTGAGAAATTAAATGAGGCAACTTCTAACCTTGAAGAGAGCATTTTTAAGGCCAATGCATTTAACGGGGTAGTTACTTTTATTATTTCCGCTATTTATTTTTGGAGTTGCAAGGGGCTTATTTTCCCCGCAAACTATAATTACCCAAAAGGCATTGTTATTTCTGTTTTGTTGTTTTTGTCACTTTTTGCTGCAGCCCAAGTCTGGGCATATTTTAAGTCGAAAAGTAAAGCGAGAGAAAAAGAAGAGCAAATGGTTTCAGTAATATCAAAAAGATTAGTTAAAAGAATAGCAAATTTAATAATTAACAGAAACTTACGGAAAAGTGCGGAATCTAAACGGAATGACGACTGCTGACGGCAATGCTGTTAAATGAAAGTTTCATTTTTAATTTAATTAATGTTCTTAAAAGGCGGGTCACCGCCTTCAAGATTTACACATGTTATCCACCACAATCCAGTCTTTGCCGCGATCATCGTTATAGCGATCAGTCATTCTCTGAGTCTTATGGCCAAGTAATTTTTGAGTATCCACACCTTGTTCACGATACAGACGTTCTGATAGCGAACGCTGCTCATGAAAGGTGGGTGCTGCACCTTCAGCCCAAGTGAGCCCACAGTGATTCCTGGCCTTTTTGAACGTCGTTGTAATAGAGCTGGCAGAAACCTTATCACCTCGGACGGCCTGTGAGGTTGAGTGACGGAAATGGACCAGATATTTACTCACTACAGCGTCCCGGCATTGAGCGATAACCTCTCTGAGTGAGATATCAATGGCCATACACCTCAAGCTCAGAGGGATGGCAACACGGCACCCGGTTTTTTCCTGGGTAACATGCAGCATGTCGTCCCAGATGTCCGAAAAATGCATATTGGAAATATCCCCAATACGCTGGCCGGTGACTAGGGCCAAAAGCATTGCGCACTGAAGATAGGGCGGATGATCTTCTGCAGCCCTGAATATAGCTTGCCACTCGTCCAGTGAAAGACGCTGACGTACTACCCGGTTGCGTGGTTGTTTGGTGGCCTGCGCTGGGTTGTAGCCGGGCGGAACGTGCCCAGAGTGCTGGGCCTCTTTGAACACATCGATGATCGCCATCCTCACTACCTGAGCCATACGGTTATGGCCTTCGGCTTTAACAGCATCGACTATCTCCGCGACCTCTAACGCCCCAACGTCCTTTAAATACATCATTCCGCAATTCTGACGTAACAATTCGACAGGTTTCTTTTTCTGCTTCACCGAATTTATTCTTATCTCCCCTGACTCAAGACGCTCCTGCTGTATTTCAAGATAACGATCAAGCCAAGTTGTGACGGTGATAAATTCTCGCGACTCCCGCATTTTTGCGATCTTCTCGTTAACGCTGAGTATTTGCCGGGTCCGCTGTTCTGCAATAATGGCATTGGCTTCATTAGCAACCTGCTTCGCTTCATCAGCATTAGTTCCCAGGCTGTGAAATTTGCCAGTGATAGGGTGCTTATATTGCCAATACACACGACCAGTGCGTTTATCCAGCTTTGAATAGAGGTTGGGGATTGTAATGTTATGGGTGCGCGGTCTTGCAGCCATCCTCGATAATCCTTCTCAATTTTGGGTTTGCTGTAGGTGCTAATTTTGGTGCGGCGAGAATTCCGGTAAACCGCGCCTCACGATCAATCATCCATTTCCGGCCAACCTTTACCGCTGGTGGAGCCATCATTTTGCCTTTCGCATACGCCTTCAAAGTGCGCACACTTGGAGCCTCTTCTCCAAATTCATCTTTAGCCCAATCCTCAAGGCTAACCATTCTGGACATAATCAAACCTCATTACCGGACATCATTATTCCGCCATACCGATTAGCGCAGGGCCATTACTGCTTCCATCAACCCCATGAAACACCTTTGCGTGCTTACCTTCTTGGTAGCCGAGATATTTAGCATGAGAGGGGCAGTCATCGTCTTTACTGTTACGGGTCTTGGCTTTACCCATGCCCTCATCTCTCAGTTTCTCCGCGTAGGCACTCATTTTGGCCTCCTGCTCTTCATCGATGACCAGCTCTTTCACTGCGTGATAGGCACCAGAGGCCCAGCCCTCACAAAATTGGTCAGCCAGTGCCGCCTTTCGCTTCGAGGCAAGCCAACTTTCGCAGTGCTCGTTGATGAACTTTTTTCGCGCCTGCTTAATCTGGCGTGTCAGAACGTCGAAAATGTACGCAGCTGCAACATCACGGTTATCCAACCCGTAAAAACTAACGACGCGTTTGTAGCGGTAGCCAGAGGTTGCTCTCCAACCTACAAGGCACTTAACAGCGAACGCCTTTTCGATGGTTTGAGTCAGGAAAATCATGTAGCGAGGCAGCTTCTCAGCATCGCTCGGTGAGCTTTTGCTTTCACTGGTGCTGATTTCAGAGAACACGACCTCTGATTCACTCAGGCCATGCTCACGCATGAACGCCTGAGCTTTTGACATGGCACTGGCGGCTTCTGCAGGGCTACTGGTGTTTTCTGCCAGACGCATCAGTTTCTGGATTTTGGAGAGGTATTTCTTTTTTGCGGATGCATCCATCACTCACCATCCTTACAGCCGCGGAGTTGGTTGGCTATTTCTTCACAGACATGCGTGAGGTTGCAGAGCGTTATCGCTGGATGAGACTTAACCAACTCAACACCCTCAGCCCGCACTAAGTTGAAGTAGGCGTCGGTGGCTGGCTGTTTCAGCACCTGCATTGCGTCGTATAGCAATGACTGTGCTGGATTAAGTGAATTCTGTACGGCGTGATAACCCGCCGCACTGTATTGACCAATCAGGCGCTCAATTATTTCTCCACGAACGGCATTCTCAGCCATCAACGCGTCACGCTCTGTATTAAGAGCAGCGTAGCGTTCATAACTTACATAACGACCCGCTTTATGCTCTAACATTCCCCGCAAACCATTATGGGAATAACGTTTAACTTCAGTCATCCGTAACTCCTTAACCCATACATTCCATGTAAATCCCGCTGGCAATCAGTCGGGCACGTCTTTTAGCTGCAGCACGGTGGCACTTGATAGCCTCCTCTGACCGGTCATTGCTCTGGTTGATCACCATTGGTGGCAATGCCTGCGGGGCAACCCGGCGTGGACGCCTGACCAGGGTGTAGGTGCGGTCGAGAGCATTACCACCCAAGCTGATCGGATTGGATGCCTCAACCTGCAGCGTTTTCCCGCCATGACGCATGGTGTTGAGAATGAGCCGGTTAAACTCCCGGAGGGTGATTCCCATCCAGTTAGCCAGTTCCTGACCAGTTGCTGGGCCTTTAGATAGTCGCCAGGCTAGTTTTTCGCTGAAACCAGCGTTCGGGCCATTACTGCGGCGATATTGCGCGACTTTTTTCATTGTTGCGCCTCCTGCTGAGTAGGGCGCGAACTTACTGAGGCGCGGTGAGGGGTCAGTCTGGTACGCGCGGAGCGTTTCAGGTTGAGCTGCGAAATCAGCCGCGATGTGTAATCTCCAGGGGTATTACAGATGAGGCGTGGTTGGGGGTATTCGTCGAAAATTTCAGTAATCAGGTCGTCGATGTCCAAGATCATAATCCGTTCCTCGATTATGGCTAGTGGGCTACTGCAATAGCCCTCCGCCGTTTCTCCACACTAAAAAAGCATTACAGGGCATCCTTTATTTCATCAAAAAGAGTGATGCTTTCCTGTGGAATCGAAGTTTACTCATCAAAACAATCAAGTCAACATAAAAAGTTTTGATATCAAAACCATTGAGCGCAGGAGAGGACAAAAGGCCCGTTATAGCGGGCGGTTGGTAATCTGAAGAGTTGAGGATGTGAATTTATGGCAGTTTGGTCTGAACGGAAACACCTGTAGCAATAACATGGTCGAGCGATTCAAGCTCAATCGTTTTATAGCCGGGTTTTATGGGGGCAAGGTAAGCACTTGGCCCATCGATAACCAATTTCTTGATTACTGTTGATTCACCAACGCGAGCTAAAACTATCTTGCCTGATTGAGGTTTAACATCGGGGTCAAAAATTATGGTGGAGCCTTCAGGAATGCTGATGGAGCCATCCCCTGTCATTGAGTCATTATCCATTTTTACAGAAAATGCACGGGGGGAAACATCGTCTGTCACACTAGTCCAATCAGGAAATTCATTATCAAGGTTCATGAGGTTTCTCCAGTCCCCCGCCTGCGCCAGCGAGATTAGAGGGATCCTCTGGAGTGGCCTTTGATCCACCTCACCTGACTTAACCCTTTGTGAATATGCCCCGCCATTTATTAACCAAGTTTCAGTAACGTTTAGTATTTTAGCTAGTTTGGGAATATGTGTTGCGGATGGGTTATTGTTTCCGTTAACCCACTGGCTAACAGTTCCCTTTGATACCCCGGTTGCAGCAACTAGATCTCTGCTACGCAGGTTCAAGTCTCTCATTCGCTTATTAATGCGGTCACTCACTGATTCAATCATGTGTTTGGATTCTTAAACTGGAAAGTTTTTTATTATTGACGCTTTTAAGTTTTGTTGTTTAAACTGAATTCGTTTAAGGAGGAACTATGCGTAAAACAACAGTTATTAAGCATTTCAGGGGAACTGTAGCGACAGCTACAGCCCTAAACGTTTCAAAATCAACGGTAAGTTTGTGGGGTGATGTAATCCCTTGGAAGTACGCCTTATTGATTGCGGCTGCTACGGCAGGCTCTGTGCCGTTTAACTGGAAAGATTATCCAGAACTTACTCCAGTCTTCAAACCACAGCAGAGGACATCAAAGCGTGGGTAATGAACCGAAATGGAAAGCTGAACGACAGCCAGCGTGGCTGATTAAAGCCATCCGCAAAACTGTTGCCGGTCTGGCTGGTGGATATTCAGAGGCCGCAGAGATTCTGGATGTTACCGAGGACGCTGTTCATAACAGGCTGCGCAATGGTGGCGACCAGTTGTTTCCGATTGGCTGGTCAATGGTATTGCAGCATGCAGCTGGTAGTCATCACATTGCAAACGCCATAGCCAAAACGTCTGGTGGCGTGTTTGTGCCACTACCGGATGTAGAGCTGGTGGATTACGGCGATATCAATCAGCGACTGCTGGAGGCCATCGAGCAGATCACCCGTTACTCACAGCAGGTTAGGGCAGCTATCGAGGATGGAGTGGTGGAACCGCATGAGCGTGAGGTGATTGACGAGGAACTACACCGTGCCATTACCAAATTACAGGAGCATACGACGCTGGTTTATAGGGTTTTTTGTGCCGCAGAAAAGTGAAAGCGCCAGGTTGCAGCCCGGCGCTTTCGGCGACTACATCAATTAGTGTGGAGAAATAATCGCGTGAATAATTTAAACAGATCCCCGGATTTTCCGCAATTCCGTTGCCTGCCCATGACGGGCGGGCGCAGTCGGCAGCCATTCCGTTATGTGTCGAATTTACAGGGCGTGAGCAATTTGGTCACCCGCGACTACATAGAGCGAGCTGTGGGTGACTACCTCAGAAAATCAAATCAATCAGGGGGCTAAATGCCCCAGCTATCAGACGAAATTATTCAGCCGTGGGTCGCGCGCTATGCCGATCCACGCGGTGTGATTGTTGAAACCATAGGCGTTGATGTAACGAATAACCGGGTGCTGTTCAGGCGTCCAGGCTATCCGTACGTCTGCGTCCAGCCCCGTAACCTATGGGGTCAGAAGTTTAGGAGAGTTAGTGATGAGCGTTAAATTGTCTGCATACGTCTGGGACGGTTGCGCGGCGTCAGGTATGAAAATCACCAGTGTGGCCATCATGGCGCGTCTGGCTGATTTCTCCAGCGATGAGGGTATCTGCTGGCCGTCAATCGCGACCATAGCCCGTCAAATAGGCGCAGGCTCCAGCACTGTGCGCACTTCGATACGCAAGCTAGAGGCCGATGGCTGGCTGACCAGCACTACGCGGCGTAAGGGGAACCGTAACACGTCGAATATGTATCAGCTGAACGTCAGGAAACTGCGTAATGCGGCCTATGCTCACCAGCCAGAATCTGACGCATCAGATTCTGACCCATCAAAATCTGATGCATCAAAAACTGACACATCAAAATCTGACGCGTCAAAATCTGATGCACCAAATTCTGACCCCTCAAATTTTGACCCGTCGGAATCTGGAAAAAATCCGGGTTTTCACCCGCCAGAATCTGGCGACGATCCGTCAGTAAATTCAAAACATGATCCATTAGATAAAAAACCTATATGTCCTGGAGCTACGCCCCCGGACGTTTTGCCTGTGGACAACTCTCTATCTGGTCATCAAGACGTGGTGGTGTACAGCCCCAAAAGAACCATGTGGGGCAGCGAGGAGGATTTGAAGTGCGCGCAGTGGATATGGGAGCAAATCATCCATCTCTACGAAAAAGCGGCCGAGACTGATGGCGAACTGGCAAGACCAAGAGAACCCAACTGGACCGCGTGGGCTAACGACGTCCGCCTGATGTGCTCACAGGACCAACGCACCCACTACCAGATTTGCAAGATGTTCAAACGTGTTCAGAGCGATCCGTTCTGGTGCCGGAACATCCTCAGCCCGTCAAAGCTCCGAGATAAATGGGATGAGCTGGTACTCAGGCTCGGCCCGGTTCAGCGGTCAATCACAGACATTTCAGCAATGGATTACGCCACCCCGGAAGGGTTTCGCGATTATTAAGGGATATCAAAAATGACTACGCTATCGAAAATTTACGACAACAAATCTAAAACTGAAACGGACATCACGACCCGCAAAACCTACCTGCTGGGCGTTGATGAACTCTATGTCGAGATTGGTTACAACATTCGGGAAATCGACCAAACCCACGTCGAGGAATTCCGCGATGCCTACATCGCTGGTGAGCATGTGCCTCCGCTCGCTGTGCAGGTAACAGAGCAGGGCATAAAAATCATCGATGGCCATCACCGTTACTACGGGGCCAAACTGGCACAAGAGGCCGGTTATAATATTCGACTGGAATGCAAAGACTTCATAGGCAGTGAGGCAGACCGTATCGCCTTCATGGTCACATCCAGTCAGGGACGCGCACTGGAACCTTTGGAACGAGCAGCAGCATATCAGCGTCTGATTAATCAGGGCTGGGAACCGGCGCAGATAGCCAAAAAAGTTAAACGGTCGATCACTGACGTCGAAAACCACTTAGCGCTGCTCACGTCTGGCGATGAACTGATCGCACTGGTCAAAAACAAAGAGGTTGCCGCCACAACTGCGGTCGCGTTGGTTCGTGAGCATGGTGCGTCAGCGGGCAGAGTGGCAAAGACAGAACTGGAAAAGGTCAAAGCAGCGGGCAAGAAAAAGCTGACCAAAGCCGCCGCCATGACGCAATTCAGTGCCAAACAGTCTCGCCAGCTGGTGGAGCTGTTAGCCAAACATTGCCAGGTAGAGCAGGATGAGGAGGGCGTACGCGTTACTCTGACGCTTGAGACTGACCTGCAGGTGGCTGAGTTGATGGATATCATTCAGGCCGCAAGAGAGCATTACGGCGATTACATCGCTAGACGGTGAACAACCACTAGCACCGGCTGAGTCAGAGAATGCCGAGGGTGATGACCTGCCACTGCTGAAAGACGACATTCTGCAGCAGAGCGGCGTAGTGGTCTGGGCCTGCGTTCAGGCGGCGTTCAAAATGAAACATGAGTAAACCTACACAGAGTTCAAATACGCACATACATGGGCGGCAGACTCCGTAGAACACCCAGAGCACGTTGTCGTCCCAAAGGACACTATCCAGACAGCCCTACGCCTCATCCAGCAGCACCAGGACGAACAGGCAATCAAACAATGGTTATGTGAGCAGCATGACGACCCGTAACTGGTGGAGGAACAGTTGCAGCGGTTCCATGGCGCACTAACTGATTTACGTCTCGATACCCCATTTACAGTTCAGGAATTCATCGAGCTGGTGGAGCAGACTAACAGCGATTGCTGGTCAAACATCAGCATGTTATGTCAGGTCGTTCGCGAGATTGCTGGTCAGTTGACAATACCGGATATAAGGAGGACAGAATGACCCAGAGCACTATAAGCCGCCCGTAATGCATGTACTTTGGGTGGACGCTCACTTTATGATGGGGAAAGATAAGGATAACAAGCATTTACTTTTTGCACGAATTGTCATTATGCATAACTATTATTTAAGCATAACTCATGGTCAGGTTATTAGCAGCCATATATTTTTACAATAAAATCAATAGGATAACATTTGGACTTGATCGCAGGCATTTGCTAAAGCTGTCTTTACTCGATCCAATAATGAGTTTATTCTTAACATTAGTAAGCTTAATGGGAACAATGGAGTAACGCGTTTCTTTATGCTTAATTAAGTAGCAATTAATTCTTTTAATAATAAGGAAGTTTAATGAAGCTAGAATCTATAGCAGTAAATGGCCTCTTTGGTAAGGCAGAGATAGTTCGTTATTTTTTTCATGATGATTTAAATATAATAACTGGTAGGAATGGCTCTGGTAAAACCACTATCTTAAAGCTAGCTTGGTTAATTGTTAGTGGTAATATATTTTGGGCGCTTAAGGAAATAAGCTTTAAATCATGTAAGTTGGTGACTAGTGAATACACTTGCATTGTTACTAAAACAGGTACTGTATATTGTAGAATTGAACTTCATACTAATAGTGGAGAATCATATACCTTTGAAGATAGCGGGCCTAATCAAGAAAATGAGTGGGAAGAATCAGCAGAAGATCAAGCCGCGCCATATTTAACTGCTTTTGGCAGTTCGATATTTTTTCCAACGTTCCGGCGAATTGAGGGTGGGTTTTCACTAGATGTATCACGCCGCCCAAAAAATAGAGGCGTTAGTCGTCCCGGCGGTGATATAGACGAAGCTTTGACTTCCCTATCAAATAAAATGTCAAATGAAGGGCATCTATTTATTGCAGCTATCTCAAGCCAAGATATTAATAGTATTTTATTGAAAAAGTTTGCATCTTTATCAGAAGAGATAAACATATTTCAAGCAGAAGTTTCGCGCAATGTTATTGAGAAAATAAAGGAGCATCAAAAGGCAAGCAGTAATGCAAGCGATGCAGACACTATTTTGACTGAAACTAAAAATGAAATAGAAAAAATAGAAGCTTTTCGAACTGCTTCAATGAGACCTCTAGATGCTGTTAGAATTTTAGTAGAAAAACTTTTTCAGCACGCAGGCATATCCTTTGATAAGCGACTGAGTTTCGGTGATGCAGCAGAGGCTGTTACAAGCGATGTGTTGTCGGCGGGTGAGAAGCAAATGCTAAGCTTTATTTGTTACAACGCCTTCCATCAAGATGCAATAATATTTATTGATGAGCCTGAATTGAGTCTGCATGTTGATTGGCAGAGACAATTATACAGGATTTTGAAAAAGCAAAACCCAACAAATCAATTCATTTTTGCTACGCACTCGCCATTTATCTATGGAAAATATCCCGATAAAGAAGTTTCGATCGGTGCGGATAGAGGGGAGTAGCTTATGAGCTCATCAAAGCCTAGGCCTTCGGTAGATGAATTATTTGCATTATTGAAAAAAACCACTATCCCAACAATTCTAGTAGAAGGCAAGGATGATATAATCATTTACAGAAGAATTGAAGACGACCTAGATGATATTGGAGTTGACATGTTGCCTGCTGGCAATAAAGGTTCAGTTCTTGAATTAAGAGAGAAAATAAAAAACGAACCTATATCAGCGCCAATTGCTTTCGTTGTTGATAAAGATTTATGGGTCTACTATGGATGTGAAGAAAAATACTCAGATGTGATTACTACTGAAGGTTATTCTATTGAAAACGACGTTTTTTTTGATGGTGAGTTATTGAGTCTGATGTCTGCTGATGAAGTGGCATTATTTCATCAAGAGTTAGCAAAGTTCTTGCGATGGTATGCCTTAACACTGCATAGATCTAATTTAGGTGGGGGGGATTCATATAGGGAGTCAGCATTCAAGGTACTTAATGACGATCTATTTTATGAAACTTCAATTGAACTTAGAGATGATGAACAATATCCTGAAGAGTTTTTCCATGAGATTCATGAAAGGTATGGTGATTTGTTAAGAGGAAAATCTCTATTTGCATTGCTAGTTCGACAGCTTTCGCATGGCAATCGGAGAACTAAGTTCAGTGTGAATCAATTAATGGAAATCGGAGCATCGAGAAAAGGAACTCGTTATATTAAAATAAGAGATAAAATTCGTCAGGCTATTGATTGATGAATGAAATCATTTTGTTTATTTTTTATATATAGCATTGCTATATATAACGTGATTTTTCAAATAGCTATTTAACATGAGTGTTAAGGGGGCTAATAAATAATTGGCCCCTTAATTTATAAGTTATTTTCACTACTTTATTTGAGACAAGGATGTTGAGTGCATCTTAATATGTTATGCCGAGATTAAATTGATTTATGTAAAATAAATTGGTGACAATAAATTGCTATCTTGGCTCCCTGATCAAACGATTGCAGTCGCACTGATTAGGGCAGATAAACAAAAAGTGTGGAGAGGATTTATGCGTGACATACAACGGGTATTAGAGCGTTGGGCAGAATGGGCGCGTTCAGACAATGGTCGTATTGATTATTCGTCCATTGCCGCTGGATTCAAAGGCCTTCTGCCACAGGGTTTAGCAAGAAATATTTCATGCAGTGATTCGGACGGTCTTATTATTGAAGGATGTATTACGCAATTAAGAATAAAAAAGTATGATGAGTATTATGTTCTTATCTTGTATTACCTAAAAGGTTTTTCGAAAAGAAGTATTGCAAAGAAAATGAAAAAAGACGAGAAGTTAATACGAATCCAAATGCAGATGGCAGAAGCATTTGTTGAAGGGTGTCTGTCAATGATAGATGTTGTAATGGATATGGATATGGATTGACAGTAAAAGCGCCCCTGGAGAGGCGCTTTTCACGCACTTAAGCGACTCTGCCAATCAGTACTAAAGTCTAATTCCCTCACTAACTCGTATACATTGCACCACTGGATACCAAAGTGATTGCATACATCAGGTACTTTACGATTTTGCCTTTGTTTACTAGGTTTTGAGACTTCATTGGTCACTACTATTCTATTGCTGGAGTCTGTCATAGCATAAGAAATAAGGAAAGGATCTTTGCCTATGGTTTCTAATTCAACTTCATTTAAGTCAGGTGCATAGCCTTCATTTAGAACTTTCGAAAGATAACCTGAATTAAAAGATTCTTTTAGCAATAAGCAATTTTTGTTTGCTCTCTCGTGAGCCCAGATTGCATGATGGTCAGATTCGCCACCTTGGATCTCATCAAGTATCTCAAGAGGTATTTTAATGGAACCATTATTTGCATGGAATAATACCCATTCCCAAAACTCGGGAACTCTACGTAATGGGTAATATAGAGTGTGGGCGTGAATTAGAACGTTAGCATCAACAAGGAAGAGTTTGTTTTTTTTAGGCATTATAATCCCACCATTTCAGCCACATTTCCTGGTTTTACACCAAGAACTTTACCAGCTTTAGTCTGAGTCATTACACCATCAAGGATAGAACGCTTGACAGTATTGATAAGTGCAGCGCCAGTTTTATGCTTTTTAGTAATGTAATAAGACCCACCGCCTTTGCTCTCTTGGACCTTTTTACTTTCGTGCCATGCCTTTCTAAAATGTGCTGCTGTTTGGAACCACTGATCGAGTGTAATGAGACCATTTGAATAAGCCCTATATGTGATCATTGTTGCGCTAAGATTGAACTCAGAGCTTTTAGCAGAGGCAACCTCAATTATCTTATCAATTTCAATATCTTCAGTAATACCAAATGAGTTGAAATCAGAGTCATTCAGAAGGATTTGACTTGCAACATCATTGCAAAACTTTTCTACATTGCTATCAGTTCTAATATTACTAACGCCACTTTTACCCAAAAATATATGGGCGAGTTCATGGAGAAGAGTGAAGCTCCAGGCATATTTCGAGTCATTGTCATTGACAACAATAAAAGGCGCGTATTTATCACTAATTGCGATGCCCCTGAATATTTCAACAGGTATATTGCTATGGTGTGAACCAAGATTACCAATCAGTAATACATATATACCGCAACTTTCAATTTTTTTTCTAAGGTAATTAAATGCTTCATGAGCATCTGCAGTTGAACGATATTCATTAACTGAAATATTACACTTTGACGTGACTTTCCTGACAACTTCGGTTGGATTTTCTTGATTGTTAATAGAACCAACAAAATCTAGATTCACTGCCGTTTCAGCATCAAATAGTGCTTCACGAACGATATTCTGCCTGACATAAACATCCCTAATCAAAGCGTCAAGGTTAGCATTCTCTTTGGGAGAAGGGGCGTCTGGCAGTGTTCTGAAATCTTCCCCCTTCGGAGCTTCAGCAGGGGGGGTTTGAAGATAAAAAGTAATCAATGGTCTGCGGTACAATTTTGCGATTTCAATAAGTTTTTTTGGAGTTGGGAAAGCAACTCCTTTCTCAAAATTATCGATCATCATAGATGCTCCCGTTTTGGAACGAAGAGCGAGCTTTTGAGCAGCTTCTTCTTGAGAGAGGCCAGCCTTTTCTCTAGCCCATCTGAGCATCTGTGGATTCGGATTAGTCATAACTTCACCGTGTAAGAAGAAAAGTTCGCATCAATAAAATCAATACGTTAGTTATATTCAAATGTATGCTATGGGCTAGCATACATCATAACTATAGAAAACATTAGTGCGGTCCGCAAAAGATATAGTAATGTGATAAGAATAGCTCTATGTGACATCACTTATCATTTTAAATTCTTAAATTTTTGCAATAAAGTGCTTACAGGTAACTAGCTGCGAGTTGTCGATTTTATGTGAAATCATATTGAATTATGGGGCTAAACATCTCTCTCAAAGCGGATACAAAGCTTACTTTTATCCACCGAGTATTTTCCTTGTAGAAAAGCTTGCTGATACTGCTTCAGCCCTTGTTATAGGGGGCTATAGACATTCCAGCATTTTTTGGCAAGGTATATTGCTAACTATTACGTAAACAACCGTCTTAGCTCAGGCTGCTATGTGTATGCATAGAGATGTGAAAGCAAAAAGAGACATTAATTGTGATTTTCGCCAAGCGACAAACCTGAATCTGTTCAGCGTGTACTAACTACGCTGATCAAGTGGGTTCAATTAATTGCCGCTTATTGATTTCAATCCTTACTTAGAGGCTCACTTCGGTGGGCCTTTTTATTGAATGTTAATTAGGGAGTTTAGATGGCTGAGCCATTAAGCACCGGCGCAACGGCAACCGTAGCTGGCTGGGGCATTGTCACGTCTGCGCTGGTGGGTTTTATCACCTCTGTAGATTACTCAATCGCGTTCGGTGCGTTTGCCGGTTCGATGTGTTTTATCGTCACCGCCAGCGACCTGACGCGACGACAGATATTTGGCTATTTCCTGTTTGGCTATGCAGCTGGTGTATTTGGGGCCGGATTTGTTGCGGACAAAGTAGAGGATTATTTCAACTACCGCGAAAAGCCTCTGGACGCACTGGCAGCAGTGATCATTTCAGCTGCTGCGGTGCAGGGTTATTTCTGGCTGAAAAACGGTGGCGTCTCAAAATTGCCATTCTTCAAAAAATGGCTAGGGGATAAATCATGACCATCCACTGTGATCCGCAAACATTATTAGTAGTCGCTTTCAGTGCGGCTATTTCTCTGCGTCTGATGCTGTTCAGCAAACAGGGGAGAACGCATAAACCTCTGTATTCCTGGATCGCTGCCGCTTTGATTCTGGCCTACGGCAATTTTGTGTTGCTGTGGTTGTTTGGTTATTACCAGTCAACCGGATGGTCGATTGTGATTGCACACGGGCTGGCGTGCATAGCCGTATTTGCAGCACGCGGCAATGTGGCGCGCATTATTTCAAATTCATCACGGAGAAAAACCGGTGAGTAAAATCATAGAGATTCTGCATTTTGAGGAGGGCTATCGCGAGACTCCCTATTGGGACACCCGCAATTTTCCAACGGTTGCCGGTGGTATCAGGATTGGCCCTCAAAACGCACCAATCAGCCAGTACCAGTTTACCGTCCCGCGTCGTGTTGGCGATGTCTGGAAACAATGCTTGGTAGATGCGAAAACCGCCTCAATGAATCGACAACCTGCGATTGTGGCCGCATTTGCGCAGTGCAACGATGCACGCCGCGACATTCTTTGCAGCATGGCCTATCAGATGGGCGTAACAGGTCTGGCTGGTTTCACTAACACACTGGGCATGATTGCACGCGGTGATTTTGCCGGTGCAGCTGGTGGAATGCTGAATAGCCTGTGGGCGCGCCAGACACCTGAACGCGCACGCCGTCACGCAGAGGTTATGCGCAGCGGCACCTATGACGCCTACAAAGGTTTGATCTGATGCAGACGCTATTAACCGGGCTGGTGGTAGTTGTCGGACTGGTGCTGGCTGCGTTTGGTCTGGGCCGGAGCAGGGGCAAAAACGCAGCTGAAACTACAGCAGCAGCTGAGCGGGCGTCTTTACAGGCTGAGGAATCAGAAAAGCATATTGAGGTACTGCAGAATGCTATCGATGTTCAGCAGGATATTAACGGCCTGCCTGATGCTGCTGTCTCTGAGCGGCTGCGGGAACGGTGGCGGCGCGAGGGTGATTGATACCGGCTGTGAGTGGGTTCGCCCGATCTACGTCAGTGACCACGATATCCACTTGATGAGTCCCCTGACACTACGCGCAATTCTAGGACATAACGAGACGTGGGAAAGGAACTGCAAAAATATTACTCCGCCCAGTTGATTACGGGCGCACGTTATTGCGCGCCCAATGATATTACCTCACGATAGTGAAATCGAAAGGTTGTTCAAGACTTTGTAACATCATCACACAGTAGATTTTTACATCTCCTGATTTTACGCTGTGTTTTTTTAAGATAGGTAGAAGTTTCTCTGTTACTTGATTTATTGCATTGTTTTTTTTCGTTGAGTCAGCAAAGCCATCCACTACCATGCTACCCATAAATGTAGTTTCCACATCACTGTGTTTCGACCAAAATTCAATATCAGCAATTTCTACGCGTACTTTGGATGCTTTATGTATATCTTCGTCTTTTTCACTTGGGGCTTTTACTGAATAAGTAAGTAAAAAATTTTGTTTCATAATTAACTCTTTTTTGTAAATGTTATCAATAGATTCCAGAAATTAACCTAAAGTGCTTCGATAGGCTTAGTGTGGCTACCTACTATTGATCATGCTGAGATTTTTTTAAACATATCTTTAAAGAGCTAGGCTTGATGCGAGAAAGTGTACTGCATATAAGTTCACATAAGATAAACAAGAGTTGACCATTCTTGAAGTAATGAAAGTTTGAGTTATGGCGTGGTTATCAACTCATTTTAAAAATATTTAATACATTTCAAATCATTTTGTTCGCAAAAGTTGTTTCTAAGGCTACTCTATCTCAGTCATTTTTTCGGAGATTTATGATGTCTATAGAATTGGTTTTTTTTATGGAAGACAGAGTTCCTGAAGTTGGTATAGGTGTTGGCGAAATCTGTTCGAAGAAATACTCCTCATTACTTGAGGCAAATCTGCCAACTGTGGGAGACGAGATTACCCTGCAGCACGGTGCAAGTAATGAACAATCGTCAACATGGGAAGTAAGATCAATCCAGAGAACTATCCAACCAGATAATGAGAGTTATTGGATTATCTGTAAGTACCTTGGTTAAAGATACTATTATTCAAGCCGCCTCCGGGCGGTTTTTTATTGGAGCAACCGATGATTTTAACACCCGATGCCACTGTCATTGGTGGCACTAATATGCAGGGAATATCAGTACCCGGCGATATCGTGATTGGCGGCCAGAATAAACCGCCAGCCGACACGATATTCATCCAGAACGACAGCAACAAAACACCCACGTCGCCTTGGTATGTCACTCAGGTAGACAGCACCCACTTCACCATGCTGAACGCGACCGCCCCTAAAGGCTGGCAATACCTCGGCGCGTTTTTAGTCAGCGGTGAGACCGGCGCTCAAATCGGGCGCGCAGACGGCGCGGTCTGGACGATATCTAACCCCAGTATGGTGCAGCATATCAGCACATCCGCCGGTGGTCAGGCGGCTGTCAGTATCCTCACTGCCGGAACATGCACACTGACGGTTAAGCTGCGCGACATGGTTTCAACGCTTGTGATAACCGCCGTCTAACAGCCAACCCAATAAATGAGAGGTAGCTATGTCTGAGCCAGTAACCGTAACGAGAACGCCTATCCAGATTACGGACGGCACGAACAGTGGGCACGTAACCGTCGCTGAGGGGTTTATTGAGTATGCCGATAGTGCAGATTCAATCGCCTGGCATCAGGCCGGTCGCGTTCTAAATGTATACGCTCCATGGGTAGTATGGCTGCGCGTTGCATCTGGTACGGAGGCTGAAGTGGTAGTGACTAAACGGACAGGATAGGCCCATGCAAATCGACCAGTTAAACCGACCGCGACCACCAGAAAGTTTTTTGAATGAATTTAACCCTCACATCAGCCTGACCCCATCTAATGAAATTCATGAGTGGATCACTGAACACATCCTCAGTGAAGACGGGGTACTGCACAATCCTGAGCATCTCCACCTACAGCACGCTGATATTCGATTTATGTGGGCATCGAGCGCTTTCACTAAACGCGGCAGAACTGTGCTGGGTCAGGCTGAGGAGATCATCATGCGGGCAGGTGGCTGGCAAAAGGCGCGCATGCAGCAACAGATGCATGAGTGGTTCGGATATGTTCCCCGCTTCATCATAACGCTGGCTGCAGACTACTGCTGTGAATGCAGTGACCTCGACTTCTGCGCTCTCATAGAACATGAGCTTTATCACATAGCACAGGCGCGGGATGAATTCGGTGCACCTAAGTTCAATTCAGAGGGGCGACCAGTTATGACAATGCGGGGGCATGACGTTGAGGAGTTCGTTGGCGTTGTTCGCCGATATGGTGCCAGCGCTGACGTTCAGCAATTGGTGGAAGCCGCAAGTCAGCCCGCTGAGGTGGCACAGCTGAATGTAGCCAGAGCCTGTGGAACGTGCCTGATGAAACTGGCGTAAATTTTAGAATGCTTTGGAAGAATGGTGAAATATGGCTGCATTAAAACCAGAGGTGAAAGCCTTCATCATTCAGTCACTTGCATGCTTTGATTCGCTAGCGATTGTTGCTGAGGCCGTCCAAAAACAATTTGGCATTAAAGTCACACCCCAACAGATTGAATCACACGATCCTACAAAGGCCAGCGGCAAGGGGCTTGCAAAAAAGTGGGTCGCTCTGTTTAACAGCACACGCGCCCGGTTTCAGACCGAAATATCTGACATCCCGATTGCCAATAAATCTTATCGTCTACGCACGCTTGATCGCATGATGAACAAGGCAGAAAAAATGCAGAATCTTGCGCTGGCCGCATCACTGATGGAACAGGCAGCCAAAGAGGTTGGGGAAGCCTACACTAACCGGCAGAAGTTTGAGCACACCAGCCCTGATGGCAGCATGGCATCAAAACCAACTGTGATTCAGCTTTTACCCGTTGAGCCGAAGCATGAGTGACGCCGTACAACTTCCAATCCCCGCTAAACTTGCCCCCCTTTTTACTGCGGTAGGTAAACGCTATCGCTGTTCACATGGTGGGCGCGGCAGTGCAAAGACACGCACGTTTGCCTTGATGACAGCCATCAGGGCATATCAAGCGATGATGAATCGTGAGAGCGGCGTGATCCTTTGTGCGCGTGAGTTCATGAACTCACTGGAGGAGTCGAGCATGCAGGAGGTAAAGCAGGCGATCCTCTCCGTCCCATGGCTGGCGTCCAACTTTGACATTGGTGATAAATACATCCGTACCATCGACAAAACGGTGACATATGTTTTCTCTGGTCTGCGGCACAACCTGGACAGCATCAAGTCGAAAGCGCGTATTCTACTGTGCTGGGTGGACGAGGCTGAGTCAGTAAGTGAAATTGCATGGCAGAAGCTTAGCCCTACAGTCCGTGAAGAAGGTTCGGAGATTTGGGTAACGTGGAACCCGGAGCGCGACGGCAGTGCTACCGATAAGCGGTTCCGCAAAGAGGCTGGGGACGACTGCATAACCGTAGAGATGAATTACACGGATAACCCCTGGTTTCCTGACGTGTTGGAGGGCGAGCGCCAGAACGATGAGCGCCGTCTCGATCCGGCAACTTATGCCTGGGTATGGGAGGGCGCATACCTCGAAAACTCAGACAAACAGGTGCTGGCTGGCAAATACCGTGTTGCTGAGTTCTCAGACAATTTGTGGAAAGAGGCGGAGCGGCTTTTCTTTGGTGCGGACTTTGGTTTTGCCAAAGACCCCAATACGCTCACCCGATCATTCATTCTGCATAACCGGCTCTATGTTGAATACGAGGCATATGGGCAGCAAATCGAACTCGACCACATGCCTGCTCTATATGACACCATCCCCGGCGCACGCGATTGGCCCATCAAGGCTGACTCAGCGCGCCCGGAGACAATCAGCTATCTCAGGCGTCAGGGGTTCAATATCTCCGCAGCTGAGAAATGGCAGGGCAGTGTAGAGGATGGCATCGCCCACCTGCGCGGCTTTGATGAAATCATTATCCACCCGCGCTGTAAGAACGTGGCGCGTGAAGCCCGAATGTGGTCTTACAAAACTGATCGCATTACAGGGGAAGTGTTGCCAAAACTGGCTGATGGTAATGAACACTGCTGGGATGGTATTAGATACAGCCTCGATGGTTACATCAAACGCAGGGCTCAGACGATGGGCATGATGATTCCTAAGCGCCTGCAGGGTCGTTAAAACTTTTTGTGATTAGTACCTAAAATAACTGTTTCGCTATGATTTTTGGCTATGCATTTTCAGTCCGTTTTTATGCACTATTTATGCAGTCCGATTTCAGCTCTGCCGCGAGGAAATCATAGATTAATAACCCGTTCATGATGAATTTCGCGCGAGTGGCATTTCTGAAAGGCGGGTAACACCCATTATGTTAAAAAAGGGGCCGAAGCCCCAGATTTTACCAGACGCCATTATCTTCTTTTACTTCTCGCAAAACTTCTGGCTCAAAGTAGGAAGATTTAACTTCTGAATCTTTGAACCACATACAAATATGTTCATTACTATCAGGTTTGTAATAGCTTACGGTCATCAAGGGACCGCCTGACTTAAGTTGAACCACTGTTCCATTTGCAAATTTACTAGCCATGTAAGTCTCCAAAATTATTGATAAAGCTTTATTAATATGTGCCCAGCAAATTCCTAATTCAAGCGATAAAATACACCTATCCCTTTCTCTTTAGCTTTCTGCAAGCCGCACTAAACGCAGGTTTTTTGATTGGGGAATGGAGATGCTTCATCGCATCCGGGTTAACCCTGAAATTCTGCCAGTGTTGAAAGCCTTATAGCGGAATATCCTGGCACAGTTCATTAACTTAAGGTCGCTTATGCGACCTTTTATTGCCTGAAATCCACCAGCGGGAAAAACATGACTGATAAATTAACACTCGCCGTCAATCACGCGCTGAATGACGTCAGGATGGCTCGTGCGCGCGCAATGGCATTTAACCCCGGCATGGGGCTGGATACAAAGCGCGAAAGCGCATGGTGCGAATACGGCTTTAAAGAAAACCTGACATTCGATGATCTGTACAAACTGTACCGGCGTGGCGGCATTGCTAACGGCGCAGTAAATAAACTGGCATCAAATTGCTGGAAAACCAACCCGCAGGTTATTGAGGGCGAGCAGTCCGACGAGTCGCGAGAGGTGACCCTTTGGGAGCGTAGCAGCAACCAGGTATTTAACCACCGATTCTGGCGCACATTCGCTAAGGCCGATGTCAGGCGGCTGGTGGGGCGCTGGGCTGGCATCTTGCTGCACGTCAAAGACAGCAAGGAGTGGATTGAGCCGGTTGTTAAAGGTAAAGCGCTGCAGGAAATCACGCCTGTCTGGGCAAGCGCGTTGAAGGTTGCCACCCGAGACAGTAATGGCGGTATCACGATGTGGCAGTACACAGAGACGCTATCGGACGGGAGCACTGCACAACGTAAAATTCACCCTGACCGCGTTCTGATCATCGGCGATATGTCAGAGGACGAGATTGGCTTTCTGGAACCGGGTTATAACGCCTGCGTCAGCCTGGAAAAAGTCGAAGGTGGCTCTGGTGAGTCGTTTCTGAAGAATGCGGCGCGTCAGCAGAGCATCAACTTCGACAAGGAGGTCGATTTCAAAAATCTGGCCTCATTGTATGGCGTCACTGTGGATGAACTGCAGGAGCGTTTTAACGAAGCCGCACGCGAACTAAATCGTGGTAATGACA
>Ga0256409_1000433_pt1 | contig 27416 bp, 32 predicted proteins | sample PhySR1_FD_185981 | JGI IMG/M metagenome (GOLD analysis project Ga0256409, IMG submission 185981) | Leaf surface microbial communities from sunflower plants in UC Gill Tract Community Farm, Albany, California, United States - DLSL S.R1 | ecosystem: Host-associated > Plants > Phyllosphere >...
TTGTGAGTGCCCACACAGATTGTCTGATAAATTGTTAAAGAGCAGTGAGTTACGCGCTTTCGCTTGCTAACTCGAGGTGGCGTATATTACGCTTTCCTCATTCAGTGTCAACCGTTTATTTCATCCGGTTGCCGCTGTTTTTAATCTTTCCGACCCGGTTACTTAGTGATGTTGTTCACGTTGTTCCCTGTCGATGGAGCGGCATTATAGGGAGTTCTCAGCAGGCCGCAAGGGCTAATTTCACTTTTATCATCAACCGCCCATAAATTCATCAAATGAATTAATAACGAACAAAAAATGCATAAAAAACGGGCTCCGGATTGCTCCGGAGCCCGTTTTAGCTCCCTCATTACCTAATTACTGTCTTGCGATGATGTGATCATTTTCCACATCGACAGTAATTGGCTTGCCCGGTATCAGCTTGCCAGACAAAATTTGCTGAGCCAGCGGGTTTTCAATCTCCTGCTGGATGGCACGTTTCAACGGACGCGCGCCATAAACCGGGTCAAATCCAGTATTGCCCAGCAACTCGAGCGCCGCATCGGTGAGCGTTGCCGTATAGCCGTGTTCTTCTAAACGTTTATACAAACGTTCCAGCTGAATCTTAGCGATGTTTTTAATATGCGCATGACCGAGCGGATGGAACACGACAACTTCATCTATACGGTTGATGAATTCCGGACGGAAGCTGTGTGTGACCACTTCCATGACCGATTCTTTCATCTGCGCATAGCTGGCCTCGCCAAAGTGCTGCTGAATAATGTCTGAGCCCAGGTTAGAGGTCATGATGACCACCGTATTACGGAAGTCGACCGTTCTGCCCTGCCCGTCCGTTAAGCGACCGTCATCCAGCACCTGTAATAAGATGTTGAAGACATCAGGGTGCGCCTTCTCTACTTCATCTAATAAGATGACAGAGTAAGGACGGCGACGAACCGCTTCGGTCAGGTAACCCCCTTCCTCATAACCGACATAACCCGGAGGCGCACCGACCAGACGTGAAACGGAGTGTTTTTCCATAAACTCTGACATATCGATGCGAACCATCGCGTCATCGCTGTTAAACAGGAATGTCGCCAGCGCTTTACACAGCTCTGTTTTACCCACACCGGTCGGACCGAGGAACAGGAATGACCCGATCGGGCGGTTTGGATCCGACAACCCTGCACGACTACGACGAATCGCATTCGATACCGCTTCAACCGCTTCGTTCTGACCAATCACACGATTGTGCAACTCTTCTTCCATACGCAGCAGTTTTTCACGTTCGCTTTCCAGCATGCGTGCCACAGGAATACCAGTCCAGCGCGCCAGCACGTCGGCAATTTCCACATCTGTCACGCGGTTGCGTAACAGCTTCATGGTTTTACCTTCCGCCTGAGTGGCTGCTGCCAGCTGTTTTTCCAGTTCAGGGATTTTCCCGTACTGCAATTCTGACATACGTCCCAGGTCACCCACGCGGCGAGCCTGTTCAAGCGTGATCTTCGCCTGCTCCAGTTCCGCTTTAATATTCTGCGTGCCAGTCAGGGAAGCTTTTTCGGCTTTCCACTCTTCTTCCAGCTCAGAATATTCACGCTCTTTCTGGTTCAGTTCGGTTTCCAGCATCTCCAGACGTTTCACACTGGCGTCATCAGACTCTTTCTTCAACGCCTGCTGTTCCAGTTTCAGCTGGATAATACGGCGATCGAGACGGTCCAGAGACTCCGGTTTAGAGTCCATCTGCATACGAATGCTGGATGCCGCTTCATCTATAAGGTCGATCGCTTTATCCGGTAACTGACGATCCGAGATGTAACGGTGGGACAACGTCGCCGCCGCAACGATAGCCGGGTCAGTAATCTGGACATGGTGATGCAGCTCGTAGCGTTCTTTCAGGCCACGCAAGATAGCGATGGTGTCTTCAACAGAAGGCTCGGCAACAAACACTTTCTGGAAACGACGCTCTAACGCCGCATCCTTCTCTATAAACTGACGATATTCATTTAATGTCGTCGCGCCTACGCAGTGAAGTTCACCACGCGCCAGAGCCGGTTTCAGCATATTGCCGGCATCCATTGCGCCATCGGCTTTACCCGCGCCAACCATGGTATGCAATTCGTCGATAAACAGAATGACGTTGCCTTCCTGTTTAGCCAGATCACTCAGCACGCCTTTCAGACGTTCTTCAAATTCACCGCGATATTTCGCGCCGGCCACCAGTGCGCCCATATCTAATGAAAGCACACGCTTATTTTTCAGGCCTTCCGGCACTTCACCATTAATGATGCGCTGGGCCAAACCTTCCGCAATCGCGGTTTTACCGACACCAGGCTCACCAATAAGAACCGGGTTATTTTTGGTACGACGTTGCAGAACCTGAATGGTTCGGCGAATTTCTTCATCACGACCGATGACCGGATCCAGTTTGCCCTGCTCGGCACGTTCGGTCAGATCGATAGTGAATTTTTTCAATGCCTGACGTTGGTCTTCGGCATTCTGGTCATCCACTTTCTCACCTCCACGCATTTGATCGATAGCCGCAGTAATTTTCTCGGCCGTTGCGCCGCAGGCTTTTAACACATCCGTTAAAGAGCCGCGGTCTTTCATCACAGCCAGAACAAACAGTTCTGAAGAAATAAAGGTATCAGCACGCTGCTGTGCCAATTTGTCACAAAGATTTAAAACACGTACCAGTTCATTGGATGGTTGAACATCCCCACCGGTACCTTCAACTTGCGGCAAACGCCCCAAAGCCTGATCAACGTCCGTGCGCAGTTTCTGGGTATCTACCCCAGCCGCAGTTAATAAAGGACGAACGGTCCCGCCTTCCTGAGTAAGCAAAGCGCTCATCAGGTGAACAGGTTCGATAAATTGATTGTCGCGCCCGAGCGCGAGTGACTGAGCATCCGCGAGGGCAAGCTGGAATTTGCTGGTAAGACGATCCAGACGCATAACACCTCCAATACTGAACAAAATTGCTACTGGAGATTAGATGAGGTCATCCCTCACGTTTTCAAGGTTATCTTGGCAGTATATTAGGAGGACTGCTGCTATGCGCGATGGATCGTCTTGATTCGATAGGTTATATCAGCCAAATTAAACTTGCCAGCCGTCCGGTAATTCCGTCGCGCCGGTAAGAGTAAAATGTGGTGCTGTCGGTCACAGTGCAACACTCGCCGCCATAAATAGCGGTGAGACCGGCGGCCTGTAAACGCAATCTGGCTAACAGGTAGATGTCGGCCCTAAATTTGGTGCCCGCTGGGGTAAAAGCAACGGATGCATTACTGTTCTCCGCCAAAAAGGCGTCACGCACTTCACCGCCGACTTCAAAATGCGCAGGACCAATTGCCGGTCCCATCCACGCCATGATTTCTGCGGGAGCAGCCTCAAAGCAGGCAACCGTATTTTCCAACACGCCTACACACAAACCACGCCAGCCCGCATGCGCTGCAGCCACTTCATCGCCGTTTTTACTGCAAAACAGAACCGGTAAACAATCGGCTGTCATTGCTGCACAGACAACGCCTGGCTCGCGGGTATAGGCCGCATCGGCAATCTGTGTCGGAATAAGAGGAGTTTGCGATGATAAACGAACCACGTCGGTGCCATGAACCTGCTCCAGCCAGTGGGGCGAAGCAGGCAGACCGCCAAGTTCAATCAACTGCTGGCGGTTCAGCGCAACATGCTCAGGAGAATCCCCGACATGACTGCCGAGGTTAAGCGAACCGTAAGGAGGCAGACTGACGCCTCCTTCGCGGGTTGTCGCACATGACCGCACCGATGCCGGTTGCGGCCACTGAGGCTGGATAAGCAGGCTCATTACCAGTTCATCTGGTCCTTGAACTCTTCGGTATCCGCTTTAAGCGCATTGATCAGGTCAACCATATCCTGCGGAAGTGGCGCATGCCATTCCATCTGAATACCGGTTACCGGATGATAAAGACGCAGCATGGTCGCATGAAGAGCCTGACGATCAAAGCTACGCAGCATATTGATAAATGCTTCGGAAGCGCCTTTTGGCAGACGCGGACGGCCACCATAAAGCTGATCACCCAACAGAGGATGGTTAATATGTGCCATATGTACGCGGATCTGATGCGTACGGCCGGATTCCAGACGCAGACGCAGACGCGTATGAGCACGGAAATGCTCCATAATGCGATAGTGCGTGGTCGCCGGTTTGCCGGTCGGATGAACCGCCATGTGCGTACGCTTGGTGGAATGGCGCGCAATCGGCTCATTCACTGTGCCGCCTGCCGTCATTGTACCAATAGCGACTGCTTCATATTCGCGGGTGATTTCGCGCGCCTGAAGTGCAGTGACCAGATGCGTTTGCGCAGGAACTGACTTCGCGACGACCATCAGACCCGTGGTGTCTTTATCGAGACGGTGAACAATGCCGCAGCGAGGAACATCAATGATTGCCGGGTAATAATGCAGCAAAGCATTCAGTACCGTGCCATCAGGATTCCCTGCGCCCGGATGAACAACCAGATCGCGGGGTTTATTGATGACTAAAATATCGTTATCTTCATACACGATATCTAAAGCGATATCTTGTGGCAGCCAACGCGCTTCTTCTTCAATTTGCGCATCGATTGCGATAGCCTCGCCACCCAACACTTTTTCTTTTGGTTTGGTCACTTTTTTGCCATTGACCGTGACCCTGTCTTCAAGGATCCAATCTTTTATGCGAGATCTTGAATAATCAGGGAACAATTCGGCCAAAGCCTGATCTAACCGTTGACCGAGTTGAGATTCGGCCACCGTTGCGGTGAGTTGTACTTGTTGTGCCATATGCAGCTTCTTGGTTAACGTTGGGTTTTCACGGCGATGCCGTTTAAAATAATGTGCTATTGTAGCTGGTCTTTGTCGGGAGCTTAACGGACAGTCTCCCAGAATAACACCTGAGGATAATCAAAACGTCATGACGCGTGTGAAATATCTGGTGGCAGCAGCCACGTTGAGCCTGGCGCTGGTCGGTTGCTCCAGTTCCAAAGAAACGGTTCCCGATAACCCGCCTAACGTCCTTTATGCCACTGCCCAGCAAAAGCTGCAGGACGGTAACTTTAAAGGCGCGATTGCGCAATTAGAAGCGCTGGATAACCGCTATCCGTTTGGGCCTTACTCGCAGCAAGTTCAGTTAGATCTGATTTATGCCTATTACAAGTCTGCTGACTTGCCAATGGCTCAGGCTTCTATTGATCGCTTTATGCGTCTGAACCCAACCCATCCAAACATCGACTACGTCATGTATATGCGTGGTTTAACGGATATGGCGTTGGATGACAGTGCGCTGCAAGGATTCTTCGGTGTTGATCGTTCAGACCGTGATCCGCAGCATGCGCGTGCAGCATTCCGCGATTTCAGCCAGTTGATCCACACGTATCCAAACAGCCAGTACGCCACTGATGCGACTAAACGTTTGGTATTCCTGAAAGATCGTTTGGCGAAATACGAGCTGTCCGTGGTGCAATACTACACTAAACGCGGTGCGTACGTCGCTGTTGTTAACCGTGTTGAGCAAATGCTGAAAGATTACCCGGATACGAAAGCGACGCATGACGCGCTGCCGTTGATGGAAAGTGCCTATCGTGAACTGCAGCTGAACAACCAGGCTGATAAAGTTGCGAAAATTATTGCGGCCAATAACGCAGCATAATTTTAAAATGTCCGTACACACAAACGGTAGCTCAGGCTGCCGTTTTTTTTGGCTTTGATTCGGGAAAAGTCAGAGAAGAGTGAACGTGATGAACGAAAAAACAGGTTAAAAAACGCAGAAGATAATGCACTGATCCCATCAATCATGCCTGCTCCTTATCGAAGTCTCAAGGCCTTTCCCGCCATTAATTACCCTGGGTCACATAAACGCCAAAGTTGACAAAAAGTGACAAAAAACCGTGTTTTTGGGCAGGCATTTCATAAAAAAGGCTGGTATGTTGGATTCATCGGAGACGGAAATAAGAGAGGTAAGTCATATGACAGTCAACATTACCAGTAAACAAATGGACATCACCGCCGCGATTCGTGAACACATCGAAGGCCGTCTGAAAAAACTGGATAAATGGCAAACTCAGCTCATTAACCCGCACATAATCCTGTCGAAAGAACCTCAGGGATTTGTCGCCGATGCGACCATCAGTACACCAAACGGGAAACTGGTTGCCAGTGCTACGCACGATGATATGTACGCTGCGATTAACGACATGACCGCCAAGCTTGAGCGTCAGCTCAACAAAGCGCAGCACAAGGGTGAAGCCCGCCGTGCAGAATCCGGCGTCAAAGAACTCAATCTGGAACCGGTGCAGGAAGAAGAGGAATAACCGGCTTATCGGAAAGGCAGTTCACAACGCGCTCTCAGGAGCGCGTTTTTTGTGTCCTGAGGAAATCTTATTGACACAGGGAAAAGCCAGCGGTTACTTTAAGACTCTCCTCAAACTTATGGAAACAACGCTCACATGAATACCCGTCTGTTTTTCTTCGCATTCTTTTTTACCTTCCCCTGATTGGGAGGCGTTTCGTCGCGAAAGAATGAATGCGAAGACGAACAACAAAGCCTCCTGAAAAGGGGGCTTTTTTTATGCCTGCGTTTTACACATTTTGCTGAAAGAAAGAACATCAAAAAGGGTAACAACATGACCGAGAACTCATTACTGGCTCTGCGCGAACGCATCAGCGCATTAGACCTGAAACTGCTGGCTCTGCTGGCAGAACGACGCACGATGGCGATAGAAGTCGCGCAATCCAAAATGCACTCTCACCGCCCGATCCGCGACAAAGAACGTGAAATTGAACTGATTAACGCACTGATTCAGGAAGGGAAAAAACAGGGGCTCGACGGTCATTACATCACCCGCGTGTATCAGCTGATCATTGAAGATTCCGTTCTGACCCAGCAGGCTCTGCTCCAGCAACATCTGAATAAAACCCCTTCTGATTCCGCCCGTATCGCTTTCCTCGGTCCGAAAGGTTCTTATTCACATCTTGCCGCACGCCAGTTTGCCGCCCGCCATTTCGACCAGTTCATCGAATGTGGCTGCCAGAAATTCCAGGATATCTTCTCTCAGGTAGAAACCGGTCAGGCCGATTACGCCGTATTGCCGATTGAAAATACCAGCTCCGGTTCAATCAATGACGTTTATGACCTGCTGCAACACACCAGCCTGTCGATTGTGGGTGAGCTGACCAATCCTATCAATCATTGCGTACTGGTAGCGACCGATACTGATTTGTCGCAGATACAGACGGTTTACAGCCATCCTCAGCCTTTCCAGCAATGCAGTCAGTTCATCAACCGCTTCCCTCACTGGAAAATTGAATACTGCGAAAGCACTGCGGCGGCGATGGAAAAAGTGGCCGCGGCCAATTCTCCACACGTGGCGGCGCTCGGCAGCGAAGCCGGTGGCGCGCTGTATAAACTGCAGGTGCTTGAACATAATCTGGCGAACCAGCAGGAAAACATTACCCGCTTCATTGTTCTGGCGCGCAAAGCGATTGAGGTCACAGATCAGGTTCCGGCCAAAACTACGCTGATTATGGCGACCGGCCAGCAGGCAGGTGCGCTGGTAAATGCGCTGCTGGTGCTGCGCGATCAGGGCATCATCATGACCAAACTGGAATCTCGCCCGATTAACGGCAATCCATGGGAAGAGATGTTTTATATCGATGTGCAGGCCAACCTGCGTTCTGAAGAAATGAAAAAGGCGCTGAAGGATCTGGCTCCGATCACCCGTTCGCTGAAAGTGCTCGGCTGTTATCCAAGCGAGAACGTCGTCTCTGTTGATTTGTAATTTCACAAACAACCTGTAATTTCTCGCAAACAAAAAGGGCGCTGCACACAATGGCAGCGCCCTTTTTTCATTTCAGGACAACTTACTTACGGTTGTCGTTAGCCTGTCTCAGCAGCGCACCACTTTCTTTCAGGAAGCGTGGCGCATAATCGCCAAACCAGTGCTCAACCTTTCTGAATTTGTCGATAAACGCCTGTTTATCACCGCTTTCAAGCAGAGCAAGCGCATCACCAAAACGCTGATAGTAACGTTTTATCAGCGCCAGATTGCTTTCTGACGACATAATAATGTCAGCATAAAGCTGCGGATCCTGCGCAAACAGTCGTCCGACCATCGCCAGTTCGAGGCGGTAAATCGGTGAAGACAGTGCCAGCAATTGCTCGATCTGCACATTCTCTTCTGACAAATGCAGCCCATACGCAAAGGTCGCGAAGTGACGCAATGCCTGAATAAACGCCATATTCTGATCATGTTCGACGGCGCTGATTTTATGCAACCGTGCGCCCCAGACCTGCAACTGCTCAAGCAGCCACTGATATGCCTGAGGTTCGCGGCCATCGCAATACACCACCACCTGTTTAGCCAGGCTGCTGACATCCGGACCGAACATCGGATGCAGACCAAGTACCGGGCCTTCATGCACTGCCAGCATTGCCTGCAGCGGACGGTTTTTTACCGACGCCAGATCCACCAGAATACAGTCATCAGGGAGTTTCGGCAGACGTGCGATCACTTCTTCGGTCAGATGGATCGGTACACTGACGATGACCATTCCGGCATCCGCCAGTAATGTTTCTGCCTGCGGCCAGTCTTCCTGCTCCAGCACTTTCACCTGATAACCGGAAAGCTCCAGCAAACGGGTGAACAAACGCCCCATCTGCCCGTTCCCGCCGATAATCACCACCGGACGCAGTGCCGGATGCAAAGTCTTGAAGCCTTTATCGTTTTCGCTTGAGTAGGACTCACGCATCACGCGGCGCAATACATCTTCAATCAGATCCGGCGGAACACCGAGGTTTTGCGCTTCCTGACGACGTGAAGCCAGCATCGCTGCTTCACGTTCAGGCACATAAATCGGCAAACCATAACGGCTTTTGACTTCCCCGACTTCGGCCACCAGCGCAAGACGCCGTGATAAGAGATCTAATAACGCTTTATCAACGTCGTCGATCTGATCGCGCAACGCGTTAAGTTCTGCCACCATAAAAACTTACTCTCCTGCGATTCGTGCCGCCAGCGCATCGCCCAGTTCCTGATGCATGGTACGCAGCAGGTCTTCAGTCGTTTCCCAGTTGATACAGGCATCCGTCACAGACACACCGTATTTCATGGCTGAACGCGGTTGTTCAGAAGACTGGCTGCCTTCGTTCAGATGACTTTCCAGCATCAGCCCCGTGATAGAGCGGTTACCGGCTTTAATCTGGTCGATGACGGACTGAGCCACAACAGGCTGGCGACGATAGTCTTTGTTTGAGTTACCGTGACTGCAATCTATCATCAAGGAAGGACGGAGTCCCGCGTCGGTCATCTGTTTTTCACAAGCCTGAACGTCCTGCTCGCTGTAATTTGGTGTCTTACCGCCGCGTAAAATCACATGCCCGTCCGGGTTGCCCTGAGTCTGCAACAGGCAAACCTGCCCGGCCTGATTAATGCCTACAAAACGGTGCGCCATTTCAGCTGCACGCATGGCGTTGATCGCCGTGCCCAGGCTGCCATCGGTGCCGTTCTTGAAGCCAACCGGCATTGACAGACCAGACGCCATTTCACGGTGTGTCTGAGATTCGGTGGTACGCGCACCGATTGCTGACCAGCTGAACAGATCGCCTAAGTATTGCGGGCTGTTTGGATCCAGCGCTTCTGTCGCCAGCGGTAAACCCATGCCGACCAGTTGCAGCAGCAAATCACGGGCAATATGCAGCCCTGCTTCCACATCAAACGTACCGTCCATGTGCGGATCGTTAATCAACCCTTTCCAGCCGACAGTGGTACGTGGTTTTTCAAAGTAAACGCGCATCACGATGTACAAACGGTCGCTCAGCTCAGCCGCCAGTGTTTTCAGGTGACGTGCGTAATCGAGTGCTGCATCAACGTCATGAATTGAACAAGGGCCACACACCACCAGAAGACGAGGATCACGACCATGCACAATATCGGCGATGGTTTTACGTGCTTCGGAAATACTGTTTTCGTCGCTGACGCTTAAAGGAAAACGGTTTTTCAACTCTTCAGGAGTGATAAGGATTTGTTCAGCAGTGATGTGAACATTATTCAGGGCGTCTTTTTGCATGATCGTGTTCCGCTATAAGGAAAATGGGCTGCCACAGAGGCATCTGCGGACAACATTAACACAGCACGTAAACTTATCAAGCCTTACTTGTAAACATAACATTACCAATACAACGTAACCAAGCATGTAATGGAAAGTTATATTTACACAAAGAGAATCTTAGCTCAAACAGGTGTACCGTAATTGTTACATACGGGTTAGCAGGAAAGTCATGGGAATTCAGGACAAGATATAGAGAGGATGAGGCAGGGAATGCCCTCAGCAGCGGGGATGCTGCTGAGGAAACAGAATTTAAAGGTTACGATCCAGAGTAATAAAGACCTGCCCCAAGGCAGTCACTTCATCCACGCCACACTCGAAGTGGCTTTCCTGACGGGTCACGCTAAGTCGGTTACCGGGAATACGGGCCACATCGTAAACATCCAGATCACCATCGATATCCAGCAACCAGCGGCCATTGCCCGGATGGGTGCTGCCCAGATCAATAATCCACGAGTGATGGCCTTTCACAACATAAGCCGGTTGAGTCAGCGAGTCATCCAGCAGCGAAGGATCAACAGACCAGACGCCCTCTTCTTCCAGCGCTCCGCCACGCAATCTCAATTTTTTAAGTTGACGGATGTCACCGGACGCTGCTGCGCCTGAAAGCGCTGAATCCTGCATGTTGCCTTTGCCTGTCGCCAGCCAGCGTAATGACACGCCGGTGTCCAGCGCACAGGCCACGACCACATCACCGGGGAAATAATCTCTTCTTACCCAGGTACTTATCGTTCCAGATGACAAACCGTACAGATCCCCCAGCTCCTTCTGCATGCTAAAGCCGTAAGCCTGAAGCATACGCGTCAGAACAGCTTTTCCACCTTCAAGTTCATCTAATTGCATCTGGCGAAAACCCCTGAATCTGTAAATATCATCTTGACAACTCGCAAATGCAAGTTTAGATTGATTATGTAATGTACCGACTGACGACCATGATACCAAATTTACGGCGTCGTGGAGAAATAAGGAGACGCGATGTTTTTAGGAACAGAGCAGCAGCGCCAGACCGGACTGCGCCATATCGCTCATCTGAAAGAAATTTATTTCGCTCAGAGTAAGGATCGGGTTGAGGTTATTTATGATCAGGCCAGTGAAAAATGGAAACTTACCTTATGTTTTCATGCCGGCCTTAAACGTCATCATACCTTACTGACATATTCACAATTAAATGATGAGGAACAAATGAAAATAACACAGGCCTTATTATCACTACGCCATTTCACGGCGATATTTAAAGGAGAACTTTACTGATGGCAGACTGGATAGATGAATCGCAGGAGTATCAGTTAAAAATCCTTCAAGCACAGATTACGCAGGCTACCCGCACGCAGCCTTCGCCGTCTGCCTTCTTCTGCGTGGATTGTGACACTCCCATTGCGGAGCCACGCAGGAAAATCATTCCCGGTGTACAGCGATGTATTGAGTGCCAGGAAATTGAGGAAATTAAAAGAAAGAATTATCGCCCCATATAAACCTTCAAATTAATACTATTAAAGTTCGCGTCTGCGCTGGAAATAAACTTATTTCCAGAAGGTTTTTTGCATTCTAATTTTCGGAAATAAACATGTCAGATAACAGAGGCAGGGTAATGCCTTCCCCGCCGCCGGCTTTTAACCGGGCAGCCGGGCAATTGTTCGCAGGGAAATGGGGGTGGAATGCCCCGCGACCGGCGCTCAGCAGTCCGCTGGAAAAACCTCTTAACCGTGATTTCTTCCTCCGCCAGCAAACTGCCCTTTCCCGGATGGCAGCATTGCCTCGCTGTCTGCGTACGCCTTTACATCAGCGGTATACGTTTTTGCTGAAAACAAAGGGAGTCCGCGCGGCGGTCCATTTTCTGATGACAGTGTTTACGCAGCGTTTGTGGCCGCGGATTCAGCAGGTGAATGTGCGCAACACCCTGAACCGTCAGATCTCGCAAAAGCTCCTCATGGAAGAAGAAATGTTTAACCGCCTGCCTGATCTTAATGATGACAGCCTGAGAAGGCTGGCCAGCAAGCTGGCAGTGCATATGCAAGATGCGTACGAATATCACTGTGAACGGTGGCTGCAAAATCGACCTGATCAACCTGACGTGTTATTGCAAGACAGCACGCAGCACGAGATTTACGGGCATATCGCGGCGATGGCCCGCTCTTGTCGCGTACAGCCTCTTTACTGGCAGAGATGGCAAAAAGGCCGTATGACCGCACATTCAGCCGTCGCCAGTATTTCCAGGCTGGTCAGCGGTGAATGGTGGGAAAAACAGCTGCGTTCAAAACAGCGTTTGTGGCGCGAAGCCCTGATGATTGCCTGTGGTTATGTGAGCCGCGCAACATCGCCATATGCCAGTAAAAACGCCATCCGTGATGTGGTGTCACGCCGCTTATCCGCCATTAATTACCTGAAACAATGCCAGCTCGAAAATGTCGAATCAGGGGAAACACTGAGCCTGCTGGAGACCGTATTAGCCAGCATTTCCAACCCTAAACTTCGCCGTATGGAACTGATGACGCTGATCGCCGGTATCGAAGATGTTGCTGACCAGCAGCGGGACTGCGGCCTGTTTATCACGCTGACCACACCTTCAAAATACCATCCGCTGAAAACGACTGGCGCCGGATCATCACCCATTTTTAACCAGAAATGGGATCAGCACGCGTTTACACCCAAAGATGCACAACGTTATCTGGTCGCGGTCTGGGCAAAAATCCGCACCACGTTTAAAGACCGGAACCTGAAAGTGTACGGTGTGCGCGTCGTCGAACCGCATCACGACGGCACCCCGCACTGGCACATGATGCTGTTCACACCAGCGGATCAGCAGCAAAAGGTGACTGAAGTAATGCGCCGTTACGCACTGGAAGAAGATCCGGATGAGCCAGGCGCTGCGGAGTCACGTTTTAATTGTAAGCGGCTGAACCGCGGCGGTGCGGCGGGTTACATTGCGAAATATGTCTCCAAGAATATTGATGGTTATGCGCTTGATGGCGAAAAGGATTTTGACTCCGGACACCTGCTTACTGATGTCGCGACCGCGGTCACCTCATGGGCATCGACGTGGCGGATCCCACAATTTCACGCCATTGGCATTCCTGCCGTCGGCGCGTGGCGTGAATGTCGGCGGATCAGACATCAGAATCTGAGCAGCCGCTTTGATACACGCGTTGAGGACGTCCGCAGCGCCGCCGACCAGGGGGATTTTGCCGGTTATATCCAGGCACAGGGCGGCATACATATTCCGCGAAAAGAGCAAACGGTTCGCGTTGCGCGCCAGCTCAGCTGGGAAACCAATGCCTGGGGCGAGCCCCGTCATAAAGTCATCGGCATTTACGCGCCGCATCTTGGTACTTCGCTTATTTACCTGACACATACCGAACAATGGCGGATTGTCCGTCACCGGCCTTGTTCTGTGGAAATGCCGGAGATTCGCTTACCTTGGAGTTCTGTCAATAACTGTGGATCGCCAGCTTTCGCACAAAGTCATCAATTCATACAAAAATCGGATCAATAAAAATTAATGCATAAATTCAATGAATTATAATTTTTAAAATGCCCTAAGTGTTGACGTATTAGAACAATTAAAGAATACTGTATATAAACACAGTATCTGGCGAGGGGAGAAAATGGAAAACCTGACTAAACAACAGCTAACGTTGTCCAGGATACAACTGATCGCAGACATATCGCAGACAGCCCAATGCAATCCAAAAGAATTTCTGGTCATGATGTCGCTGATTTCAGAACTGGCAGGTCAGGCGCTGACTGACGAGAACCAGAACGCAGTCTGCTATAACGGGAGTACTGACGACCCTCACTGATTGCCAGACCCTGCGGCGGTAGTTGTCAACATTGTTGGCGCTTGCCCGACCGGTTTCCCTCCGGACTAAGCGCCCCGCCCTCTCCCTGTGTTATTTATCTGCTTCTCTGTTGTGCCAGTCGTTTCACATCCCTTCCAGATTGCCGCTCCACGCCCTATTCCGCAGACTGATCTCATCAAATGACGATCCTACTCACTCGCGGAGAAAACCCATGAAAGTCTATGCACAACAGGGCGACACCCTCGATTCCCTATGCTGGCGTTATTACAACCGTACCGCTGCGGTCGTCGAAAAAGTCTTTGCCGCCAATAAAGGCATCGCCGATTTAGGCCCGTTATTGCCTCACGGTACGGCCGTTGATTTACCGGACATTGCAGAACAACCGGTTCAGGAGGCGATCAAATTATGGGACTGAGTACTGAGCGCATCAGTTCAGGCTGCGCCTATTTTATTGCCACCTCACTGACCTGGCTCGCCAGCCTGACATCGCAGGACTTCGCCTTTCTGGTCGGCTCTGGTGTCGGGGTCGGTACGTTTCTGATCAACTGGTATTACCGGCGCAAAAGCTATCAGTTGCTGGCACGCAGCGGCCTGCGCAAAGACACCTATGAAAACCTCAACTCTTAAACGCTGCAGTGCTGCCGTCGTGTTAGGGCTGATGGCGGTATTGCCGGGCTATCTGTCACTGCAGGTGTCGGCAGAAGGATTGCGGCTTATCACCGATTTTGAAGGCTGTCAGCTGCAGCCCTACCAGTGCAGTGCCGGTGTATGGACCAGCGGCATCGGCCACACGGCAGGGGTTAAACCGGCACAAACCATTACCGAACATCAGGCCGCTGAAAACCTGCTGGCAGATATTCAGCAGACCGAGCGCGCCATTAAAAAATGTATGCCGGTGACCATGCCACAGCCGGTTTTTGATGCCGTCGTGTCCTTCGGTTTTAACGTCGGCACCGGAGCAGCCTGTCAATCCACGCTGGCATTTTTCATCAACCAGCAGCAGTGGCAGAAAGCTTGTGATCAGCTCCCGCGCTGGGTTTTCGTTAATGGTGAACGTAATCGCGGGCTGGAACGCAGGCGAAATGCCGAGCGTGCCGTCTGCCTGAAAGGGGTCTGAATGCGCCTGTTACCGGCACTTCTGGCCGGGATGGTTTTGCTGATCGCCATCCTGCTGCTTTCCAACCGTTCATTACAGCACGACCTCAACAACGCTGGTCTGCAACGCGATGCCCTGGCGGCTCAGGTGAAGCAACGGGAGCAGCTAATCACCGTCCTGAACCAGCAAATGCGCCAGCGCGAGCAGGCTGAACTGGCGTTACGCGAAGACCTGAGCACGGCCCGGCAAATGATGCAAAGCCGCGAAAAACAAAGGCAGAGGAGCCTTCATGAAAATCTGCAAACCCGTCAGTGGGCTGATACCGGGCTGCCTGCTGATGTTAGCCGGCTGCACCAGCGTCCCGCCTTCAGCTCCGCCATCGATTATTTACGTTGGCTGTCCGGCGGTCAGCTCATGCCCGATCCCGGCCAGCAAACCGGTCACCAATGAAGATCTGAGCGCCGACATTCTCCAGCTGGAATCTGCGCTGATGGATTGCAGCTTACAAATCGAAGCCATCAAAAAGTGTCAGGAGGCACAACATGCAAAAACCGATTCAGTTGCAACAACGGCTGACTGAACAAATCCCTCAGCTTACTGTCGCACCGGAAAAACTGGCCCTGACTACCGGCGCCGGCAACGTGGTGGCCACGTCGGCACCTTCGCTGTCTTTTGAATATCGCTATCCGCTGACAGTGACGATTACGGATGAAGCGATCAGCGAAACGCTGGTCGATCTGAGCGTGGTCACCGTCCTCGACTGGCTGCAGGTTAATCAGCCTGAGATCCTCGGCAACGCGGCGCACCGGCTGAGTGATTTCACTTTCACTCAGCAGGCGAACAGCCTGGTCCTGACGCTGCAACTGACTGAGCGCGTGCAGGTTTCAGATTCAGAAGATGTCCGCACCATCACGCATCTGCCTGAACCCCCATTGCCGGAAAACGTGACGCTGCCGCGTGAGGTTTATCTCAACGGAGAACTGATCAGCAGCTGGACGGTGTGACCCGGTAAACCTTGTTGTGTCAGCCGCTGGCGAACGGTCACCGGTTGTCGCTCAACCCTCTGAAACGGCATCCTTTATCCCATGAATACGACTCTTCAACTCAACGACATAATGCGGCTGATTGGCAATCTGGTGCGCATCGGCAACGTCTCTGAACTGGATTTGGCCAACGCACGTTGCCGCGTCGCGACGGGCAGCAACGTAACGGCGTGGCTGCCGTGGATGACGCACCGCGCTGGCCGCACGCGCAGCTGGTGGGCGCCTTCCGTCGGCGAGCAGGTTTTGCTGCTCTCGATGGGCGGCGAACTGAATACGGCGTTCGTCTTACCCGCCGTTTTCTCCGATGCCTCACCCGCGCCATCGGCTTCGCCAGATGCCCTTCATCTGGTCTTCCCGGACGGCGCCGTTTTTGAATACGAACCGGCACAAAGCGCTTTGAAAGTGACGGGAATTAAAACCGCAGTCATCAACGCATCGCAGAAAGTTGAGGTAACAGCGCCGGAAATCCGCTGCACCGCCAGCACCCGCATCACGCTGGACACGCCGGAAGTAGTTTGCACAAGCAAGCTGACCACCGGATCCCTTGAAGTGAAACAAGGTGGCACGCTGACCGGCAACTTAATCCATAGCGGCGGCAGCCTGACATCCAACGGCATCGTTGTGCATACCCATCGTCACAGCGGTGTTCAGACCGGTGGCGGTCAGACAGGAGGCCCGCAATGAGTAATCCGAAATACCTGGGGATGGACAGAAATAGCGGTCTGGCTATCGAAGATCTCGACCATATTCGCCAGTCCGTCAGCGATATTTTGAATACGCCGGTGGGCTCAAGAGTGATGCGCCGTAATTACGGCTCGCTGCTTTCGGAGCTGATTGACCAGCCGCAAAACGGCGCCCTGCGGCTACAGATGATGGCCGTGTGTTACACCGCCCTGTTGCAGTGGGAACCCCGCGTTTCACTGACTGCTATCACTTTTGACACCGGCTACGACGGCAAGATGGTGATTGAACTGACCGGAAGCCGTAACGATACGGCGACGGATTTTTCCCTGAATATTCCTGTGAGCTGACACTTATGGCAACGATCGATTTGAGCCAGTTACCGGCCCCCGATGTGGTCGAACAACTGGATTATGAAACCCTGCTTGAAGAACGTAAAACGACGCTGATTTCGCTCTATCCCGCCGACCAGCAGGAAGCCATCAGCCGGACACTGACGCTGGAATCCGAACCGCTGGTCAAGCTGTTGCAGGAGAACGCTTACCGAGAACTGATCCTGCGCCAGCGCGTCAATGAATCCGCCCGCGCGGTAATGGTGGCGTATGCGACGGGTAGCGATCTGGATCAGCTGGCGGCGAACAATGGCGTACAACGACTGGTGCTGACGCCTGCTGATAACACCAAAGTTCCGCCAGTCGCAGCTGTCATGGAAAGTGATGCAGATTTCCGCACCCGAATTCCGCAGGCCTTTGAAGGAATGAGCGTTGCCGGTCCGTCCGGGTCATACGAGTTCCACGGTTTGTCTGCCGATGGCCGGGTGGCGGACATCTCGGTTATCAGCCCGTCTCCAGCGAATGTCACCATTTCTGTACTGTCGCGTGAAGCCGATGGTATCGCTCCGGAAGACCTGTTAACGAAAGTTCGTATCGCGCTGAACGACGAAAATGTCCGGCCTGTTGCCGACCGTGTTCTGGTTCAGTCTGCCAGCGTCGTCCCCTATGAGATTGATGCCACGCTCTACCTGTTTCCGGGGCCTGAGTCTGAACCTATCACCCTAGCAGCCGAAGAAAAGTTGAAATCTTATATCAGCGATCAGCATCGTCTGGGACGCGATATCCGGCTTTCGGCCATCTATGCGGCGCTGCATGTCGAAGGTGTCCAGCGTGTGGAGCTTGCTAAACCGGCCGCTGACATTGTGCTCGACAGCACGCAAGCCTCTTACTGCACAAATTACGTGATTACCGTCGGAGGCTCCGATGAGTAACAGGTTGCTGCCCAGTGGTTCTTCCGCGCTGGAACTGGCAGCCGCAGAAGCCTGCGCTGAACTGGCTCGTGTGAATGTCCCGCTAAAAACATTATGGAATCCGCAGACCTGCCCCGCCAAATTTTTACCTTATCTGGCATGGGCACTTTCTGTCGACCGCTGGGACAGCGAATGGCCAACGGCGACAAAACGCAGCGTGATTCAGTCTGCCTGGTTCATTCATCAGCATAAAGGCACCATCAGCGCCATCAAACGCGTGGTCGAGCCTCTCGGTTATGTCATTAACGTCACCGAATGGTGGGAAACCAATGACCCGCCTGGCACGTTCAAACTCGACATCGGTGTTCTCGATTCCGGGATTGACGAAGCCATGTACGAAGAAATGGAGCGACTAATTGATGATGCGAAACCCGCCAGCCGTCATCTGATCGGACTGACGATTACTCAGGATATTCCCGGCACCGTCTATCTCGCCGCGGCAATGTATGACGCAGAAATACTCACTGTTTATCCGGACTGATAAGGAATCTTATGAGCAAATTTAAATCCGTCGTCACCACTCTCGGGCAGGCGCGCATTGCGTCAGCCATCGAAAGCGGAAAAGACGTCAATATTACCCATCTGGCAGTCGGTGATGGTAATGGCAACGCAACTGAGCCCTCTGTGGGGCAGACGGCACTGGTTCATGAAACCTACCGTCTGAAACTGAACTCCATCAAAATCGACAACAAAAATGCCAACTGGATTATTGCCGAAGCCATTATCCCGGCAGAAGTCGGCGGTTTCTGGATGCGTGAGATGGGACTGTTTTCTGCAGAAGGAGAACTCATTGCCGTCAGTAATATGGCCGACAGCTATAAACCCACGCTGGAGGAAGGTTCCGGCCGGACACAAACCCTGCGCATGGTATTAACCGTCACAGATACCGATGCGGTCAGCCTGACCATTGACGACACCCTGATTATTGCGACCGAAGAATACGTCAATAATCTGCTGGCAGAACATGAAGCCTCACGGCGTCACCCCGACGGTACGCTGACCGCAAAAGGTTTTGTGCAGCTGAGCAGCGCGGTGGACAGCACAAGCGAAGTTCTGGCGGCAACGCCAAAAGCGGTGAAAGCTGCGAATGATAATGCAAACGGGCGCTTACCCTCCGGCGGAACAGCTGTTGCCGCGACTAAGCTGGCGACGGCAAGGAAAATAGCCGGTGTAGCATTTGATGGTACGGCGGATATTAACTTGTCAGCTGGTAATGTGGGTGCAGTGCCTGCAACAGGCGGCAATGTGGGATATCTGGAAAATGCATCCCGTTACAAGATTAAACCAGGAACATGGGAGGGAGTCGGTGGCTTTGCAACCCAATATTCGCAACCTTTTGCACCGTTCCTGATCCCTTACGGATACGCAGTCCCCGCTGGTGTAAGTAATTATTCTCCTTTTCTTAAAGGGATCGTCCAAACCCAAACATACGGCTACGCGGCATCCGTCAGTTTTGGTGCATACACCGCTGGTGATGCTCATTTTCCCAGTGCTGTAATACATGTTGTTGGTGATAACGGGGGATCTACAGCATGGTTTTTCGATTCTAACAACGGTGGTTTCAGTAGCCCGGGGGAAATTCACGCTAATGGAAATATTGTTGCTGTAGGGGCGCTCTATGAATCCAACGGCGGTGTTCGGGTTTATAGCTCAAATAATCCGCCGACCCCGGCTGCCATTAATGCAATTGCGCAAGATACTTGCAGTGTTGCAGGTTTTATTGTTGGCAATGTACAAGCCCCTTATATGCGGCACTCGACCACCTCTGAAGTTGTACAACTGGCAACCTATAGTTGGGTTGCAAACAATTATGTCAGTGACATCAGACTGGGGACATCCACGGAATTTCAGGAGCGTGGTAACAATGAACGTATGGCTGGCGGGGTCATGACATCTTTCAAAGATGCAGGGAGTTCAAACTATTGGATTCGTCTGCGACCATTACAAAAAGCCGTTAACGGTAACTGGTATACAGTAGGTTACGCATGAAAAATAAAATTTATGGCCCATTTGAATTAAAAGAAAATATCAATGAAGCTGAAAAATTGCTCGCTGATTCGCACAGCATCATGTTCCTTGAAGACCCAAAGGGAAACGACTGGTACGAACTGCAGAAACAACTAGCTTCGGAAACTTTAAAGATCAGTTTCGATCAAATGGGATTAATAAACTCAGCAAGTTACGATGCAAGCACCCTGTGGCCTCAATCTTTTTTCCTGGCGGAAGTTAATGTGGTCCCGGAAAAGTTTGAAAGTCGTAGCAATAGTGGGAAATGGATCTTTGATGGAGAGAAAATTACCGAACGTATTTTTACAAGCGAAGAGCTCATTGAGCATGCGGTAATCAAACGTAATTTATTGATGACCGCAGCTAACGAAATTATAACGCCATTGCAGGATGCCGTTGATATTGATGATGCCAGCGATGAAGAAATTACCTTGCTCAAAGCCTGGAAAACCTATCGCGTTGCACTTAACCGGCTGGATCTTTCAATCGCCCCAGACATCACCTGGCCTGAAATTCCGGCCTGACTCCAGCCCCTTCGGGGGCTTTTTTATTATCTGATTCCCCCCGCTGTTGTGCCACCGCCCCCACGCCCCTGATGAAATGCGCTTTCTGTTGCGAACCGGCATCCTTGCTTCACCACCCACAACAGAGAGAGTCAACCTGATGGCTGATTATCATCACGGCGTACGTGTTGTTGAAATCAACGACGGCACCCGCGTTATTTCTACCGTTTCCACAGCAATTATCGGCATGGTTTGTACCGCAGAAGATGCGGATGCGACCGTTTTTCCTTTGAATACTCCGGTCCTGATCACTGATGTTCTGGCCGCCAGCGGTAAAGCAGGCACCAGCGGCACGTTGCGCTCAGCGCTTCTGGCGATTGCTGACCAGTGTAAACCGGTTACAGTCGTGGTGCGTGTTGCCACGGGCGAAGATGAGGCTGAGACCACCAGCAATATCATCGGCGGTTCTGATGCCAATGGCCGTTATACCGGCATGAAAGCGCTGCTTTCTGCTCAGGCTGAGCTTGGCGTTAAACCACGCATTCTCGGCGTTCCTGGTCTGGATAATCAGGCAGTCGCAACCGCGCTGGCAGGAGTTTGCCAGCAGCTGCGTGCCTTTGGTTATGTCGGCGTCTATGGCGCAAAAACCATTTCCGATGCGATTAAATACCGCGAGAACTTCAGTCAGCGCGAACTGATGCTGATCTGGCCGGACTTTATTAACTGGAATACCACCACCAGCCAGTCGGATATCGCTTATGCCACTGCTCGTGCTCTGGGCTTACGCGCCAAAATCGACCAGGAAACCGGCTGGCATAAAACCCTGTCAAACGTCGGCGTGAACGGTGTGACCGGCCTTTCAGCCAGCGTCTTCTGGGATTTGCAGGCGACCGGCACCGACGCCGATCTGCTGAACGAAGCCTGTGTCACCACGCTGGTTCGCAAAGACGGCTTCCGTTTCTGGGGCAACCGTACCTGCAGCGATGACACGTTGTTCCTGTTTGAAAACTACACCCGTACCGCGCAAGTGCTGGCCGATACCATGGCAGAAGCGCATATGTGGGCGGTCGATAAACCAATGACGCCCTCACTGGTTCGCGACATGATCGACGGCATCAAAGCCAAAATGCGCGAAATGAAATCAGCGGGTTACATCATTGACGGTGACTGCTGGTACGACGAAACCGCAAACACAGCGGAAACCCTGAAAGCCGGCAAACTGTATATCGATTACGACTACACCCCGGTTCCTCCACTGGAAGATCTGACTCTGCGCCAGCGTATCACCGACTCTTACCTGGTGAACTTTGCCGCGTCCATTAACAGCTAAGGAGACAATGACTCATGGCACTTCCTAAGAAATTGAAATACCTGAACCTGTTTAATGACGGGAACAGCTACCTCGGTCTGGTCTCTTCGCTGACGCTGCCGAAACTCACCCGCAAACTGCAAAACTATCGTGGCGGCGGCATGAGCGGTTCGGTCGCAGTGGACTTCGGTCTGGACGACGATGCGCTGACGCTGGAATGGTCCATCGGCGGTCTGGATGAGCTGGTTCTGCAGCAATGGGGCAGCACATCTGATATTCCACTGCGTTTTGCCGGTTCGCTGCAGCGTGACGATACCGGTGATGTTTCCGCGGTCGAAGTGATGATGCGCGGCCGTCACAAAGAGTTTGATTTCGGTGAGTACAAACAGGGTGAAGACACTGAAACCAAAGTCACCACCCAGTGTACATATTTCAAACTGACCATCGACGGCAAAGAGCTGATTGAGATCGACACCGTCAATATGGTCGAAGTCGTCAACGGCGTTGACCGTCTGGCGGAACACCGTACCGCACTCGGCCTGTAATTCCCTCCCAAAGCCGGCAGTCATTGCCGGCTTCATTTCCCACTCAAGCAGGAAAACACATGAACCCGACTGACATTAATGACAATACCGTGATCCTCGATGTTCCGCTCAAACGCGGCGAAATGGAAATCACCGAAGTTCAGGTCACCAGACCCACTGCGGGCAGCTTACGCGGTATCGGTCTTGCGGCACTGGCGAACGCGGATGTGGACGCGCTGATCACCATTTTACCGCGCATCACCTCTCCGAACCTGACCAAAGAAGAGTGCTCGCGCCTGGAGCTGCCGGATCTGATTGCGCTCGCAGGCAAGGTGATTGGTTTTTTATCGCCGAAACCGGTGGTGTAAGTATTGCGCCCCGCCTCACCGTGGATGACCTGATGGCAGATATCGCGGTGATATTTCACTGGCCGCCGTCTGAGATGGACGGCATGTCACTCACCGATCTGCTGAACTGGCGACATAAGGCACTGCAACGCAGCGGAGTAAAAACAGATGAGTAATCTCGAACAGTTACCTCATACGCTGGAAAAAATAAATCAGGATCTGGCCGCCTTCAGGGCCGAAACTGACAAGGTCAGAAACAACCTGCTGACACTGCCCGGGAAGACGTTATTCAGCGTCTTCTCAGAAGATATCACTGACGCTTCCCTCCAGTTTGAAAAGTCGCTTTTCGCCGCGGACAGCGAAAACGAAACGCAGGCATTTTCCGGTCTGAAAAAAGCGGTGGCCAGCCAGTCGGCAGAAAAGCTGCGCCAGCAACGCCCGATGCAAATGGAACAACGAGGGCTGGAAATCGGGCAGCAATATAAAAATCGTGAACTGAAAATTGACCAGTTAAAAAATATTAGCTCGTCTGCCTTTTCCTTTGCACAACCGAAACTGGCGCTGGCACAAAACTTTCTTAAACCAGGTGCAGCTCTGGAAGCCGGACTGGCAGAAGTGCAGTCGGTTCTCGGTCTGAAAAATGGCGATCCGCATGTTGCCGCTTTACGGCAGCAAAGTCTGTCGATGGCGGCAGCCGGTCATTCACCGGCGGAAGTGGTCGCTAAACAGCAGACACTCGCTAAAAACGGAATGAATGCCGATCAGGTTCTGGAACAAACACCGGCAGCACTGAATGGCACAACGCCTGCGGCACAGATGGCGGTGATTGTGAAAGGCGACAACCTTGACGGTGATATCACTAAGCTTTTTGCCACCTGGGACACTATCCGTATCAACCTTTTCGACGGGCAAACTGCCGCCCTGCGAGAACTGACGCAAACGGCCACCAGCTGGCTGGGCACGATCAATACCTGGATCACTGATAATCCGGTGCTGGTGAATTCCCTGCTCGGTCTGGCATTAGGCATCACGGGCATTGTCGGCGGAATGGGTGCGCTCGGCATGACTATCGCGCCGGTACTGAGCGGTATCAATATGCTGATGGCAGGCGCCGGACTGCTTGGAACCATTTTTACCGGCACCGGCGGCGTTATTGCCACCGCCTTTGCCGCCATCGGACTTCCGCTGCTGCCCGTGATCGCGTTGATCGCCGGTATCGGTATCGCCGTAGTGAAACTTTGGGAGCCGATCAGTGCGTTTGTTGGCGGAGTGATTGAAGGATTTAGCTCGGTAATGGGACCAATAACTGCTGCGTTTACACCTTTCAGAACCGCGCTGGGATGGGTTACCGATTTGTTTGAACCGATAAAATTCAGTCAGGATACCCTGAGCGGCTTCACCAATATTGGCAAAGTGGTCGGGGAAGCAATTGCAGAGATTTTCGTCACGCTTAATAAAGCGGTTTCTCAAATAGGTGAAGTCTTCAGCTGGGCGAAAAAAGGTTGGGATGCGATTTTTGGCAATGACGATGCCGAAAGTCAGGGTATTCCGGCAGCGCCGGTGGAGAGCATTTCTCCGACGGGCGGCACGCTGAGCCTGTATCAGCCCGCTAAAACTTCCGTAGCGAATACCCTGACGGATAACCGGGCGACGACCGTGAACTTAAGCTTCACGGCCACACCGGAGACAGATCATAACCAGATCAGAACCTGGATTGAAGATTCAATAAACCAGCAGAAATGGAACGATACCAACAATCTTCTCAGCCAGTACAACAACGGAGGGATTTACTCATGATGATGTCGCTGGGTTTATTTGTATTTAAATTGAGCACGCTGCCTTATCAGAATACATCCCGTCAGGTGAATTATGGTTGGGGCACGAACGCGCGTTTCGGACAGCGTCCCGTTTCGCAATTTCTCGGATTGGGTGAGGAAACGGTAAAAATTACCGGGCAATTATTGCCTGAAATGACCGGCGGTATGCGCTATTTACAGGTACTACAGAGCATGGCCGACTCCGGCCGTGCATGGCCGTTGATTGAAGGCAGCGGCACGATTTATGGCATGTATGTCATCAAAAATATTGCCAATGACAATGCTGAGTTTAATTCCAGCGGCCAGGCGCGAAGTATTAATTTTACGCTCAACCTGACCCGCGTCGATGAGTCGCAGGCCGCCATGTTCGGTGATTTGCTGACTCAGGCCGAAGGTTTGTATAACAAAGCCAGCTCAACCATCAGCAATTTCGCAAGCGGAGTCTGAACATGCTTACTGATCTTCAGTTACCCGTGGGGGCGCGCATCGCGCCAGTGTTCACCCTGGTGATAAAAAATAAGGTGCTGGAAGAAAACATCTCGGATCGGATCATCAGTCTATCCGTCACGGATAACAGCGGTTTTACCGCGGACACCTTGAATTTAACCTTCGACGACAGCGACGGACAATTACAGATGCCTGTTCGCGGTGCCGTTTTGCATCTGCATCTGGGATGGTCGAAACAGGCGCTTTATGACTGCGGCTATTTCACGGTAGATACCGTGGTTTATTCAGGTTCACCAGACAGAATCGTAGTCACTGCCCGCAGCGCAGATTTCCGCGGTTCGTTTACCACCAAACTCAGCCAGTCTTATGACGATTACACGCTGGGCGCCATTGTGCGCATCATATCGAGCCGAAATAAATTGGATCTGCCGGTTATCCCTCAGGAACTCGATAGCATTAAGATCCCACATATCGACCAGACAGCTGAGACTGACAGCTACTTCATCACCCGTCTGGCACAAAGCTATGGTGCGCAGGTGACTGTCAAAAACGGCGCAATCTTGTTTTTTAAAGCTGGCACCGGCAGGACTGCTTCCGGGCAGACTATTCCCTGGAAAACAATTGTCCGCAGTGATGGCGATAATCACAACTATCAGATGATGGACAAGAAGGCTTACACAGGCGTGAAGGCACAGTGGCACGATCTCCAAAAGGCGACCACCAGCAATGTGGCGTTGAAAAACTCAGGAGAAAAGAGTTATACCGCAGGCTCAGGCGATAATATTCTGCAACTGTCTAAAATCTTTCCTGATGAAGAGACCGCAAGGCGCGCAGCAGATGCCGTGTTTTATCAGATTCAGAATGATTCTGCGTCTTTCAGCATCCGGCTGGCATTGGGACGCGCCGATCTCAGCGCACAAACGCCGGTGAATGTGCAGGGATTTAAAGACGTGATCGACAGCCAGAACTGGGTGATTGATTCTGCTGTACACGAGATGAATGAGAAAGGGTTCACGACCACATTAAACCTGAAACCGTATGTTGCAGATATCACTTACCTATCTTCAATATCATAATCACGACTTGCTTTTGCAAGGTTCAGGTTTCATAATGACTCCATTGCTTACCTGTCATGCCGGAGGTTTTTATGATGCATTGCCCGCTTTGTGGAAAAGTAGCCCATACACGTTCAAGCCGTTATCTGAGTGAATCAACGAAAGAACGCTATCATCAGTGTCAGAATATCGAATGCAGCTGCACCTTTGCCACGCACGAATCGGTCGCCCGGGTTATCTCAAAACCCGGTACCCAGCCATCCGCTGCATAGTTATTTTGCAGGCACGGATGCAAAAAAAAGGGGTTAGCCGATGGCTAACCCCTTGTTCTATATTAACTAGTAGATGTCGCGTTAGCGATACCTTAGCCCAGACGTTCTTTGATACGTGCAGACTTACCAGTACGCTCACGCAGGTAGTACAGTTTAGCTTTACGAACGGCACCACGACGTTTAACAGTAATGCTGTCGATTACTGGGGAGTGAGTCTGGAATACACGCTCAACACCTTCGCCGTTAGAAATTTTGCGAACAGTGAATGCAGAGTGCAGACCGCGGTTACGAATAGCGATAACCACGCCCTCGAATGCCTGCAGACGCTTTTTAGCACCTTCAACGACCCATACTTTCACTTCCACGGAATCACCCGGACGGAATGAAGGTACGTCCTGTTTCATCTGTTCTTGTTCGATCTGCTTAATAATGTTGCTCATAATTAAATCTCTTATCCTGGGTAAACTGATAGTTAAGGCGGATGGCGTTATGCCTTTCCAGCCGTATCATGTTTTGTTGCCTGGCGATGTTCCCGTTGGAACTCAGCCAGCAACTTTGCTTGCTCTTCAGTCAGAGCCAGGTTTTCCAGAAGTTCAGGTCTTCTAAGCCAGGTACGGCCCAGCGACTGTTTCAGGCGCCACCGGCGAATATCAGCATGGTTGCCCGACAGCAGAACTGGCGGTACTTCCATCCCTTCTAACACTTCAGGGCGGGTGTAGTGCGGGCAATCCAGCAACCCCTCCGAGAACGAATCCTCTTCGGCTGACGCCTGTTTCCCCAGCACTCCCGGAATAAACCGGGAAACCGAGTCAATCAGCGTCATCGCTGGCAGCTCGCCACCGCTGAGTACGTAATCCCCAATCGACCACTCTTCGTCAATCTCGGTTTTGATTACGCGCTCATCGATCCCTTCATAACGACCACACACCAGAATTAACTTGTGGTTGGTCGCCAGCTCGCAAACCCCATCTTGATCGAGTTTACGCCCCTGAGGTGACAGATAAATCACCTTTGCGCCTTCTCCTGCCGCCGCTTTTGCTGCGTGGATGGCATCCCGTAAGGGTTGAACCATCATTAGCATTCCCGGTCCGCCGCCGTAAGGACGTTCATCCACGGTACG
>Ga0256409_1000437_pt1 | contig 27255 bp, 27 predicted proteins | sample PhySR1_FD_185981 | JGI IMG/M metagenome (GOLD analysis project Ga0256409, IMG submission 185981) | Leaf surface microbial communities from sunflower plants in UC Gill Tract Community Farm, Albany, California, United States - DLSL S.R1 | ecosystem: Host-associated > Plants > Phyllosphere >...
AACCTCAGGATAAACACCGAGAGCAAGAATCTTTTGTTTGCTGCCAAAGCGATACTGAAAACGCCAGTATTTGGAACCGTGTGGGGGTAATAAAAAGATGCATACCATTACCGTCTGTCATTTTGACAGGCTTCGCAGCAGCCTTTGAATTCCTTACCTTTAACTCAGTGAGTGGCATAGTAAAAAATCTCCGGCTGATGGTATCTGCATTATCGAACCAAACATACTAACAATTATACCAACATAACACTGTGGATTTTGTGAGCCTGCTGGAGACGCAGGTAGACTATAGAATTGAATTAACTTACTGAATGGAATGGATAAAGTTGACGTTGAGAGACAGGCAAAAAGTGTCCCCTGCAGAAATCGAACTAGTGGTTAATTTACTGATTTTAAAGGTTTTAATTGAAGTTAAACCTTTTATACCATCATAGATACCAACACTCAAAAATAACATTAAAAACTGTTGTGAGACACTGAAAAAAGCGTCTTAATTATACTCAATTTTATCAGCCGTTGTTACTGTTTCACAGCTTGTTGATTGAAGAGCTGGTTCAAGGTGATGATGAGCTGACTTCTACATTGAGCTATAAAAACACAAATGTAAGGCCTCGGTATGGATACGGTTCAGATCTACAAAGAGCTACAGGCTTGGTTTGACTACGACAACTATGTTGATGTTGAGTCTTGCACTTTGAAAGGCTTACATAAGGAGTTACAGGTAAGAAAGAACATCCTCGACTCAATTGAGTTTTTTGGAGAAGGGGATGTTTATTTTGACCAGATCCTTGCAGGTAAGCCTTTAATCAGTAAAACGTTTGAAAGCAACACTCATCTGACGGAAAGCCAAACTCACATACGACAAGTCACCTTCAATCATGTTGAAGCACTCAAAAGATCTCTTGGGATGTTCTCTCAGGAATCGTTTGTCAAAGGAACTGATCAACTTACGAAAGAGGTCAAAGAGCAGCCACTAACTCAAAGTATGAGAGCCGTTTTTATGAGAACGAATGAAAGCCGTGTGTATACACACTTTGACTTGGAAAACTCATCAGATGAAGAAATCATAGGCTCGCTTCGTGCACTACTTCCGGTATGGAGGAAAGAGTATGGAATCAAGGGCAGGAAGCAAGAGGCTTTCGGTCTGGGAAAGATTCTAAAGTTGGTTGACTACCGTATCCTTCCAATGATTGATCTGCTCATGTGGGCTAAGTTAAATGATGTCTCTCTTTCAAACACCATCCTTTCAAGAGTGCTTTATCCTAAGCTCACAGATGAGGTTCGAGGAGATGAGCAACTCAAGGACACAGATCGTCCAATAGCTACGAAGGCCATGTCAGGTGAAACCTGTAAGAATATTGAGAGTTATGTTAATAAAAACCGTCATCTTATTGATATTCCAATTACAAAATTGAGGACCTTATAAAAATTTTGTAGTAAAAATAAGGTTGTCAAATAAAAAATATTTGAAATTAATAAGGAGGTTAGATGTGGAGTGGGAAGACTTTAAGTTAAGCATTTCGGGTATAGATCTAAAAGGTATTGATTCAGAATATACGCTTTCAACAAGAAATTTAGTCTTGCAATTCAATGCACAAGGCGCACATTTAAACAAATGGTGGGTCATGACTCCTGTTGACTGGAGCTGTCCATGCTGTAAAAGGAGAAAATCAGAAATAGTCAGGCTCAATAAAAACAATTATTTGACATGCCAATTACATGAACACCACGACCATATGAAAGAAGTTGTAAAATCTATTTTTGAAGAGTTATCCACTAAAAGGCATGTGATTGTTGCTGATGAACTCTCTGAAAAATTTGCAATAAAAGCATCGTTTGCATTGTCAGCTTATGATAACACAATAATATGCTTTGATTGTAATAAGGCAGATGCAGATGCAAAACGCTTAGTGAAATGTCATAAGTTTTTTTCATTTTCTCCAAAGGAAATTTCAGAATTTTTATGTGCATCTCCAAACAGCGAGCATAAGATTGATTCTGTCAAGGCTGTAGAAGTTTGGCAAAGAGTAGAACCAATATTCATGATGCGATTGAAATTGGCACAACAACTTGCTGAAATTGCGGCAGAAAAAAAAGATTGGTATCAACCTTCTGAAAGAACAGCAAAGCAGACAGAAAGGATTGCAAAATGGTTTTTTAAAATGAATGGAATATCAGAGTTCACAGAATTTGAACCTGAAAAACTTTTATATAATACAGAGCCATTCAGAGGTGCAAAAAATTCTTGGCGGATAAAAAAGGCGCCTATATCCAGTAAAACTCCTACAGATAATGATATAGCGCATCTTTCTGCGGTAAGAGGTAGATATTGGAACAGATATGACCAAGAATGGACTTGCCCATGTTGTTCAAGAAATAAAAGAAGTTGCGTTAGAAGTTCAAAGAAAAACCAATGGGTTATGGAAATAAAAAAAGTGCCATTGTTTTATCAGGGGGGGGGTATTGGTAAAAACGATGAAGTCGCTATGTGTATGGACTGTGTGGATTCTGCTATAAATTTGGGTCGTGAGGTTTCAAAAATGTTATCCTTAAGCTTCGAATTTCCAAGTTCTGTTGTTACTCTTCAAGAGCTTTCGCAAGTGATAATTGCAAGACCTCATTCGAAACATAGCTTCAAAAATGAAGCGATTGAAGTCCTATTACTTTCTATATGTAAAAGAAACTGATTACAGGATGTTATCAAATCAAAATAATCTCGGGTATACCTTAAGATAAAATTCGGACCAAAATGATTAGGGCAGAACAAGGTTCGTCATTATAGGAAATGTTGAGGCTTCAAAGAAGTTAAAGTCATACATTGAGCTATTGTGTCAAGGTATGGACATAAATAAAATTCTTTCTCCAAGATGATCCTTGATCGCTGTCAGACAACAAACTATGTCAGCAACATCCCTTCAAAGCCTGTTCCCGTCTACATAGTATCAACTCATCGACAAGACGAGGAGATACAATCATGAACACATCTACTACACAAACCACACGACTTATCCGCTTACCTGAAGTGCTACATAAAACAGGTTACAAGAAAGCATGGATTTACCGATTGATTTCTGAAAATAGATTCCCTAAACCTATCAAGCTGGGAGTAAGGTCTGTAGCTTTCATTGAGATTGAAGTCGATGAGTGGATTTCTGACACCATTAGCAATTCGAGAACAGCTTCATAGTTAGGCTCTAGACGAACAACATCGACAAAGTGAGGATCATGTGGAAATCAAAGAATTCTTGAATATTGGCAACCTTTCACAGCTTGTTAGTCAAAAAAGCTTTGATAAGATTTTTGATGCTGAAGCTATCAGGTTATTACCTGTTAATACATTGAGTAAGAAATCCGTGGCCTGTTTAAGCTATTACCTCGAAGATAGCGAATACGATCCATTCCACGTTTTACCTGAGTTAGATGAAGATAGTAGAAACTATATCTATGAAACCATACTGTCTATGATCAAGTGTAATAAGCTACTCAGAAAGTTATCGAAGAAAATCACCAAGAATGAAATTAATATTGCTGTTAAAGAGACTGAAAAGGGCGAAGGCCATGTGTTGCTCTGTAGCTTGAGTGTGTCAAGAGGAATGCTAGACCATTATGTGAAAACAATGCCGGATCTTTTCCCAGATGAAGATTCATTTATGACAGATGACATAAATCTTCTCAAACTAAGCACTGAAGATATAAGTAAAATTTTGCTGGGTGACATGTTGGAAAGAGGAGCATTGGTAATTCATATGGGAGATGAACTCCGCAGTAAAGCTAAAGTTATTCAAGAGGAATACTGGAATGAGGTAGAAGATATTTACTATGGGAGAGCGGCAAGATGAATATTTATTTAAAATCTCATGATTTAAAAAATGTAAAGTTTTAACATCAAAAAACATAAAAACTTAACAGAATACTTTCCAAATTAGTTTTTGGCGCCGCTGTATTACTTATGCAATAAGGCTTTATTAGTTTTTCTTCTTAAATCGGGTATGACTACTCATTACTAGCCGTACTGGTTTCTTTCACGTGAAAGAAATTTTTTTAAGTATCTAAATGGATTGTAAATAAATACAAAAATAACAAAATAAAATTGCAAAATTTAAATCGATAAAATAATGATAAGCCGTAGTGATTACTAAATGTAAAGTTTTAGGAGGGTTATTATAATGTCATTCAAAATAAAAAAATTTGTCATGAGCAATGGAGAACGAGGTTGCTTAATTCTCAACAAAGAAACACTGCTACCAGTTTATTATCAGAACCTTTATCTCACAACTAATGTCAGGAACAGAAGTGCGACTGCATCAACGATGGAGATAGTCGCAACGAATCTACTTATCCTTAGCAATTTTATGAAAAGCAGGAACATTAAAATCATTGATAGGATTGAAAGCAAGCGGTTCCTAAGTGTAGCCGAAGTAGATGACCTGATACGGTATGCAAAGCAAAGATTCGATCAACAAAAAATTACGAATGTAAGATTACTCAAAGGAAAGCAGATTGCTACACGAACTTTTAGTTACAGGATACACGTTTTTTCAAATTACCTAAAGTGGTTGTGCGGATTGATTCATTCTATGAAGGGAATCCATGCCAGATATGAAATCGATACTTTCATAGAAAATTTGAGAGCACATCTCCCACGAAATAAATCACACAGCATGAACGACAGAAAAGACAAATCATTGAGTGAAGAACAAATAAAAACTCTGTTTAAGCTGTTGGAAGTCGAAGGGAGCCAAAACCCCTTTCAGAAGGAGGTTCAAGGAAGGAACAGGCTCATTTTTACCTTGCTACTGAATTGTGGGTTGAGAGCAGGTGAATTACTAAATCTTAAAGTAAATGATCTAAATCTTATAAATAACACACTGAGTATCTTCAGAAGACATGACTGCATTGAAGACCGGAGGCTGAATCAACCATTAGTTAAAACTGGCGAAAGGATAATCCCATTATCAGACAAGTTAGTGATGGAGATTTTCAATTACATACAAACTTGTAGAAGTAAAATCACTAAAAAGAAAAAACATGACTTCCTGTTTGTAACTCACAGCGCATGTAAAACAGTTGGAGAACCATTATCTGTTTCAGCATATGAGAAAATAATTTCAACTATTAAAAAAGCAAGCCCGGAATTAAAGAGTTTATCGGGGCATAGATTGAGACATTCATGGAACTATTTCTATTCAAATGAAATTGATAGTTCAAATTTGGAAATCAGTCGAAAATCAGGATTGAGATGCTATCTCATGGGGTGGTCAAAAGATTCTAAAATGTCTGAAAACTATAATTTCAAACATATATCAGAAAAAGAAAAAGAAGTTATTGGAAGAGTTTATGAATCTTTGAAAAAGATAACTGAGGGTCAATATAATGGAAACATGTAATCTAAGAAAAGAGAATCTGATTTTTGCAACGATGCAGGGGTATAGCTTCAAGCTTTCTGATATCAAATGGCAATTAGATAAAGAGACTTGTATTTTTCCACATAAGATTGGCGATAAAATGCCAGAACCGATGCGTATTGGTTACCTTAATACCTTGGCTTACTTTTCGGCTGAATACAGTGCAGGTTACACAAAAAACATTAATCAGATTTTTAGTCAATGGTTAGGGATGATAGACATTAAGACGATAGATGCTAATGCGGTTCATCAATTTAATGTTAGTTTAGGTCCTGAGAAAAACTACAAGCTCAATTCTATAAAGAAGTTTCTAACGAAGTGGAAAAAGCTCGGTTATGTAGGAGTTGAAACCTCAGCTTTAACAATGCTGGCAAAAATAAAGGTTAAAACTAATTTGACAGGAGAAGCCGTCAAACGAAGAGATCCAAATAGTGGACCGCTAACTGGAGAAGAACTGGAAATCGTTCTTGAGAGTATCAGCAATTTATTGAAAGAAGACAAAATTCCTATGTATCTTTATTGCTATGTCATTCTTTTAGCAACCACGGGAAGGAGGCCATTACAGTTAACGTCCTTAAAAGCGAAAGATCTGATCAGAACGGGAGAAGGTTGTTTTCTAAATATACCGAAAGTAAAACAAAGGAAGAACTTTAGAAGTGTGTTTAGCCTGGTAAGTATCGACGACTGTCTTTATGAAAAACTAACAACCTTGATTGATATGAATCAAAAACATAGCGAAGATGGTATTAATCACAGTATTGGTCATATAAAAAATGAATTACCTATATTCATGGATAACAAAAAATCCGTATCAATTAAATCTGGTCAAAGTTTAGATACCATTATGGCAACCGATTTTTTACATATGAAGAATTCATTTATCTCTAAAGAATTAGATAAAATCACCACTAAATTTAATATCAAGTCATCAAGAACCCATAATCCTATGAGGCTGAATGCCAGACGATTCCGGTATACCCTTGGGTCACGTTTAGCAAAGGAAGGAGCCTCAGTTGAAGTGATCGCTAAAGCATTAGACCATAAATCTATTAACTCATCAGGGATATACGTAAAAAATAGCCCAGATAATGTTCACGATATTGATATGAAACTTCATTCATTTTTTGAACCTCTATCAAAGATCTTTCTTGGTGGCGATAGCACACAGAACAAGAAGCTCTTTACAGAATATGTTTTAAATTCTTTTGGATTCACTGATTGTAAACACGAACACATAGAGTGTTTTACCTGCAAAAACTTTACAGCCTGGAGTTCTGAATGACCAATGTAATTTTATTCGAACCAATAAATACAAATAATCCATCATTAAATGTTGAAGGTTTTATTGAGTTTTGTAAGAGTAATATATTCAACTCAAAGTTAGCGATTACATGGGAAAGCCATATATGGAAGGGATGCTACAAATTCAATAAATTTGATATCAACAATAATCGAAATAGCAAAGTAAGATTAGATGACATGTTTATTGATTTTGCTAAGGGTTACATGTTTCATATTCACTCGTTTAACAAGTCAAAATCAAACCAGAATGCTTTGGCAATGTTGAAGATCGTTGAGTTTATGTTATTGAAATCATACGGTGAAGCCAATGTAGTCAAGTGTAATAATAACATTTTTGATGAGTGTGTAAGAGTAGCAACTACTAAATATAAAAAATCACAAGCAGTTGGAATTGGTAAGGAACTTGAGAAACTATGTTTATTTTTGAGTGAAAACAGAATGACAAGTTCATCATACTTTTTTTGGGTAAATCCGTTAAGGCATAAAATAACTCAGAGTTGGCAAGGTTATGAACCTTCGCTGGAAGGGCACTCAAAATTACCAGATATAAAATCCGTCATAGCCATTGCGGAGATTTTCTCAAAAGATGAAAGCCAACTGTCTTTGAGGGACGTCTTCACAACGTCTGTTCTTGCACTGCTGATGTGTGCACCAGGACGAATCTCGGAAATTTTAAGCCTTCCTGCGGATTGTGCGATTACAGAGCATGATGAGAACGGCATTGAACGATATGGTTTAAGGTTTTTTTCAGCGAAGGGGTATGCTGGAGACATCAAATGGATTCCTTCAGTAATGGTCCCTGTAGCTAAAAAGGCCATAGCCCGGTTGAGAAAGTTGTCCACCCATCCAAGGTTTGTTGCAAAAACGATGGAAGGGAAGGTTCCTGAGTCATATAGATATGGACTCTTTAGTAAAAAACCTCAAAATTTTCCCTGGTATGATGAAGAGAAGAAAATCAAATATTCAAATGCTTTATGTCTGTTATTTGAGGGACAATTATGTAAGAAAACGAGCAATCATTTGGCACCTTTGTTCAGACCCACTGCTCAGTTTTTTAGATCGGATATTGATGCCTTTGCAAGTATCAAAGGCACTACAAACTTGTTTAAAAGACACGGTTATATTAACGAAGACGGTAGCCCATATTCGCTAAGAACGCATCAGTTAAGACATCTACTTAATACGTTTTCTCAAATCAATGGTATGGACGAGTTTAGCATCGCCAGATGGTCTGGAAGGAAGTTGGTCTCACAAAATGTTTCCTACGATCACCGATCACACATACAAATGATCAATCTCATGAAAGATAAAACTTCAATCGGAGCCGGTAATAGCCATAGGAAAAAAGAAATATCTGTTATGGACATAACTGATTTCGATTTATTGAATGATGGAGCTGTGCTCGTCACTAAGCATGGCTACTGCAAGCACTCATATGTTTTTAAGCCTTGTAATTATTATCCCTTACAAGACTCTGGAACGGATGATTGCCAACTAAGGAGGATACACACTAAAATTCTTGAAAAAACCAATTTTGATAAAAATGATGGGAATGTTAATGCTGACAAATGGTATGAATTTCAAACTAAAATAATAAAAGGAGAATAAATGGCTAAACATATTACTGGTTATGATGAAAAATCGATAATGAAAGTTATTAATACCTGGAATGACGATGAGAAGCTGACTTGGGAGTCTTTATGCGACGAGTTGATAAAGATCATCGGGAAGAGACCTTCGAGGCAATCTTTAAGTAGTCATATTAAAATTGCGGATTGTTTTAATTCAAAAAAGAAGCTTCTCAAGTCTGGAGTGAAAGAAATATGTGCGGTTAAACCTGCTAATTTAAAAATTGCTTGCCAGAGAATAAAAAGGCTCGAAACTGAAAACGAAGCCCTGATAGCATTGAACAACAAATATTTAGAGCAGTTTAAGATATGGCTATATAATTCTCATTTAAAACAAATGACAGCCGAAGAGCTTAATCGTCCGTTACCTAAAAAAGATATTCAAATGGAAATTGATAGGTTTTAACTATTGACATGATTAAATATTATGATATTTCTTTAAATGTCAGGATGACATTCACAACAGCAAGGATGCTACTATGAATAAATTAAACAGATATTTGCCAGATCAGAAATTTTTGATACTCCTCAATCGCTTCATTCTTAGATACGATGAATCAGACTGCAACAAAGAAAAAATCGTAAAAGATGCCTACCTGTTCTGTGTAGGATACTTTTTGAAGTATCAGCAAGACTATCAGAATCCTTATCTGAAGGGACCAAGCAACATTATTGCAGTTTTGAGTTCGGCTTTGCTCAGTCCAAACTTCTATACAATACCTTCAACTGTTAGCCTTGAACGCGTGCTGTATTTCTACAAGTTTATTATCGAATACATTATCTGGAATGAGTATGAGGTTGAGACTGTGTTTAGAACTCAGAAGCTAAGTTTTAGAAAAGAGATTCCCTATGAAAGAGGAAATTCATCTTCAGAAAAGAAAAAGAGGATGTAGTTACAGTTCATTGCCCAATTTCAAGATTGTAATTTTTTCGAAAATGGCTTTTTTGCTTCCTTTTAGAGGGTTATAAAGCCATTTTTTAATTTATGTATTTACAACTTCCTTAATCGTTTTATTCTTTCCTGCTGAACCCTGAACCCTGAACCCTGAACCCTGAACCCTGAACCCTGAACCCTGAACCCTGAACCCTGAACCCTGAACCCTGAACCCTGAACCCTGAACCCTGAACCCTGAACCCTTATATTAAAGAATTGAAGTTATAAAATGCGCTATTAAAACTCATTATTACAAACTCGTTTCCTTGTTTTATATGTGTTGTGCTGTAATTTTATTTATTTTCTTGTAAATGAAGCCCTTTACACTTAGTCACTCCTTACTAGAATAATTTGACCTAAGCGCTCAATTACTATAGTATCTTTGCGAAACCCAAGGCTCGCATTTCTGAGATGTATACGTCTCAGCTTGTAGTGCTTTTACCATTGACGCTTCGCGCCGCGCCGCCATATCATCTCGCGGTTGCTGGAGTCTTGGGTTTCCCTTCTTTCAAATAAAATTTAACTTAGGTAATTACGCTGTAATGAAAGAACCTAAATTCATGCAAAATTTACCCAGCTATAAAATTTCGAATAATAAAGATCTTGCCCTATTATTTGGAGTTCCCACAGCAACGTTAACATATTATGCTTATCACTTGAGTGATGAAAGGAAATATAAGTCTTTTAAAATAATAAAAAGAAGTGGCGGTGAAAGACTTATAGAGGCTCCTATTAAAGGGCTGAAAGATTTACAAAAGACGTTTTCAAATTTTTTATCAGAAAATTTCAAACCGAGAGCTTGTGTTTATGCTTATGTTAAGGATAGAGGTATCGTTGAACATGCCGCAACACATATAGGTCAAAGGTGGGTGCTACGGATAGATCTCAAAGATTTTTTTCATTCAATAACTTCTACTAGAATTACAGGTTTGCTTAGAAAAAGCCCTTATAATTTTGCAAAATCCCCAGCTGAAACGGTAGCACGCCTCTGTACAATAGATGGAAGAATGCCACAAGGGTCTCCTGTAAGTCCTATCTTCAGTAATATAATATGTAGAGGCCTTGACTATAAGCTAAAGGAGTTATCATCACTAAATAAATGTTATTACACACGTTATGCAGATGATATTTTTATTTCAAATAATGGAAGTTTGTTTCCGTCAGCTATTGCTAGTAGAAACGATGACGGTTCTGTTCAATTAAGTGATGCTATTAAAGATATTATAACTAAGGCTGGATTTGTCATAAATATCGAAAAGGTTATTTTACGTAAAAGATCTGAGCGGCAGTTAGTTACTGGTGTCGTAGTTAATAAAAAATCAAATGTTCCTAAAGTTTTTGTTAAATCCATAAGGTCTTCACTGTATGCTTGGGAAAAATTTGGATTACCAGCAGCTGAGGATTATTGGAAAAGAGAGATATATAAAAACAACACCCATAATGGCGAGATACCTTCATTTAATCTTGTAATCAGAGGTAAGATTACTCATGTCGGACATGTCAAAGGGTATGCTGACCCAACCTATTTATCATTAGCAAAAAGATTACAAGCTTTAGATAGTGAATTTCATATTGATGAAGAAAAAATATTTAATACTATAACCAGTGAGATTCACATATATACTGAAGGTGTAACTGACACTAAACATTTTCAAGCCGCTTTGAATTTTTTTAAAAGTAAAGGCGATTTTCAAGCTCTGAATTTAGTTTTTAAAAACCCTAGGAAAACTGGAAGTGCAAATTTAAAAGCTCTTTGCGAAAATTTAAGTGAAACTCAACAAAAGCATCTCTTGATTTGTATTTTTGACCGCGATGAGCCTGCTATTATTAAAGAGATGAGTGGTTCTCCAGTGAATTACCGAGATCACAATAATAACGTTTTTAGTCTTATCATTAGTATACCTGATTTCAGAAGAGATTTAGATTACATCTGTATCGAACATTTATATAAAGATAGTGATCTTTATATTGCAGATTCAGAAGGTAGGCGACTGTATTCAAAAGATGAATTCGATAACTTGGGTTGTCATAAGCACTTGGATAACTTGTTTTGCAGAAGTAGTAAAAGCTCTCTTATTTATGACAATATGGTAATTGATTTACCTACAAAAACAAATGTGGCCTTACCGAAAAATAAGTTTGCTGAATATATAATTAATGCAAAAGCTCCTTTTAATGATATTGATTTTGAAGGTTTTAGACCCACTTTCAATCAAATATTTGAAATCGCCTCCACATATAGAAAGTAGATATATAGCTATTGAAATTTTGTAAGTTTAAAGCCAACATTAAATTGTTACTTTAACGATTTACATTTTTCATTTAGTTGAATGTGAGTTACAATTATGTGATAACTTATAATAATGCATGAAATTATTACTAAACAGAATGCGGTTTTTACTACGCTATATTTTTTAAATGCAGAAATGCTAAATTCATGATGAAATGAAATTGCATCGCATATAATTGTTATTAAGCTTGGTATAAAAATTATAGAAGTTAGAATTGATAAAAATAATAATGGTAAACTTTTGGTATTGCGTATTTCTTGTGCTATTTTTAAGTCTATTCCTTTATCATGCCTTGGGGTTTCGGTATTTATTACTTTAACTATTTCAGGATACCAAGCACCATATAGAATTGCTAATATAGCCATTAATAAACTTGCGACTGCGATTTCATCACTCATCTTAATGATGCTGCACAGGCTGAATTTGTAATGAGTTGCATAAGGCTTCATATGAAGATCTTGTAACTTCATAAGTTGCTACGCTACCTCTTTTTTTGATGACTGAAGTCATCGTTCCATCAATCGTTGACAATTTTTTATTTAATTCCTCTATGACATTAGTGCTGTTCAAAGTGATATTTAATGGGCCTAAAGGCGTAGGGCATTCAGCTGTTAAAAGTATAGCCTTAATAGTTTCATCGATAGCTGATTTTAATTTATACTGGTATTTAGAGATAATAGATCTGAGAAAACCTCTGCTTTCAGTCGCTGTAGTCTGGAATAACTTACTTATTACTTGTTCGTCTGGTATTTTTCCATCAAAAACGTTATCTACTAACAGAAATAAACGATGTTCTAAAATGTCACTGCCTCGCTTAAATACTTTAATTCCTTGAATCATTGCTAGATATTCTAATATGCTTGCTTTAGCAAATTGGTTTATTTTATCATTCAATTCATCATTTTCGCATCCTAAGATATTTATTAATTCATCTTCGTTAGTTATATCAATATCGAATTGTAATCTCATTATGATATCCAAAGTAAATTGTTTTATTGAAATAAACCCCTAACATTTGAGTGAGATTAATCTTAAATGGCTTGAGTTGTAAAGAGTGCTACATTTTAATATTCAATGTTTGTGATAATGGTCAAGTTTTTAGCTATGTGTATGTCTTTGCTTTTGACCTTATCTAAAATATTGAAGACAGAGAATAATGCTGCCAATTTGACTTAATGAAATGTATTATTTTTTCAGTGTAAATATTAAAATTTAAAGCCAAACCTATGTTGAAATGATTTGGCTTAATGATTGTCAGTAAGTTACTTTTTTTTATTAACTATGTTGTCAAAGATATGCATCCAGCGCTTAAGTTGCAGTTCCGTATCCCGGATGCCTTCTTGTGAGTTGAAATCACCCTTTTGAGGAAAGAACATTACTCTCCATTCTGGATACTGTACATCGTCCACTGCGATGTAAAAGCCCGATTCTCTGAAATCATGAGTGCGGTCGAGTTCTCTGTCCAAGCCAGTTCTTTGTCTTGTAGTAGACAAGTTGTATCGCCATTCTTTGATAGCTGAAAAGGGATAGGTTTTCTGTTTATTCTCTTCCTTGAGATGGATTAGTCCTCGTTTTTCATCGAGCTTCATAGCAGTAGGACCGAACTCGTGACTCCACATGCCGTCAGACTCTCCGAATACATCTCTGGTGCTGGCATTCCACTTTTTGATTCGGAATTTTTTATAGGCAAACATCAAAAGCATGATGCTTACAAAGACCCATACCAATGCCAGTTGAATGAGTCCCCTCATACCCATGAAATAGAAAATCGCTAATGGTAGGGCAATTGCAATCCATACCCTCTTCATCATCAAAAAATTCGGCTGTTTTACTTCTGTCATCGCTGTCATGTAAATGTCCTATATGAAAGGGGCTGAATTTAGGGCGCACATGTTCGTCAGCATTTTCGCTGATAATTCAGTAAGCTACATCGCTTCGTTTGAAGTTACATTACGACTCCGAATGAGTGTCTAGCAAATCATTTATACCGATCGATCGCTTTCTTTTGATAGTCTATGTCTATCATGTCAACTAAATTGATCAGTAATAACGATCGATCGTTTTTGCCTATCGATTTGAAAAAGAATGAAAATATTTGTTGTATTTGTCTTAAGTAATGATTTTAACTATCTGAAAACTAGCCGTTTAAAGAGGTTTAAATTGCGGTTTTCTTGCCGAGTCTTGAGAATTTACCTCAGGAAACTCTGGTGTTTCAGAGTTGCCGGTTCGTATTGCTGTATAGATAACATTACTTTTGAGAGGATTGAGTATCGTTGAACTAACAGCTTTTAATCTGGCAACAAGCTCGTCGAGGTAAGGTATCCATTGCAACCAGCGAGATCGGATATGTTCTCTGGAATTTGCAGTAAAGGGTGTTGGTGTAGCTGTGGGAGGAACTTCAATGGGATTCGAAACGTTTTCATTGTCGGCAATCGATTCAGGAACAACAGCCCCTATTGGTTGAGTCACTGTGATTCGCTTACTCATGTTTGACCAACTGTATGCCTTACCGAGCTGTGATGCCTTAAAAGCGACTCCCTGATGCTCAAATGAAAAACCGTTCATCTTGCCTGTAGATGCGATGTTTGCTGTTGCTGATATGTTTTGCTTTTGTAATTCATATATGAAGTCTTCGATAGTGATGTTATCGAAGAAGGTAAGGGTCGCATCTACAGCTTCCTGTATCACTTTTTTAGAAGGTTTCTCTCCGGTCCGGTCCTGCATCATCTTTTCGTTACGAGTGAGCTTCCTTTGCTTCTTGGGCGTTATAGCAGGAGAAGGACCTTTCGTTCTGGTGAGCTGATGATCCCATTCAAGGTCTTGAATGATTCTGGTGCTAACGAGATTCTCGTTCTTACCCAGGTAAAGTTGGCCATCTACTAAAACGTTTATACGGGAAGCAATGATGTGTATGTGCTGACCAGCTTCATCATTGTGTAGGACATAACAACGCAGGTGAGTGTCACAGAAGCCCATTCGCTTCATGTAGTCGTCAGCAATGTTCCTCCATTGTTGATTTGTGAGTGATTCACCGACAGGGAGACGAAGGGAGTTATGCCAAACTGGTTTCGTAACATCTTCTCTTAGCTTCTGAGTCTTTACGAACTCGGCGGTCAGTTCGTCTACAGTAATTCCGACAAGATTGCCACCAATCACCATTGGTGTAGTCATATGATGAGGAGCAGGGGCAAGCGCATACGAGATAACTCCTCGAAAGTTCTTACCCCTTTTAATTTTATTCATGCCCTTCATCTTGGATGATCACTTTTCAAGTGTCAGCAGAGCATCTCTTACATGCGACAGTTTCAATTTTAAAGCGCTTACTTCCTGCGATAGTGGCTGAGCATCTTCGCCTCTGCGAAGCAGGAACGACGTAAGATCATTCAGTTTCTGTAGGGAACCAGTAAGCTCCTGCCAGGCTTCTTTGTTGATCTCGGGAACAGAAGGGGAGAGTTGCTGAAGAGCTGAAGATCTCAGCCAACAGCTTTTGCTGAGCTGGCCTCTGGACTGGTTTACTTTGCTCAGCTCAACCTCATTTAATCTGACAGTCACTGAGTGTTTGCGAAGACGATTAGGGGGTAATTTTTTAACGGCAGGGTCATTGGTAAATGTTGAAGGGAACTCATCGTCAAAAATAATATTGTGTTCTTTCATATCAACTCCTTTTGATATTATTTCATTAATAGCATATCCATATGCTAACTATAATAAATACCACAAAGATCAATCGTGTCAATGGGTTGGGTTTGGTGTTTTTTTGCTTTGATCTTTCTTTTTCAACCGAAGGGCGGAAAAAGCAAGGCAACTCAAAGATGCGGAGCATCTTTGAGTTAGCCCTTGCTTAATTTTATTATTTTTATTAAGCTCTTGATTTTTTAATTTAGTGTGTTAATAAAATACAGGGTCTTAATTTATTGGGGAGGTTCAATGAAAGTTTATGAAATGTTTGGTATGGAAGAAGAAACGTTTTTTGCAACAGGAAAATTATTATTTGCAGAAAAGGTGATGGTAAAAACATCGTCTCATTCCTTCATTATAAGATATAAGGTTGATGTTTTATTAGGTGAGGAAATTGAATCCTTCATCTTCTATCCTGATGACAAAATAAAAACTCTGATAGGAGATGATATCTCAATTCTTATAAGTTATAAAAATAATGGATTTGGTAGCTTATTACACATTTTTAGTTAGTTGAAATCAGTAGGGTTCTTTGCGATTTAATGTTGCTTTTTTATGGGTGGATTTTGAGTTTAAATAAATTTTAAGAAAGTAAGCATTTAAACTTTTTATTGTTGGTTCATTGATGATCTTACTTTCTTTAATGTCATGCTCATCTTTTATATAAACTATTCTAGTATATTCACATTCTTCATTTAATTGCAAACGGTTCATGTGGCGACATGATAATAACGCCTTGTCAAGATCATTAAAAATTGACTCAATTATTTTACCTGTTTTTGTATCCACTATAAGGAATGTTTTTTCAATTATTTTTTTATTACTATATGGACAGGAAAGCTTATTACATATTTCAATGATAATGTGTGTAAATGAAGCACTCATGAAAAAACCCTATTAAAAATAAATAACAAATAAAAAAATCCAGGCCAAGATCATTTTGCAATCTATACCCTTGACACTATGACTGGGCGATGAGTCGACCATCACCCATATTTCGCATACCAAAATCATCATGTTTATAGAAAACATGCGTGCCTGCTTTACTTGAGCATGAAGGACAACTTTTGAATACCTCGCCATCTTTTTCAATTATCACAGAATCATGCAGGGACTGCTGACATGTGAAACATACATCTTCCGCTGGTTTCTCAGACATTTCATTGATTCTCCATCATTACATTTTAAATCAATAGCATAGCTAACGATGCTTGTTGCGCGGAATTTAATCAAATCATAAATTCATGTAATCATATTGGCATGGGTCATAAAACTTTTCAAAACAAATTTACATTCCAAAATATGATGATTACTATTGCGGTATAAGAATGCTCTGTAACTCAGAAAAATAAAATTCAGTAAAATCATATTCTTGTTGGTTGGTGCTGTTTTTGACCATGTTTTTCGAGGTTCTTTACCTTCTATAAAAGGTAATTAAAATTTTGTATTTCTTCTTTGATACTTTCTGAATGGTAATGTTATGCAAAAAAACATATCAAAAACAATGTATTCAGAGTGGGTAATCAGAAATAGTCTCTACTGGATGAGTGCTATTACTCGCTGGAAGCTTGATGAAGACGGCGAGGATTGGCTTGTTTCGGTCGTTCATTGGAACGACGAGGTTGAGTGCGAGTTCGAGCGACTGCTGAATGACTACAAGCTCAGAGAGAAGCTTCAGGCACACACCGGCCAGATCAGGACTTCTATCATCGACAATGTTCTGAGGAGTATCGATTCGAGACTTGACGAATGAATACGATGCCATTCAACTTTGACCGCCTTAGCAATGGCAAAGTCTTTATCAGCAACCTTGCTGGCTTTCACAGCTTTGTCGATAGCGAAGAACTCAACCTTCTTGCTGATAACAACTTTTCTTCAGAGCAAACCACATCCCGGCTTCTTGAAAGCAGATTGTTCATTGCAGACGATGCGACTCAGGCAGTTTCAAAAGCCTCTCTGAGTTCTGCCTTTGCCAAGCGACTGATGAACGAGTTGGCCGTAAGACCTATCTTCATGATTGTGCCTACTCTCAGGTGCGATCACACCTGCAAGTATTGCCAGGTCAGCAGGGCATCGGTCACTGCTGATGGTTATGACCTGAACCCTGAACTGATACCGCAAATCGTAAACACCATTAAGAAGCTCGGCACCCCTCCATACAAGGTTGAAGTGCAGGGCGGAGAACCGCTTCTCAGGTTCGATCTCGTCCAGTCAATTTATGAAGAGTGTGTGAGTTCGTTAGGTAGTGATGCTTTCGAAATGGTTATTGCTACGAGCCTCTCCAGACTTGACGCAGATATCATCTCTTGGGTTAAAAAGCGCAATATCACCTTCTCCGTCTCGCTTGATGGTAATGAAGCCGTCCATAATAAAAACCGTATCCTCACCGACTATCAGGCTCACAACAAAGCCGTGACAGGCATTCAGAAAATCACAGAAGAATTGGGAGCAAATAGGGTCGCTACGGTTACAACAGTTACAAAAGAGCTGACAAAAGAACCAGCCTCCATAGTGGATGCTCATCTGTCACTTGGACTCACTGACATGTTTATCCGGCCAGTAAGTCCCTATGGGTTTGCTCAGAAGCAGAGCTTCACTTTTTCAATGCCTGAATATTTTGAGTTTTATAAAAAGTTAATGCAGGAAGTGTTGCTTCAGAACCAGAAGGGCATACCTGTCGTTGAGCATTCAGCTTCAATCCATCTAAAGCGAATTCTCAATCCGGGCTTCAGTGGTTATGCAGATCTGAAATCACCAAGCGGAGTTGTGCTGAACTGCATCCTGTTCAACTATGACGGCAAGGTCTACGGTAGCGACGAAAGCCGTATGCTCCAGAAAGTAAATCCCGAAGCAGATTTCAGTGCAGGAGAGTTTGCTTCACTCTCATTCAGTAGCAACGAATATTACCGTTCCGCTCTCTCATCTTCATTTAATTTCGCCATGCCCGGTTGTGATACCTGTGCTTACCAACCTTTCTGTGGAGCAGATCCTTGTCAGAACATCAGTGTTCATGGCGAGCCTGTTGGTGACAAGAGTCGGTCAACCTTCTGCCAGTATCACAAAGGGATGTTCCGCTTCCTGCTGAATGAAATCTCTCAGGATGGACCAATGGCTGAGATGCTCAAAAGGTGGGCTTATGTCTGAGGTGCTGAGAAACGATATTTTCCGGTTTTCATCAGACTTACCAGTTCAGCAAGGCTTCTATTTCCTGTGTAAAACCAAGCCCGAGAATCCTCAATTCTATCTGCCAAATTTGCTTGTCACTGCGACACAACTCAATTCCAGACTGCCTGCATATTTTGCAGACTCGATTGTGATCCAGGAACTTTTCGATTCCATTGAAGATGGTGACATTGGGATCGTCAACAACGGCAACATGCTCCGGGTGATACTGTCCCGTAGAGCAAACCACAACACAGTCCTTGTCACTGAAAGGTGCAACAACAGTTGCCTGTTTTGTTCTCAGCCCCCTAAAACTGGAAACGATGATTGGCTTCTCAACCAGTCAGCTCTGGCTATTGCTTCCTTCTCTCTGAATGGAGTAGTAGGAGTGAGTGGGGGAGAGCCTTTGCTCTATGGCGAAGACTTCCTGCATTTTCTGGACTTTATAATCGAAAACTCCCCTGACACAGCCCTCCATGTTCTAACCAACGGAAGGAAGTTTGCGGATGTCAGCTTTACCCAGCAAATGAAGGAAAGAAGCGATAAGATCAAAATCACGTTTGGGATACCGCTTTATTCTTCAAGAGCATCAGTGCACGACTACCTGGTCGGAAGCGAGGGAGCATTTGATGAAACAGTCAGGGGAATGATTAATGCCGGTAACTCAGGGATCAACATAGAACTGAGAGTCATCCCTACTCAGGCGAACTACACAGAGCTTGATGACATAGTAGAGTTTGCTGGTCGTGTGTTCTCGAACATTAACCAGATCTCCCTGATGGGGTTAGAGTCGATTGGATGGGCCCGTAAGAACTGGTCATCAATCTTCGTAGAGCACGACAACTACAGCGAACAAATTCTTTCGGCTGTGGACAATGCACACAGGTCAGGTATTCCTCTTACCATCTTCAATTATCCATTATGCCACCTTCCTGAAAGGGCATGGAGTTTTGCAACTCAGTCAATCTCTGACTGGAAAAATTACTATCCCAAAGAATGTGATGGATGCACTCAGAAGTCTTCCTGTGCTGGTTATTTCAGTTCATCAAAAGGCCGTTTTCATCAACCTCCGAGACCAATAATATGAAAAAGTTTAATTTCGCGGCTCTGCTTCCTGGTTTTTTGGCTCTTAATAACTCTGTTTGGGCAAGTGATTCATCTACTGGTGCCAGTGACTTACCTGGTATGACCCTGAATGAGCATGATTTGGTGATAGCCCCACTCAACACCGAAGTGCCGTTCTACATTGCAGGACACAGAAGTCACAGTTCTCACCGTAGCCACAGCTCCCACCGTTCTTCATCAGGCGGTGGTTACTATGGAGGAAGCACTCCCTACTATCCCAAAACATACAGCTCCCCTAGCACCTCAGATTCATCCAGCTCAGGAACTCGTTCGTCGTCATCTTCCTCTGTTCGCTCACTTCGCTCCAATGACACTGACACCTCCGCCACTAGAAACTCATCAGGAACGACAGGTGCCAACCGTGCAAGTAGTGGGCTGACTTCGGATACAGAAAAACGTAAGCGGTTGATCATGAGAGTGCAGTTCGCCTTACTCGATAAGGGGTTCTACAACGGCAATATTGACGGGAGCATGGGACCTGCGACACGAACAGCTATCAAGGATTATAGAGTTGCTAATGGACTACCCACACCGGCAAGGGAAACCTTGGATACGCAGTTGTTAAATTCACTGAGTATCTTAGCTCGTTAGGGTATATTTTTTATGAACCTGCACATTTGCAATTTTTAGTGTTCCTCAATAAAAGTAACAAAAGGATCTATAATGTCAGTGAGTTATAACATATATAGAATGCCATGCAAGCTATTACCAGATTTAACCAAGAAAATCACTAAGGAAGGGCTTATTGAGCAAAAGACTATCTTGCATAAAACTTATCAACTTAAGTTTTATTTTTCTGATAAGTTAAAAGGAAACGAAGTTTGGTGGTGGGATGTGTTTAGTGATTTCTTTAAAGATGGAATTGAAAAGCCGCATAATATTTTCTATTTTGGCCTTTTGATAGGATTTAAAGAAAAAGACCCCGAAAATTGCTATCTTATTAGTCTTGGTAAATCGCATTTTTATCTAAGCAAGTTTATAGAGACAGACTTTGGATTAAATGTAGCAATGCGTATAGCTAATGATGAGAACATCTTGCTTAAGAAAAGTAGATTTTTTTGCGGAGGTAAGAGTCAGGAGGCATCATCATATTCACAGTTTGTGCAAGGCTCATATTTCCCTGGCGAATCAATTGAACATCTTAAAACAAAGGCTAAAGAGACAGATAAGTGGGGAGCAAATAATATTACATTTTCAGACTCTATCCAGCTAACTTTAGATGGTGATCCTACTGCATTGGTTGATGTCTTCAACGATATAGATTCTTCATTGGCAACTAAGGAAATAATTGAATTTCCTAAATCAGAAAAGATAACGGACGAGTTAAAAATAGAAGAGCTTGATGAGCGGCTACTTAATTCAATTATCACAGAAAACGCAAATGTTATTATAGATGAGATTCAATCTTTTGGTGCCTCAATTATAATAAACAACGCTTTGACATATTTTAAGTTACACACAAAAACTGAGGGAAGCAGTAAGTATCATCAATCGGCAAGTAAAATCAATGATATAAAAATAACAGATATAAAAGAATTTATCAATAACAATGCTATAAAGGATATTAATAAGGTTTATGTTAAAATAACCAATGAGGTTAATAATGGTCACACAGTATCCTTGAAAGAAATACTTAGCATTACTTACACTGAAGTAAGCGAGCACTACTTTCTTAAAAGAGGGGTTTGGAATAGATTTAACACTGCTTTTATGAAATATCTTTATAATTCCTTAGGGAATATAGTTTTTGAGATTAAAAATGATCTTAAGGAAGATGAGTTCAAAGCATGGCAAGTTATTAAAGCACAACAAATTGCCAAAGGTACTTCTAAAGATAAATTGGACTACAGAGAATATTACTTCAATGAAAAAATGGCAAATGAAGAAGGTTATACGCTTTTAGATCGACAGCTTAAAAAAATACCTTCACTACGTAAGGGCGGGAAAGATTATAATGTTGAAGTTGCAGATCTCTATAAACACGGGGCATTAATAGCCGTAAAGATATCAGATAAACCACATGATCTCATTTATAATATCCAACAGTCTATAACAACCATCCAAAAAATAAAGAGAGGATCAATGGAGTTTAAAAGGTCCGTTACCGATGTTGTTTTATGGATTGCCACTACAAAAAAGGTTAAAGAATTAATAGATATTAATTCCATACAATTCTTATTAGCTATACAAACTTGGAAGGAGGTGGTTGAAGGGTTTAATTTGAAGCCAAAAATCTACTATTCTCATCATGATATACCCAAAAAATCAAAGAAAAAAGTCGTTTGAAAATTATAGAAATTCAAATTTATTTATCAGGATTTTGAGGGGCGGAGGATTGATTTCTAAATTAAGGCTATTCTTACCGAATGCTGGTTAACTTAACAACCTTAAAAGGTGGTGTTATTTGAATATAACACCATTAAACTCATTTTAATAAATTTTTAGAGGTTTAGATTCTAGGTTAGTTTATCAATATCAGATATCTTAGTCAGTTCACTAAGATAATCTTTTTTATTCCTAAGAAGCCAATGGAAAACCTTAGGGTTTTCGAGTATTTTTTTTATGTGAGAAATAACAATCGTTAGTTTCAAACTATTGGAACCGTAGTTTTCCTTAATCTTTTGTGTATCGAAATGGACCTGAGCCATCTCTTTCTCAAGTCTTTCAATTGCTTTTCTATTACCAGATCTCTCATCAATGTTAGATTTACCTTTGTCGTTTAAAAGCTCAGGTGATGAACTGTGATAAAGCGATTGAGCAAAAATCTTTGAATAATTATCAAATTTTATCATCAAGTTTGCACATTCAATTTGCCTAAAAGGAATCATTCTTTTTAAGATCATAAATGTGTTCTTAGGTATATCTCTATCATTAAATAATTCTATAACCTCAGGGCATATGCCTTTAAGAACTGATAGATTACTTTTTAATGAATCGGAGCTTATATTCAAGGCTGAACAGAGCATGTCTTCAGGAACCCCTACTCGAACAGCTTCTTTTAACATTTTCTGAATTTGAATGATTGTGATTCTATTAACTTTTTTGTTGGGAGTATAAGTGTCGTAAACAGTTGAAACGAGACAAGCAACTCTTTCTTCTCCAATATCTTTTAATGCCTCAACTCTCAGATGACCATCAAGGATTTTTGCAGTGCCATCAGCACCATCAATGTAAATCAGTATAGGTTCGACTAATCCAAGTGCAGATATCGTGCTCTTTATTTGAATGTATTTTTGGCTACTTTTATAGTTGGTAGGAGGTTTTTTTGTATAAATAAGATCAGATAATTTAAAGCTGACTGTTTTTTCATTAAAGCAGTATTTAATCATTTTAACCTCAGCAAGAAGTATTCTTCATTATAACTTTGACTACTTCATTTAAATTCTCTTCGTTTAAAATTTTACTAAACTCTTCGCTTTCAGATAACTCTTTAAATATTTGACCGGCTATGAGTAAGTTTCTCTCGATATATTCAGCTTTGTTTTTTATTTTTCTGTGCTGTGAAATGTTATCTTGGTAAATCTGTTTAAGCTCATCAGTGGTGAGTTTTTTCTTTTTCTTTGCAACTCCGAAACTATTGTTCAGAAACCCTTTTAAACCTTCATCTCGGGAATCCAGTATATCTCTTATTTTACCAACATCTTTATGCTTTATTAAACCTTCATCAAAAGCTTTAATTAGTAATTCTTGCCCACCTTCGAAGTCTACTCTGGCAATTTCAACTGCAAGTGAAATTGGAATGCTTCCTGATTCTACAGCAGATAATAGTTTGTTTTCTCCTTTGCTAATTAGCATAGTCAAGCTGGTAATCCAGTGTAATGATAGGCCAGTAGAATAGGATATTTCTTTGTTAGATAAACCTTGGTCATTCATTTCTTTTATTCGTTGGAACTGCTCGCCCGCTCTTGGTATTACACGAGCCATATTTTCAACCAAACTCATTATGTATGCTTTGTTTTCATCAATGTCCAGTATGAAAGCAGGTATTAGCTCTTCTCCCAAAGCTGAAAGTGATTCAAGTCTACCCTGACCACAAATTAAGGCAAATTCGTATTTTCTATCCGCAATCTTTCTTACTGTTATTGGTTTTCTTAATCCACTTGTATCAATACTATCTGTTATCTCAGCATGTTTGAACTTGTTCCGGGAACGTGGAATTACAACTTTTATTTTTGATATTTCGAGCATGTGAATTTGGTCGTCGTTCATTTATGCCACCTCCATTTCCGTAGTTGAAAGCATATCAAAGAAGGTCCTGATGTTATCAAATCTATACATCTCAAATAGAAGGTTATTATTCTCTTTTAGACTCAGTTCATTTTCAAAACTTTCAAGCGAAGGCAGGATGTAATAATCTACAGGTTCGGTATTAAGACTGTTCATTCTTGCAATCACACTGACTTCAGGATTTAGCCCCCTATCTAATCTAACTATCCATCTACATTTTCCAGAACTCATTTTTCTACATCGAGAAAGTATTATAGTAAAAGTTAAGCTTTTGTTTATGGTGATTAATTTATTATCTAATATAGAAATTTCGCTGTTATTAATTTCTTGGTGTATTTTATTTATAATATGGTCATGTTTAATACGTAGGGATGAGTTTATTTCTAAATAACGGTAATCTCGTTCGGGTGTGTAATTTATCAGCTTATATGCTGGTAGAAGTCCTCCAAAGCGGCTTGCTACTACACTGCTTGATGGACCATTATCCTCTTCATCTATGATAAAACCTGATATTTTTCCATGAGTCGAAAGGATCTTTTTTAAAAATTCAAGAATCTCTTCATTGCTCATTTTTATTGAGCGGTTATCAATAATCTCTTTCGCTAACCTGAATTTTTCTTCTGAAATTATGGGTTTAAAAAAGGAATTATACTCAACCCAATCCTCTTCAGGATTTTGAACTCTTTTGGTTTTTAGTTTCTGAGATGTTCGATTATATGTATACTTACCAGTATAGCGATTATTTATAAGCACAGAATGTATCCGGCTTCGTGTCCAATCCGATTTGTCGCTGTATTTATATCCTTCTTGGTTTAGTTTTGAAGCAATGAGATACTCATTTAATTCTTCAAAAATAAACATGTTAAATATTTTCTTTACTAAGTCCGTTTCCTTTTTACTTCCTGGCACTAAGACTATCCTATCTGTTTGCAGACTCTTTCTCTCACCATTGTTGAGTATCATTTTCGCTTTGTTATTATTATCAAGTAACTTTCTTTTAAGTCCGTATCCAGGCACTCCACCTTGATAGTATCCTCGCTTAACAAGATTTACATGTCCGGCAAATACTTTGATTGAAAGGTTTTTACTAAAGGCTCCCGCAGCATACATAAGTGATGAAAGTATGAACGTCTCAGTATCACTATTCGCAGGAAGATTTTCAGCACAGTAGATGACATCTACCTTATTCATTTTTAATAGATATTTATAGTAGATTCCTTCTTGTGGATCTTTAAAGCGACCAAAACGACTTACATCATATACAAGCACAGCATCAATATTGATTTCCTTAGTGAGTATGTCGTTGATTAACTTATTAAAATCATGCCTTCCTGACGTGGATACACCGCTTTTTCCTGCATCATCATATGTATGCAAGATTTCCATATTGTTGTCGTCAGCATACTTTTTTATGAACTGAGCTTGGTTATCTAACGAAAATTCCTGAAGATTTGTAGACATCCGTAGATATTGGGCTACTTTAACCTTCTGTTTTTTCTCATTTTTATTATCCATTGCAGTGCCTTAGTGCAACTGTGGAAAATCAATCTGTATAAAAATTGATCAATTTCGTTCTGGTTGCAACCTTTTTTGGCATTAATTTATTAGGTTTGTTTTTTAGCTACAAAACAAAACCGCTTTGAAGGTTCATTGTTATGAACCAGGGGGAGAGGATGGTTGAGTGATAAGAATGAAATGAAAATCTTGTAACATGAGGATGGTTTAACTTATTGATTTGCAGTGTTATTTGGATGATTTATAAACATCGATTTTTGAAGTATGTCATTAATAACCATCATCGTTTTTGCCACGATTATGCTGAATGGATGTATGTATTAAAGTAATTATTTATTTTACAAAGGGGAGATTTGAATTCTTGATAGATATTCGCATCCCCATTGAGTTATCGATTATAAATATTAAATACGTATCGTTAGCTACTCATTTTTCTGATTGTTGAACAGAGTAGGAAAAAGGTGTCTGTGCTTCTTCTTTACAAGCTTCCAGATAGTCAGCCCACCATTGCAACATGAGTCTCCGTTCTTCCAAATGCTCCGCTTTGTGTATATAAGCAGCCCGGACACTGTTGCGTTCTTGGTGGCTCATTTGTCTTTCCACAGCATCTCTCGACCATAATCCCGATTCGATTAAGGCACTACATGCCATAGTCCTGAAACCATGCCCGCAGACTTCAGCTTTCGTATCGTAGCCCATCGCCCTGAGTGCTTTGTTGACAGTGTTTTCACTGATAGGTTTGTCGTCCCCGGTAAAACCAATGAACATAAGTTCTTTGTTACCACTGATCGTATGAAGCTCTTCCATAAGTGCTTTGGCTTGTGAGCTTAATGGAACCAAATGAGGCGTTTTCATCTTTGCCCCTCTTGCAGAATATTTTACCCCTTCCATAGGTTGTCGCTTTCCGGGGATAGTCCACAGTGAATTTTTGAGATCGACTTCTGACCAGCGAGCAAATCGCAGTTCACTCGAACGGACAAAGGTAAGGAGTGTTAACTGCACTGCAATTTGGGTAATGCCTCTTCCTTTATATGCTTCCAAACGATTCATAAGCTCTGGCAATCGTTCCAGAGAAAGGGCAGGGCGATGAACACTTTTAGTGGAAACAACAGCACCAGCGAGGTCGTTTGCAGGATTCTGTTCAATCAAAGCATTGTGAACGGCATATCTCATTACCGCCGTAATGCGCTGTTGTAAGCGGGAAGCCAGTTCATGGTGTCCTGAAGCTTCTGCTTTTTTCAAAGGAACCAACAAATCACGAGTTTTTAGCTCGCTGATATTACGTTTGCCGATGACAGGGAACACATGGGAAACAAGGCTGTTCAAAACAGTTGTTCTATGACTTTCTGACCAGGTTCTGTTACTGGTATGCCATTGTCGTGCAACTTGCTCAAATGTTAGCAAGCCCTTGCTCTCAATCTTTTGCGCTTTTCGCTTCTCACTTGGGTCTACATGGTTTGCAACGAGCTGACGAGCTTCATCTCTTCGTCGTCTGGCTTCGGACAATGAAACCTCAGGATAGACACCCAGTGCGAGTATTTTCTGTTTGCCAGCGAAGCGATACTGGAAACGCCAGTATTTGGAACCACTTGTGGTGATCAAAAGATGCATACCATTACCGTCTGTCAATTTGACAGGTTTATCAGAAGGCTTTGTATTTCTTACTGTTAACTCAGTGAGCGCCATACTAAAAACCCTCTTCTGATGGTATCTGCATTATCGAACTTAAAATACCAACATATGTACCAACAAAACAGCGTGGATTTTGAAATATGACGGTGTACGTTAGTGGGCTACGAAAAGAAGGTAAGCGTTTGAAATTGAAGAGTTGACTAGACTTTAAGATACTTAGGTGGGCTAACATATGGTGTCCCCTGCAGGAATCGAACCTGCAACTAGCCCTTAGGAGGGGCTCGTTATATCCATTTAACTAAGAGGACAGCGGCGTGCAGTATAGCGAAACAGTCCTGAACATTCACCAGGTTGCC
>Ga0256409_1000444_pt1 | contig 26976 bp, 26 predicted proteins | sample PhySR1_FD_185981 | JGI IMG/M metagenome (GOLD analysis project Ga0256409, IMG submission 185981) | Leaf surface microbial communities from sunflower plants in UC Gill Tract Community Farm, Albany, California, United States - DLSL S.R1 | ecosystem: Host-associated > Plants > Phyllosphere >...
CACACGCTATTAAGTATAGAACGCTTTGCAGGAGATGTGATGAAAGTTATGTTTTGATGACAGAAACGAAAAAAGCAGCCTTTTGGGCTGCTTTTCAGGGAATTTGGTCGGCACGAGAGGATTTGAAAATTTAAAATAACAATATGTATTTAAAGGTATTTAAAACTGACATATATGTTAAATATGCCTATACATATGCCTAAAACATGTGCTTATGAAAATTACTTACTTTTCCATTGTCGACGTAAGAGGGCTATGAAATCTTCGACATATAAAAGCTTATCTAAGGTAAATGCCTGTCTTCCAACATGAGCTGGGTTCAAGAAGACCGGAGCTTTATCTTGTCCCATTGAGAATGATGAATACATAGTATTGGGACTAGCCAGGTACTCAGCCTGAGTTTTCCATGAGGCTGAGGAGCCACCTGATATGCTTAGTGCAGGCACGAGATGAGTTAATCGTTGTGTAGGATCGATGTCAGAGTAGATCCATAAAGCATAATCTAAAGCTTTTGAGAGCTGCTCAGTTACCTGTTCTTCGATGATGGCGGGAAGGCCTCCTGAAGGTGAAGCCAAAGGTAATGAGATCAGTAGATCGCCATTAGAATGTAGCTTTACAAGATTCTTAAGATCCCGGTTTAGCGTCTGACATATACACAGCGCTCCATTTTCAAGCGATACATTTGTGCCAAGTTGCTTGTCGAAGATAGCATGCCTGCCGAAAAGAGCTTCTTTTGATAACTTATCCTCGAGCTCTTTAGAGTCCATTTGAGCAGGACGGATAATGGTTGAATCAGGGCCGGCAGCAATTGAGATATCCAGATTGATTGCGCTTTGTGAAAAAATTTGGTTACTGCGCGGCAGATTCTCAACTGCTCTAGTTTTAAGGCCCACAGGATCAAGAGGTGCTACTGCACGGGCAAGTACAAGGTCATGAATTGCTTTAAGAGCTTTAGCTTTTAGATCTTCAGCTGAAGAAAATTCCCCTCTAAAAAGGCCTTTTTCCCAAGTACTTACTTCCTTTATCAGTTTATCCTGTTCAGGTTCCGCTTCGCTGATTTCACTTTCGATGAAGATAATCAAGGGCTTGGTATTACGAGCTTCGATGACTTCCTCGTGGGTTGCTGATAGGCCTGACTGTTGTATCGCTCCATATCGAGAGCCTAAAATCAAAATTACAGCGTCAGATTCACGAACACCGTTAAGACAAGTGATTTGTGGCGAATTTGCTCTAGCCCCAAAATCCTCTGCCATAAGTGGTTTATGCCCAAGAACACAAACGGCATCCTTGACAGCTTTTCTTTTATCTTCAAAACCCGATATCAACGAACTTATGAAAATATTCATATGAATTCTCAGCAGACAGGTTATTAATAAGTATAGGCATTAATCGTGAGTCGACCTTTATTACCAAATAGGAAAATTATGAAAAATTGGTCTGCTGAGGATACAAGAGCAGTTAAAGCTTGGCTGAACATAGAAAACTATAAAAGTTTTGAAGATACAACGCTCAATGCGCTATACCACGAGTTATGGGCAAGAGCCCTTCTTTTTAAGCCATGGCCGACTGAAGAGGAAAAGGTCGGTCTTGGTGGATACATGAGACAGATCTTCAATGGGAAGCCTTTCCTCTTCGAGCCCGAACAGCTTAACTACATGCAAGATGATCAAACTCTTCAAAGCCCACCGCATATCTTCATTACAGACATAAGCCGCCTTGCTCAACTTAGTGTAACTGGTCTCCGGGTCAATCTGTTCTCCTGGGAGCAAGGTAGTGACGAGTACTGCGTAAACCTTCCCCACCATGAAGCATATGTATCTACGGTTATGTCAGCGATATGTGAAAGCACCGTCCTTTTAGAAATCGACCTTGCCAGTGGTACAGACGATGAAATTGCAGAGTCTATCAAATCAGCTCTTCCGCAATGGAGACGCGTGAAGGGGATTGAAGCTGACGAGTCAAGAGCTGTGCGCTTCGGCTACGGGACGATAAAGAAGATTATCACCTATAGGCTAATCGCTATGCTCGACGTGCTTCTGTGGGCAAAAATGAATGACCTACGCCTTTCAGACGACAGGCTGTCGAGACTTTTGTACACAGACGAAGATGATGAGGCAGTTATTCGTCTGCACTACCATATCAAAGACGCAGACAGACCCCTTGCGATGAAAGCCGCGACCATAGATTTCATTAGGCAGTTCAACTTCTTCATAAATCGAAACCTACACCTGAAAAACATGAGAGTTTCGGAGGTTATGAAACTCTCGGATTCTAACTGACCTATCCTTCAGCGGTTCTGTTGTCTTGAGTCGCACTAACCCTCCTCTCCATATCTCCCTTACATTTGCTCTCGTCGAAACTGCACCGAGGAGAGCAACATGAAAACACAAAATACGAAACTAATGCGTTTACCTGCTGTGATTGAGAGGACTGGTTTTAGCCGTTCTTGGATCTACGAGTTGATCAATCAAAAGCAGTTTCCTCAACCTATCAAGATTGGCTCTCGTGCGGTGGCATTTATTGAGGGTGAAATTGATGAATGGATTGAAATGTTAATTTCTAAATCACGCAGCGAAACCATTTAAGAGGGCTTTATTATGAAACTGAACGATTTTATCAGCACTAATAAATATTTCGCGGACATGAATAAACTAGCATTTGATGAAAGATTCGAACATGACGAAGTTGTAGCCATGTGTAATGATGAATTTTCTAAAAGCATTGCTTTCTGGTTAGGAGAATATCTCTCAGGGGATATAAAGGGGGCAGTATCTGCTATTTTTGAACTTGAGTTTAAAATACAGTACGCGGTCTTTTCAATATGGATGGCTTTATTTAAACAGAAAGTAGATGTTGAAAATTTGGCCAAAATGATCCTTTTGTTTAAATCTGAACATGAATTTAAGAATTTTAAGTTGTAAAATTTTTATTAAAAAGACCTTATTGGCATAGGGTTAATATGGCAGTATTAGGAATGGGCCATGTATCATATGCATGGCCCTTCATATATATGAATTACAATCTATCTGGCTTTTTTATGGTTTCTGATAATGGTTCAATCTTCGAATCCAACACTTCCTGTTCATTTTTAATTCTTTGAGTTAAATGTTCGCTTCTAAGATCGGCAACACGTGATTGAATAGATATAAAGTTTTCGAATTGCGGTTCTCCGTCGAGAGTGAATTTCTGACCAAATCCATAGCTAATGAGTTGAGATACTGAATGTTTATCATCAAGATTATTATCGATTTTGTAGTCTGATAAATATTGGAAGAAATCAAGGAACTCACTTGCTGATAACTCTAACAGGTAGCGATCGTAGAACTCGAAGGCAGATGATTCATTTAATTCTTGCAGGATCTCGCTTTCATTCTCAGGAAAATATACCCACATAATTTCTAAGTTATTTTTAATATCAATCATAGGCTCTCCTTGGTTTTTATTGATATATAACAAATGATAAAGTAAAAGCAAGTATTGACTAGTTAAATACTTGTGTTATTAAAGATTAATGCCGTGAAAGTTGTCGATAAAATGGAAAGAATTAAAAGCCAAAACAGCTTAAATTTTGCAAAATTCTTTACGGAAATAAAGCGAAGATAGTTGTATCAAGCTGCGCAGAGTGTTTTTAAGGTATCAGGTAAATAGAATATGCCTAATATATACCTTATTAACATTTGGAAAGAATATTTAGTACCATCCTTTATTGACAGTTATTAAGCGGTATATTAATAAAATATTCTTGCAAAATTATTGTAGGTCATTGTTTTTGAATATTTAACCTATACCTATTTTGCAAAGAATTTAACTGAAAAAAAGGAGAGTTTATGGAAAGATTTGGTATTAAAACGTTTAAAATGAAAAATGGTGAGCGCTATTGCATTATAAAAAACAAGAAAACAGGCATCCCGTTATTTTATCCATGTTTATTTATTACAACACAACTTAGAAATAGCAATGAATCGATAAAAACAATTGAGACTCAGGCAGGGTGTATTGCACTTTTTTATCGGTTTCTTTTTATACGCAATATAGACATTGAAGAGCGAATTCAAACAGCCAGATTCCTGGATAACAACGAAATTGATCTTCTGCGCGATTTTGTCGGGAAGAGGATGAGAACTGCGAAAGTGACTAATATCAAAGATCATCATCCTGGAGTATGCAGTGCGACAAAGTACATACGGCTTACAACAATAGCAAAATATCTCGAATGGTTGTGTCAGCTAACTATCAAAAATATTGGCGACGGCTACAGGAAAATTTTCTACTTTGTGAACAAGATAAAAGCCAGAAGGCCGAAGATAAAATACAGAAATTCAGAAGGCAACGTTTATAAAACAATTGAAGAAGAAGACCTGGAAATCCTTCTTTCTGTTATTGATCCGCAATGTGAATTCAATCCATTCGACAAAAAGGTTCGGCAGAGAAATCAGCTTATAGTCACGATATTACATTCATTAGGGATAAGGTGTGGAGAGTTATTGAACCTGAGAGTAGAAGATATTGATTTTGCGGCGCAAATGCTTTTCATAAGACGAAGGGCTGACAGTATTGAGGACACAAGAGTCAATCAGCCCCTCGTAAAAACGCTTGAAAGAAATTTACCCATGTCTGACGAACTTACCAGACTTCTCCATTCATATATTACAGGCGAAAGAAAAGCCAATATCAGAAAGAAAAAGCACGGATACCTTTTCATTACTCACAAAGAAGGAGAGACACGTGGCGATCCTCTGTCCGTTCCTTCCTACCATAAGATCATTTACAGACTGAGAAGCATTGACTCAGGTTTAAGCCAGTTGACTGGACATAAGTTCAGACATACCTGGAACTATCTATTTTCAAAACTGATGGATGAAAGCACCGAGCATGTGAGTGAGGAGATGCAAGAGAAAATGCGTTCAAACCATATGGGGTGGGAGCCGGGTTCTGGAACAGCACAAACCTACAACAGACGATTTATTGTTAAGGAATCAGTAAAAGCAGCATTGCAACTCCAGGATAATATTTTTAAAAAGCGCAGTGGGGTGTCTTATGAATAAATTAAAGGTTCTGAACGCGCATAGAGATATCTTATATGCAAAAAACGAAAGTTACACATTCGGGTTGGATGATGAATTCTGGGAGCTAAGTAGAAATATAAAATTGAATGTAGGTGAGGCCACTGAGAAGTTATCAGAAAATCTCAGGTACGGTTATGTGAATACACTAAAATATTTCGCAGAAGAAATCAGCCCCGGCTCTGTTAAGCAAATTAACCGGGTTTTTATGAAGTTAATTTCAGTTATGAGCTTTGATACATTAGATGAAGCCGTAATGTTAACAACAAAATCAAATGATAAGTTCTCAAACCAGGATATCATTTGTTTAAGGATCCTGATTAAAAAATGGTATGAATTAGGTTTTAAGGGGGTTACCAAAAGCTGTGTAGACCTCGTTGATAACTGGACGATTAAAGACAATAAAAAAGGTGAGGTTGTTAAAAGACGAGACCCTTACCAGGGGCCTCTGACAGACATGGAGTTTGATAACTTTTACGATGCCGTCTCACGTGCATACCAGAAGGGTACAATATCCTATTCTGATCTGGCAATGGCTTTAATCACTATTCACACGGGCAGAAGAAGTTTACAAATCACACAGATAAAAACGAAAGATATCATAAAAGAAAGAGCCATAAACGAATGCTATATAAATATCCCCAGAATAAAGCAAGGTGAGAAGTATAGAGCTTCATTCAGGCGATTCAGAATTACAGATGAATTATTCAACATATTTAAAGAGCAGGCACGTATTGTTTCTGAGAGTTTTAGCAAGCAGCTCGGTAGAAAACTATCTGAGAAGGAGATATTAGAATTACCATTGTTTGTCTGTCAGGAAAGACTTGAGGGGGTTGTTGAGGGTGAGAATTTACATGAGATTCTTTCTTCAGACAGACTTCATGCCTATGCGATGAAGTGTACTCAAACGCTCAAAAGAATAGCTATAACAGAGGACGTGATTTCGGAAAGGACGGGTGAAGTAATAAATATGAATGCCAGGCGGTTTCGCTATACGTTAGGTACCCGGCTTGCCAGAGAAGGTTATGGAGAAGTCGTTATAGGAGAATTACTGGATCATTCCACTTTAATGTATACAGGTGTTTATGTTCAGTCAGGCCCAGATAGTTTAAATAAAATCGAAGATGCCGTTTCCGTTGAGCTTAGCTACTACGCAAAGATGTTTCAGGGAGTACTGATTAACAAAAGTGAGGATAAATATCCCGGCGGCAACATCAGAATCAATACTGGTGAAAAGTCAGGGCAATGCGCCAGTTGCAAATCCTGCACAGCATGTGTCCCCATACCTTGTTACACCTGCATGCATTTCAGACCTTTTGTTGAAGGACCGCATGAAAAACTACTTGAATACTTACTTAATGAGCGTAATAGGATTCAGTGCATAGTGGCTGATCCCATGACTACACAAATACTGGACAGGACAATTATTGCAGTTTCAGAGGTGATAAATAAGTGCAAAGAATTTAAATCAAACCCGGAGGTGTTAAATGGATAATATTAAAAATGACAAGATTAGAGTACTCGAAACGCGCAGGGAAAAATATTGCGCGCAGAAAATAGATGATTTTGTGAGCTACTGTCGGTTCACTCTTAATAAAAACGACCTTGTGAGCTGGGAGGAGGTTAACTGGTCAAAAGTTTTCCTTTTCACTAAAACTCCTGTCAAAGGCGTTAAAAAAAGCTCTGTTATTGTAAATGAGTCATTAGATAAGAATTTTATTGAGTTCGCTAAAAGCTATGTCCTTTACCACTACATGAATGGGGGCAAGAAAATCAATCAGCGTCTTAATATCGTTTTCAGAACACTTGAGGCAGCCCTCTTGCAGGTCAATGGGCGGAGTCATATTCAGTACGTAAATCTCACTGTTCTGGACCAGTGCGTTGTCACCTTAAAAAGTGCATACACCAAAGCAGTAGCGCACGCTTGCGGCAAGGTACTGGAAGGACTGGTTTCATTTCTCAGAGAAAAAGAATTCCTGATCATGCAGTCACTGCTCTGGAAGAGTCCACTCAGAGCGCAGGAAGCAAGCAACAGGCTCACTAAAACTGCACAAGAGGCCCGTGAGGCAAAGTTACCTGACGAAGAGTCATTGAATGCTATCGCTGAAATCTTCGCACTTCCAGACGATCAGCTTTCAGAAATGGACGTGTTCATAAGCTCTGTCTTTGCGTTGCTTATGTGTGCGCCTTCCAGAGTAACCGAAATCCTGACGCTCCCTGCGGATTGTGAAATCCGTGAGGCGGACAGGGAAGGAAAGCTGAGGTACGGGCTGATATTCTATTCAGAAAAAGGCTTTGGTGGAAATGTGAAGTGGATACCAGAAGTCATGGTTCCGGTTGCTGAGATAGCTATCAGGAGGCTGAGGACTCTTTCAGAAAACGCCCGGACATATGCCAGAGAGATTGAGATTTCTGGTGAGGGCCGTGGGCTTTACCCAGACTTCCCCTGGTACGATAAAGAAAAGAACGTCCGATACAGCAACGCACTCTGCCTGCTGTTCCGTTATCAACTTAGCACAAGTATAAAAACACAAAGAAGTCTTTTCAGACCAACTGCCACACTTGTCAGCGCCAATCTGGGAAGCACTGAGTATCGCAGGACGCACTCCATTTCTACGATTTTTGACAGGCACGGCTACAAAGGGTCAATGGGGAATAACCTTTCACTCAGAAGTCATCAGGCAAGACACTTACTTAATACGATTGCACAACGTGGTGGGCTTGGAGATTTTGAACTAGCCAAGTGGTCAGGACGAGTGAGGGAGACACAAAACAGGACCTATAACCATGTCAGCCAGGAAGAGAAGCTCCAAGAGTCAGTTAAGCATGGTGTGCAGAATATTGGCATTAAACCAGAAAACACCACCCCAAGAGCTATAGCAAATCCTTCATGGCGTATTGATGTCAAAGATACAGGCCACGCAGCCATTCACTTGACAGAGTTCGGCTACTGCACTCATGACTACGTAATCTCTCCGTGTACGAAGTTCAGGGACTGTATCAATTGCAGCAATCATGTGTGCGTGAAAGGGGACAAGGCCTCGCTAGGCAGGCTTGAAGCTACTGCGGCCTACACAGCGCAGCTTCTTGAAAAGGCAAAGGTTGATATGGAAGAGGAGTACGGGGCTGACAAGTGGGCGGCCTATCACGAAAAAACTCAAGCAAGACTTCTGGATTTGATAGCGTTACTCAAAAGCAAAAATCTTGAGGACGGGGCGCTGGTAAGACTGCAGGGTGATGATTTTACACATATGAAAAATCTCACAGGCGCGAGCAGAAATGAACTGATTGGAAATGAAAGGATAAATCATAATTAAAAGGAGAGTCATATGGCTAAACATCTAGATGATAAAGATATCAGCATAATTAAAAACACAATAGCAGGTTGGGACAGTGAGAAGTCAGGTAAGCTTTCATGGGAATATCTTTGTGACAGGCTTAAACCTCTGATTGGTAAGCGACCAACCCGTCAGTCACTGGGGCTTCACAAAGATATTGTCATGGCTTTCAATATTAAGAAGAAAATTATTAAGTCTGGAAACGATGAAGAAAAACGGCCAGCTAATTTAAAAATGGCCTCACAGCGTATCAGTAATCTCGAATTCAAAAATAAAGTACTGGCAGAAGAGCTCAGGAGTCTGGAAGAGAGGTTTGTCGTATGGCAGTTTAATGCTATAAATCACGGAATCAGTTTTGAACAACTTAATAATGGGTTGCCCAAGATAGACAGGGAAACGAATACTGATTAAATATTTAGTTGCGCAGATATTGCGCAATTTAAATTATATGTTATCTTGTATATACAACCAGGGAGTGGTTGATCAATTTTGCAAGGACGCAATCTATGAAAAATACAGACGCTCTTTCAAGGGAAGAAAAGTTACTTTTGCTCTTACAAATGTTCATTGAGAGATTAAAAAAATCAGGATTTTCTCAGGACAAGATAATTAGATATATCTGGCTATTCTGTGTCGGCTACTACATTAAGTACTACCTTCCAAAATCTAAAACAGATCTCGCTGATCGTTTTACTATCATATCTATGCTATCAAACGCTCTAAAATCAAGTTCTCCAAGAATCATTCAGCACCTTGGCTATGAACATGAGATTACGTTTTTCTTTCGCTTTATGATTCATTATGCCATTGATAATGAAGAAGAGGCGGAAAATATTTATCGTGAGGAAAGGGTAAAATATGAGAAAGCTGTACTCCTGAATCAGGTTGTTGCTGCCAGAAGAAAGAGTAAAAAAAGGAGAATTTAATTCAAATTGCCAATAATTAATCTTGAATAATTTTTTTTTAGGCTTAGTTACCAAGTGACCCGAGGAAATGATAACTAGACCTTGATTGATTTAAGTTTTTTGTTTTTTCTTAAGGGACTCTGGTAGGAAAGCATTTATTTCACTATCATTAAAAGTCATTTCTTCAAGTTCCTTTAAAGCCCGACTAGCAAGCGTGTATGCTTTACTATTAGTTGGAGGCGCTTTTGAATATATAGAAGATAACTCTGCCAAAAGTTCATCTCTCACTTTTTGTAAATCGTCGATGCTTTTATCTTTTATTTTAATATCAGTAAGTAAAGATAAATACTTTTCTCTGACGCACCAAATTTCATTAGCTGCTTGTTTATGCTTCTGAGTTAATGAGCCAAGATCATAATTTTTAAGGTATGTATTTATGAATAGAAGAATGGCTGAAATTAAAGAGCCTACAATAGCACCCCACTTTGAGTTTCCAAAAATAGAAGTTAGAAAAGAACCGGTGGATATTGTCAATAAAATTATCTGTGCATTTTTGAATAAGTTAAGTCTATCAAGAAATATTTCAGCTAGTTTCTCATGAGTTTTATGAGTATAAACCACTCTGCCGAAACACTCTCTTATTTGAGCTTCTAAGTATTCGTATTTATCAATCATCATGTCCTCCTTATGCATTTTTTATATCAATTGGAACCTGAATCCTATCTCTCGCCACTACCTCATTTTGATATATTGCATAGCATTCAACATAATGTTCACCTGTAAAATCTGCCCTCTCGAGAATTTTATGGCTACCATCATCATCAATAATCTGACCACGAATGCAGTTCCTTTTTAGTGCCTCACTTCCCGAATTTTTTACTTTCCACTTAAGGACAAAGGGGTGTGGTACATTAGATTCTTCTAAATAAAATTCTAACTGGACGTTTTTATTTATTTTCTCAGAGTTTCCTATTATTTTAGAAAGCATTTTTTCAAATAAATTTTCATCTTTTAATTTGCAATCGATAGTTATTTGATATTTCTCTTTAACCTCATAAAGGTTTTCAATATGCATTTCAGAAGTTGACGCTGACTCTTTTGAGAAATCACTGTTAGGGAACTTACGACCGAATATTTTCTTCCACTCCTTCATTTTTGCATTGAAGCTTTCTTCATCAACTGCATTTTCGGATGCTTCTCTTGATTTTCTTACCTTTTTGTAAAATTGTGCTTTTACGGGTATTTTGGAATTACTACCAAAGGCATAATAAAACTCTCTCTCTCCTTCATTTTCAAGGAAGCGGAAAAAGTCTCTAATCAACTCATCATAGCTGCGATAGCTTTTATCATCATAGTCATCATTTTCTAGAAAAAAATTATAACACAATGTATCTACTAAAAATCCGCTCATTTCAATTTCATTATGTGTCCTCCAGACTCTCATCATCTTAGCAAGTCTCCTCAAATGCCCCTTTCGTGTGGCGTTTAATTCCCGGAAAGACTCGATTTCATCTCTTGGATTACATTTTTTCCATTTGCCACCATTGTTTGTGTCTGGGTATTTGAAAGTGCCATCTTCTTTTTGGAACACAGGGCAGACTTCAAAATCTTGGTTGCCAAAACTAATGACAACAACTTGCCCATCACCTCTGATATTTGTTGATTTGAAATTTTCTTTTAACTTATCTTTAACCCTTTGAAGTAGATACGATTGATTTTCTTTGTATGTGTCCCAGCATTCATTAGGCAGAATAAATAGCATATCAAGGTCTGAAATATCCTTTATGCCTGTATATCTACCATAAGATCCGACCTGTAGGGAGTTAGAGTTTTTGGAGTCTAAATCATAAAAAAAGTTATTAAGTTGACGAGTTATTCGTCCAAATCTTTTGTTGATTTGACCAGAATTAACAACTTTAATATTATTGAGGAATGCTGTGAAAGCTTTACTAGTAGACATTGTGTTCTCTCTATTTTTTAATGTTAAGCTACGTCATGCAAGTTATTGTTATCTTTGACATTATTTGATAAGAAAATCATAAACATAAGTATCTATCTAATTTCAAAATTTTACAGATTTCTCTGCATTACATTTATAACTTGAATGGCCAGGTATCCCTTCGAATTCCACATTCTGTAGTATTTGATTTTATCAAATGTAACAAGTACTTAGCTAAATAAAATTATTTCTCCACTGATACCTAAACCAATCTTGCCATGTATTGTAAATAAACCTAATGATTTAGGCAAAAGATATCGGTTTTCTGCTGGAGCTAAAGTTTAGTATGAGTGCTAGGGCCACATTGTTGAGTATTATGTATTTTTAAGGTGAGGTAGGGGGATGCAGGGGATTTTAGGTCATTAGAAAAAAGATAATGATGGCTACTTAACTCAAACTATGTAGCCTCATTCAGCATTTTTGGGATTTAATTAAGGTGACACTTTCCAGTTTCCATCCTTTTTAGTGAATTTGAATTCAGCTACGGTTTGCTTTTCGCCCATGAATGGTAGTGTAATATCAGTATTCACTTTGCAGAGGTATGTACCTTTGGCCTCTGACTCTTTGCAGGAAACCTTTTCAGCTTTGTTCAGAGTCGTAAGCATGTCTTTGCTATTCTCACCGAACCGGTGTCTGGCTTGCTGGTTTGTGTGGTCAATGTTGTCCTGCATAGCTTTTTTAATATCAGAAGACGAGGGCTCGCTGTCGCAGCCGGTAAGCAAAACTGCCAAAGACAGGACAGCAACTGTTGAAATTTTATTCATTTATTAATCCCTTATTTGATATTGATAATTATTGTGCTGCTGTGGTTTTGTTGAGTGTCTGATCAAAAATTTCACACCACTGCTTCAACTGCATTTCTGTATCGCGGATCCCGCGTTCATGGTGGAACCGGCCTTTACGGGGGTGAAATTTGATCTGCCACTCCGGGCATTCAATATCTTTCACCTGGATAAAGAACCCTGAGTTCTCGAAGTTTTTAAGGCGGGTAAGGTTGTTGTGGCCTTTACACCCCAGCATGCCAACCATATCGAGAGCTACGATTTCACCTCCATTCGCAAGGTGGTATCGCCAGCCTTTGACGTCACTGAACTTGTAAGCCTTTTTACGCTTACCAGCCTCGAGAGTTAGCAACTCACGATTCGTATCAATCGTCATTTTGGTGTTCTGGAACTCATGGCTCCACAATCCGTTGTCATTAACGTTCAACAGGTCAATCGTCGAGGCATTGGCTCTTTTATGCGTGTATGACACGTATGCCGTAAGGAGTAAGAAGAAAGCAGGTAATGTCCACATGAACAGGAACCCTGCAGTGTCCTTGGGGTTTGAATCAGTCAGTATCCAGACAATCACCAATACAACAATCCATAACCTGATAGAACGAAAGAAAGAAGGTTTACGTACTTTCTGACCGTTCAAAGCCGCTGTGTCCATTTTATATACCTTTGACGTTATGTGATTCATAACTAGCTGATTGGTAACTGCTTTTACGATGCATTTTTGAACGAGTTCAAAAATTAAGCAAATCACTTGTACCGATCGATGATCCTATTTTGATAGGTAATGACTATCACATATGGTTTATCGATCTGTAAAAACGATCAATTATTTATTTAAATAAAGACTTAGGCTTGAAAATTGTGTTGAGGCAGGAGGTTATCGAAAGGCCAATGCTTTGCGTTCAGTCAGTATTTCGCTGCTGTCCGGTGACGCAGATAACTCAGGCTCAGCTGAGAGGACTGTATGAATTGTCGAAAATGAGGATTTTTGGTGGAGAAACGTCTTACCTGCCTTTTTAAGCAGGTCTGTGAAAGCAGCCAAGTAAGGAATGCTCAGGAGCCACTTCAATACTCTTGTCATGAAGCAGTCTGCGCTGCTGGTTTGCTCGCATGCCATATGTGTAATCCTGAGCTGAGTTTGCGCTTCGGGTGTCTCTGACGTCCCATCTCTATGTTCATACATAGGAGGAGGAGTAACTTCGGATTCTAAAGCAGCTGGTAATGACGGTGTAATAGCTACCTTAGTAGCTTCTATCTCTGAATCACTCATCTCATCACCTTCCTTAGCCGAAGCTTTCAAAGCTAAGAGCAGAGGATTGTCACGTTCGGGTTCGTAGCGAAGCTTCTCTTGCAGTGTTGCCCACGAATACCCTTTACCGAGTCGCGAAGCTTTGAAAGCTATACCGGAGTATTCGAAGGAGAAACCATTCATACGACCCGTGGATGAAATGTTTGGTAAGGGCGTAATGCCGTGCTCGCGAAGTGCTTCAATAAAGCGAGGAATATCATTGGCAGTTAGAAGTAACTCATCAATCGTATGCTGCAGAAACGTTTTAGGCGTTGGCTGACCTTCACGCTTCTCCTTCTGTTGCTCGCCACGTGATAGCTTCTTGCGCTCTCTGACAGGGGAAGTGCTATTTGAAGGAGAGGGGCCCTTGGTTCTGGTCAGGTTATGAGTCAACTCAAGCTCCTGAATTAATCGCGTACTGATCAGGTTTTCATTCCTGCCTAGGTATAGCTTTCCTCCAATAAGATCCACTCTGCTCGCAATGATATGAATGTGCTGGCCGGCCTCGTCGTCATGTATGACATAGCAGCGTAGGTGCGTTTCACTGAACCCCATGCGATTCATGTAGTCGTCAGCAAACATAACCCATTGCTTCGCTGTTAGGGCTTCACCCTGTGGCAGGCGAAGTGAGTTGTGCCACACCGGTTTCATCACGTCTGTACGAATTGAGGTTGAAGCACTGAACTCAACGATCAGCTCAGCAGCTGAAACGCCCAGCATGTTGCCGCCAATTACCACAGGATCAGTTTTATGATGAGTTCCAGGCTTTAACGCGTATAGAACAACTCCGGCGAAACTCTTACCGCGTTTGATCTTCTGCATGCCCTTCATCAGAGGGGATACTCCATAGATCAGCGGTAAGTAGGGCAGAGCGAAGCTCACAGATTTGATGCTTAACAACATAGATTTCAGTCTTCGTCAGCGTGCTGCTATCGCTCTTACTATCGAGGCATATCACTATGCGGTTCAATTTTTGATTAATCTCTGCAAGAGCTTTCCAGGTAGCAACATTGATAGATGGGACAATGGCAGGAAGTTTGTGGATAAATGTCATACGAAGCCATTCTCCTTTGGCATAATTTCCCCGCAAGGAATTGAGTTTTTTTAATTCCTTGTTATTCAATCTGACGCTAACACAGTGTGTTCGCAATGTTTTAGGCACTACGCTGTTCGACGTTTGGATTTGTGTGGCTGAAAAAGAATAGGAATTTTTAATTAAATTCGGCATATAAACTCCTTTTATATTTCTAATCGTAATAAAGGACATGATCCTTATGCCTATTTACATATATAAGATCTTTGAAAATTGTCAAGGATAGGGATAGTAAAGGATCATTATTAAATATCATGCAGGTTTGTGGTAGGAAAGATTGACCTAACATACTGACGACGTTAACATTCTGCCACTATCCACTGTGTGAAAAATAAAATGATTAAGTCTTTAATGGATTTGCTTCGAGGGATTGTTAGGAAACCTTTTAAAACAGCTACCTATTTTTTTACATCATTTAGCGTTTTATTCACTATCGTAAGAATGGTGGTTTATTTTGTTCCGGGGGTTAAAATTGATGGAATATTCCCACTTGTAGTTATGTTTAGTATTAGTTTATGTTTTACTTTAAAAAAGGTTTGGAAGCCCTCCAAGGTTTTAATTCCTATTCCAAATACTGGCTCAAAGATTGAAATAGTATTTGGTGATATATTCAATCAAGAGGGCATACGAGTTATCCCCGCGAATGAATATTTTGACAGTAAGTTAGGACTTCCGGTTTCAGAGAAAAGCTTACATGGAATATTCATTAAGAAATGCTTTGGAGGACATTCTGAGCCATTCGATAAGCAGGCAGAATCTGGCTTGTCCGGAAAGAACTTTGACGTAGTAGATAAAAAAAGTGATGGTAAGCTTAATAAGTATGAAATAGGTACCAGTCTTCTTATGGAAGCAGATACAAACAAATATCTTGTTTTTGCTTTTGCTCATACGAATACTGAAACCTGTAAAGCATATATTGATGTAAAAGATACATGGATCGCATTGCATGAAATGTGGAATTCATTGAGAAATGTGTCTGGCGGAGAAATAGTAAATCTTCCGCTAATCGGTAGTGGGATATCTGGTCTGGGCTTACCAACACGCGATATCCTCAATTTGATCATTCTATCTGCAATTACTGAAACGAAGCATAAAGAAGTTACTAAATTAATCAGGATTGTATTGCACCGAGATAGATTTGATGATCTTGATTTGCGTGAAATAAAAGATTATTGGGAGAAAAAATAATGGCATACCGTAATGGTACATATGTTGCTTTTCATGCAAATGGCACAAATAGACCCGGAGAGTCAGATATCAGCTATTATAATCTTTTAAAAGCGTGGTCAGGAAAAGGAGATGACAGTTTCGCGTTTATTAATAGTCATGATAAAGCTTCAACCGTAAGAGATTCAAGCAAAGCTGAAACATTGAGAAGATCTCTACATGAACGACTTAAGAATTCCAAAAATATGTTGCTTATTATTGGGGACACTACAAAAGATGATGATGATTGGGTTCCTTTCGAAATAAATAAAGCAGTGGATACTTATAAACTACCTCTTATTATCGCGTATACAAAAGCAGTGAATAATGGGGGCGTAATCAGAAATCCTAATGCTTTATCGAAATATTGGCCAGAAGCATTAAAAGAAAAAATAGATGCATCTTCTGTAAACGCAATACATATACCTTTTCTGAAAAATGTAATAAATGATGCTATTGGGCAGTTCGATCACAAGAACCCACCACCAGGAAAAGGACTTGGTATTTATAGTGATGACGCTTATAGAAGCTTTGGTTTTACTCTGTAATACTTCCTTTTTGGGTATTTTCTAACTGAAAGGAAGAAAATCAAGGATAACCCATAGGAGCGGAGCTTCGCTGGGTTAGCCCTTGCTAATGCCTGTTTTTTCAATTAATTTTAACTTAATATAAACAAATTCATTTAAGTTGTTAAGCATGTTTAGTTATTTTAATGGCAAGCTGCATACATTTAAATATAAATATAATCTGTAAGATTACTAGGCTAGTTACAGCAGAATAGGCAATGAAGATATTTTTAAATTGTTCTATGTTTGCTAAGGCTACTGAGTATGTTGAATAAATAATTGATGCGGGAAAATATGTAATTAATAACAATGCGATTATTAATACAGATTTGTATATCTTGGATTTTATTTTCATTTTTATTTCCTTTTCTTGTGTGGTAAGGTGAAAATTAGCATCCAAATTTATATTTTTCAAATTTAATAACGACCTTTTAATAAAAAGGTCGTTATTGTACTTATTTCAATAAGCTAGCAATAGCAACAAGCATTGATGATATCACTGCAAGTTTAGCCGCATTTAAGTTGAAAAAATCGACTAGCACTTTAATATCTGTTTGAGCCGATAATGTCCAAGATAAAGCCGAGCATAAGCCTATGATAAGCGCTATAATATTAAATGCTTCAGAGAAATATTTCTTCATTTCACTAATCCTTATGTTTTATTACTAAGGGTAATAATGTCTTCGTTTAAACTAAGTTCTCTTTCTTCGATCAAACTTGTGATTGTCCTGAATATCCTATCTTTTAATAACGAGCTTGTGGATTTGAAGCCTAGCATTCTTGAAACTGTAAAATAAATCTCATCATGAGTAGCTGAGAAACTTCTTTGTATAGTCTCTTTTACACACACAGAGATCTCTTGATGAGAGATATTTTCTGGCTTGCGTAATCCTTGCGAGTTAACATTAAACCTGTTTCTTACTTTAATAACAGAATTGCAGATAAATAGAAAATTATCTTTCCTTTCAATTACTTTATTATGGCACGCTAACTCTATACTTTTATTGACTACATTTTCAATACGGGCCCCTGCACGTTGCAGACCCCATGCGGACCTGACACGTGTAATCACTTCATTCACATGTATTGGGGCTTCCACAAGAACAATTTGCTCAACTATCTTGGCGAGCACGCCAACTGGGGTTTCATGAATCTGAAATCTTGTGTCAACGTCAGGAACCGCCTCAACATATGCCACAGCTTCATTGAAACTGTCTTCAATTGTCTCAAGACCAATCTCTGTGACAGTCTCTCTTTCAACTGTGACTATCTCGACAGGTACAGCTCTTGACCGGGATAGAGAAGTTTCAGAACGATTTTCGAGCTCTTTCTTAGCCGCCTGAATAGCAGAGAGAGTTTTCTGTAGTTGCTCTTCGGGGCGCTGGAACCAGTCCGTGCTCCAAATCCTGTGAATGATCCAACCATGATCCTCAAGCACTGCCTGACGTAAGCGATCTCTTTCTCTCGAAGAACGGGAAGAGTGGTAAGTCATACCATCGCATTCAATCCCGATGAGGTAGCGGCCTGGCATATCAGGGTCGGCAATGGCTAAATCAATAAAGAAACCTGCAATGCCAACTTGAGGGTGAACCAGGAAGCCTTCTTTTTGCAGAGCATTTGCAACCTGTTCTTCGAACAGACTGTCCATTGAACGGCCACTTTGTTCTGCAACTGACAAGCGTCCTGTTCTTGCATATTGCAGGAAAAGTTTAAAAGCGAATACACCTCGACCCTTAGCTCTTTCAAGATCGATATCTTCGTCGGTGATTGAGGCATAAACTTCGCAACGCCTTTTGGCTCGACTTATAAGAACGTTCAGGCGTCTTTCACCACCTTCTGCTCCAAGAGGACCAAATCTCATTGCCATGTAGTTTTGTGGATTTCGGGCATATCCAACAGAAAGGATAATGACGTCGCGTTCGTCACCCTGAATGTTTTCAAGGTTTTTAACAAAAAAAGGTTCGCTTGGGTGCGCATAGAAAAAATCCTCGAACTCAGGGTTCAGCCTGCGAAGCACTTCAAGCTCGTCCTGAATACGCTTTCTCTGAGTAACAGAAAAGGTAGCCACACCTAGAGATAAATGAGGGTGGCTTCTTGCATGTTCGAGAATTGCTGTTGCTACGCGCTTTGCTTCATTTGCATTGCTTCCAGATTCGAATACGCCATCTTCAACTTTATGGAAACGCAGGCCCATACCTGCTTCTTGTGTATAGGGGCTGGGAACTATAAAAAGCTTGTTTTCATAAAACTGACTATTCGACACAGCAATCAATGACTGGTGACGACTTCTGTAATGCCAGCGAAGCATTTTTTGAGGCAACCCTCTGGCAACAAAAAGTCCCAGTATGCTCTCAATGTCTGCCACTTGTGCTGACTCGTCATCATCCTGCTCATCTGCGGAACCTGTCATTTTGGCGAAGAAAGAAGTTGGAGGTAACTGACGTTCGTCTCCGACAACAACTATCTGCTTACTTCGTGCAATAGCTCCTAATGCATCTACAGGTTGGATCTGACTGGCTTCATCCATTACCAGTAAATCAAACGACTGCTTACCTGGCACTAAAAACTGGGCAACTGACAGAGGACTCATCATCATAACTGGCTTTAAGGCCTGAATAGCTGCACCAGCTTTTGTCATGAGCTGTCGAATCGCCATATGGCCACGTTTGCGTGCCATCTCACCCCGAAGTACACCCACAGGGCCTACGCCAACTTTAGAGGGAATTGCTCTATGGTGAGCTCTTACAACTTCAAAACTCGAAGCTTTAATTCTTCGCAGATCCATTTCAGCGAAGCTTGCTACTCTTCTTGAATGCAAATCACCATCAAAACGAGCTAGTTCTGGCTCATCTTCCACCATTAAAGACAGAATTGAGTCGAAATAAGTTCTGTCAAAAGTACCTAGTAAACGTTCCGAGGAAAGAACTCCACTACTTAAATCGGATATTAATGGATAAATACCAAATTTTTTCGCCAGCTCTACACGGTTTTGCCAGGCAACCCATTTTGAAAGTTGTTCAGAATTATCTATCCAAAGAGTAATCTTGTTATAGACTAGATTAAATAGTATTTCATGAATATTTTCATTTTTGAAAATTGATCCATAGGAAGATCTTAGCGAAGTAATCACTGATGTGAGTTTGGCAAACTGCGCTTGAATAGACTCACTCAAGCTTCGGGATTTATCAACTAAACCCTGACTGTCATCTATTTTAGACGCTAAGATTCTTAGGCCGTCATTTGATTCAATCCATGAGTGAGCTTGAAGTAACAGATCCCAGTTACTGTTTTCTTTCAACCATAATGGATACATGGTTGACTGAGCTAAATTATCGAAAGTATGAATGATATTCATTTTTTGCTGGGCGCTTGATAACAAACTCAACAATTCAATACGATCAGAAACAGAGGATTCATTTTTGACGAAAACATCTTTATACGCGGAGTCCATAGTGCTTAGCACATCAGACTTTACAAGGAGTGATTCCAGTGGAATGCTTTTAACGGAATAATAGTTGTCAAAATACTCTTCTGGCGTGGCTCCCAATGAATCCCAAAGAATACGGCTTTCATCTAAAACTTCATGTGTGAGTTTTTTAAGCTGACTCACTTGATATGCTAAGGCGTCTTTGTTGGAGAGGCGACTTGCAATTATTCGGGCTTCAGAGTTGATACCACGTAAGGTACGCATCCATTCGACAAGTGATTTCAGCAATTCACTATCGCTATTCTCACCTCGCCAGTCTGAACCAAATGCAGACTGTCCGAACTCATTCAAATCAATGATGGATTTTCTTAATTTCTGTGCTTTTATCAAAAGATCGAGGTGCTCTACCTGCTGAGGGATCGTCAAACCTTTATCATTTATCAATGATAGAGTAAGCTTTTTCGACTTTCGCCATTCGCTATTAAGAAATTTAAAAGCGCCAGTGTTGTTTTCAAGGCTGTTTCGTGTGCTTTCTACATCTGTTTCCCACGCCTTTTCAACAAAGATAAGATTGATTTTTTCTTTATAAATGCTAAGTTGTTTAATATCTGCAACCAGACTTGCCGCTTTTTCAATACCACCTTCCCAGACAGTGGCAATGAATGCTTCTGGACTTACATTTGGAGCTTGAGTAATACTTTCTCCCAACTCGATAAGACTTTCAATCTCACTTAAATTAGAAAACCCGATTTTTGAACCTAACTCCTGCTGTAATCTTGATGACTCTTTTAAGATCTTAGGTGTAAGTGTCTTCAGTTTATAAGCAGTAGTAAAAGCATTAATATTAATATCTACAGGTAATTTACCATAGTCTTCTGAAAGGCTTGCGACCTCGGTGTTGAATTTATCTGCATGTAATTCTTTTTCAAGCTTGCTGTAGAGCTCTTTAAATGAGAATCCAGTTTCAATTAACGTTTTTATCTCATCTTTAGAAGTGGCCCATAATGGCGAACTTAACGATTCAGGTGATAAATTAGGCGCTGAGTTAATTAATTCAGCTATTCGAATGAATTCCTGTAACTCTTTTAATGAGCCTATATGATAGGCTTCATTTGTTAGTCTAGAAAGAGTGATGGACTCTTCAATAGAATCTGAAAGTTCAGACTTTAGGTTCGTCAATGAAGCAGTGAGTCTTTCAACTTCACTGGGAAGTATTTCAGTTCTATCAATACCATTCCATGGGTGCGAATCAGGAATGCCAATATCACTTATCCTCTCAATTAATTCATCAATAAGTGCATGTCTTTTGGCGAAATCGTCGTTACTCCATGATTCATAACCGCTAAGCTTATAATCATTAGGATCAAAACCTGATTGTCTGAGACGTACCAGTTGCGCCATAACCTTATATGGCGTTAAGCCAGATGGCATGTACGTTTTATGAATTCTTGCGGGGTGATTGTTGAGGATATCTCGGCTTTCTGTCAGATTATTGACTAATGTATCTGGAAATTCTCCTCGAGGTGAACCAAGTTCCCAGACTCGCTTCAGTTCTTCAAGGAATGCTCTTTTGTTGGTTTTGTTGCTATGTAGCTCTAAACAAGCATCTCCGACACCCGCCTGATCAAGTCTGCGCTTAACTACTTCAAGGGCCGCCATTTTTTCAGCTACAAACAATACTTTTTTACCGTCTGCTACAGCTGAAGCTATGATGTTTGCGATTGTCTGAGATTTACCAGTTCCTGGAGGGCCCTGAATAACCAAGCTTTTACCATTACGTACTTCGTGAATGGCAAGAGTCTGTGAGCTATCACTGTCCAAAATATGAAGCATTTCTCGAGGAGGGATGACTGAGTCAATTACGATGTCGTCAGAGATTAACTCTCCACCAGAGAAGCCTGATTCTAAAAGACATTTTATTGATTCCTGATCTGTAATTTTTGAATCTGAAGGCCAGTTATCAGGATCTAAATCTGTGTACATCATAAATTTAGCGTAGGAAAACAGACCTAGATTGACTTCATTTTCTAATACTTCCCAACCTTCTTTCAATGATACAGCTTGTTTTATCTCTGCGAAGTAATTCGTTAAAGAAAAATCTTCATCGATACTCAGAGGAGGTAGGGTGATTTGGTGCACACGGCTGAGGAATGTCTCAAGCGATAGGTTGCTGATGATGTCCTCATCCCTGACTTTAATTTTAAAGCGTTCTCCTGCTTTAGCTCGCATTAATTCAACTGGTAATAATAAAATAGGGGCATGGCGTATGTTTGCTTTATTATTAGGATCTATCCATTTAAGCGATCCTAAAGACAGAAACAGGATATTTACGCCTTGTTCTTCTTCAAGGGTTTTTGAGTCGTAATATAAATCTAATAACTTTTTTTGTAATGTCTTTGGCGTGAGCTTGGTCTGAAGTTTTGTATCATTGTGGTTAGTTTCGGAGTCATCTAAGAAAATAATATCTTCGGACTCTGAGTCTGTCTCACTGTTCTCGTTGTTTTCATCTGTCTTTTTATCTTCTCGACCATGAAGAAAAGTAAATGGCTTGCCTTCTTCAAAAAGCATCTTGAACAAAATGTCAGATCTTTCATTAACTACTTCCAAAAATTTTGTAGTCTTTGATTTTGGTATGTTAAGTAAACGATTTCTAGCTGTCAGATCGAGTAACTCTGCTCGCGACTTTTCAAGTTTCTGGCTGAGTGACAGATTGGAGTTTTTGTAAAGCGAGCCTTCAATTTCGTCCATTACGCATAACCTTGAATTGAAAATTTACCATTAATCAGTGAGTTATGCTGATAGCTTTAAATCACTGCAATTTTTCTGTACATATTAGAATGTTTCAGTGTAAAAATTAAGAATTTTCTAATTAATCTTAACATTATTTTATTTATCCATATAAATCAGTTAGTTGTATGTCAGAATAAATTTTTCTTCCAAATTATGAAGATTAACTATAAGTTAAAATGATGTTTTTGTATAAAAAGTATTCGCTTTTGGCTTGGTGCACACTCAATTATTCTTTCCGTATGAAGTCGTCCGATAGTTTACGGTCGCGTGCAGTTACGTTACTGAGATTTTGAATAATTTGTCATGAGGAAACGAATTGAAGCTTTTTGATTATCTGAAGATGACATTCCCAGATCTAACACCTGAATCTACGAAAGTCCATTTGGCACAAGTGAATGACTATAATGAGGATCCACTGATTAAATTTCGAGAAGAGACATTCGATGATTGGCAGTCTTGGCAGAAGAGACTTGAGTTCAATCGTAAATATGTTGTTTCACTAATCAGGATTGTAGGATCTGAAACTTGGTTATTTGCGGGCGCATTTCAACAAATGGGCAATGCGGGAAAAAATGCTTATGCTAACCGGGAGGATTTGTACTATCAGTACTATCTTAAAAAAATAGTTGAGACTGAAGAATATGCGGGGCGTATGTATGTCACGTTTAAAAATCCTGCGAGAAGTTTTATCCGGGTTGGTGAAAGTATTCAAAACCAATTGTATGTAACTGCTATAACTCCAACGCGACTGAGTTTTGGAGAGTTTCCAGGTTACCGTAACATTATACTTGATCGTAGCAGTATAGGTGCAATTCTTAGGCTTAATTTGAAATCTTGGCGAACCGCATTATCAATAGTTAAAGGAATTTATGTTTTAACTGATCAACTTGAAGGGAAGCTTTATGTTGGAAAGGCTGACGGCAATCAAGGAATATGGGGACGATGGGAACATTATTTTGGTTCCGGGCATGGCGGCAATTTGGGGCTTAAGGAAGCTTTTGGTACAGGCGACGAAAGCCGTTTGCAACATATAACTTTTGCGATACTTGAAGTGATTGACAATAATGCCGAGGTTAATGAAATTAACCGCCGCGAAAAGCACTGGAAAACTATACTTCTCTCTAGAAAGTTTGGGTATAACAGAAATTGATCAATTGTTAAAGTTTAAAAATATCCTTAGGGTATAATTAAGATGGCAGGTTCAGGTTTTAAAGTTATTTAACAATAATTTTTTCTGAAAATTTTTTTAAAGTCAGGCTTATTAAAATTGTGAATGTCATTTTTAATAAAATCAGTATATTTGAAGATTTTTTGCATCTATCTGAAAATTGAAGAAAGACCGCTATAGAAAATGCTTTAAGCGGTCTTTATTGATTATTTAATGGGGGGGGTTATTTCTCTAACCCCTTAATATTATGAATTAAATTAGCGACATCACCATGTTTAGTATTTGGTGGTAGATTATCTTTGAGTAGTTTCCTGTTCGCGGCTGTTTCTCTGTAGCCATGTTTACTGAGTAGGTCGTTGAGTTCGTATTCTTGAGAGGTATTAACATAGTCCCAATCTGACTTAGGCATTACTCTATCTCCATTTTTTGTCTGCAAATGCACATTACACCTTGACTAAAAAACAAACAATAGGTGTTTTTTTGTTTTGGCTGATTTTTTGATTCCGATCAAAAAGTTTAAAATAGGTATTGGTTCAACAAAAAATTTTTTTAAGGTTTTTAGCAAGATAAGTGGCGAGTCACAGTTCAACGATGGAAATCTAAAATGATGTACTCATATACAGAATGATCATTTTTTTAGTATATTATGATTTTTATTAATAGATAGATATATGAAGTGCCGGAGATAAAAACCTTGAATGATTTTATAAAGTACACTAAATGTTTGGAATTGGCTAAGTATTATGTTTATGCCTTTTATGACATAGATGATGATTTAAAAAAGCCCTTTTACATTGGGAAAGGGAAGTCTGGTCGTTGTCTTGACCACATTAAACGTCCTGATAGCTCTCAAAAATCTGAACGCATTAAAGAGCTCCTTGTAAAAAATAAATTGGGTATTGATATTCTTCGTCATGGCATGGATGAGCCAACGGCGAAACTTGTAGAGGCAACTTGTATTGATCTCTTAGGTGTTGGAGAGTTAACAAACAAAGTACGTGGTAGCAGTTCAATGATGGGGCGTATTACTCTTAATGAGCTTCAACATTTGCTCCTAAAAGAAGAGACGGAGGTTTTACCTGAGCATGCTGGACTCGCTTTTCTTCTCAACAGTACATATAAGTCTGGTATGACTTCACTGGAACTATATGAGGCTACACGTGGCATATGGGCTAACATTCCTAAAGATAAAAAACTTAGATTTGCTTATGCAACATATGGCGGACTTATTATGGAAGTATACGAAATAGATTGCTGGGTCAAGGCTGGTTCGCAACAGTATTTTACTCGGGATTTGAATATTGCCGATAATTACAATCGCTTCGAATTCGTTGGACGTATTGCTTCTAAAGAGGTGAGGAATTTATATGTTGGGAAGTTAATAAAAAAGCCTAGGAGCCATGGAAGTCCATTTGTAAGAGTTGGGGTAATATGAATTTTTGTATGTCAAAGTTTATAACTACTCTTCTGTTCTCAAAGGATGTCTACCTGCTTGAAAATTCATCTTTATAAGAGTTCCTATCGATACAGTGAACTATTGATAACTGGGAGGGAGGGGCCAAAAGGAGCCGGGCACTATATTGCTTTTGGTGCCTTATCGCCTCAAATTCTTGGTCCTCTTTAAGAGGTAGAGTTTACCTAGGATGGTGATGAAAATGTTCTCACTAGCCAATCTGTAAATACCAAAATTAATTGGGCTGCAGTATTAAATAAACCTGAAATCGATACATTTCCTTGGGATATCAGAATAAATATCTAAGTCATAAGTTGTGAGGTTTTTGAGGACCTATTCAATTGATGCACTGCAAGCGATAGTGCAATGCCAAAAAGATAGTCAAAAGTTACTGGTTTTTATTAAATAATGAAATTTATTGGTCTAAATTACGTAGCTTCTTGCCAGACATCAGATTCTTTTCAATATGCTCAAGAGTGACCCCTTTGGTATCAGGGATCAGAAGAAAAGTTATCACTATAAAGATCTGGTTGAAGCCGGTATACAACCAGAATGTTCCTGCAGGCCCAATACTACCCAGAAGTGACAGGAAGGTTGCTCCGATAATCATGTTGGCAACCCAGTTAGTCATCGTTGACCAGGTAATCCCGAAGTCCCGGCATTTCAAAGGCTGTATCTCAGAACACAGTATCCAGACCACCGGAGCGGCACTCATTGCATAGCCGCCTATACACAACATTGTCATACCCACTGACACCCATGACAGGCTGGAACTGATATCTCCCTGACCCCCTTTCATGAGGCAGTAGCCAAGAATCATATTACAGATGGTCACTTCAATTGTTTCCTAAATGATAGTCTTTATCTTGGATATGCTTCTAAATACTCTCCACTATTCAATTTTAATTGAGGCTCGAGGATATAATAGTTCATTATTCTGACCAATGTTTTTTTAGGAGAACTCTTTTTTTCTCCGCTTAGCCATTTCTAGAATGTTTTTTAGGTATTCAAAATGATTGATAATATTTTTCATTACAATGGCTCCAAGGGAAATTCCCAGAATTAAACATAAACCTAATGTTGAAACTATATTAGCAATGCTGGATTTGAATAATCCATTGGCTAAAATATGGCCTATTTTTTCAAGTCCTCCCAGAGATTGTACGGCGGAGTAAGATAATCCTAAAATTGATAAAATAGCAGTTTTTGTACCGAAGAAATCTGAAATACGTGCTTTAAAACGTTCAGTTTTATGGTTTAACCAATATGTAGCATATTCTAATTCAGTAAAAGAATAATGCTCGAGTTGTTCAACATTCTTCTCATCGTGATTGATTTCCATTTGAAAGTCGTTCAATACTTCCTTTCGCATATTAAAGAAGAATTTCATATCAGCGACTATAGGTGTTGAAAAGCATATAATTCCAAAGATATGATTCATTATAAGTAGCAATAAAGCGTAAATTTCTACGCTCTTTTTATCAATATTAAAAGTTAAGCATAGAATAATTAGTGCCCCCAACAGCAGAAGACATAGAAGGCATCCAAGCAAAGAGTAGTTTTGTATTTTTATTGAGGTTTTTTTCTTGGATTTTATCAACGCAAATGGAGTGTGTGATTCCATTTTACTAAGAATACTAACTATCTGATTAACTCTATTCATTTTGTTCTCGCACGTCTAAATTTAAATGTCATTGATCTAGTCAATCTATTTTCGTGATTTAAATCAGAACACAATACATAATTAACAGTAGCGATTTTTTAATATTTGAATATTTAAAATCATTTAAATTCTTCTATTATTTTTTGATTGTAGTCTTCTAAGTATTTTTGTAATTCATTTCTGTCAATCAAACGTACTTTTGCTGATTCAGCAAGTTCTTTAGCCGAATTAGTGAAAT
>Ga0256409_1000453_pt1 | contig 26315 bp, 39 predicted proteins | sample PhySR1_FD_185981 | JGI IMG/M metagenome (GOLD analysis project Ga0256409, IMG submission 185981) | Leaf surface microbial communities from sunflower plants in UC Gill Tract Community Farm, Albany, California, United States - DLSL S.R1 | ecosystem: Host-associated > Plants > Phyllosphere >...
CGCCATACTCCCTGGTATGAAAGGTGAATGAGGTCTGAGGATACATTCGGGTCAGTTCCCTTTGATCGCGCAGAATATCGACAGCTGCATCCATCAGGCATATGACACGGTTTCCGGCTTCCGTCTTAGGTGGAGTGAATAAACCCTGCGGTGTCAGGTTACGGCTGACTGTCAGCTTTTTGGCTTCAAGATCAACATCCTCCCAGGCGAGCGCGCATATTTCTCCGTGGCGCAATCCTGTCAGTATGGCGAGTGACCACATATTTGCCGTCTGTCGTGTAGAACATGCGGCAATGAGGCGAGGGTACTCTTCACGCGTAATCGGATCCGGCCGTTTAATGGACTTCTTCAGAGGCTTGATGCCAGTCATCGGGTTTGCCTCTATATACCCGTTGCCATGAGCAAAGGCGAAGATCGCTTTCAGGTCTGCCATGCTGGAGTTAACCGTGGCTGCCGTCCTCCCTTTCTTTTCTATATTCATCTTCCTGCCGGTAAAGTAGCTGCCATTCAGAAGCTCAATACGGAGATTGAGGATATCTTTCTGCATGACTGACCGGATAACGCCGATCACTTCTGGCAGACCAATATCCTCAGCCCTGCAAAACTCCGCGCCAAGTGGGACACACTCCGTGCGCAGATGAGCCAGCCAGGGCGTAACCGGCAGTCAGTGCCTCAGCAACCCGCTCAGCACTGGAACAGCCGCGAAGCCTGGGAGAATGAATTCCTATGAGAAATCTCGTATCAGCAATTCAGAACCGTGATGCAGGCGCACTGGCTCGCATTGCAGGGGATGGGCTGCGCCCGGCTGAGCGCGGAGTGCATGAGGACGTTGAACTCATGGTAGACGCTCTTTTTTCGAACCTGAAGCAGGTGTTACCGGCATCGGTCAGCACCGCCTGGCGCAACCCGAACGACGAAGCAGCAGCTAAGCGCCAGTGGGTCGCCGCGTTTGCTGAGAACGGCATTCATAACAAACAGCAGCTATCGGCTGGCATGAAGCTGGCCCGCGCCAGTGGTTCGCCGTTCCTGCCCTCGTCCGGCCAGTTTATCGGGTGGTGCAAGCTGGGTGAGCATCGCGCAGCTGGCTTGCCAGCCGATGAGGAATTGTATGACATGTTCCGCCTGTATTGCCGGGACCGGGGCATGTACGACAGCAGCGAGGATTTCCCCTGGGAAAGCCCGGCCTGTTTCCACATGGTGACAGCGGTCTACAACCAGATGCGCTCATTCAACCTGACGGATTCTGAATGCCGCAAACGCCTTGGAGATGAGCTGCGCAAGATGTCCCGCCGCATTGAGGCTGGCGAAGTCATCCCGCCGCCGCGCAAACAGATTCCTCAACTTAACATTCCGACCGGTAACGAAAAGGCATTGGACCACCTCGCCGACATTCGCCGCCGCTTTGGCCTGAAAGGTGGCCGTCATGACTGAGGTGAACCGCATACGCTTTGAGCGACTGTATCGCAGCGTTCACGGTGACAAACACAACCTGACCCGATCACATCTTGGCTATCAGGATGCTGTGGTAGACCGGGCGTTTTTCTTCTGGCTTGAGGGCAGGGAGAGCGCAGCATGACACAGGTAACTCAACTGGTACTCACTCAGCCGCTGATGCTTCAGGCGCGCAATCTGCAGCTGGCGATCATCAACCTGGCTAAGAAGCGCGACCTGAAACCTGAGCAATTCCGCGCACACCTGAACGCTATCGACATGCTGGCACGTGAAGCACACGACCTGATTGTCGATGCTGAGTCCGAGCAGCAGTTGGATCATAAAATCGGAACGCAGCATGAGTAATTATCAGGGAAGTGTAATATCCACTCATGCCTGCTCTATAATAATTCAACTTACAAAGAGCAGGGATCTTTTCAAACAATCTCCACAAGCAATTTCAATCTGAGGTTTTAGCAATCAATAACAGAAAGGATGATAGAGTGAAGTTATCTTTTATTAAATCTTGTTTTATCATATTAAAGATCTCTTCGCGTGAGTGGAATTTACAGCCCATGATCCCTTCATTTATTTGTAGGGATAGGTGGCTTATATCATCTATTTCACAAAGGATTGCTTGGATGTTATCTGAGATTAATCCTGAGTCGGTCAATAGCTGCCCAAGTAAATAACTGTTAGAAGATTCTAAATTCAGTTCCTCTTTTAGTTCTCTTTCGCCGCCAGTTAAATGGGTTTCACCAAACTCAAGAAATCCGCGGGGAAATTCGTATAAAACCTCACCACTTCTAGAGTGTTGAATGATTGCATATTTATTTTTGAAGGAGGGGATTATTACAACACCACCATTTTTTTGATGCAGCTTAAGGTACTTCAGTTTATCAACTGAAACTGATAGCATATTGTTTTCGAAAATAACCTTATTCAAAATTGACAATCCAGGTTGGTTGGTTAGCAGAGCGGCGTATAATCTTGCGTGTATTATAGAGATAGTATAAGACATACGTACAATAGACCAATACCTTGACAGAAGCGGTCAAAAATTCATTGTTAACCTTAAGTAGTGAAAAAATCTCTTTGACAAGTATAGCAGTCGGGAATCCTGAGATTAAAATCATACAAAATATGACTCTATTTTCAATGCCTTTTAGCATCCCCTCAAAATCCATATTGCTATATTTTTGGTTCTGTGTCTCAAAGAAGTCTTTGATGCTTTGATTAACATCAGCAAAATCAAGCTTATCCCTTGCAAGTATTTTGTTAAGTGCTAGAGCTGAGTCGGTGTATTGCATTTGCCAAGAGCGCAACCCAGAGAGGGTTCTTATTGTCATTCCTCCAATCATACATATGACTAAATTTAAAAATATTGCTGAATATTGGCTAGATATCATTTTGCTGAATGATGTATATGAACCTATGTAAAACGACAAGATAACAAGATAGAAAGCGATGGTTTGATCTCTTTTAGAAGACTGCTCTTTTATGTGTTCATTACATCTTTCATAAACTGACATCAGAAAATCTTTTGATACTGACATTGGAGCTCCTGAAATGTATTTTAAAATGATTTTTTATAATATTATTGGTTGTATAGCGCAACGCTTAAATGTTTTTCGTAACCTTAAGTTAGGCAGCTGCCGATCATACCAGTAATGCTATGGAGATACCAAAAGAGGGCATCAGACTTCATAAGTCAAACTTCAGAGCCATCGGGCAACAGGTTCAATCCCTACTCGAGTCCGGCGACTGTTACCGGTTAATCCTCAAGCCGTGGAAAGAAAAGCGAAGCCTCAATCAGAACTCCCTCTCCCATATGTGGTACGGCGAAATCAGCGAATACCTGATTAAGTCCGGGCGCACTGACGCCACGGCAGAATGGGTAAAGCGGAATCTCAAGAAAACCTATCTGGGCAGTGAGCAGGTCGAATACACCGACTTTGTAACCGGCGAGAAGGTCAGCACATGGGAACCCCGGCACACTTCCAGTCTTGATACAGGAGATATGCATTTCTTCCTGAATCAGGTTGAGGGGTGGTGTGAGCAGTTCGGACTGGTGTTGACCATCCCCGCTGACTCCGAGTACCAGAAACTGAAGGACAAACAAGATGAGTAAATTAACCACTGCAATTCTGGACGTGCTTTCTGATGGCGAATGGCACACCTCAAAAGAAATCACTGACCGCGCCTGCGCAATAGCCTCAGCTAAGCGCAATAATGTTGCCGTCGCTCTGCACGAAATGACCGAAAGCAACAAGATTAAGCGTCAGCAGTTCGGCAGCACTGACCACGACTACCAGTACTGCATGGGAACGTTGAGCGTTGGCTTTGGCCGGAGCTGCAACATGGCGATGCTGGATAGCCTGCTCTCAACAGTAAGGGGGCGCCATGAAAACGTGGTTCACTCATGACCCTGTAGACACCGAAACCGCCGCTGAACTCCTTTCCCGCTATGCCTCCCGCAATATCAAAACTCAGAAGACACTCTCAGCAGACCCACGCCTGTGGCTGGTGAGCGCACTGCTGCCAGAGTTCCGGGAAGAGCCAAAGCCATCAAAGCAGTATCGAAACCCAATGTGGAGCTGAAGATGACAACGATAGAACGCTGCTGCCGCTGCCACACCATCCTCACCTCAGAAGACAAGTATCACTACGGGGCTAATTGCGAAACGTGCAACGAGGACTATCAGTATGCAGAGTACTTCGACTACTACCCAATCCGTTGCGCCTGGCGATACCTCCGCTATCAGGTGCGCTGGCTGTCCAGCATGGCTTACCACGGAGGAAGTTTATTGCTGTGCTGCCTGCGTAGAGTCATGGGTAGAAAACGATCCGAACGGACTGATGGGAGTGGACGATGAGAAAAGTCAGGCGAAGATGTAAGAACGTGGATTGTCGCGAATGGTTTCACCCGGGTTTCTCAAATCAAACGTGGTGCTCACCAGAATGCGGAACCGTAATAGCACTGGCAAAGAGAGAGAAGGACCGGCATAAGGCGATACAGGAAGCAGAACGACGGCGAAAAGATGAAGCTCAGCAGGAAAAGCGCCACACCAAAATCCGCAAGTTAGTAGTAAAACCCCTCAGTCACTTCCATAAGCAAGCTCAGTCAGCCTTCAACGAATATATCCGCACTCGCGATGCCGCCGATCCTTGCATCAGCTGCGGACGATTCCACGAAGGAAAATATGACGCCGGGCACTATCGAACTCGCGGCGCTTCACCGGCTACACGCTACGAAGAAACCAACTGCCATAAGCAATGCGTACCCTGCAATCAGCACCTTTCCGGCAACATCGAAAACTACACGCCAAACCTGATTAAGAAAATCGGGCAGGCTGCTTTCGATCGCCTTATGGGTCCGCCTGAGCAGACGAGGTGGACGCGGGAAGAGCTGCAGGAGCTGGCTGCACGCTATCGGCAGAAAACCAGAGAGCTAATCAAGCAGAGGAGTTAAACACCATGAGTCTTGAAGCAACAGTAAAATATCATTTCCCAAAAACAGCGAGCTTTGCTGGTCTGCCGCCTGCAACGGCTTCAGATGCACTAACAGGCACTGACTACATGGCTGCCATGGGAATGACTCAGAGCCGAGCGCCGCTTGGTTATGCTGCATTCATGGGTAAAGTTGGAGTGAGCGATAACGATGCCCGACGCGCCGTATCGTTATTAACTGAATATGCCTTGAGTACCTGCGATAAGGTTGCCGCCTTACGCAAGCTAGACCCTGATGTTAAACCAGCCGTGATGCAAACTCTCGCAACTTATGCGTACATGGATTATTGCCGCAGCGCTGCCAGCATCAAACCCTGCGAATGCTGCCAGGCGAAAGGGTTCATTGATGCTGACGTGTTCTCCATGAAGTCGCCGCTATCAGGGGGCTACGCCAGAAACGTAAAAGACACGATACGGGTACTGTGTAAGCAGTGCGGCGGAAAGGGCGTAGTGTCGTCGTCATGCCGTGACTGTAGCGGTCGAGGACGAGCGTTAGACCGTAAGCTGACTGAAGAGCAGGGCGTACCTGTAATGGGCGACTGTAAGCGTTGCTGTGGGCGTGGGTATGAACGGATTCCCGCTGTAGAAGCGTTTCGCAGTATCAATGCAATTACTGATGCCATCAGCCTCGCAACGTGGGATAGGAGTGGAAAGCCATTCTTTGACCAACTTATCGGCAAGCTGGAAGTTGAGGAATCATGGGCTAACTCCTCACTGAATAACGTTACAGGCTGAAAATAACCCACCGTGAGGTGGGTTATTTCTAATCAATTCCCGCCGGGACGTGAATCTGATGAACGTCCGCCACAACGAGAGCCATCTGCTGCAGTATCGTTTGCATGTTGGCAGTTGCCAGCAAAAGCTTGTGTAATTGAGCCCAGAGATAAAGCAAGGAAGAGTACTGCTAATGTTTTTTTCAAAGCATGCACCTTTGCACTTTATTAAATTACTGGATTAGTAACATGTACCGCCAGCATGGTGAGAACCGGTTCCGCCGTGTGGATGCGTGCCTTTAGGGCATGCCATAGCTGAGCTTGAGAAAGCAAATACTGCGGTGAGCATTAAAAGAGCTGCAATCTTTTTCATAAATTTACGGCATCCTGAATGTGAGGTTGGTGTAGCTACGGTCACAACAATCTATCAGAACATTCCTATAAATTAATACTGATATATGATCAGTTCTTATGATTTAGTTTTCCTTCAGGGCGTAAGTGGAAGTGCAGGCATAAAATCGCCCGTTATTTTATCGTGAGCTATTTACTTTTCAGGAAGCTGGGGATATGACTCTCAACAGTTGAAGTTGCGCGCTGTTGTTTAACGCGATAACTTAATTAATTCAGTCAGTTCCATTGACTTGTGATAGTCAAAGCGCCCTCCGGACTCACCATCTGCGAGGGCTTTTTGCATGTCTGCACAACAGAAAAGCCTCCTGACGTGAAATTGCTTTGCAATGAACGCGTGTTGTGAAACAGGGGCTTTTCGTTGTGGGAAGTACAGGATTATTCTTTCTCGTTCAATTTGTCGATTGCATAAGCAGTGCCGGCCATAATCAAAGCAGCCGCTGCCGGGCGCATTAATTCGCGTGCGCCTTCTGCCATTGATTTCGTGCATTCCGGGCAAAGCTCCTCATCATAGCCTTTGCTCCCCTTAGCATAATCATCACAGCCTGGCGAACGGCAAGCATACAAATCCTGCTTACATTCAGGGCACTGGCATTTATCACGACGAAGAGTGTTTTCTTCGATCACTATCGGCGAAACGGTTTTACGGCAATGACCGCAAATGCCTTCATTTTTAGTTGCCACATTTAATCCCCGCTGGGTCTAGTTAGCAGGATTATCGGCAGATGGCACAAACGGTTTAATCAAAATTTCATACAGGCACTGCTTCTGCGGTGCCTTTTTCGTTTTTCGCCCCTGCCAATCAACCTCGACTCTCACCTTTTCCTGTGTGGCAACGGGCGATCTTTTCTTCTGACTACCTACAGCACCGCCCGTAATCACGGAGGTGATATGAGTATCGATATGAGCAAACTGGCATCAGGCGCAGCTTACGGCGCATCTGCCGGGACAATCGCTAATGGTCTGCTGACCCGGCTGAGTCCTGATGAATGGAGCGCTGTAGGCGTGCTAGCCGGTATTCTGGTCGCGCTGTTCACGCTCGGCATCAACTGGTATTACAAGCGCAAGACCACAATAGCGCAGATTAAAGCCCTTCAGCGCTGGCCCACCGCACCAGACATCAACGAGGATTAACCCATGGCTATGTCAAACAGCCTGCGCAATAAGCTTATTGCTGTCGCGGGTGGCGGAGCTATGGCTATCGCTACGATATTCCTCGGCGGAAAGGATGGAGTAGAGGGCAGGGTGTACGAGCCTTACAAAGATGTGGCTGGCGTGTGGACTGTCTGCGACGGTCATACCGGCACCGACATCATCAAGGGCAAGAAGTATACCGACCGCGAATGCGATCGCCTGCTTTGGAATGACCTGCAGCCGGTTAAGAAGTCGGTAGATGGCCTGGTCAAAGTGCCGCTGGGAGAATATCAGCGCGCTGCGCTCTACAGCTTCACCTACAACGTTGGCTCTGGTGCGTTCTCCAAATCTTCACTGCTGAAGAAGCTCAACTCTGGCGATGTGGATGGCGCATGTGAAGAGCTGCGTCGATGGATCTATGCAGGCGGCCAGAAATGGCGCGGGTTGATGAACCGTCGCGATATGGAGCGCTCAATGTGCTTAGCGGGTGGTCCTAATGACATTTAGCCTGCGTATCAACCTGATCACCAGCGCTGTGATGATAGCTATTGTCATCGGGTACGGAGAAATCCGCTACATGAATGGCTGGTATGCGCATAGCGCCAAGGTGAACGCCGACTATGCGCTGAAAAAGCAGAAGGCCGAAGCCAAGCTGGTTCCCATTGAGCAGAAAGCGTCAGCCGCCAGCGCAGATGGAAAAGTCATCTACCAAACCATTACCCGTAACGTGGTGAAGTATGTTCAAGAACCGAGCCGCACTCGCTGTGATTTTGATGATGATGCTGTCAGGTTGCGGCAACAAGCAATCGACGCTGCCAACAATATCTCAGGATTTGATGAGCCCGCCATGCCTGCTAAGTCCGGCCGGAAGTAACAGCGATGAAGACCTGCAGTCTGATGTGGAAAACGCCGAGTGCGTGAGAACACTACGCCTGAATACTTATCGTTGGCAGGCATGGTATAGAGCAATCCAATAGTCTCTATCTCAATTAAGGTTGTAGGAGTAATTATAACCTCCATTAATGACAAGGATTTCATCCTGTCGATAATCTCTTTTGTAATTGAAATAAAGCTTTATTTCATTGATAGCAAACTGTAGGCAGCGAATTAGGATGCCATAAGTGATTGCCATGTATCTAACGCGATGTGGGCAATCTGGCGAGTTGAGGTGATATGTAACCTCCCGTCCCTCAAAATTTAACATCAATTTATATTGAGGGTCACCGAGCTTAGTGAATCCATACTGATTCATTTTATCGACAATTGCTATGATGCGCTTCATCTCATCATTTGTTGCACCTTGATAATTATGTCGATGCGCAAAATTATTTCGAATCAGATTAAGCTGATCAATCGCGTCATAAGCTAACTTAGGTAACCCCATTCTCTGCGCCAGCTTAGCTTTATTCATGAAGTTCATGCCGAAGTGAACTTTAGTTTTATCATTACTATTTTTTTGGAATAAGTCCTCAATACCAGTATGAGCACATATCCAGGCCTCCAAAAAGCGTTCAATAGCTAAATGAGCAGTAAGGCAACTTGCTAAATCATTGCTTTCGCCAGCCACTTTCATGAGTGTTGATGCATCAAAAGTTAAACCAGAAACTTCCATTAGAATGTCAAAATTCATAAAAATAACCTATAGGCTTACATATGGCACTCACCGACAAGCAAGAAATGTTCTGCCGCGAGTACCTCATCGATTTGAACGCCACGCAAGCGGCCATTCGGGCGGGGTATAGCGAAAAGACCGCCCGCGCATCAGGTTGCGAGAACCTAACGAAACCTGACATCCAAAACAGGATCGCCGAACTTAAAGCCGATCGCAATGAGCTAGTTAATATTGATGCTGCTTATGTGCTGAAGCGTCTTATCGAAATTGACCAGATGGATGTGCTCGACATTCTCAATGATGACGGTGGCATTAAGTCTATTAGTGAATGGCCGAAGGTATGGCGGACCACGCTAAGCGGATTCGATATCAATACCAGCGTCACAAACTTTGATGAAACCACAATAGAGAACATCCTCAAGAAGATTAAATGGCCTGATAAGGTCAAGAACCTCGAATTGCTTGGTAAGTATGTCATCGTCCAAGCATTTAAAGACAACGTTAAAAACGAACTGGTTGGCGCTAATGGCCTTCATCTTGCCACGCCATCATTCGTGATCAGCTTCGGAGCGGAAGATGACAGCAGCGGAGACGAGACTTAGCTTTGCGCCTAAGTTCAAGCCACTCTTCCAGCCCAAACGATATAAGACGTTCCACGGCGGGCGCGGCGGTGCAAAGTCATGGGCTGCTGCACGCGCATTGGTCATCATGGCCGCCAGTAAGAAGCTCCGCATACTCTGTACCCGCGAAATTCAGAACTCGATTAAGGATTCAGTACACAAGCTGCTGAAAGACCAGATTGAGATGCTGGGACTTAACCCATGGTTTCGCATCACCAATGAGAGCATCACCAGCGCATCCGGTAGCGAATTCCTGTTCAAGGGCTTGCGCTTCGACCCGCTCGGCATCAAATCAACGGAAGGCGTGGATATCTGCTGGGTGGAAGAGGCGCAGTCTGTGTCCTCTGACTCATGGGCGATTCTGATACCCACCATCCGAAAGGAAAGGTCAGAGATTTGGGTGACGTTTAACCCAGGCGAAGAGTCAGACCCGACCTATCAGCGCTTCATCGTTACCCCACCGGACGACAGCATTACCGTCGAGGTGAATTACTACGACAACCCCTATCTGCCGGACACGCTCCGCAAAGAGATGGAGTACTGCAAGCGCGTCGATTACGAGGCGTATGAGCATATCTGGCTGGGCAAGCCGAAGTCGATTAGCGACTCCGTAATCTTCCGAAACCGCTACCGGGTTGAAGCGTTCCCCGATGACCTGTGGCAGCAGGCTGACCGCCTGTTCTTCGGCGCGGACTTCGGTTTCGCAAATGACCCAAGCACGCTTATCCGCATGTTCATGATCGACACCCGGCTCTATATCGAATACGAGGCATATGGCGTCGGCGTGGAGCTGGATGAGATGCCGCAGTTCTACGACTCAATCCCTGAAGTGCTTAAGTGGCCGGTCAAGGGCGATAACTCCCGACCGGAAACGATCAGCTATCTGGCGCGTCAGGGCTTCTCGATTGATGCGGCCGCTAAATGGAAGGGCAGCGTTGAGGATGGTGTCACTTACCTGAAAGGGTTTGAGGAAATCATTATCCATGAGCGCTGCAAGCACAGGGCGTCGGAACATTCGGCACTACGACTACACAGGTGCCTGACAAATACGGAAACCCACACGTCATCAGTTTTTCTCGGCCAACAAATGTTCCGATTTATGCGGCCATTGTGCTTAAGGTTTTCACCGGCTACACCACGCAAATTGGTGAGCAGATTAAGCAGGCGATAGCTGATTACATCAACTCGCTGACAATCGGGGATGATGTGTTACTCAGCCGTCTGTATTCACCCGCAAACATCGGCGTAGTCAGTGGCGGCAATGCGCGTTATTACGACATCAACAGCCTGCAGATAGGCAAGTCAGCCGGTGCCGTATCCGCCTCAAATATCGTCATCGCCTACAACGAATCAGCCACCTGCAGCACAGCGAATATCTCTATCACGGTGTCACCATGAGTAAATACACCGACCGGATAACGAATTATCACAGGGGTAAGCCCCTGTTTGTTGATCACGTCGACCTCTCAACACGACCACTTACAGACACATCAGTCGCCATTGAGAGGCTTGTGTCAGCTTTTGATATCGATGAGGCGATTGGCGTTCAGTTGGATGCGCTGGGGGAGTGGATTGGAAGAAGCCGCATAGTCAGCCAGCCCATATCAGGTGTTTATTTCTCATTTGATACCGATGGACTTGGATGGGATCAGGGGGTGTGGCAGGGGCCATATGATCCTGACTCCGGATATACCAGCCTCAGTGATGAGACCTACCGAATTATCCTGAAAGCCAAAATAGCAATTAACAACTGGGATGATTCTAACGATAGCCTGCCTTCGATTCTTGAAACAGCGCTGGCAGGTTCAGGACTGACAATGCAAATCGTAGATAACCAGGACATGACGATAGCGGTATGGGTGTTCCCTGATAGCGATATCTCTCTGGTTTCGCGTGAGCTCATTGCTGCAATTAAACAGGGCTATTTGACTGTAAAGGCTGCGGGGGTTTGGGCTGGAGATATTCAGACACCTTCAATATTAACACCATCTGTCGGAACGAAATTTTTCGGGTTCGACATGGATAATGAATTTATTGCCGGATTCGATGATGGCGCATGGGGAGTAACACTTTAATGGCTACAAATAACTTTAAACCTTTCGCCAATGCGAATAGTGCAAACGTGACGACGCAGGCTGATTATGAGGCTCTTGCAGCATTGCTCACGGGTTTTCAGGCAGGAAAGGCCAGCTCGGCGCAGATCAACAAAGCGTTAAGGCAGTCGTCGGTTATGGCATACGTACTGGCGCAATTTATTTCTGACAGCGCTGTCACTGACGTTCTGGACAACGGCACTACAGCAACAATTCTCACCAACTTGAAAGCTGGGCTTATTGCCAATGCTAATTCTTCAGCGCGATCACGAAAGCTCACAGCATCAGGCAGCTTCACCGTACCTGCAGGCGTAACAACGCTTTACGTTACTGGCTGTGGCGGAGGTGGCGGAGGTGGCGGAGGTGGCGGAGGTGGCGGAGGTGGCGGAGGTGGCGGAGGTGGCGGAGGTGCAAGTTCAAGCACTAACAGCTCAACATCTACATCTGGCGGATCGGGCGGAGCTGCTCAGGCAGTTATAAAAACACCTATCAATGTAACGCCCGGACAAGTTATCTCTTTCACCATTGGTAGCGGCGGTGCAGGCGGAAGTGGTGGCGCTACCGGCTCAAATGGCGGAGTTGGCGCATCAGGCGGCAGCACTATATTCGGATCACTATTAACTCTCAGCGGAGGCGGTGCCGGTGGTGCTGGGGCATATGGGACATCAACTATTGCTGGCGGTGCAGGCGGGACTGGCTACCCTACTGGCGGAAACGGTATGTCTGCCGTTCCAACAGGTGGAACCTTTGTGATTTATGCTTCAGGAGGCGCTGGTGCATCGACTGCATTTGGCGGCGGCGGAGCTGCAGCGATTGCTGGCGGGGCATCTGCAACTTCAGGTGGAGATGCCTTTGGCTATGGAGCATCTGGTGGGGGTGGAGGCGCTTTCATTACAATTGGTCAGGGCGGGACTGGAAAAAGTGGCGGAGCAGGAGCGCCCGGACTTCTAATTTTGGAGTGGTAAACAATGTCAAATTACGCAATGATATTAAACAACGACACTGAGGTATTTAACACCATAGTGGCTGATGATTCGTTCATTATGGATGGTTATTACTTCATTAAAATTGAAAGTGGAGTTTTTTGTCAGTCCGGTATGTTTTATAATAAAGATGACGGTCTATTTTATGACGATGCGAGTTTTGATGTGATTAATGGAGTTCCTCAATAGGATAAAGTTATCTGCAACTAATTTAATTTTATGCTAAATTTAAAAATAGCATCTATCAAGATGCTATTTCCCTTAATGACAACATGGCTTGTATTTCATGTGCCGCTGCTGGCGTAACAGTCCATGGGGGCATGCAATAAAATATTTTTTATTGCCACGCTTAAAGAAATCTTAAACTGACCCATGAAATCATGCGAGCGATAATCATTTCACTCATTATTTTGGTTTTAGGCCGTTATCGTATACATAAATATTCACATTACTATCATTAATTATTTCATCAGGATTTCCGTATTGCTCTTTTACGCCGTTTAAGCACGTCTGCAATTCGTGACATTCTTCTACATCAGTCATAATAATGATAAATGTTTTTCTGTTTAAAGGTGCGCTGTACCAATGATCGAAAGTTTGCGGCCTGCCCCCTAAAATCATATGTCCAGTATCCTTTTCAAATGTGACCGGCCTTAATGCAACATTAAAATCAGATATCCATGTTACAGCTAGAGCCTGTGCTCCCCAGTATGGGCCAAAACCGTAGTCCAAATTATGTTTCTTTAATGTGTTAAGGACTTTTACAGAAGACCAAGGTAATAACCTTCTTTCAGGCTGAGTGTGTGAATATAGTTGAGAAACAATAAGTAACAAAAAGAATATATAAAACATTCTGACTCTACTCATGATCAGCGCAGAAAAACAGATTATTAACCCAATATAAGTAATGTTAACAAAGAACCGTGCATGTTTTTCAGCGCCAACGTTACTCCCGATTATAAATGATGAAGATATTCCTAATATTGACATTGCTATAAATACTTTAATGTCTTTTCTTATGGAGGAGGCATAGAGTGCATATGATATGAAAAATAAAAAAATTGCGCTTGATGAAATGTATGTAAACTTTGAATTGATAAGAAAAATATTAGATATCCCGCCCACGCCAAACATAAGCCAGTAAAAATTGTTAAGCCACTGACTTATAGGGCCGAGTGAAAATGAAGCCACAGGAAGGTAAAAATATCTTTCGATAGCGTGACTAAAGATTAATGCAGCTACAGCTAGCCACAAGCAGTGGCTAGTGATGTTTAATTTTTTATTTGAAATAGACCAATAAATTGAAGATATAAACATTGGTAAATAAAATGCTGGCAAAAACCACGGATCTGAAACTGAAGCCGCTATGCTTATCAGTAAAATTGCAAAATCTCTCCACGTCAAACAATCCCGTCTCTTACCAATAAAAATGTATATGCTAACCAAGCCATACAGGTTGGTCAAATTATGCGACGCAGGGTGTGATATATACCCAACTGTAAATGAGAAACTTGACAGGCTGCAAAGTAGAGGAATAAGAAGAAATGACTTAGAGTTTTTCGTTAATTGGTAGCAAATCATGGAACTAAAAAGTGCTAGTAAAAATAGCTGAAAAACCTCGATTAATTCCATAACAAAAGGCGAACTACCGAAAATGTAAAATACTAAATAATTAACCGGGTATACCGAAAAGTACCAATTGTCAGGAGTCGGTCGCCAATCATTCAATGAACTAAGACCCTTCCTGCTAACTTCATGCCATGTTACCGCAGAGTTTGCTATATCACTGTCAGGCTGATAATGGAGGTGAACAAAAAAGCATGCCAGAATTAAACCAGCCATTAAGTTAAGAGCTAATAATATTTTATTATTCCTGTCCGTCATGAGAGTACATTCCTGTAAAGACAATATATGGACGATTTAACACGGTCCTAAATGGTAATCCGCATATTAACATCTGTGAACGAAAATTCATGTATTTACAATGAAAAAAGCCGGCGACCGGGCAATGACTCAGCCGCGCCAATCTCAGCAGGCTGCGGATCTGATTTTAGATTAGTCACTCTTCCCTATACTCGCCTGATTAAAATCCCTTTCGCCTCAGCGCCTTTACAAATCTGTGACTCGCTTCGCCTTGATCAATCCTACCGATCGATATTACTGTTTATCCATACAGTGTTTATCAGAGGAGGATTTATCATGGCAAGAGAGAGTGACATACAGGCAGCCTTCATGGGCTCATTAGCGCTGGATGGCCGTGGCAGGCAGACGCTCACCACTGCGGCATTTCAGAAGAGACTGGATGACCTGAATCACGTATGGACGCTGGCAGAGTGCAACCAGTGGATACGGCGCTATCAGAACTTCTTTTTCGAACTTGTCACGGAAGAGAGTGAAAACAAGACGTGGGCTCTCCGCAACATGGGATACGTGAGGTAGATATGGGATTTCCATCACCTGCAACGGACTACATCGAGCGCCGCCTCGACGTGAACGACATCCTCATGCCTCATAGAAACAATATGATAATGATTGAGACACCGGACGGGTTCGTGCTGGCGGACAAATCACTCAAGGCAGTGCCAGGCGACAAGGTCGCGTTCCAGCTCGGCGAGTTTCCGCAACTGGACAGATTGTTCAAAACAGGAATTATCACCTCGGATGGTGAGACGATCGACGGGGAGGGTATGGAAGGGATTATCGTGCTGGGGAAAGTGACGGCCGAGGTTGTATCAGTGCATGAGCCCAGCAGGCCGATAATTTAGCCGTAGCACACATGTAGCACAAAAAAATACCGCAAATCACCTCAAAACCACCACCACGGCAGTTTGTGACTTGCGGTATGTCTCTGTAAAACCACGCTTCAACTTACATCACCTTAAAGGCCATGATATTCAAAGTGAAATCATGAATATGCAGGTTTAGTTATACTGACCTGCGCATTAAATCTTTCTGTTTGCCTTAAGATAAGCAGACTTGAATGTCAGCAATAATGTCAGTCCTTTTGCTAAGCCTATGACCCTGTACTGACGTCAATGCAGGCGTCATTGGCTATACTGTTCATTATTAGTCGTTACGCACCGGGCACCTCACTTTTCGGCGCTATCGACTCATCGCCCATCAGCAGGACGCCAGCACAGTGCTAAAAATAATTATCCTTATCGCATCGTTGATTAGCCTATCAGCTCCCGGCATTGCCGCCATGCAGTGCGGACCCTTTTACCTTAAGCAGGATAAGAGTGGCTGGTTCTCAGTAAATGGTGAACGGGCAAAAACCCAGAAAGTGACGTTTGCCAGAGAGAAGGGTGACTACAGCAACGCAACGGTGAAAATCCGGGTTAAAAATAGCAAAGCGCCGGGAATGGTGGATATGGAGCAGACAAACCGTGATGGCAAAGGGTTGTTGAGGGCAGAAATTGTCCGCACCAGTCAGAGTCAGATCCGCATTCGGGGTGACTATGATTGCGAGCCGGCTAAGTAAGTTGAGTTATTACTGCAAATGCCTGTGATTATCGCAACCCTGAAGTAGTGATAGCCGGTGCTTTTGAATCATAGTAAAACGTCGCACTGATTTGATGATGACTTAACTTTGCCCTTTCAACCCAGGCTACTGTTTTATTATCCTGCACCATGTTAAACCGCTTTTAACCAGTAAGCAGCGGATCATCCTGCTCCAGATTGAATCTCCGGTCTTGTGCCATTCCGGTAAGGCAAGACCGTCAAAATAAGCGGTTTTATATAAAGGCGCAGCCCAACCCGTTCACTATCCATGTCCGCCAGCAGGGGCTGGCTCAGAGCAATAATGATCTTCTTCATCTGCTAAATCATCAGGATTATTTTGTCGACAACTAACATCGGGAACTCAGTTGTTCCGCTGATTTTCAATCAAAAATTTGCGCTTAATATTGCTAGCGTCGCTAAGTAAATGTAACATCCGGCCTGATAAATAAAGCATCGAATATCTTTTAGCTGCAACAATAATTTATTCCACTGTTACATTGTTAGCCAGCTTACAATAAACACGGAAAGTTTAACGCAGTTAAATACCGCATCTATCAGACGCATATACATCAGCCTTATAAAAAGGTATGCAAACGTTTGTTAAGTGCCATTAACTCCATTGTCCTGATGAAAATTTTCTACTTAAGTGCCTCTGATGACAATGATTTATGACTGTTTTTTATACTACGATGAAGATGTTTTGCTTGAAATGCGTCTGAAAACGCTTGAGCATGTTGTTGACCGGTTTGTCATTGTTGAATCGCTTTATACCTTTACGGGTAAACGCCGATGCAAGCTTAATTTTGACACTGAGAAATTCGACCGTTTTCGCGATAAAATTATTTATGTCGTCAACGATATTGCGCCAGTATTTTATCAGCACGCCTTTCAGTCGAATAGCTCTCTGGTTAAGGCGGGCGAGACCGATCCCTGGGAGAATGAATCCACTGCACGGAATCAGATTATGCAAGGTCTGGCTGGCGCGCAGGATGATGATATTATTATTGTGTCAGACGTCGATGAAATTCCCCGACCTGAAGCGATTAAAGCCTTTAGCCATCGTCACCTCTGTACAACATTGCACCAGCAATATTTCCATTTTAAATATAATGTACGTGTATTGAACAATGACGGTACACCGCGTTGTGCCACACTGGCAAAAATGGTGACGTTTAAAACATTACGAACCTTTTTCATGGGACAACCGGAATTACTGCGCAACGTTAAGCGCCGTGGAACACCCATACGCGACAGCTGGTTGCGCTGGAAATGGCTCGGCTGGCGAACGAAAGTCATTAAGGATGGAGGATGGCATTTTTCATGGGTAATGAGCGATGAACGCATAAGTGAAAAATTGCGTCGATTTCACATACCGAACATAACTGTCCTGAATTCAATAACCCGGATCATATCCGGCGCTGCGTTGAGAACAACATTGATATCTGGAATTGCCCAAGAAGGATGGAAATAGTGCCGATTACCGCTGAACATTTTCCTGAGTGGCTGGTTACACATCAGCATCAGCTCACAGATTATATTAAATCCTGATGCTGACCAGCGCGCCCACCGGGCGCGCCTCTTACCCTTCAGGTTGCTTTATAGGGATCTTTCTTATCATCCTGACTGTCATCATTTTTCCGCGGCACTTCACCATGGTCTTTTGGTGCATCGGTGGCGGGATGATCATCTTCCTCATACGCATTACCGGCGTTAGGTGCTGCTTCGGGCAGGCCTTTGCTGACATCACCTTCTTTCTTACGTTCTTCATTCGTATTGTGCTTAAACATAATTCACTCCTGTTGTCCCAGTCGTTTAAGTCTAGACCAGCCCTGAGATCCCGCATTAGCATGGAATTAAAGGCAAAAAAAAGCCCGCCAGAAGCGGGCTAATCGGAGTTTCTCTCATACTGAACATGTTATCTTTCGATGTTTTGGTGTACAGCAGCTCAATGCTAACGGGAAATTCCTGATGCAGAAATGGACAAACTTGCCATATCGCTTGCGACAGGTCACATTCCAGGTCGATAAAAACATCGATAAATAAATTCGATTGAACTGATTAATGAAAAGCATATAGTGGCCTCCGTTACCAGGAGATAGAAAATATGTTACGAGACCATTTAAAGATTGAAGCAGAAGATCAGTTAATTGAACAAGGCTCGCTAAGCCTGAGAAATCGTGGTCAGGAAGAAGTGACCGAGTGGATTATTGTTAACCGTCAGGGCGTTAAAAAAGGCGGTGTCACACTGTTCGATAAACTCAGTACCCGCCGCTCATGGCCAGTGAACTACCGCATTATGCAGACCGATCTGCAGGGCAATGTGGTCGTGGATCAACTCACCGACGCCCTGTAGTTACCAGACCCGGACGCTGTGCACTGTTGTACGATAAAAAATTAACCCGCATTGGCGGGTTTTTTTATGACTGCCGGTAGCGGCGCAGTTCAACCACTGTACCAATTAGCTTCAGGTTCTCCCGACTGGAATGCAGTTCAGGAAAGTTGATGTTAATAGGGGCCAGCTCAAACTGCGTAACGCCACCTTCACTGCTACGTTGCCGCCAGGTACGGATCAGAGCAATCTGCTGCTGTAATGCCAGCACGCTATCGCCAGGCCGGGGTGAAACTCGCGGATCGATGATCACCACATCATCCCGCACAATCGCGGGCATCATTGCCTGTTCTTCAACGCGAAAGGCAAAGCTCTGCTGCGAAAGCGCCATATCGTTATGCATCAGCAATTCGTGTCGCACTGAACTGTCATCCGAAAGCCATCGTGTCACATCACGCTGATTAAGCAGCGGAATCTGGTGAAGACCGCCATAAGCACTTTCGCTGAAAACAGGGCCATCCCCATCTATCAGAAAAGCCGGGGCACAACCCAGCGCTTCGGCGAGCCGTAGCAGATTCTCACCGCGCGGAAGCGTCTCCTCTTTTTCCCATTGCGAAATCGCTACATGGGACACTTTTACCTGTTGTGCCAATTGCTTCTGCGTTAATTGCAGTGATTTCCGTCGGAGGCGGATTCGGTCACCCAGCGTTTCGTTTTTCATAAGCTTGACTTTTTGGTTGAGAATGACTTAAGTATACTTAAGCGTGGTATTTAAGCAATCTTAAATTTCATGTTCAGGACGTGGCTAGTAAGCCTGCGTTGTGTTCCAGAGACCTTACCGGACAAAGGGGTGTGGCATGGAAAGTAGTCTGATTACCAGTATGGGTGCATTAGTTCTGGGTGGAGGCGCAGCAGCACTGTTCTGGAAACCGTTATTGGCGGGTATCGCGTCAATCGTAACCAGTAACCGAGCGGGCGGCGAAATTATTACCAGCTACAAAGAGCAGGTGGTGTTACTGAAAGAGAGCAACCTGCTGATACGGGAGGAAAACGATGAATTACGCGAACGGCACGACAGGAATTTGCGGCGAATCTCGACACTCGAAACCGATCTTCGGTTAATCAAGAATGCGGTAGGGATTTTGCTAGCAATGACCGAAACCGATCAAAACGACAAATTTCGTAATGAAGTTGATCGGCTTATCTCAACTCTGGAGGATCGCAGCAATGGCAATGATTGATAATACCAGGGCTCCAATATCATACAGGCGTAAAGTTATCCTCGGCTGCATTCTTCTCAGTTGTTCGATGATTTGCATCCTGATGACGATTATTTTTCTTTATGTCAGTAATACCGCAAACAAACGAGTCGAGGAGATTAGGGCGGATTACCGGGCAATAGCGGCACGACGTGATGAAAGGGTCGAGGTGCTGACGGATAAGGTCACAGCATTACAACATAAGCTTGATGTGATACCGGATCGTACCGCTGATAAAACACTGAGTAGAGTGAAAGAGGTCGTTTCTGAAGACAACCAGACGTCCGCAAAACCGGGCCAGACACCGTAACTTCCGATTATTCTTAGTGCGGCTTCGCTATTATCGACTAGTTTTAAATCTCCGGGCAACATTTTGTACCTGAATACAGGCCCGATGATTGGCCGGTCGATGAACCGCTAAGCCTAACCACTTTGGATAACTGACCAGAAGGAAATTTAGCATGAGCGATTCAACAGAAACCAAGACCAAAACTGACTATCTGCGTGATGTGACGTCTCAGCTAAAAGAGATGCGCCACTATGCCCAGACCAACACCGAAACGCTGTCCAGCCATTGGTTAGCGTTTGACGCCGGTGAATACAAAGATAAGACTAACGCCGACCGAATCGATGCATTGCTGAATAAGCAGGGCAAGCTGTTGGAAGATTTGGATGCCGCCATTCAGGACATCGAGATTGAAATTAATCACAGCGAGCAGGAGAGCTAAGTCATCTCCCGCTAACTGATGCGGTGGCCGGTAAAGGATTAATCGGCCACCAGCCACATCTCCGCTTCGTCGAACATCTCTTCAACAATCCGCGCAACCGTCGCTTTATCGTTCTTACTCAAATCAGTATCAATCGCGTTACGTTCCATCGGCTTGACCTTAACTTCAATGTCAGGAAACACCCGATGCACCCGCTTTTCCAGCTCCTCACGAATCATCTCGCGGGCACCCGGTAAACCGGCAACGTTGCGCTTGTCATAAATCAACTCAACAAACATGATGGCAATCCATTCAGGGCAAAATCGCTGACATATAATACTGTAAATAAAAACAGTGGCAAGGCATGGCGCGTGATTTCGCGTAAATTTTTATGTCGTGTAAAACACGATCTTCAACTGGAAAAATGCGCACGCATCACGACATAATGACGGCTTACTTTTCAGGAGGTCCGCGATGCGACAACTGGTAATAGATATTCTGCTAAAACTGGCAAAGATGGATGTCGATGCAAAAGAGTTGACGGCGCAGCTTGAAGCGCAGTCCCTGCTGGTTGCAGCGCTGCTGGTGCAGGCGAAACAGGACAACTCGCTGACCATTTCAGAAACGGTGCAGGATGCCATCATTACCGCTTCGCAATCGTCGACCGGGTTTCTGCAATCGGATGTTGATCTGCTGCTGACGCACATTAATCGTCTGCTGGCTGTGGCAAGTTATGTTGAAGTGAAGGGTAAAGCCACGGAAGAGAGAGAGTAGGGCAGGAAAAATTCGCCTCTGGAGATGGATATCCATCAACATCTTCAGAGGCAGTGCAGGCGCAGGGGTCGTTCAGGAAAAGTGACGACCTGAATCCCGCAGAGAAGTCACTACTCTTTTAATCGGGTACACATTCTTCAGCTACTTTCATGCTGGCAGGCGTTGTGCTTTGCAGGCCTCTTCTCTATAGCGCGTATTAAAGTTCGTTTTTAATGCAAAACTCTTCCCAGCTCATACCCAATGATTCAGCGTGAGATTTGAGATAAGTCTCGATCGCTTCAGCCGCCACCGCTTTATCTGGCTCAGCGAGCTGAATGGAGAAGATCATTCCATCCAGATTCTTCTGGCGCAAAAAGGCCGCATAGATACGTTCGGCATGCCATTCGCGCAACTGGCGCAATGACAGGTTGGCGGCGCGGGCATCGCTTTCAGTTAATTCGTCAAGTGCGGATTGAAAGTCTGGATGCGCGGTAAAAAACATCTCGCGTGCCTGGGCATAGTAAGCTTCTGGCGTTTTCATATTCATATTCCTGAAAGTCTGTTGCAGCGCGTCAGTGTAGCGGGTTGTCTCCTGCTTGTCAGGCGTGGCAAAGATAAGAGATGAACCTGCTTCGCCAGCAATTTTCCGGTTAAAATGCTTTATGCAGACCTCACTACGGGTTTCGTTCTGCCGCAATCATCGTCTGTGTGGCGTCTTAACATCCAGATATCTTGCGTAACGCGGTGGAAAAATTATAACGTAGCCGCCATTGACGTGATCTTAGGGATTAAACATGAAAAAGTGGATGCTGATTGCCGCGCTGGCATTGAGTGGTTGTGCGCAAATCAACGATTATGAAAATGCAGTGCAGACACCGGCACCTGCTGATCTGCAGGGGACCTGGCAAACCGTCGGCCCACAGAGCAGCCTGATCAGCGACAAGGCGATAGCCAGTCTGATCATTAATGCCGATGGCAGCACGCTGGATTGCCGTCAGTGGATGCGGGTGATCGCAAAGCCGGGCAAACTGACCCGATTAAATGGCGATTATGTGAATGTTACACGTAAGATACGGGTGATGCCGCTGGTGGTCGATAATGGCGAACTGAGCTATGACAGGATGACCCTACGCAAAGTGGCGCGTCCGACAGTAGAGTGCCAGCAGGCACTGGAAGAAGTCGCAAAGCAGCCAAAAGCCGCCGTGATTCAGAACATCGAACCGCAACTGTTGCGCACGGCGATTACCGAGAATAACGCGAAGTCATAACAGTCGATCCATAGCAAAACCGCCCCAACAGGTAGAGTGCCGTTCACGCACTTGTCTGCCGGGGCGGTTTTCGTTTTTACTGCATCCCTAATTTTGCTGCTAACTTATTCTGCGATGACCCAGACGCTGACGCTGCCACCGTTACAGGCAAAGACCGCTGTGCCATGCTCGTCGGCGGTAATCGTCTCTTCACGGTTACCCAGATAATCCCGCCAGACCTTACCGGCAAAACCTTCACCCATCGGCACGCTTTTCTCACCTGCATCGCCATTCGACATGATCACCACACAGCCTGGCTGCGTTTCAGTGCCGCTGCGGCTGAATGCCACGCAGTTAGGATGATCAAAATAGTCGGTCTGAACGCCCCAGCCATATTGCTGACGCGCCCTGATCAACCCCTCAAGTTCAGGGATCACCGGCATCTCTATTTTATGCGTCTCACCGTCGCCGCCTTCATCTTCGTAGGTTGCCCCGAACAGATCAGGATAAAAAATGGTGGGCACACCTTGTTCACGCAGCAGGATCAGCGCATAAGCCAGTGGCTTAAACCAGGCTTCAACCGGCGCTTCCAGAGACTGCAGCGGCTGGGTGTCGTGGTTGGCGACGATCGTCACGGCATGCCAGGGATCAGCCACGACCAGCGAATTAGCAAAAATCTGGCTCATGTCATAGGCACTGCCCGCGGTGGAAGCCTGATGGAAGTTCATATGCAGTGGGGCATCAAACAGCATGGTTTTACCTTCCACCTGATGCACATACTCCTGCAGTTTCTCGGTTTCAAATGACCAGTATTCCGCGACGATAAACATCGGCTCTTCAGCAACCTCCTGAATATGCTCGATCCACTCTTTGTAGAACCAGGCCGGAATATGTTTGACCGCGTCCAGACGAAAGCCAGTGCAGGGGACCTGTTCCATCACCCAGCGCGCCCAGTATTTCAGCTCTTCCCGGACCGCATTGTTACGGAAATCGATGTTGGCACCCATCAGATAGTCGAAGTTACCCAGTTCGTTATCGACCTGATCGTTCCAGCCTTCGGCGGTATAGTCATTGATGATTTTAAACACGCCGTTTTCGTCCGGATTCTCAATGTGGTCTACACCGCTAAAGCACTTGTGATCCCAGACAAACTTAGAATATTCCCCGGCACGGGCCGGAAAGGTGAATTTCGTCCAGGCTTCGCACTCGACAACCTCTTCGTAGATTTCATCACGGTTATCCGGGTTGACGCGGTTAACACTGATCGCCTCTTTCTCATCAGCGCCCATTTTGTGGTTCAGCACCACATCCAGCAGTACCCCAACGTTGTGGCTGCGCAGGGCTTCTGCTGCCGCCAGTAATTGCGTTTTGTCGCCATATTTGGTGGCAACACCGCCTTTTTGATCAAATTCCCCGAGGTCGAACAAATCGTAACTGTCGTAACCGACTGAATAGCCGCCTGAACCCCCTTTGTAGCAGGGTGGTAACCACACCATACTGATTCCAATTTCGCTGAGCCAGGCTGCACGATCGGCGACCTCAGGCCACAGTTTGCTGCCATCCGGGTAATACCAATGGAAAAACTGTAATAACGTTGGGTTTTGCATGTACCACACTCCAGGGGATGATGAGAATCAAGTATGGAGCAAGCGGCAGAAAAGAGACGCCGCGCAGAGAAATAAATCTGGCGGCGTAGCAGAGAAGGGGATCAGGAGAGCGTTTCGCGCGGCACCATAACTAAGCCGCCCTGACTACTGTAGGCAGACATTACCGATTTCTGACGGGTGTTCTGACCTACCAGCGAGGCCAGCTCATCCATCCGCGCCTGCAGCAGACGTTTCACTTCGCTTTCGTTATCCAGAATACGACGCAGCACCGGGCGTAACTGCTCCTGCGTCTGCGATGAAGGCGACACAGCTTCTGTCGATTGGGCCAGGTTCTGCACCGCACTGACATACTCCATCTCCCTGCTGATCAATTCATCCCATTCGCCCTGTACTGCATGACGCAGCATTCCCTGGCTGAGATCGAGTAACTGTTGGTAAACGGTAATCAGATGCGGTGCAGTGGTCATTAAACGGCGTCCTGAATCAGGTGAGATTGAACTACTTCTTTCCACGCGTCCGCGATATTGCGCAGCAGGCCTTCGACCTCCTCGACCGCTGCAACATCATTGTGCAGGTTGGCATGCAGCAGGCGACGGGTCATGTAGTTGTAAAGATCCAGCAGATTGTCTGCCAGTTCATCACCACTGTTTTCAAGCAGGCCCTCTTTCAGGCCTGCTTCGATAATATTGATGGCTTTGGAGATGGAGCTGCCTTTGCCTTCAATATTGCCATCCTGCATAAACAAGCGGGCGCGGATTAATGCGCTTAGTGCACCGTCGAACAGCATCATCACCAGCTGCTGCTGGGTGGCGCTCATCACGGCGCTTTCGACGCCAATTTTTGCATAGGCTTTGGTGCCTGTAGCGCTGTACATGGTCACTCCTATGATTTGTTAGAAGAATTCGACGTATCGAACTGCTGTGTCAGATAGGTACTGGTCGAGTTGAGTTTACTGATGGCCAGATCAAGCTGAGTAAACTGTGTTTTATAACGGGCGATATCCGCATCAATACGATCGCTGGTGGTGTTATAGAGGGCGGTTAAATTATTCAGTGTCTTACTGACGCCATCGGTAGCCGCCTGAACAATCCCTTTGGTCGATAACCAGCCCGTGATGTTGGTTGCGATTTTGGTGGTAATACCGGTGGTTTTACCGTCACCCACGATCATCTCTTTTACACCTGCGGCATCTTTATCCAGCGCTGCGTTAACCTTCGTCGTATCAATTAACAATGATCCGGTTTTAGGATCGGTGGTGACTCCAATCTGCCCCAGCGATTTGAATGAAGAAGAGCTTTGCGCATTGGTCAGCATACTTTTCAGCTGCGTCTCAATCGTGCGCAAGGTGCTGTCACCAATCAGGGCACCATTGCTGGCGTCCTGAGAATCCGTATTGGTATCCACCTTGGTGTATTTGGTCAGGGTATTGAACTGATCCAGCAGGGTGTTATAGGCAGATACCCAACCGCTGATCGCGCTGGACGCTTTTGAGGTATCTTTGGTGATCGTCAGAGACTGATCACCCGTTGTCGTTGCGGTCAGATTTAAGGTAATGCCTTCCAGCGCATCACTGATCTGGTTACTGCTGTTCTCAATCGCCACGTTGTTGACCGTGAGCTGGGCATTCTGCGCTTTAACGCTTTCTGTCATCACATTGTTACTGGCGGATGCGTCAAAACCCACAATCCCCTGCAGCGTGCTGTCGCCGGTGACAGCAATCGTGGCTACTGCATTGTCGCTGCCGGTTTTATTGGCGCTCATAGAGAGGCGGAAGCTGCCGTCTGACACCTTAATAATGGTGGCGGTGACGCCAGCATTGGCGCCGTTGATAGCATCACGCATACCGGTCAGCGAGGTTTGATCGCTGGAGAGGGTGACATTTTTGCTTGAACCATCTTTTAAGGTAATCGCGATGCTGCGGCTGGCCACAGAGCTGTCGCCCAGTGCAGCAGTGTTGCTGCTTTGCACCGCAGAGGTCAGTACCTGCGCCTGGGCCAGCTGCGTCACATTAATCGCATATTTGCCGGGCACCGTGGTGCCAGACGTGGTCGCGCTGAATGCCGTTGAGCTGCTGACCGCAGTAGTAGAGGTAAACAGGTCAGCACTGTTCAGCTTGGTGTTAGCCGTCTGGAACGTCGTCAGTGAGCTTTTTAGCGTGGCATAGGCACTCAGCTTGGCTGTATAAGCCGACTGCTGCTTTGAAATCGGTGTCAGTGACGCTTTTTCAGCGGTGGTCAAACTGTCAAGCATGGTACTGAGTGGCAGGCCGGAGCCCACACCAAGGTTGCTTATACTAGCCATGTTAATTCCTTTATAAGGTCGACAGAGAAATTGATACCTGGGTTATCGGCCTTGAATAAGGAAAGTTTAAGGTTATTTGCCTTAGGGTAATGAGGTAAATAAGCACT
>Ga0256409_1000457_pt1 | contig 25790 bp, 26 predicted proteins | sample PhySR1_FD_185981 | JGI IMG/M metagenome (GOLD analysis project Ga0256409, IMG submission 185981) | Leaf surface microbial communities from sunflower plants in UC Gill Tract Community Farm, Albany, California, United States - DLSL S.R1 | ecosystem: Host-associated > Plants > Phyllosphere >...
AGTGGGGGGAGTATGTCAAAGTGTTGATTATTCCCTTGATAGCAATTTTTTATCTGTGCTAGCTCAATCCTTGTCTTTTGAAGCTTTATAGCCATAGGCATAATTATAGCCATAGCCATAGCCATAGCCATAGCCATAGCCTGCACTTGAACGCTGAATATCGTTTAGAATGAATCCGTTGACTTTCACACCGGCTTGTTCGAAGCGATTCAGGGTCAATTCAAGCTCCTTCATCTGCGTTTTCGCATAACGGGCAATCACTAAGTTAACACCTGTGTATTGAGAAATAATGATGCCATCCGTCACTGCTAAGACTGGTGGAGTATCAATAATGACATGATCAAATTTCTCTGACATTTGCTCTAATAAATTTTTGAACTGGTTAGAGCTTAATAGTTCAGAAGGATTCGCAGGACTTTTCCCGCGAGAAATCATACTTAAACCTGGCACTTCTGTAGGACGAATAACCATGTCTAAACTTTGTTGACCATTGAGTAACTCTGTTAAGCCAGGTTGTGTTTCGAGATTAAAATACTTGTGTAAATAACCCTGACGTAAGTCTGCGTCTATAATTAATACACGTTTATCGCTTTGCGCCAAAATTGTGGCTAAGTTGGCTGAGATAAAGGATTTACCAACTTCAGGTGCTGGACCTGAAATCGTAATCAGATTATTCCGGGCAGAGCTTAGAGCGAAATGAATAGCTGTGCGCATACTTCTTAAGCTCTCAATAGCGATATCATCGCTATTTTTAACTGCAAGTATAGGAATGGTCTTTTTCTTTTTCAGAATTTTATTTCGGCTTTCTTGCACTAGCGAACGTGGTACAGTGGCATAAACGGGCAGATCCAGATTATTTTCAATTTGATTCGAGTCTTTAATACCTGAGCGCAACATATTACGCATAAGTGCAAATAAAAGACCAATAAACGTTCCCATAAATAATGAAATAACGAGAACTCTCATTTTTTGAGGTTTAATAGGTGCAATAGGTTCAACAGCTTGGTCTACAATTCTTACGTTACCAATTTCACCTGCTTTCACAATGCGCAGTTGTTGGTAAGAGTTAAGCAAGCCTGTATACAGCTGTTGTTTGACTTCTACTTCACGGAATAGTTGTAAATATTGGCGTTGTAATTCTGGCAAGCGTTTAAGGGTGCCATCTAATTCTGCAATACGTTTATTAATCACATCCAATTGTGCATTCATTTGCTGCATAGCTGGGTGTTCATTAGTGTATTTAGCTGAAGTTTCTGCGATTTGTTGTTCAAGAGACGCTTTTGTGGTTTCAAGACTAATACTTTGAGAAATATAGAGATTTGATTCTTGTGTAACATCGACCGTATTATATTGTTGGCGGAATCGGTTAAATTCACGTTCTGCCACATCTAACTGTTGTTGCAATTCTGGGAGTTGATCTTCCAAAAACTTTAAGGTTTGTGCCGTTTCGGCAGTACGACGCTCAATATTTTGTTGAGTATAGGTTATTAGAATAGCGTTGAGTACCTGAGTAATATTTTTTTTATCAACACCTTGATAGGTTAAACTAACAATACCTACTCCTTTCCCTTTTTCTGAAACTTGGTATTGAGATAACAAAGATGTAATAGCAGCAGGTAAACTTTGCTTACGTATATTATAACTTGTATCAAAATGGTCTTGACTAAAAATAGCGACTTTCCATACCCCAAATTCAGACTGTAGTTGACTGACTTGGTTTAAAGGTGCAGAAAAAACCACCTTTCCGGTTGCTACATCGGTCAGGCTGTATTTGCCTTGTGCAAATTTTAAAATTAAATTTTTATCTTGAAAGTATTGCGGGATATCGAACTGGCGAATATCAAAACTTTTTTGATTGTCTTTAAATAGGACTGATTGAGATGAATATTCACTGACATATTCATGCTTGCCAATTAAACGACTCCAGAAACTGTCTTCTGTACCCGAAATGCGAATATTTAAATTCAGATGGTCAATCACGCGACCCAAAACCAAACGTGATTTTAAAATTTCAATTTCTGCTTGAGCTGGCGAGTCTTGATCAATTGCTGTGGCTAAATTTGCGGATAGGACTGAGGAAGCCCCTTTATTGCTTTCAACTTGAATGAGAGCATCAACCTGATAGATATTTGGTGAGGTTCTTAAATACATTAAAGCGGAAACGATACTGAGTAGAACGCAAAGGGTAATCAGTTTCCATTGAGCGATTAAGGAAAAAAATAATTCCTTTAAATCAATGCTGTCTTCGGTGTTGGCGGTTTGGCTCATAGTTTAAATATCAAAAAAGTAGAATTTTAAAAAAAGCTAGAATATCAAGAAACTAGATATATTTTTTCCAGTCGGCAATGCAGGCTTGAATTAACGCGCAGGTCTCATCAAATACGGTCTGATCGTGTTGATATGGGTCAGCCACGTTTTTACTTTGCCAGTGCCCCAATCTAAAGGTTTTGCCTTTGGCAAAGGGCCAAGTTTGTTCCACATGCTTTTGTTGATTTTGGCTCATCACCAAAATCAGGTCGGCTTGTTTAATTAAGTCTGCATTGAGTTTTTTTGCCACGTGTGGACTTATGTCAATGCCGTGACGTTGCATACATAAACGGGCTTTGTCATCGGCTGCATGACCCACCAAGCCTGAAATACCTGCAGATTCAATCTGTAAGTGTGGGTACTGCTGTTTTAAAAAGTATTCTGCCATGGGGCTACGGCAAATATTGCCAATACACACCACCAAAATGTGATTAATTTTCATTAGTTCCCCAAGCGTTCAAAGCCAGAAATAGCATTAGAGAATGGGACAATTTGATTAATAATACGTTGCCAGCGCACTAAACCTGTCGCGTCAACATAAACAATATCATTGCTGCGCATCTTAAATTGATTGGCAAGACCAAAGTCTCCTATACTGGTCAAGTCAAGATTATAAATTTCGGTTATTTGATTGTTTGGTTGGTTGCGTACTACATAAATTTTGCTGCGGCTTGCCGTAAAAGGATTGATACCTAAACTTTCACCCAAAACATCGCCTAAATTCATACCTTCTGCACGCATAGGTAAAGCGTGGTTTTTTCCAGCCTCACCCATTACGTAAACTTTTTGATTTTCTCTGGCATTAATATAAATGGTATCGTTAGCCTGAATCAGAAGATTATGTAAAGAGTATCCTGCTCGCTCTAATTCAATACTATTCAGTGTATAGCTACGTCCTTGACGAATTAATGTGATTGAGGAATTATTACCTTGTTGAGCATTAATTCCGCCTGCGATACCTATGGCTTTATATATACTAATGGGTTGATCTGTAAGGTGATATACACCGCCATTTCCAATATTTCCTTGTACAGAGTAACGTTGCCCTTGGTAAGATGAAACTCGCACAATTACATCAGGGTTTTTTAAATAGCGTGCCAATTGACCGCGCAACTCATGATTCACTTGTGCTAAAGATTTCCCTGCAGCTTTATAACGCCCGATAATCGGAAACTGAATATAACCTTGTAAGTCAATCTGATAACCGTTATTAGGATCAGAATTACTCCCAGAAATTTCAGGATATGCCCATAAATAAATAGAGAGAATGTCGCCTGAGCTTAAGGTGTATTGACGCTGTGGTGTATGAAATAAATGTGCATAGTCTTGTTGAATATTGTCAACTGCAGGCTGCACCGCACGTATTGACTCTTGGGTGAGTTTAATCACATTGACCGCTGTGCCCAAGTCGGTAGTATAGACCCCTTCATTTGGTAAGTCATAAGTTTGTAAGCCAGAGGTGACAGCGCACCCAGTGGTGGCAATGCCACATGCCAATAAAACAGTCAGTTGAAAGTGTCGCACGCGAGATTCCATTATTAATTTTTTAAAATCTTTTAGATAAATTGCTATATACCTATTTTACCGAACTTGTAAAATAGGTATATAGCAATTTGTAATCATTTTGCAGATTTAGTCACAACTTTAAAGTAAAGCAAGATAAATCTTAAAAATTATGAAGTTATTAGACCTCTTGCGAAAGTCGTTATTGCAAGTTCATCCGGTTTACCAGTGCAGCGATTAAGTTAATGCGTAAACCGAATCTTTTCCGTCTATTTCGATAGCGTTCACAGAGTATTCTAAATCTTTTCAATTGACTATTAATATGTTCGATTACAACTCGTATTTTTCCAATCATTTTATTGTACTTTTTCTCAACTTTAAATAATGGGAAATTCTTCTTTTTTTTGATTGGCATCAACAATTTAAAGCCATCTTGCTCTAATCCGTAATACCCTAAATCGGTCATAACATAGTCACAATGTTTGAATTTCTTAACTGTTTTTCTTGCCAATTTAATATCATGTTGACTGCCAGACGATATATCTACTCCTATGATTTGTTTGCTCTTCGGATGATAGATCACTTGGGCTTTAAGTCTTAGGTCTATTACAAACTCTACAATTTGCATATAGTGGAAGCTAATCACTACAACCTCCAAGATACAAGGTCTATTCCAGAGTTAAAATGATGAACATTCACAAAAACTATAAGTTGACAAAAATAACTAAACATGCGAAAAGACATTTTTGGTTAAACGATGTTTGCACATGCCACGGATTGTTACCGTCCCACTCAGCTTAGAACAGCGTGCACAACTAATTCTCCTGACCAAGCATGCAGCACATTGGCGTGAAAGACAACGTGCCCAAACTATTCTCTGGCTTTCCGAAGGTAAAACTGTTGCCGAAGTTGCTGCGTTACAAGAGCGTATCCCAGAAACCATAAGGCTACAACGCCGACATTGGGAGCTACATCAGTTTGAATCGATTCAAGAAGGTCATCGCTCAGGCCGTCCCAATACACTGACATCAAACTATCAGGCTCAAATCTTAGAGTGGGTCAACACAAGCCCACTCAATGCAGAACAAATCCGAGTCAAACTGTATGAAAAATACGGTGTGTCCGTGTCTGTTGAAACTATTCGCAAGTTTTTGCGAGATTCAGGCATGGTCTTCAAACGCACCCGCCACAGCTTGAAAAAAAAGAGACCCGACCGCATTTGGACAAGCGCAACAGCAAATTGAAGCATTACGTGAGCAAGCGGCACGTGGTGAAATTGTATTGGGCTATGTCGACGAAACAGGATTTTCGGCTACGCCAGATAACCGTTATGCATGGACAAAGATAGGCGATGTTCATGCGGTTGACGCTGTAAGACTAAAGCGAGTTAATGTGATGGGTTGTCTCCTGTCAACGGGTCATCTGATCACCAGTTGCCTACAGGAGTCCGTTAACAGTCGCTGGTTTTATGCCTATTTGATGGGTGTAGCAGCACAGGTGAAACGCAGCTATCAAGTTCCTTTGGTGTTGATTGTTGACAATGCCTCGATTCATCGCAGCAAACAGATGGTAGATTGGCGCAAGCTTCTTGTACAAGAGTATTCAACGACTTTGTATTTTCTACCTGCGTATAGTCCTGAGCTGAATAGAATTGAGATGGTTTGGAAGCAGATGAAGTATAACTGGCGGGATTTTAAGGTAATGAAGGCAGATCAAATAGAGCGTTGGGTTGGGCAGATTTCAAAGGGTTTTGGTAATGAATACATGTTTACTTTTTAGTTGATACTTACACTGTGATCAATTTCAAGTTATTAGAGCAAAAATCATAATAGAACTTTCATAATTTTCTGCTAATATCCTTGCCGAAAGATTTATTCTTAATAAATAATAAGGCGCTAAAATGCTACAGCTCTCTGATCTTAAAATTGCCGTAATTGGTTTAGGCTATGTCGGTTTACCTTTGGCCGTTGAATTTGGTAAGAAAGTTCCAGTAATCGGGTTTGATATTCATCAAAAACGTATTGATGAACTCCGTAGCGGACAAGATCATACCTTGGAAGTATCAAGTGAGGAGTTAGCTCAATCCTCAAAATTAATGTATACGGCACAATTAGATGAATTAAAAAGCTGTAATTTTTTTATTGTAACAGTTCCTACACCAATTGATGACTATAAACAACCCGATTTAACCCCACTCATTAAAGCCTCTACCAGTATTGGGAAAGTACTTAAAAAAGGCGATGTGGTCGTTTATGAGTCTACTGTATACCCAGGTGCAACTGAAGAAGACTGTATTCCAGTATTGGAAAAAGTCTCAGGTTTAAAATTTAATCAGGATTTCTTTGCTGGTTATAGCCCGGAACGAATTAATCCAGGAGACAAGTTACATCGTGTCACTAATATTTTAAAAATTACTTCAGGATCGACCCCTGAAGTTTCAGACTTTGTAGATCAGGTTTATAACTTGGTGATTGAGGCAGGTACTCATAAAGCGACTAGTATTAAAGTGGCAGAAGCTGCAAAAGTCATTGAAAATACCCAACGGGATGTCAATATTGCTTTAATTAATGAACTTGCAGTTATTTTTAATAAAATGGGTGTTGATACCGAAGCAGTACTCAAAGCTGCCGGTACGAAGTGGAACTTTTTACCGTTCCGTCCAGGTTTGGTTGGTGGGCATTGTATTGGGGTGGATCCGTACTATCTGACTCATAAAGCACAAGCAATTGGCTATCACCCAGAAATCATTCTGGCAGGTCGTCGTTTGAATGATGGGATGGGGGTCTATGTGGTGACCCAGCTGGTCAAAGCCATGATCAAGAAAAAAATCCAGGTTGAAGGCGCCAAGGTTTTAGTACTAGGTCTTAGCTTTAAAGAAAACTGTCCAGATATTCGTAATACCAAGATCATTGATATCGTGCACGAGTTACAGGAATACCATATTCAGGCGGATGTGTATGACCCTTGGGTGGATGCTACTGAAGCAGAGCATGAATATGCGATTACCCCGGTCAAGAGTTTAGAGCAAGGTCAATATGATGCAGTGATTCTGGCAGTAGCACATGAGCAGTTTAAAGCCATGGGTGCTGCAGAAATTCGTGCCTTAGGCAAGCCAGAGCATATTTTATATGACTTAAAATATGTGCTGGATCAGTCTGAATCTGATCTGCGTCTATAATTTATTAAGGAAGCTATAAGAATGAGCCAATATCAAACTGTATGTGAGCAATTAAAGCAGCACCCAAAAACCTGGTTGGTAACGGGAGTAGCAGGTTTTATTGGCTCGAATCTTTTAGAAACCTTACTAAAGCTCGACCAGACAGTAGTTGGGTTGGATAACTTTGCTACAGGCCATCAATATAACTTAGATGAAGTGCAAAATCTGGTGACTCCTGAACAATGGGCAAACTTCAAATTTTATGAGGGGGATATTTGTAATTTTGAAGATTGTAAAAAAGTATGTGCGGGTGTGGACTATGTCTTGCACCAAGCCGCTTTAGGTTCTGTGCCACGTTCGATTGCAGACCCGATTACGACTAATGCAGCCAATATTACCGGCTTTTTAAATATGCTGACGGCTGCGCGTGATGCCGAAGTAAAAAGCTTTACTTATGCGGCTAGCAGTTCAACTTATGGTGACCATCCGGCATTACCTAAAGTCGAAGAAAATATCGGTAAGCCACTTTCACCTTATGCGGTTACCAAATATGTCAATGAGCTCTATGCTGAAGTCTTTGCACGAACGTATGGCTTTAAAACGATTGGTCTACGCTACTTCAATGTATTTGGCAAGCGTCAGGATCCGAATGGTGCTTATGCTGCAGTGATTCCAAAATGGACTGCATCAATGATCAAGGGTGAAGATGTTTTCATCAATGGTGATGGCGAAACGAGTCGTGATTTCTGTTTTATTGAAAACACAGTTCAGGCCAATATTTTAGCTGCTACCACTCAAAATGATGAAGCTAAAAATCAGGTTTATAATGTGGCGGTAGGAGACCGCACCACGCTAAATGATTTGTTTAATGCTATTCAAGCTGCTTTGAATGAAAATGGTGTGACTTATACGAAAGAGCCTGTATATCGCGATTTCCGTGTAGGAGATGTAAGACATTCACAAGCGAGTATAAACAAAATTGAAAACCTATTAGGCTATGATCCACAATTTGTGATTTCACAAGGTGTAGAAAGTGCTATGCCTTGGTATATAAAGTTTTTAGGTAATAAGTAAATGAAGATTTTAGTCACTGGCGGTGCAGGATTTATTGGTTCAGCGGTTATTCGCCATATTATTCAAAACACCAATAACCAAGTTTTAAATATAGATAAACTGACTTATGCGGGTAATTTAGAATCTTTAAAAGAAATTGATCAACACTCGAACTATGAGTTCAAACAAATTGATATTTGTGATACAGAACAAATTACAGCTGAAATAGATGCATTTCAGCCTAATGCAATTATGCATTTGGCAGCGGAGTCGCATGTAGACCGCTCAATTGATGGTCCAGCAGCATTTATTCAAACTAATATTGTGGGAACTTATACTTTATTGGAAGCTGCTCGAAAGTATTGGATGGGGCTTGACGCTGAAGCGCAACAAAATTTTCGCTTTCATCATATTTCAACTGATGAAGTTTATGGTGACCTAGAAGGCACCACCGATTTGTTTACAGAAACAACTTCATACGCGCCAAGCTCTCCATATTCTGCCTCTAAAGCCAGTTCAGACCATTTAGTCCGTGCTTGGCACAGAACTTATGGCCTGCCTGTTATAGTTACCAACTGTTCAAATAATTATGGTCCTTATCATTTTCCAGAAAAATTGATTCCTTTAGTGATTTTGAATGCTTTAGAAGGTAAGGCACTTCCAATTTATGGTAAAGGTGATCAAATTCGGGATTGGTTATTTGTAGAAGATCATGCACGTGCTTTATATAAAGTGGTGACCGAAGGTGTAGTGGGTGAAACCTATAATATCGGTGGTCATAATGAGAAGCAGAATATTGAAGTGGTTAAAACCATTTGTAAAATTTTGGATGAATTAAAACCACAAGCCAACGGTCAAGCGTATGCGTCATTAATTACATTTGTAAAAGACCGCCCTGGGCATGACTTACGCTATGCGATTGATGCCGCAAAAATTCAAAATGAATTAGGTTGGACACCCACGGAAACTTTTGAAACTGGAATCCGTAAAACGGTAGAGTGGTATTTAAATAATTTAGACTGGTGCCGTCGCGTACAAGATGGTAGTTACCAACGTGAAAGATTAGGTGTAAATTTATAATGTCAAACACAACAAAAGGTATAATTTTAGCAGGTGGTTCTGGGACACGGTTATATCCAATTACTAAAGGATTATCAAAACAATTATTGCCTATTTATGACAAACCTATGGTGTATTACCCACTTTCAGTATTAATGCTTGCGGGTATTCGTGATATTTTGATTATTACTACTCCTGAGGATTTAAATGGTTTTCAGCGGTTACTAGGGGATGGTAGTGGTTTAGGTGTAAATATTAACTACGAAATACAACCAAGCCCAGATGGATTAGCACAGGCATTCATTATTGGTGAGCAATTTATTGGTAATAGTAATGTGTGCTTGGTATTGGGCGATAATATTTTCTACGGTCAAAGTTTTAGTAGAATGCTACAAACAGCTGTAAATAGGTCGTCTGGAGCTACTGTTTTTGGTTATCAGGTTAAAGATCCTGAACGTTTTGGGGTGGTTGAATTTGATAACAATAATCGGGTGTTATCTATTGAAGAAAAACCAATTAAACCAAAGTCAAATTATGCAGTAACTGGTCTGTATTTTTACGACAATGATGTGATTCAAATTGCTAAACAAGTGAAGCCTTCTGAACGTGGGGAATTAGAAATAACCAGTATTAATCAGGCATACCTTGAAAGAGGTGATTTGAATGTTGAGTTGCTGGGGCGTGGTTTTGCTTGGTTAGATACGGGTACGCATGAAAGCTTACATGAAGCTTCATCATTTGTTGAAACAATTCAAAATGTACAGGGATTAAAGGTTGCATGCTTAGAAGAAATTGCTTGGCGTAATGGTTGGTTAAGTAATGATGACCTTAAGAGTCTAGCGAAATGTATGCTTAAAAATGATTATGGTAAGTATTTAATGCACTTGGTAGATAGTAAATAAAATGCTGAAATATGATTATAGTGTTGTAGGAGCAAGTGGCTTTATTGGCTCTAATATGGTCAATTTTTTAGAAAAACTTGGATTTAATGTTTTAAAAATTGGCCGAAACTTAGAAGAAATAAAAGTAAACCATTTAGGCGTGGTTGTATATTGTGCTGGTTTTGGTGATTGTCTTAATAACCCAAATAATGTTGTTGACGCTAATGTTTCTTTTTTAAGAGAAGTCTTAAATAAATTTTCTTATGATAAATTATTTTATATATCATCTACTAGAGTTTATTTAGATAATCAATCTGGTGAAGAAAAGTCTAGTTTAAAGCTTTCTATGGAAGATTCTAGAAGATTATTCAACTTAACTAAGCTTACAGCTGAAGAATTAATGTCGCAATATGCTAATGCAATTGCGCTTAGAGTAAGTAATGTTTATGGAAATGCATTTAAAAGCCCACTTTTTTTACCATCTATAGTACGTGATGCAATTTCCAAGAAAGTAATGAATATTTATACTACACCAAATTATGCCAAAGACTATATAAATGTGGAGGATGTTTGCGCTGTAATATATCAACTTTCGCAAATAGAAAACCTGCAACATAAGGTTTATAATTTAGCATCTGGAAAAAATATATCTTCAGAGCAGATCGTTTCAACTATTATAAATAAAACAGACACAGATGTTATTTGGCATGATGTAAAGCATGAAGATCACTTTCCACCTATTTCAATTAAGAGGATTCAACAAGAAATTAATTATAACCCTTCATGTGTATTACATGACTTAGGTGAAATGATTAACTTATTTAGTGTGAAATTTCATGAGTAATGTTATTGTTGCAATTTCTTCTTTTCGCTCAGATCCAAAAGTTTTAGATTTATTGGATCTTATATTCTCCTGTAATCCTACACTTTTTTTAGAAATCATTGTTGTTGATTCTAAACCGACTGGTTTAATTGACGAGTTTATTTTAAAAAAAGGGTATCAAGTAAAATATATAATAAGCGAGAAAAACTTAGGCTCGGCAGGAAATTTAGATTTACGATTAAGAGAGGCCTTAAAAAACCAGAGTGCTCAATGGTGTTTGTGTCTTAATCATGATGCTTTTTTTTCAGAGGAGTTTGTTATTAGCTTTCTTGCGAAAGCAGAAAATATTCAAGGTAAAGTAGGTGCTGTTTTTCCAACACGTACTTACGATAATGGTAAAGTAAAAAAGACTGACTCTATAGAAAAAATGTTATGGAGCAGCTCAAATGGATGTTTATATTCTTTAGCCCCATTAAGAAAAGGACTATATATTGATAGTGCTTTATGGATGGGATGGGAAGACTATTTATATTGCACTCTCTTAAAAAATAAGGGTTATGAAAATTATATTGTGAATAGTCTACCTTTTGTGGATTCTTATGAGTATGAGACGTTAAATTTTGGTGTGATGAAATTTAGATTGAATAATAAACCTGCTTGGTATGATTATTATTCTATTAGAAATTTAATCTATATTGGGAAAAAAATAAAACCAGATAATGTATATTTTAGACTTTTGTTTAAGGTGTGTATTAATTCAATATTTATGTCTTTTTTTAAAGAAAAAACAATAGAAAGACAAACCAATTTTATAAAAGGTACGATTGACGGTTTTAAGGGAAAAATGGGCTTTAAGGATATTATTTAATATGAAATTAGTTAGAACAGCTATACCTGATGTTATAGTCATAGAACCGAAAATTTTTAATGATACTCGAGGCTTTTTTTATGAAAGCTTTAACCAACAGGCTTTTGATGAAGCAACAGGTACGAATTACCAATTTGTACAAGATAATCATAGCAAGTCGAGCCGTGGTGTACTGCGTGGTTTGCATTATCAATTATCCCCTAAAGCACAGGGTAAACTTGTAAGAGTCGTGCAAGGGGAAGTTTGGGATGTTGCTGTTGATATTCGAAAAGGCTCACCTACATTTGGACAGTGGGTTGGTGAAGAATTAAGTGCTGATAATCATAAACAACTTTGGATTCCACCCGGTTTTGCTCATGGTTTCATAACTTTAAGTGAAACTGCTGAATTTTTATACAAAACCACAGATTATTATAGTCCTGAACATGAGCGAGCCATTCGTTGGGATGATCCACAACTTGCAATAGCTTGGCCGTTCTGCACAACTGATATACAGATCTCTGCCAAAGATCAGCAAGCTTTAGCCTTTTCACAAGCTGAAGTATTTGAGAATGTGGAGTGTTCGAGATGAGTTTAATTCAATGGATTCATTTTCCTCCACTTGGGGATGAGCGTGGTTCACTGGTTGCGCTTGAAACAGGAAAAACCGTACCTTTTGACATTAAACGTGTGTATTATATTTTTGCAACTCAAAAAAATGTTGCCCGTGGTTTTCATGCACATAAAAATTTAAAACAGATTGCTGTATGTGTAACCGGAAAGTGCCGCATGGTTTTGGACAATGGTAAGATACGACAAGATGCTTGGTTAGATTCGCCAACTAAAGGTTTATTAATTAGTGATTTAGTTTGGCGTGAGATGCATGATTTTTCACAAGATTGTGTGTTGCTAGTATTAGCCAGTGAGCATTATGATGAAAGCGACTATATTCGTGATTATCAAGATTTTCTGAATAAGGTGATTAAATGAAAATTCATCCTACTGCAATTATCTCACCTAAAGCAAAACTTGGTAATAATGTAGAGATCGGCCCCTCAACTATTGTGTATGACAACGTTGTTATAGGCGATAATTCAATTATTGGCGCATTTTGTGAAATTGGTGTTGCTAATCATTTATCAAAAGGTGAACCTCTTGTAATTGGTGCAAACGCTAACATTCGATCACATAGTATTTTTTATGAAGGCTCGTACTTTGGTGAGGGTTTGACTACAGGGCATCGAGTCACTGTGAGAGAGTTAGTTAAAGCTGGAAAAAACTTGCAAATAGGAACACTATCAGATTTGCAAGGGCATTGTGAAATTGGAGACTATGTTCGTTTCCATAGTAATGTACATATTGGGCAGAAAAGCAAAATTGGAAATTTTGTCTGGATTTTTCCGTATGTAGTTCTTACAAATGACCCACATCCGCCTAGTGACACGCTAATAGGTGTAACTGTTGAGAATTTTGCTGTAATCGCAACGATGTCTGTAATTTTACCTGGCACAACTGTTGCTGAAGGCGTTTTAGTTGGTGCTCACTCTTCACTAAAAGGTCAAACAGAGGCAAATATGGTTTATGTAGGGTCGCCAGCAAAAAAAATATGCACAACTTCTAAAATAAAACTACAAGACAGTAAAGAGAATGCATATCCATGGCGAAAACATTTTCATCGCGGCTATCCTGTTGAAATTGTTAAAGAGTGGGTTGCTGAATAATGCAAATAAAAAAATCATTTACAATTACAGAAATTCAAATTGGTATGACTGCATCATATTCACAAACTATAACAGATGCAGATATCAAGGGGTTTTCTGGGCTATCGGGTGATCATAATCCTGTACATGTCAATGAGGAGTATGCGAGAAGTTCAAGGTATAAAGGTCGCATAGCGCATGGTTTACTAACGGCAAGTTTTTTTTCTGCGATTTTTGGGACAAAACTTCCTGGCGAAGGCTGTGTTTATGTTAGTCAGAATTTGCAATTTAAAAGGCCTGTTTATTTAGGCGATACAGTGGAGGCAAAAGTAACCGTTATAGCTGTGAATATCTCTACGAAACGAGTAACTTTCGAAACAGTATGCTCAGTAAGTGGAAAAGTTGTAACGATAGGTACAGCTGAAATATTTATTCCTTAGGTGTTTTTTTATGATCCACTTCTTAGATCTCCAAGCTATAAATGCTCAATATCGTGCTGAACTGATTGAAGCTTGTACCCGTGTAATTGATTCGGGTTGGTATATTGGTGGTAATGAATTATCCCAATTTGAAGAAAACTTTGCAGCTTACTGTGGTACTCAGTACTGTGTTGGGGTTGCGAACGGTTTAGATGCATTAATTTTAACGTTACGTGCTTGGATTGAACTAGGTAGGCTTAAAGCAGGGGATGAGATTGTTGTGCCTGCTAATACTTATATTGCGAGTATTCTTGCGATTAGTGCCAATCATCTGACTCCTGTTTTGGTAGAACCTGATACTTATACATGCAATATAGACCCAAAAAAAATTGAAGCAGCTATTACTTCTAAAACTAGAGCAATTCTTCCCGTACATTTATATGGTCAAATAGCAGATATGCCAGCTATTTTGAATATGGCAGAAAAATATAATTTGCTAGTTTTAGAAGACTCTGCTCAAGCGCATGGTGCAAGTATTACTGGTAAAAAAGTGGGTAATTGGGGGCACGCATCTGGGTTTAGTTTTTATCCAGGTAAAAATTTAGGGGCATTGGGTGATGCTGGCGCAATTACCACTAATGATGCTGAGCTTGCACAAATGCTCAAAGCGCTACGTAATTATGGTTCACATGAAAAATATAAAAACTTGGTGCAAGGTGTAAATAGTCGCCTTGATGAAATTCAAGCAGCGATGTTAAACGTAAAACTTAAATATTTAGACCAAGAAATTCAACATAGACGTTATATTGCCAACTTATATTTAAATGGAATTAAAAATCCATTAGTTCAATTGCCACTTATAAATACTAATGCTGAAGTGTACGAACAGCATGTCTGGCATTTGTTTGTAGTGCGAACACAACATCGAGAAGCCTTGCAAAAGCACTTGACAAATCATGGTATTCAAACCCTTATTCATTATCCAATTCCCCCACATCAACAGCAAGCTTATCAAGAGTGGAATAATTTAAGCTATCCATTGACTGAAGCCATGCATAAAGAAGTATTAAGCCTTCCAATAGGTCCAACACTTACAGGGCAGGATGCAGAAAAGATTATAGCGCTTGTGAATGATTGGTCGATCTAAGGTAAGTCCCTCATAATGAGCCACGAAGAACAAAATAACCCTAAAGACCATAACTCTTATGGTCAAATTGTAAAATCTTCCTCAATTATGGGAGGAGCAGCTGGCATTAATATGTTGTTGAGTATGCTGCGTGTCAAGTTCGCAGCTATCTTGATTGGTACTGCGGGGGTTGGGTTATTAGCAAGCTTTACCGCTTTGCAAAATATGATTGGTACACTTGCAGGTTTAGGTTTGCAATCTAGTGCTGTGCGTGAAATTGCAGTTGCTTCATCCAGAAATGATCATGAAGCTGTAGGACGCGTTATTTTGACTTTACGTCGTATGTGCTGGCTAACAGGTTTTATGGGTATGCTGAGTATGATGTTACTCAGTTCCTGGCTAAGTCAGCTAGTTTTTGCTAAATCAGATTATGCTGTGGATATTGCTGTTTTAGGTATAGCAATTTTACTTGCGAACATTTCTGGCGGGCAAAAAGCTTTAATTCAGGGGATGCGTCATATAGGTGATTTAGCACGTGTTAATATTATTGCAGCAGCAGTAGGGACTATTTCTGCAATTGCACTTTATTGGGCGTTCGGGTTACGGGGGATTATTCCAACTATCTTAATGATAGCAGCTACTCAACTCTGCTCTTCATGGTGGTATGCACGTCGTATATACGTATCTAAAGTTAGATTAAGTTGGAGCGAAACTTTTAACCAAGCTAATGACATGGTGCGGCTTGGCATAGCAATGATGTTTAATAGCCTTTTAGCGAGTGCCGTCAGCTTAATTACTATTAGCTTGATTACCCAGCAAGAAGGAATTTCTGCAACAGGATTTTATAGTGCGGCTTTTGCATTATCGGGTTTATTTGTTGGTTTTGTATTGCAAGCTATGGGAGCAGACTATTATCCGCGTCTTACTGGGGTTACGCATGCTCCCGAGCAAATGAAAAAGCTGGTAAATGAACAGACTGAAGTGGGTTTATTATTGGCACTTCCTGGTTTAATTGCGACATTGGTATTTGCGCCTTGGGCGATTCATATTTTTTATTCTGCTGAGTTCTTGCCTGCTGTGGAATTATTACAGTGGTTTTTATTTGGCTGTTTAGGAAGAGTTATTTCTTGGCCTTTGGGTTATGTCATTCTTGCCTTGGGTAAAGGCCGATGGTATTTACTGACTGAAAGTACATTTAATTTATTACACTTAATCCTAGTTTATATAGGATTATCCCTCTATGGGGTACTAGGGGTAGCATTTGCTTTCTTTGTCATGTATTTACTTTATTTTGTAGGTATATGTATGGTATGTCGTCATTTAATTACATTTCGTTGGAGTCATAGTAGCTTACGAGAAATTATATTCTCAATTCTTGTATTTACTGTTGCTTTAATGATGTGCAAATTTTTGCCTATTATGCATTCTTTGTGGCTAGGTTCTGTTCTTGTTGTAGTGGTAGGAATCATTTCTATACATGGGCTTGCTATAAGGTTAGGTAATGATCATCGATTGGTACAAATGATGAAACATATTCCAGGCTCCAAATTTATTTTACCTCGTTTTTAGAATATTAAGATATGAAAAACTCTTCTAGATTCAATGATGAACGCCCTCTAGTTACTTTTGCTTTGTTTGCATATAATCAGGAGCAATATATTCGTGAAGCAATTGAAGGCGCATTTTCACAGACTTATGAGCCACTTGAAATTATATTATCTGATGATAAATCAAGCGATCGAACCTTTGAAATTATGCAAGAGATGGCAGAAAAATACAAAGGACCACATAAAGTTGTTATAAGGCAGAGTGAGGTGAATTTTGGTACTGCTCTACATGTGCAAGCAGTCGCTAATTTGTCTAAAGGTAAATTAATTGTTGTTGCTGCTGGAGATGATATATCAGAATCAGATAGATGTAAGGAAATTGTAGATTTATGGCTTTTAAAAGAGAAACCAATTGCATGTATACATAGTGCTATCACATATTTTGGAGAAAGTTTAGAAAAATCATTTATTAGAAGCCCTAGACATGAATCAATAACTGATCAAGATAGAAGTTTGAGGTATTTGAAAAATGATGAAATCCCATTTTTTTCAGCTACCTGTGCTTATTCAATTGAGTTATTTCAAAACTACAAATCTTTTATGGGAGGGAGTATTATTGAGGATGGTATTATGTCTGTAAGATCATTATTGGTAAGTCAAATATTATCTATAAATAAGCCCTTGGTTCGACAACGGAAAGTATTGGAAAGTGGTGGTACAGGATATAAGTTCTCAAATCCAGAGAGATGGAATAGATATATTGTAAGTCGAATTATCTCAAGCATCAATCAAGCAAGAGATATATCACAATCTAATATTGATATTAATTTAAAGCATAATTTAGAGAATTATTATTTACATAAAGCTTTTAAAACATCTAAATTCATTATATCTTTTTCAGATAAAGATACCACATTTAGAAAATTTGTATTTTTTATTTCTTATATATTCTTTTTTCCTACAAAGGTCGGATTCTTAAAGCGACTTATTAGTGCTATTCATCTTGTAAATTATAATGAGACAAAAATTTATAAATTAATTTATAAATTTTTAAAGAAATAAATTTTAAATTTCATTATGGTTAATTTTTTAAGCTAAGAGAATTAAATGTCGAATCTAAAAGTTTATAAAAAAATCAGGATATTGCATACTTTATGTCGTATTTATTCTGGTGGTGTTGAGCAAAGGCGGTTGGTCTTAGCAAAAGGCTTGCCAAAAGATCAATATGAGCATGTCATAATTACTCAAGAAGCGAGTGGAAGTTTACCTGATAAATTGCGCGCTGAAGGTTGGATTATTCATGAAATTGGTCTTGCATCACATATATTAAATCCTTCTTGGCATCAAAAAGCATATCAAATTGCATGTGAGTATAAGCCGGATATTATCCATGGTGCCGTTTATGAGGGGGTGGGGTTAGCAAATATACTTGGTTGGCGTTTGCCAAAAGCTAAAGTAATTTCTGAAGAAACCTCAGATCCAACTAATCGGAGTTGGCGTGGTAACCTGCTATTACGATTATTATGTTTCCGTAGTTCTAAAGTGATAGGGGTATCTCCTAGTGTGGCTGATTATCTAAGAAATACAGCCCATATTCCTAGCAATAAAGTAAAAGTAATCAATAATGCAGTACTGCCTGCACCTAATTTGATCTTATCTCAGCTACAGGAGTATCGACAAAGCTTAGGCTTAAAAGATACAGATTTTGTGATTGGTAGTGTAGGGCGTGTTTTTGATGAATATAAACGGTTTAGCGACCTAATATGTGCACTCAAAATTTTACATGATCAGGGTTTTGTACAGGCAAAGCTTCTTATAATTGGTAGTGGTCCTGATGAACAAATGTTAGCCGATCTAGCAGCTAACTTGGGATTAGCGGAAAGTGTAATTTTCGCTGGTTATCAATCAGAGGCACGTCATTTTTATCCACTGATGAATGTATTTGCATTAGCATCTATACGTGAGTCTTTTGGTTTGGTATTGGTTGAAGCAATGCTGGCAGAATTGCCCGTCATTGCTACGAAAGTTGGCGGTATGCCCTTTGTATTAAATGAGGGGAAAGCAGGAATTTTAGTCTCACCTAATTCACCCCAGGATTTTGCAAAAGCTATTTTTAGTTTGTATCAAAATCCATTACAACGTCAAAAAATTGCCGAAGCTGGTCGTATGCGTGCTGAGTTAGAGTTTTCTGCAGAACGCTATTGTAATGAAATTGATACTTTATATCAGTCTTTGGTTAACTTATGAAAAAATCTATTAAAAATATTCTTTTCATCACTTGGGATGGTCCAGAAACACAATACCTTGAGCGATTGTTTCTACCTATCTTTGCAGGTCTAGAAAAAAAAGGATATAAGTTTCATGTGTTGCAATTTGGTTGGGGAACTCCTGAAAAATTCGAACAACGTGCTCAAGCCTGTGCAGAATTAAATATACCGTATAAATCGGTAAAAGTTTTTCGTTTATTTAGAGCCATAGGCTCTTTTTTAACTGCCTTTTTAGGTCAATACGCTATACAAAAAGCAGTAGCGGAGTGGAATATTGATACGTTAATGCCGCGTAGCTTAATGCCCGCATTAGCAGTTTTAAGTATGCCTAAAACTGCACGTAAAAAATTAAATATTGTTTTTGATGCAGATGGTCTCGCAGCTGATGAAAGAGTTGATTTTGCAGGCATTTCACCAACCGCTAAGATCTATCGCTTGCTGCGTGATATTGAAATGCAAATGTTATGCCAAGCTAATGGAGTGATTACCCGCACAGAAGCAGCAAGAAAAATTTTAATAGCCCGTGCAGGAGCAAGCTTGCCTCTAGAACGATGTTATAGAGTATCAAATGGTGTGGATGTTACACCTTTTGTTAAAGCTTTTGAGCTATCTACTCAAGATCAAAAAACTGACTTTATATTATGTTATTGTGGTTCTATTGGTCCACAATATCGGCTCCCAGAAATGTTGGGCATTGCTGTTAAACTTAAACAAGTCATACCTCAATTACGATTTAAATTATTTTCTTCAGCATTAGCAGAAATTCACAAGCAGTTAGAGGAAAAAGGTTTGGTAGGGCAAGACTGGATTGAGTATCAAGCTTTGCCAGCCGCAGAGGTTCCAAAAGCTTTGGCAGCTTGTGATTTAGCATTAGCTTTAAGAGAACCTAAATTTTCTACGCAGGGAGTTCTACCTATTAAGTTGGGGGAATACTTACTAGCAGGTTTACCAATATTAGGCACACCTCATGTTGGTAATGCATCTGAATTGGAAGAGACAGGAGTGTTTCATTCAGCGGAGTTAGATGGATTAGAACAGAGCATTGATTGGGTAATCAACAATTATTTACCTCAACAAAAAGAGTGGAAAAAACGTAGCCATGAAGTTGGCTTGCACTATTTCTCATTAGAAGAAACTATTGAGAGGTATAATATTGCTTTAAAAGGAATTGAAAAACTCTAGGTTGGTATATACAGAGTGGAGTTATGGTGGGATTTATGCTGTTGTACTTGCTGCTTGAATCCACCATTGTAAATTAGACAGTCTTTTTGTTTGTAACTTGAGAAAAAATATGGATTTTTCTAGTTCAGCTTTTCAGCTTATTAGTGCTTTTATTGTCTTTGTTGTAGGCTGGTTTGTTGTACTAAGAATACGTACATACTTTGGAAGTAATTTAAAAAGAGTATCATTACTTTATATTTGGCATACTATTTTATGTATGGTCTATTTTTGGTATATATTTTATAAAGGTGGGGATGCTACAGGCTATTTTAAAAAAGCTATATTAGATGGATTCAATAACGAATTTGGTCTGGGTACTGCAGGAGTTACTTATTTAACTACTTATTTAGTACAAGTACTAGGACTCTCTTTTTTAGGTTGTTTTCTAGTCTTTAATATATTTGGTTCTATAGGCTTAATTGCTTTTGACTCTACATTGAAACATGCAACACAAAAAAGTTCACGTCACTTAAAGCTTTTAGCTACCATTATTGTATTTTTACCCTCTGTTAGCTTTTGGTCATCTGCACTAGGTAAAGATAGTATTTCATTCATGTCCGCGTGTTTAGCATTATGGGCTGCATTAAATTTTAAAAAACGTATTATTCTGTTTATTGCTGCCGTCTTGGCTATGTTGTTAGTGCGTCCTCATATCGCTGCTGCTATGGTTGCAGCCTATGCCTTAGCATTTATTTTTGACCAACGAGTATCTATTATGCAAAGATTATTCATTGGTAGTATCGCAATCGTATCTAGTGCTGTTGTGGTTCCATTGGCAATGCAATATGCAGGTTTGGGAGATGCTCAAAATGCTGCAGATATCGAAGCATATATAGAACAAAGACAGGGTCATAACTTAGAGGGTGGAAGTAGTGTTGATATCAGCTCAATGAGTTTACCAATGCAACTTTTTACTTATTTATTTAGACCTTTACCGTTTGAAGCAAACAGTATTTTTGCTTTAGCAGCATCAGTAGATAATATAATTTTACTATTTTTATTCATATTAGGTGCAATTGCTATTTTTAAGAAAAGTAAACCGTTAGTGGAATCTAACCGTGCTTTTTTATGGATTTATACCATGATGGTTTTATTTATATTAGCAACAACTACAGCAAACTTAGGCATTGCAATGCGTCAAAAATGGATGTTTGCACCTATTTTAATATTCTTATTAATTAGTGTGATACGACCACGCAAAATAAGAGCAAAGGTTTAATTATGAAGTTTTTACTGATTTCTAGCTTTCTTCCTTCCGTACTTAATTTTCGTGGTAAGTTACTTGAAGCAATTAATCAACAAGGTTCAGAAATTCATATTATTGCACCTGATTTAGCATTATTTAAAACAGAGCAACAAAAGCTAGAGGCTCTAGGTTATTATGTGCACGAAGTACCTATACAGCGTACGGGTACAAACCCAATTGCAGACTTAAAAACATTGTGGGCAATGTATAATATAATAAAAAAAATAAAACCAGACTATGTACTGTCTTATACCATTAAGCCTGTAATTTACGGCACACTGGCTGCATGGTTAGCTAAAGTACCGCATCGTTTTGCACTTATTACAGGTTTAGGCTATGCCTTTCAAAATGTAGAACAGGGTAGCCAACGTAGTTTCTTCCAGAAAATAGTACATGGTTTATATCAGCAAGCTCTTTCGCATAGTCATAAAGTGTTTTTCCAAAATCCTGATGACTTAAAACTTTTTCAAGATTTAAAACTTTTGCAAACCAATTTGCCTTCAGTGGTGGTGAATGGTTCAGGGGTGAATGTTACGGACTTTAATGTATTACCTTTTCCTGTGAATGCACAAAATAATCCTAAACTTTCATTTTTACTCATTGCTCGGTTATTGGGTGACAAAGGCGTAAGGGAGTATGCAGAAGCAGCAAAACTAATTAAACAGCAGCATCCAGAAGTTGAATTTCATTTGGTCGGCTGGATTGATGAAAATCCTTCAGCCATTCGTCAGCAAGAATTGGATCAATGGGTGGCCAGTAATATATTAAAGTACTGGGGGAAACTAACTGATGTTCGCCCTGCAATTGCAGAGAGTTCGGTTTATGTTTTGCCGTCATATCGTGAAGGTACACCCCGTACAGTTTTGGAAGCAATGGCAATGGGAAGAGCAATTATTACCACAGATGCCCCAGGTTGTCGTGAAACTGTAATTCAGGGCGAAAATGGCTTTTTAGTTGAAGTAAAATCTGTGACGAGTCTAGTCGATGCGATGCAAGAGTTTATAAATAAGCCTGAATTAATTGAGCAAATGGGTCAGAGATCTAGAGAAATAGCTTTAAATAAATATGACGTACATCAAGTGAACCGACATATGATGCAAGAAATGGGTTTAATATAAATGCTAAAACGTTTCCTCGATATTATTATTGCTTCTATTGCTCTGATTATACTGTCACCGTTGTATTTTTATGTGGCATATAAAGTGAAAAAAAATCTAGGTTCGCCTGTTTTATTTCGTCAGGTGCGCCCGGGTTTAAACGGCAAACCTTTTGAAATGATTAAATTTCGCAGCATGAAAGATGCAGTAGATGCACACGGCAACCCTTTACCAGACACTGAGCGATTAACTCCATTTGGCAAAATGCTGCGTTCTAGTAGTTTGGATGAAATGCCGGAGTTATGGAATGTGATTAAAGGTGATATGAGCATCGTCGGACCACGCCCATTACTCATGGAATATTTACCGCTATATAACCAAGAACAAGCCAAACGCCATTTAGTCCGCCCAGGCATGACAGGGCATGCACAGGTCAATGGTCGTAATGCTATTAGTTGGGAAGAAAAATTTAAACTCGATACGTGGTATGTAGAAAATCAATCGGTTTGGTTAGATTTTAAAATTATGCTGAAAACGGTTAAAAAAGTGCTCGCCAAAGATGATATTAACGAAGCAGGCGAAGCGACTATGACTAAATTTACAGGTACACCGTCGGATCAACAGCATGACTGAACTATATGCAATCTATGGTGCTTCAGGCTGTGGGCGAAGTTTAATGCCAGTGGCAAGAGCCCAATTAAAGCGTTTGGGCAATCCTGCTGAAATTGTATTTATAGATGATAGCTTAGTTGTAGAAACTATAATCAATTCGCATCGTGCCATGAATTATGCGGCATTTAAAGCACACCCAGCGACTCAAAAACAGGTGTTGATTGCGATTGCCAATAGTCAAGTACGTGAAAAAATTTCAAGACAACTTGAACAAGATGCAATTGAGCTCTGGAGTGTTCAGGCAGATAATGTAGTGCTGATGGATGAGGCTGAAATTGCCGCAGGTGCAGCACTCAGCCCTTTTGTGAGCATTACCTCAAATATAAAAATTGGTAAATGCTTTCATGCCAACTTATATAGCTATGTAGAACATGATTGTGTGATTGGTGACTTTGTTACTTTTGCCCCAGGGGTTCAGTGTAATGGCAATATTCACATTCATGATCATGCCTATATTGGTGCGGGTGCGGTGATAAAACAAGGTACACCAGACCAACCTTTAATTATTGGTCGGGGGGCGGTGGTTGGTATGGGCGCAGTAGTGACTAAAAGTGTACCTGCAGGTGTGACCGTTGTTGGTAACCCTGCGCGATTGTTGAAAAAGAACTAATTTTTAAGACGAATACGATTAATATTCTAGGATAAAGCATGCTTAACACTGCATTAGAACCATGGCCAAGCTTTACAGAGCAAGAGGCAGATGCCGTATCACAAGTTTTACTGTCGAATAAAGTCAACTATTGGACAGGGCAAGAGTGCCGCGAATTTGAAAAAGAATTTGCCCAATTTGCGCAAACCCAATATGCCGTGGCACTTGCTAACGGTACTGTCGCTTTAGATATTGCACTAAAAGCCTTGAATATTGGCGCGGGTGATGACGTGATTGTCACTTCACGTACCTTTTTAGCGTCGGCAAGCTCCATTGTGACAGCAGGTGCCAATCCCATTTTTGCAGATGTAGAACTCGATTCACAAAACATTTCTGCCCGTACCATTGAAGCGGTACTCACTCCAAATACCAAAGCCATTATTTGTGTGCATTTGGCAGGGTGGATGTGTGATATGGACCCGATTATGCAACTGGCAAAAGAAAAGGGTCTGTATGTGATTGAAGACTGTGCACAGGCACATGGTGCGATGTACAAAGGCAAATCTGCAGGTTCAATTGGACATATTGGTGCATGGTCTTTCTGTCAGGACAAAATTATGACCACAGGTGGCGAAGGCGGTATGGTCACCACCAATGATGAAAACTTATGGAAAAAAATGTGGTCCTACAAAGACCACGGTAAAAATTACGACAGCATTTATCACAAACAACATCCACCAGGGTTCCGCTGGTTACATGACTCATTTGGCACCAACTGGCGCATGATGGAAATGCAAGCCGTGATTGGACGTATACAATTACAGCGCATGCCTGAATGGACACAAAAACGTACCGAGCATGCACAGCGCATTTTGGCAGCCTTTCAGGACAGTCCATATTTTACTGTGCACTATCCAAACAGTGACTATGTACATGCCAACTACAAGTGCTATGTGCAGGTCAATAGCGAACAGTTACCTGCAGATTGGTCACGTGATCGTATCATGCAGGAAATCAATGCGCTGAATGTACCTTGTTTTAGCGGTTCATGTTCAGAAGTGTATTTAGAACACGCCTTTGATGGCACCGCATGGCGACCTGCACAGCGTTTAGTAAATGCACAGCAATTGGGCGAAACCAGTTTAATGTTCTTGGTCCATCCAAACTTAAGCGATGACAGTATCACAAAAACCATTGCGGCAATTCAGCAGGTGATACAACAGATGGCAGGCTAAGCATACTTATGATGCAGTCCTAAAGAGGTGATCTTCATCGTGCGATAGGGCGTAAAGGGCTGCGTCAGATGAGTTGGTGCATTTACATCACTAGACTATTGCAGTGCGATAGAGTCATCTAATCTTTAAATCGAAAATAGAGTAAAATATGTAAATGATATATTTTACTTTGATAAAAATAGTGTGAACTGAAAATTGTCTATTTAAGATATATAGACAATTTTCAGTAAAAAAATATTGAGAAGCCTCATCCCGTGAAATCTATTATCGAACCTGCTGTAGAATCCCCCCGCTTAGTCAAACTCGCATTTTTAATAGTGCTGGACTTTTGTGTATTTCCTGTCTTGCTGTGGCTATGCTATGCCATCCGCCAGTTTGATTTAGGCGCAGAAGTGGTGCCCAACTTGGCTTTTGGTTCGGTATGGGCAAGTGTGATAGCAGTTGTATCGCTGTTTATTTTTGGGGTATATCGCTTTATTGTGCGCACCTACAGCGAACTGTTTATGGTCAAATTGGGGTTGGGCACTTCATTGACTGTGGCAGGGTTGTATGCGCTAGCTTACTTTACTGATGCCTTTATCCCCACTTCTATTCCGCTCATGTTCGGATTTCTCATGTTCGCATGGGTTTGGTTTAGCCGCGGTTTTATTCGCTTTATCGTGCGTTCTTATTTACAAGCCGATATACAAAAAAAACGTGTGGCGATTTATGGTGCAGGCAATGCAGGACAGCAAATTGCAGCAGCACTATACAATTCAGATGAACACTTACCCGTGTTGTTTATTGATGATGATCCGTCACTCACTGGGCAACAGTTGGGCCGTTTAAAAGTCTATGATGCAGAAACAGCATTAAAAGTCATGCCGAAAAAGCATATTGATGAAATTTTGATTGCGTTGCCTTCAGTTGGACGCATGCGTAAAAGCGAGATTGTCAAATTTTTAGAACCTGCACATATTAAAATTACCGAAATTCCAGGACTGACCAAACTGGTCGATGGTGAAATTCGCGTATCGGATATTCAGGAAGTCGATATTATTG
>Ga0256409_1000458_pt1 | contig 25761 bp, 23 predicted proteins | sample PhySR1_FD_185981 | JGI IMG/M metagenome (GOLD analysis project Ga0256409, IMG submission 185981) | Leaf surface microbial communities from sunflower plants in UC Gill Tract Community Farm, Albany, California, United States - DLSL S.R1 | ecosystem: Host-associated > Plants > Phyllosphere >...
ACAGTCAGGCATTCCTTTGTGAAGTCATCGACGCAGGTAAGGCACTTGATCCTGCGACCGGTGGCCAGTGCATCCATGACGAAATCCATTGACCAGGTCAGATTGGGCGAATCCGGGCGAAGCAGCGGAAGCCGCTCAGTCGCCAGACCCTTACGACGTCGTCTGCGCTTTACACTCAGGCCGTTATAAGATGATAAATGCGGTATACCCGCTTGTGGTTGACGTGAAGGCCCTCACGACGCAATAACTGCCAGATCCGCCGATAACCAAAGCGACGGCGTTCAAGCGCCAGCTCTGTGATGCGCAGAGATAGCTGCGAGTCAGCAGCCGGACGCTGAGCTGAATAACGGCAGGTTGAAAGAGACAGACCTGCCAGCCTGCAGGCACGACGTTGCGACAGACCGGCGAACTCACACATGACGTCCACGGCTTCCCGCTTCTGGTCTGTCGTCAGAACTTTCGACCCAGAGCCACCTGAAGCGCCTCTTTATCCAGCATGGCTTCGGCGAGCAGCTTCTTAAGGCGGGCGTTCTCCTCTTCAGGTGACTTAAGCCGCTTTACCTCAGGGACTTCCATACCGCCAAACTTTTTGCGCCAGGTGTAAAAAGTAGCGTCTGAAATAGCATGCTTGCGGCAGAGTTCCCGGGCAGAAACCTCGGCTTCAGCCTCGCGGAGGATACTGATGATCTGTTCGTCGGGAAAACGCTTCTTCATGGGGATGTCCTCATGTGGCTTATGAAAACATTACTAACATTGGTGTGTACTAATCAACGGGGAGCAGGTCAGAGCGGTTACATATCGAGCACCCCCCATTGCCGTGTGCGATTAAGGAACTGGAATCCTATTAGGGAGTGCAGTTATTTGAACGGACGAAACGACTCATGCGGTTGAAATGGGCCAGTAAGGATTTTAGAAGAGGCACATTGCATCGTCGCAGTTATCGACTAGGCCAAAGCTAGCGTGATAAAGATATAGAGCAGGCGATCATGGTACTGCAGAAGTTTGCGTGAGTGCCTAGCGGCAAGGGGTTCGTACTAAGGTTATGGTAAATCTCTGTTTTTCATAGGGTAAAGACTGTAGCTGATTCATGTTAGGTGACATGAGGCCGATAACAGATCGGCCATAACTCATAATTCTTTATAGGTGCCACTGCATCTGATTAAAAATGTGGAAAGTTAAAAGAGAGATTTGACCTTAATCGGATAACCTAGATGTGATTCCGCAAGATCGACAATTAAAAGCGATAGCCGCTGAGGAAAAATCAATCTGTTACGAACCTCTATTAGTTAATCATTGCGCTTAGCGTATAAGAATTTCCGATTTCCAAACTGACCCTGGGTAAAAGTATCGCGATATTCGGCGCAGCTTGGTAGTGTCCGGTTTAGTAAACCACATCATTTCTGATGGACTAAGATGACTTTATCCCTAAACGATTTGCAGCATGTAGAGCAGCTTCTTTAGCCTGAAGATCCATAGATTTTCTACTATCTCGCATCTGCGCCGTGCGTTCTGGCCCGGCTTCTTGTGGCGTACCGTTATGAAATGGAGGTACAGGGGAATACTCAAGCACGAGCTGTACTCGTTTAGCTAACTCCTCTCCTTTGATTTTAGCGACTAATTCAAGCGCAAAATCGATACCAGCCGTTACCCCACCCGCCGTTATGCGATTACCATCAAAAACCACGCGCTGATCGGTATGTATTGCTCCCATCAACGGCAATAAGTCAGCCACTGCCCAGTGTGTCGTGGCCCGATACCCTTTAAGTAATCCGGCTGCGGCCAGCACTAATCCGCCGGTACACACGCTGGTGACCCACTTCGCCCGGCTACCTTTTTGATATAAAAAATCCATTACCTGAGGATCGCGCATACAGGCTATAGTGCCCATAATACCGCCAGGGACAAAGAGTATGTCAAAATCTGACTGACATTGAGCAAATGTTTTTTCAGCTACAATTGACAAACCAACATCGCTGCACAGCGGCTGCGTATTTTTCCAGATTAACTGACTGTTGAAATGGCTAATTTTAAAGACTGTGAGCGGGCCAATAAGGTCCAGTGCGACCATTTGTGGATAAACCAGTATTCCCACCGTTGGAGCATCTGCGGGAATACTGTTCATAGTTTGCATATGTTCACTGTGGGTGCGATGACTATCTTTGGCCAAAGCCTCAACGGGCAGAGCACTTCCCAGAGTGAGCAGGTTGCCAAGCATAATTAAATTGCGGCGCGAGATTTCATGATTATCAAACATAATTACAGCCTCTAATTGTAGAATTAAAAATTGAAGATGCAGGAAATAACATAGGTTTTGAGTTCACTGCGACTGATACCAGCTATTCTCCCTGAAGTCGCTGAACACCAGTAGTTACTATTAAACACCTTTTTCACGCTTGAACGAAGGATGATGTGGGGATGTATGCTGTAACAGGCAACGATGTCTGTTCTTTTCCAGAGGACTATTTGTTGGGTATTTTCGTTGTTGAAATATTGGTTTACGTTAAAAATAAAACGCCCGTTAATGGCAATATTCCGGGCAAGCGGCAACTCATAATCAAACCCAACATTGCCCGGATAAGTCGGTATACCGATAGCACGATGCCCCTCATTTTTAACATTCTGAGGCTTTCTCTGCTTGCTCTCAATCCAGCTTATGCCGCCAATTAGTTTCATATTGTCTGAAACCTTCCCCGATGAATTGACTTCCAGACCCTGATTACGCTGTTTGCTGTAAATACCATATACACAAGTGGTGCTATCCAGATAACCGCTGGGCTGAGTAGTACGGAACAGGTTGGCAGAAATAAATCCGAGCGAATTTTCGCTTTTGATCCCAATTTCCTGTTGCTTAGATATATTACGGCGGACAATACATAATAAAGCCGTCCGCTCTGTACCAAAAGCGGACGTAGTGTTCATTTTGGATAGCCCTTATCATCTCGCATAATCTCACCGATTTTCAAGCTCCCTGAACATGTCTTAAATGCTATTGTGTCTGACCATCCAGTGGATGTTTTGCTTCAGGGAGCAAAGAGTGTCAAATGCTGGCACTGATACCATGAAAGACGTCGGTGGAAAGCCTTTTTAGCACTTCTCGTAGCGAGTCCACAAACGCGACAGAAGCGGGTGACAGGCTGACATTTTTGAGGCGCAGAATGCATACACTTTCCAGTGAAAGAGGTTGAATCGTGGGCAGACATATAAGTTGAGAATGATGTTCCTCATTAAAGAGAAATGAACTTGGTAATATACCGAGGATATCTCTTCTTTTTAATAACCCTAGCGTATTAAAGAAAGATGCAGTCTCAACAGCAGGAAGCGGAACCCTGAGATTTTTTCGATTAAATAAATCATCAAACTGTTTACGTAAAGAAGTTTCAGGCGGGGGGAGTATCCATGAATGTAACCTGAAATCTTCAACGCTGATATCTTTCTTTGACACTAGTGGGTGGTTGCGACGCGCCACAATCAACGCCTTTTCATTAAATAAAACTTCTTTATGGAGCAGGCTGTGAACGCTAACATCGGTCAGCCTGCCTAATATAAAGTCAAGCTCACCTGAAATAAGGCGTGATAATATCTCACTATTAACACCTTCTACTATTTTAACCTGGATCGAGGGGTTCAGAGACAATAAATCGTCAACAGCAACTGGCACCAGATAGCTTGAGCTGGTCTGCATCACTCCTATAGCAATATATCCGTGATTCCCCTTTCCCAGTAATTCAATAGTTTCAGACATGCTGTCAATCTGGTCGAGCACTATTTTACCACGCTTAGCGAAAGCACGTCCCATTTCCGTTGCAGTAACACCTCTGCGGTTGCGGTTAAAAAGTGGAGACCCTATAGCCTGTTCAAGGTCGTTTAGCAATTTGCTTGCTGTTGGCTGCGAGATTTTGAGCGCACTAGCGGCATGCAGAACGCTACCGTATTCTACCAGCGCGACAGCTAAGCGAAAATGTTTAACTGTTGCCCAACTCTGCCTGTTTTTCATTTTCATCAGATATTCCATTTTCACATACCACAGTAAATATAATTTTCATTTACGAACTTTATAAAAATTTATAGAATCAATTGCTCTACATTGATTCACATTAATAAAATCTTGAGTAACTGAAACATTTGCAGGAATCTAAGTATTTACATGAACCCCCGGAGAAAGAGAATAACCAAATTTATGACTGAAAAAAAAGATCTTAGTGACATTCATTTTAACAGTTGGGTTGACCGTATCCTTCCTGTTGGGTGGAAGCCTTATGCACGCCTCGCCAGGCTTGATCGCCCGGTTGGCACATGGCTGACCTTACTCCCCTGCGTTGCCGCACTTGTTCAGGCCTCGAACGGCGCACCCGATATACTTCGTTTGGGTGTATTTTCTCTTGGAGCATTAATTATGCGAAGCGCTGGCTCAACAGCCAATGACATTGCCGACAGAAATTTTGATGCCCACGTTGAGCGTACTCGTTTTCGGCCTTTAGCGAGTGGGGCACTGAAAGTAAAACAGGCTTTAGCATTCCTGTTTTTTGAGTTGTTACTGGCGGCCTCTCTTCTCATATTTTTAAATCCTCTTTCGCGCTGGCTTGCTGTTGGATTAGTACCTGTGGTTTTGATATACCCCCTATGTAAAAGATTTACATACTGGCCACAAGTTCCACTCGGCATGGCCTTTAACTGGGGGATGCTTATGGCCTGGTCTGACACAAATGGGATGGTGCCTGCTGGAGCAATTGCTATGTGGCTGGGTGCCGTCTGCTGGCAGGTCGGTTATGACTCTTTTTATGCTTATGCCGACATTGCAGACGATGCTAAACTTAAACTAAAATCTACGGCATTACTATTTTCAGATAAAGGTCGCCAATGGATCGGTTCTTTTTATGCTGCTACTATAGCGTTGTGGACTTTTGGAGGAATCCATCTTCATATGTCGACAGCTTACTTCATGTTAATTTTCCTAATATCTTTACACTTTTTCTGGCAAATAAAAACATTTAGCATCCATCAACCAACGCAAAGCCTGAATTTATTCAGAGCGAATGTTTTAGTAGGTTTATTATTGCTTCTTGCAACAATATCCGGTAGCTTTTGAGAAATTAAAAATATTTTCATATAAAATTTAGCCTGTGCAGTGTCATGATTTAACAGTGAGAATACGATAATAACTCAATACTGCATAAACCTTAAACTTAGGATCTTTATTTTACGCTGGCTGAATCCATTATTAATTAAATAAGGATTACGGAATGGAAATGAGACTTCTTTTAACGTGTATTTTCGCTTTCACAATGCTTACTGACTGTAATGCCGGTATACGTCGTAACATTCAGTGGCTGGCCTCAGAAATAAAACGTATTGATGAAGTCCTCGCTGTAAAGATCGGAAAGATTCCCGCACTGGATTAAAGAGGTTAAAAGATTAGGGCCCATCGTTATGGCTGCGTAATCCTTATAAACAGGTACTGTTTCACTCTGATCATGGCAGTCAATACATAAGCTATGAGTGGAAGCCGTTCCTGAAATCACACGGTCCAGAAGGCAGCATGAGTTGTAGTGGTAGTTACCACGACAACTCGGTTGCGGAAAGCTTTTTCCAGCTACTGAAACGCGAACGGATAAAGAAAAAGATCTACGGAACGCGCGGATGGGTGCACGCGCTTCCCCCAAATGTAGTGTAAATCTGAGCATACGCAGAAAGCGTGCATTCTCCCCAGCCAGTATTTTTAAGTTTTAAGTGTGTTGTAAACATGCCTGTTACCTGAAGTGAAACACAAGGGTTCGCTGGATGATTTGTGCTGAAATATTTCATAACAATCAATGATGTAATTGATGAATATTAAACAAGAAGTAAACAAATGCAGGAGTTCATCCTATAAATTTTTTTGTTTAGGTTCTACACGCATTCTGAACTGACTCTCCATAAATAAGAGCAGAAGAAACTTCATTTGCTAAATTAATAATAAGTTCACAAAAAGATTTAAATAAAGCTTGATCCTAGATGGCAAAAATTGTTCAAATCAGATTGTGAAATCTGCAGGGTGGTAAGTATATTTAAGAATCACCCTCTGCGCATAGGATATAAACAGAATCCAAATGAACAAGCTTAATGAAGTATCTACACTGTTGTTGAGCCTGGCGATAGTTATTAGCTTTATACTGGTCTGGTTCACAACCTGATAAGTGATTAAATCTTCAGTATGAGATCTAACGTCAATCGTTAATTTACCTTCAAACTCACCATGAATAATGAAACCACAATAATTAATTTATTTCTTTAGTTTTTTGTGTTCGGAAAGTGTTCTGTTAAAGCTTTCTTTTGATCAACCAGATTGAATGGCACTATTATGAAAAATATCCTTATTACCGGTTCAACAGGTTTTTTAGGCGGGGCTGTCTTAGCAAATTTATTGCAGAACAGGGTTAAGAATCGACTGCTGCTGCTGGTCAGAGGCGAAACTGTTGAGGAAAGTTTAAACAGGCTTAAAGTAAACCTGAAAAACTTTGGCTTAAATGATTCAGAAATCAATCTGATAGCACCTGAGAATATTATTCTGGGTGACCTGGCTTTAACAGAAAAATTTATTAATGACTCACGGCTTAACGACATTACCCACGTTATTAACTGTGCTGCTGTCGCCTCTTTTGGTAACAATCCCACTATCTGGAAAGTGAATGTTGAGGGCACATTCCAGTTCGCAGAAAGGATGAGCCGTGTCAAAGGGTTACAGAAATTTATCCACGTGGGTACCGCAATGTCATGTGTGCCGGAACCAGATTCACTGGTCACAGAGGGTGGACTGGAATCCAGCCGGGATCAGCATATTGTCGAGTACACCTGGAGCAAGGCCTCGATTGAAAAACTGATTATCGAAAAGCTGCCGGCTCTGCCACTGGTCATTGCCCGGCCGTCGATCGTAGTAGGTCACTCCGATCAGGGGTGTCTGCCGTCTGCCAGTATTTTCTGGGTATTCCGTATGGCGCTAGCATTAGGCAAATTTACCTGCGATCTGAAAGATCGTATTGATGTGGTTCCGGTTGATTACTGCGCGGAAGCACTGGTTATGCTGCTCGACGCAGAAAAAGTCATCAATGAAGTGATTCACATTTCAGCCGGAACACAGAGCAGTGTGACCTTTGCAGAAATTGATAAGGCTATGGCCAAAGCATCAGGGAGCAGGGCTCTGGGTGTTAATTATCAAAAGGTTTCCTATAAACAGCTTTCTGATAGCAGAAGAACATTTAAGGATCTGTTTGGCCCGTGTAACGAACGGATCATGCTGCGTGCGATGAACCTGTACGGCCATTTCTCAAATCTGAATGTGGTGTTTGATAATTCTAAACTGCTACAGCTTGGTATGAATAAGCCTTCCAGGTTTACCGATTATCTGGATCGCTGTGTGCTGACAACGCGTGATGCAACAATTGCCGAACTGATGCAGGTCGATTTTAAATAGTTAGGTATCGGAAGAAGCAATAAATCTTGAGGCATAAGTAGGGTCAGGTGTCGATTTATGTCGCCCCGTTCATGATGAGCAGGGTGTCCCTGAAAAAAGCGTGATAAAGTAAGCGGCGGATTTTCTTATCGCGAATTTCACTGCCTTACTTTCCCTCCCGGCTTCGCTGGCCAGGTTTCGGTTTTTTTTCAGCCATCCGGTATGTTTGTCCCGGATGGCTGCCCCGGAACTCACCTTCTATATCATGACCTCGCCCCTGCACTTCAGGCACCCGATAGCGGACGCCGGCAACGGCGGGCCCGTTTTCAGGGAAAAAGACCGCCTAGAAGGCGGTAAAAAGAGGAATACTGTCACTCTTGCTTTTATCGCGTTCAGCCGAAGCCGACGGCCAATCCTAATCATAGAAAAGATCGCCGTGACAAAAAGCGTAAGCGGTAAAAAAGTCTCTCATATTGTTCCCTGCTTGGCCTCTGCCGGCACTGTCGTGCTTGAGGCCTGCCCCGTAAAAACCGGCCATCTTCAGCGGGTTGAACAATAAGCAAATATTCATATTTTACGGCAAATGCACCGGCTCCAGCAGAACGCAGCCGCGCCTTGTACCTGAGCATAGAAAAAAGACTATTCTGCAAGCCTGAATACGCTGCAGAAGCCAAAAAAAATGTCTCCTAGACGGCAACCAGAAAACATAGTGGTCTAGGTCGTTGCACATCCCTGGTGAAGGATCATTTAAGTATCGGCCGGATTTCCGCGCGCATAAAATCTGATGGCGCAATTTGTTGTACCCGTCTTTATGTTATATTTAACATAACAGTGAACAGCCGCACATCGCATCATCAGAAAATTAAGAGGCAATTCTATGTCATCATTTACTATGTACTCGTCCCCGGGGTCAGGACATTCGCATCGGGTCAGCCTCCTGCTCAGCCTTTAAAACAGATTATCAGCTGATAAATATTTCTGCGGATGCGAGTAAGCAGACTGATTTTCTAGCCAAAAACACGTTTGGACAAATTCCGGTTCTTGAACATGAGGATAGAGTTTTAGCCCACAGTAATGCCATTCTTCTTTACCTGTGTTCTGTTCTTGAGAGGGGATCCGACTGGCTGCCGTCCGAGCCGGAAATTCTGGTAGAGGTGCAACTGTGGCTGTGGCTTGGGAAAGCTGCAGGAGAAATACGCTACGGGCCGGGTTCGGCCCGGCTTATAAAATTGTTTGGTGCGGATGAAGATTATGATTTTGCCAGCAAAGTTGCCACCCGGCTGTTAAGCCTCATGGAGCAGCATATACACACTTGCAAGTGGCTGGCTTCATCATTTTCCACTATCGCTAATGTTGCATTCTACGTCTACTTGGCGGCTGCGCACGAAGGCGGACTCAGTCTGAGAAGTTATCCGGAGATTACAGTGTGGCTCCGGCGAGTTGAGTCACTGCCAGGATTTGTACCTTTCACTAAACCCGAAAAAATCTGAGCTTAAATTTGTAAGCTGCTTAGTGCCAGGGCTGACATAACTGTCAGCCGTTCTGCCATTCCGTTACGAGTGTACGAATTAGCTCGCCTGCAGGTAATTCACGTGCAAGTGATGCCCCCTGTCCCGCCCACTGAGCACCGAAACCATGTGCTCCTTTAGCTGCAGCGGCAACTGCAAGAGCTTTTCCCAGATAATAAGTCAGGGGATAGGGAGGAATACAATCCTGAGAAAACTGGCGCGTAAGATGGCAGAAATCATTGGTAATGCATCTTGCGGGCCGGCCGGATATTGCTGAGGTCATAACTGTGCTGGCTGCCTTTTCGCTCTTGAGAGCAACTCTGTAAGTCGTATTTGCGGACGATTCGGGGCAAAGGATGAAAGCAGTTCCCATTTGCACGCCGGTTGCACCCAGTCTGAGCATCGCTCCGATGCCGGCACCGTCCATTATCCCTCCGGCACTGATAACCGGCAATCGAGTGACTTTCTTGATGGCCTGGACTAGTGTGAACGTGCTGAGCTGGTCATCCTCGCCTTCGATACTGAAAATGCCCCTGTGACCACCAGCCTCAATTCCTTGGGCCACAATATAATCTATGCCGGCTGCTTCTATAGCCAGCGCTTCTCTGACACAGGTCGCTGAAGCCAGCGTAACAATTCCTCTGGACTTCAGACGCTGCAGAAAAGCCTCTGATGGAAGCCCGAAGTGAAAACTCACGACAGCAGGTGCCATATCAAGCAGCAGAGCCATCATTTCTTCATTATTATGAAAAGACTGATATATCTCGATCAGTTCTGCCGGGATATCTGCTTCATAGCGTTCAAATACTTCGCTGAACCGTGAAATCCATGCCCGCTCCAGCTCATGATTACGCTCCACCGGCGCATGACAGAATACGTTGACGTTCAGCGGACCATCTGTCAGTGAAAGGGCTCGTGTGATCATCCCCTCTGCTTGGTCAGGCGTTGATGCGCCGACACTTACAGAGCCTAATGCACCAGCATTGCTTACGGCTGCGGCTAACTCCGGTGTGGAAACACCTGCCATGGGAGCCTGAATAATCGGATATCGGAGATTGAGTGTCTGACACAGGATATTATTCATTATGTTGCCTGCTTGATGTAAGGAAAGAGAGGTCATAAAATCCCCCGGAGAGATAAAAAAATCAATATTGTTTCCTAAAAGAGAATACAGAATGAATCATTCTTCGCTTGAGATATTCCAAGTTGTAGCTGAAGAGCTCAGTATCGTTAAGGCAGCGAAGCGCTTAGGGAGAGTACAGTCGAATGTGACGACCCGAATACAGCTGCTGGAAGAAGACCTGAATGCAATGCTTTTCATCCGTGAAAACAAAAAGTTGCGGCTATCTCCGGAAGGTAAGAGATTTTTGGCATACACGAAGAAAATTCTGAGCCTGGCACAGGAGGCACGTCAGAGCCTTCATCCCAGTATGCCAGTAGGAGTTCTGGCACTGGGTTCAATGGAGTGCACGGCTGCAAGCCGTGTTGCAGGGCCGCTTGCGGCATTCAGTAAGTCATTTCCAGAGGTAATTATTAACCTCAGTACGCATCACACACAGCTTCTGACAGAGAAGGTGCTGCTTTCTGAGCTCGACTGCGCCCTTGTTGCACTCCCGACAGGCAGGCGGGGTGACGTTGAATGTCATGATAGCCTGCGTTTTCAGTCCCTGTTCGAAGAGGAGCTCAGGCTGGTACTTCCGGTAAAAATGAGCAGGGTTAAAAAACTAAGCGATATCAAAGAAGGCCGCCTTGCTGCATTTGCTAAAGGTTGTACCTATCGCGAAATGTCAGTCCGGCTGCTGAAAAACATGGCTGAAAACGGTAAGCAGATTGAGATTCAGGAAATCAATTCCTACCATTCGATGCTGGCCTGTGTTGCCTCGGGAGGGTATATGTGTGTTCTGCCTGAAAGCGTGCTTAATCTTCTTCAGCTACCGGAAGGTCTGACCATACTGCCTGCTGGCACGGCAACCACACAGTTAATCTGGCGCAAAGATTACAGTTCGCCTGCAATGGACAACCTGCTGAACCTCCTGCAGAACAAATCAAACATTTCCGGCTGACAAACGGGTAGTAATGCAGGCTCGGCCTGTCTGTCAGCCGGCAGCTTTTAACAGCATGCTTTCATGGCTGCACCATAGAGTCGTGGCGTCGCTGAAGAATTCAGATAGACAGAATAAACCGGATTAAAGTCAGGTGCTGCCGCTATATATTCACGAAAATTAACACTGAACAGGTCAGGTCGGGAGGTATGGACAACAAAAGCTGCATCCTGATCATCCGCGAATGTCTGTTGCTTTATCTGCAGAAAAAAGCGACCCAGCAGGTCGAAATAAGTGCTAATCGCGGCTCTGCGTGCGGGCTCATCATGTCCGGACGTACCCGACAGCACGTCACTGTAAGTCTGACAATCTGCCCGTCTGTCGCTATCGGTGCAGAAATACCCGTATAACAGCATCAGTCCTCTTTCATTCAGCAGAACGCTGTTCCCGTGATCATGCATATAGCCGGTCAGGGCTGCATCATTGATGGTGATCTGTGGTTCATCACAATGGATGCAACCGCTATACCACCTGCCGCTGTTTAGATTGCCGGTAAACAGGCTGCAGCTGAACCGGCCTGTAGTTTCAACAGCAAATCTGAGGGGGTTACCAGTTATATTATTTGGACCTGTCAGGTGCTGTAAAAGGCCCGCCTCTGTCGCCAGTGCGCTGAAGGAAAGGGCTTCAGAAGGTGAAAGGAAAAAAACTTTACTGATATGAGAGTATGTTTTCAGCCTGGAAATAGACAGCCTCATCTGCGGATTATGGGCGGGAATAATCCACTCATCTGTATATATTGCATCGCAGACGATGCAGCATGCCTCATACACAGAAGAGCTTCTTTGACGAAAATGGTGATCTAGGGCGGTCTGGATATCCACAAAATCCATTAGGGAGTAACTCTCCGTTACGGCCGGACTAAACCGGCGCATATCAAAATGACAGACGGTCACACTGTCGTGACTGATATCGATAATCAGCAGCAATCTACTCATAAGATATTTTCCTTAGCCAGCCTTCGGTTACTGGTATCAAACATGATTGTGATTCCTGCAACTGCCAGCGAAACGGCTGCGGCAATAAGAGAGGGATTAAATGAGCCGGTAGAAGAGTAGAGAGCCCCAGCTGCAAGTGGCCCTGCAATCTGCCCAATGCCATAAACAGCAGTCATGGCAGCAATCATGTTAAAACTGACAGCTGCAGCCAGACGTCTGGCTTCCGGGATCGCGATAGTAACCGTTCCCATAAAGGTGAAACCGACAAGCAGAGCACTGGCCAGACAAAAAATAAGTGATTGGCTGAATGCCGGCAGAATGACACCGATCGCCTGGCTAAAAAGGTTAAGTGTAAAGGTCGCACGGAACCCTCTGGTCTGAACCAGACGGTGCCAGAAAAAACAGGATGGAACCGCAGCCAGACCAAATGCCGCCCATACCTGGACGGGGTCAATTCCGGTAAGTGAGCCGTGAAGAAAGAGTGGCAGATAAGTGGCGGTAATAATGTAGCCAAAGCCGGAAAGGCCGTATACGGCCAGCAGGCGGTAGGCCGCGGCGAGTGTGCATGAGTCAGATTCACTGGCTGAATGAACGTGCCCGCCATAATTGTTCAGCAGATCCGGTGGGCTGTTGAGCAACCGAGATACGACTAGGAAAAAAACGGCTGCACTTAATGCGCACATGACCCAGATAGCCTGGCTCGACAGAGCCAGAAATTTACCCAGAGAAATAAACTCAGCGGATATAAAAATGCCCAGCCCGACTCCGGCATACATCAGCGGTGCGCCATTTGAGTGTTTCATATGCTGAAGCAACCACAGTGAGGCCGATATGAGGCTCACAGCGCTACAGAGGCCGGCAACTCCCCTTATAACAATTATGGCTGCAGGATCCCGCAGCCAAGCCAGAGCGGCAATTCCTGCCAGAGTAGCTATTACGGAGCCAAAACAAAGGTAACGAGCGTCAGAAGGTCGCGCTTTAGTCAGCAGTAATGCCCCGATGAGATAACCAGCATAATTGGCAGATGCTGCAAAGTTGCCAGTTGTCATACTGAGAATTTGCTCCTGCAGCATAATCGGCAATACGCCAGTAAACGCAAACCTTCCATATCCCATACCAATAGCCAGCACAACACATGCGGCTATAGACAGTAAGTAAGCCCGGGTTTCGGGTCTGTACCTCATTGCTGAAATCATTCTTCCTCCGAAAGTGACGAACCGGAAATAACTGCACACTTATTAATCTTAAAATAAGAACATTATTTCTATTTGGTTCATTAAAGATGATTGTATGTGAGTAGAGTTCAACCTACAAGCAGCAGTTGAGTGTCGACGGGCTATATCCGGATATGTATAAGAAGATAAATATCTGCTGAACTTAGGGGAATGAATATCTTGCAGCAACTGTAAAAATTCTTTCCTCATAAACGAAATACTCCCAAGCAAGGGATATTCCATAAAAAGTCAATAGAAGAATATGAATCTGGGCGTTAATTTTAATTAGTAAATAATTTATTACCGGTTAACTGGTGCTGTCATTACAAAAGTGCTCGGTTTCATGAACCCCATAAAACAGAATTACAAATGAAGATTAAGAATCTTTTCTGTCTGCCAGAGCTCACCGACATCCCGGATTCAACTCTGGCAGTTGAGAAAATCATTCATTTTTCCAGCGGAAATAACACAATTACAGGCACACTAACGCAACCAGAACATGTCAATATTTCGCATGCTGTACTTATCAAAACGGCGGCGTTCAGGTGCCAGCTCTGTGATGCATAGAGACGGCTGCGGATCAGCAGGTGGACGCTGAGCTGAATAACGGCAGGTTGAAAGGGACGGACTTGACAGCCTGCAGGCCCGACGTTGCGACAGACCCGTTGCCTAGCACATGACTTCCACGACTTCCCACTTCTGTTGTGTCGTCAGTACTTTCGGCCAATAGCCATCTGAAGCGCCTTATTATCCAGCATGGCTTCAGCAAGCAATTCCATACCGTCATACTTCTTATGCCATGTGTAAAAAGTGGCATCTGGAATGGCGTGCTTACGGCAGAGCTCACGGGCAGAAACTCTGGCTTCGGCTCGGATAATACTGATGATATGTTCGTCGGAAAAACGCTTCCTCATGTGGCTTATGAAGACATTATTAACATCACGGTGTGTTAATCAACGGGGAGCAGGTCAAATATTCACAAAAAAAAGAACCAATTTATCTTTTTACAGCAAACAAAGGCTTAACATTTTCACCAGAAAGTTCAATGAAAATCCGTGAAACACAGGCAATAATACAGCGGTGGAGTGATTAAATAAGTATGATCCATCCATAAATTGAGCTCATCATTGATAGTGGAGAATAAATATTGCCCTTAAATTTAATAGTGAAATCTCAGTAAAAAAATTACTAAATAATAAATTATTAGACTATAATTAAATATAATGGCTAGCATTACGACTGAAGTGCATTTCTAGTGAAGGATATTATGGTTACTTGAAAGTTAAGACAACAAGGATGCTTCTAACTGAACGCTTTATGTCAGCTATTTGTTCATAATAAAAAATGGCATTAGAATAGCATTGATGATAAGATCAAGAAAATTCAACCAAGAAATAAAAAAAATGAAAGTTGATTCATTTAAAGAAATCATCAAAAAGTCAGCACTTAGCCTTTTCAAAGATAAAGGGTTGAACAATGTATCAACACGTGATCTGAATGTTAAGCTAAACATATCAAGAAGTCATATGTATCATTACTACAGTACTTGGGAAGAGTTAAAACTTGACGCAATCAAATATATGCTGGATCAAGACATTGTTGATTTTTTATCAGATGATGAATATAGCAACACACTAAATAGTTCGGAAAAAATTTACCGTTTCTTGGATTATCATCTCCCCAAAGCTCCTTCTACACACTGGGTTTTATATTTAGAAATATGGCCTCTTTCAGCTAGAGATCAATCCTATGCTGAACTCATTCACTCTAACTTCATTCAATGGCATGGGATTTTAGAAAGCATTATATCCCAGGGAATTGATAGAAGTGATTTTTGCAAGGTAAATACTTTATCAGCAGCTCGTAAAATATTAGCGATGGTAGATGGATATTCAAGTGTACTCATCGTTGAGTACACCGAAGAAAAAAGAGAAGAATTCATCAAGGAAATTTTCCATTACTCAATTCAAACAGTAACGAGTAACGAGTAATTTTCGCTTTAAAACCACTAACCATTTATTATATGGAAATATTCAAGTAGCCTTTTCATTTTATTTCTTGCCGGAATGTACCCTGGTTCATTTGTGTTAATCCAGCTTTCATCAGCTTCAAGGTGGGGACCTGTAAGGACAACCTTACCTTTGCCATAAGAATACGCTGCCATCGCAACGTCTTTATTATTGTAGTAGGCGATAGGTTTGAAACCTGAATTCAATGAGGAGTTCTCAAAATAAGGTCCATCCTGATAATAAACGGACTCTTTCTTATCATCCCAACTAATTGAAAAGGTATAGTCACCTTCGTCAGAAGCATCGCTACCAGGCCTGCCTACCTCCGAATTGAGTTGGGAATTTATGAGACCTATCCAGTCTCTATCCGCAAGATAAGCCCCCATACATATTCCTAGATAATTTTTACCGGAATTAACAAAGCGGCGAATTGCATCAGCACTATCGTCACCGATTGCATTGTAAGCTGCGGGAATGTCCTGACCGCCTCCTGGCTGGATATAAAGTTCAAATTTTTTAAGATTCTTGTCATTTATTTTCAGAGTTTCTTTTTCACCGATGTAGGAAATAGACAAATTAAGCCCTGTTTCACGGAGCGATTTTGCAACCATTTCTGAGCAACCTTTGCAACCCGCTGAACCTCTGTAGATTGCTATGTTTACTGTCTTTGTGTCAAAAGCATGAGCTTCATGAACGTATACCATAGAAATAAAAGGTAATACTGAGGTAAGCACAAACATACAAAAATTTTTTCCTGATATCTCTTTTTTTCGTTTCATTAAGACCTCTACTAACAAAAAATTTAAAAAGTAACGATACTTTATCATCAATGCGGAAATTAGAGCAACCGCCCTAATTTAACAATTCCACACTATTTGTCAACCTTTTACCAAGTGCATACAGCTACGCCACGCAGGTAAACCCATAGGTGTCTGAATATTATATAAAAATCATAGAATGAACTTAATTTTTTTAGCATCCTTAAGGTTGATTTTGATAATCAAAAACCATCTAATATGTCATAATTAACTGGTTTTTATTGATCAATGATAAGATGGATTATATTTATGGTCGTTTGATTTCAATTCTTTATGAACGTCATGGCCAACCCCTATTTCTCAAGGGCATGCTACTAGATATATTTCCATATAAAAATTGTTAATTAGCCATCAGAAATAATGGTATCTAGTAGAAAGAAAAACTAACGATCCCTGTTGATATTGGACATATAGAGAATAATTAATTTTTTATTGCTCCGACCGTAATACTTTGAATGCCGCAGAGTATGAAAGAAAAATTTCATAGATTACGATCTGTAAAAAAGGCCCTGATATTAGCTAGCAAGACCATCGGCGGGGATGGTGGCAACGCGGGACATGGCAGAGAAGTGAGTGACTGAATGCTGACAGGATGACACCAATGACCTCAATAAAAAAATTGAATATTTAACTTGCTCTGCACCTCCTTGTGGCAGAGGAATGAATCGCCACGGATAATCTAGACACTTTCGAGCTGTTGATAATACTGATTTTCATATTCAGCCGGTGGCATCTGATTACTTGAACCATGCCGACGCCTACAGTTTAAAACATTTCGATGTAATCAAAAACATCGCTGCGGGCTTCCTCCCGCGTTCCGTAGATCTTTTTCTTTATCCGTTCGCGTTTCAGTAGCTGGAAAAAGCTTTCCGCAACCGCGTTGTCGTGGCAGTTAACACGACAACTCATGCTGCTTTCCAGACCGTGTGATTTCAGGAACGACTGCCACTCATAGCTTGTGTATTGACTGTCATGATCAGAGTGAACCAGTACCTGTTTATAAGGATTACGCCGCCATACTGCCATCAGTAATGCGCTCAGGACATTATCTTTTGTCATCCAGGGTTGCATTGACCAGCCGATAACTTTTCGGGAGAACAGATCAACTACCACGGCAAGATACAACCAGCCTTCATGGGTCCGGATGTAGGTTATGTCCGTCACCCAACGCTCATCCGGTGCGTCCGGATTGAACTGCCGCTGGAGCCTGTTGGGTGCCGCGATGCTGACCTCACCTTGGCGTGCCAGTGAGCTCCGGTACCCGACCTGAGCCTTTATTCCGGCACGCTTCATCAGCCGGCAGACCCGGTTCACTCCGTACTGTAGTCCGGTATCACGCAGATCGAGATGGATCTTGCGATAACCATAGACACAGCCTGACTCAAGCCAGAACTGTTTAATCTGCCCGGACAGCATCTGCTCTGCCTAATGACGTTGTGAATGTGGCTCCTGAAGCCAGACATAAAATCCACTCGGATGAACATCCAGAACCCGGCAGAGCAGATGCACAGGCCAGCAATGGCTGTTTTCACGGATAAAGGCGTACCTCAGTCGGACAGTTTTGCGAAGTACGCCGCGGCTTTTTTTAATATGTCTCCATAGTCAGTAACCCGCTTTAATTCTTTCTGAAGTCGCCGGATCTCAGACTGGACATCGGGCTGCGTTTTAGTGGCCGATGAATCAGGGCCATACTTTTTTACCCAGGCATATAGGCTGTGCGTGGTGATATCAAGACGGGTGGCGACGCATGCGATGGAATAGCCCCGATCAATAACCTGTTTGACCGCTTCAATTTTGAACTCTTCGGGATAACGTTTATCGCTCATGGTTACCTCTCTTTTAAGTCATCTTAAATGACTCGGAGATGTCTGTTAAACTCGTGGCGATTCAGAGTAATGAATCCATAATTATCAACTGCCATTAGTTCCTCATTAAGCGATGAATGATCAAGTCAGCAAAAGTCCGTAGCACAGAACAATAACTCTATCGCACAGACAGATTTCAGTCCGGATGATCACTGTTCTTAACCTCTTAATCAAAGCGCCTTAACCGGTTGATCATCGTCACTTTCCATCATGCTGACCATTGCTCCCCGGTGAGCTTCAACCATACGAATGTAGCGCATTACCGTCTGGGTCTGCGTCCAGGTACCCTCCTGCATAATCTGCGCAATAGATATTCCCTTTCTCGCCATATCCTGTGCAGCACCAACGCGCGCGCTATGGCCGCTCCAGCTGGCATAGCGCCCCTTGTTAGTTTTGAGAGATTTTGTGTCGCCTGCAGCCTGACGCGCACGTCGATAAATATCTTCCAGGCAGGGTGCGCTCATAGGGATTTCAGACAGTCCGGTAATCCGGTTAGAACGATGAACAGGACAAAAAATAATAGCGTCCGGTGTGCCAGCCAGACCTGCGGCGGTGATCCATTGGCTCAGCCGTTGGGATGAATTTGCACTGAGGGCTTTCACAATACCACCAGACTGCAGGATGGTTTTAGTCCAGCCAACATCCAGGATAATACGCCCGTCAGCCGTTAGCGAAATATCCCTGACCCTCAGGCGGGAAAGCTCACTCATGCGCAGAAGGGTGCCGTAGGCTACGTGCATAAACGCGAGGTCCCGCAGTTGCTGCAGGCGGGGAGAATGGCCCCATTTTGCATCCAGACGGTTGAGATCTGGCCGGCAGAACGGGACTGCCTGTCCTGTGCGCTCGCCCGATATAACCGCTGTTCGGTTTATTTTCTTCCTTGCGCGCATGACGTCTGGCGAAACCGTCGGGGGTACTAGCCCAGCGTTACGGTGTAACATCGACATAAGCGCCGCGTGCACTGAAATGGTCGAGGTTGAACGGCCAAGAGCTTGCAGGTGAAACAGGTAGTCCTGCATGTCATTTGGTGACATGGGTAGAAAAGACCGATGGTTTTCTTGCGACCAGCGCCAGCAGATCCGCATTACGCTCAGCAGCTGACGCCACGTGTTGGGCGAAAAGGCCTCGCGGTGCCGGACAAATGCGGCCAGCTTTGCGGTGAGATCGTCATCGGCGCTGCCGCTGAGGGCCACACCGGTAAAAACGGAGATATCATTCATTTTTGTACAGTTTTTACCCGCTGAATAAGGAGGCAACGCTACGTGAATTCTGATAAAGAAGCAGGGGGATTGCCCGTCAGATTTTACGTAGCGCTGCCAAATTTTTAACCACCGGCGCTCAGATGATGTTAAGCCGCACGAAGTTCAGGACGGCGCCGTTTCGTATAAATGGCTGTACAGTTCAGGATCCGGGCCAGATCCGCATGATACAGGGTTTCTGAAGGTCTGTCTGGCCTTATATAAGTATAATTATATAAGGTTAGAAAATTACACTTTTGGATGGAGAGCCTAGAAAATACAACCATAAAGTTATAAGAGGCAAGTCAACAAATGAACTCAGCAACAAGTTGCAAGTTGCTGAGAAATGATCAAGTTTTAGAATTAAATCTTACCTAATGTATAGATAGATATCGGTCCAATACCAACACTTCGATCCCGTGTTTTGACAGGGAAGTCATGGATAGCGCCTACTCTCTTACTGGGGTTATTATACTTTATCTTATTAACTAAAAATAACGCTGCAGCCAAAGTAGAAGGCTTAGTACCTATTGCGGCAATGATGACATTATTGTAGGCCTCATATAGCTTATTCAACTTATTAATAACCTCATAAGGGTTATTCCCGGGATAGAGCAAAAGCTCTGTATTAAGATGATCGAAATAAACCATATGTTTTCTTAATGAGTTATTTTCCCAACCGGCTTTAAATGCCGGCACAGCAACCATGTTCAATAACTTCCCATATAATGCGCCATCATCTTCTGCAAGAATTTGACCAAGCCGCGAATTTTCAAACCCTAAAAAGCTAAGCAATACATTTTCAGATTTTTTAGTTTGACTGGAGTTTATAGAAAAAACAGGAAGAGTTATAAATTTATTTTTACCTTCACTTAACTCAAAGTCTTCATCTTCTTCGAGAATGCCTTTTTTACTCGAATAAGAACTTGGCTCAATATAAAGAACAATGATCTCCTTTATTGATTTAGATTCATTCAGCGCATAAAATGTATACAAAAGCTCTGGAAAATCTAATGAAGTGCTATCAATAACAACCTTGACGTAAGAATTAAACATTGAATGATTAATATAATCAATAATATTTATTATCGTCCCATTCATCAAAACTGAAGCTTCTTCTTTCAAATATGAAATAGTTATTCCATCAGATGTAGATATGTTTTTAGAAACAAATTCTGTTCGTTGGTCAACTACTTTTCCAAAAAAGAACGCATCGCATTGCAAAAGAGATGGTTCGAAATTATCATATTTTCTAATTTTATTTATTTTAATCATAATAATTCGATTTGCTCCCCACGATTAAAGTCATCATCGTTCAGATCACTTTCACTAGTATCATCCACTCCCCAGCTATTTTTGAAATACCTGATTAACCTGATGAATTCATTTTCCTCGCCGAAGAAAATCACTTCTACCTCACCAGGTTTAAGCTTTATCTTCCTTTTCTTTCTGTAACTTATTTTAAAGAATGCTGAAAGGACGGGGTGTAATATGTAGTCTTTAGTCTCAGTGGTGTCATCGGATTTGATTTTCGTACTTTCTTCTTCGAAAAGCACTGACCAAACTAAAGCTTCATTGAGTAATTTTTGAGTTTTTTCACTTAATTGAGTTACATCAGATAAATCCAGAGTGAAATGGTTCACCTCAGGCTCACTTTGCGTTTTTCTTTTTTGACTTAATGAATAAATAATCCCGAGCCTTCTGGCAATTCTTTTAAGATGTAAACCATTGGCTCCTAAATCGGATATTTTTTCAAGTTCGAAAGCACTAGTTTGGTAAGTAGCTTTAGCTTGGGTTTCGACTGGCAAAGCGAATAAATCATTCTTGTCAGTAATGTCTTGCTCAAATTCCGCCTTTATCATTGATTGATGACATAATTCAAGAAAATGACGAAGATTACCTCGAGACATTAAAGTAAACTGTCTAAAACCAGCATATAAAGGACAAAACTTGGAAGAAGAACGTCCATAAATGTATAAAATAGTTCCAACTAAATTATTAGAAATCCAATTTTTGTATTTTGAAGCGTCACCTTTTTTGTACCTATTAAATTCTTTTAGCACTGCCTCTGGTCTGTTGCTTTTCCTGTTTAAAAGAACACCATTAACTAATGATGCTTCAGGGAAATTCACATCTATGAATTGAGAGGAATCAATTTTAGTTGCATCATGGAATTTCAAACCATCATCAATTAACACTTGGATTTTTCTAAGTAGCACTGTATCAGAAAGAATCCCACTCGCAATCTCATGATGTGTTTTTTCTGGAAGAAATTTATTAGCAAGCTCCTTAATGGTTCGGGTGTAATTTAAATTATTCTTTCGATGTGTAAGCATGCTTTCATCTGAATAACAATTGATATACTCCGACAGTTCAACATCATTTTTTTCAGCAAGTCTTAAAGCCAAGACTTCAGCTGCAAGCAAGTCAAAATCTTGCGAAAATACATCTTCTAAATCTAATGTTCTATAATCGTTTCGAGGCACAATCTTTTCATTACCCGTAGTTTCATAGGTAACTTCAGCATTCTTTTTATAAGCCGCACTAAATAACAATGGAGGTATACCATGCTTCATCCAAGTGTTTATTATTTTTTGTTGTTCAGTCGTTAAATTTTCGAACTCATCAACATAAATGTGGTAGATGCTTTCACTTAAGGATTTCGAGCACTTCTTAAGACCTAACGTCAATAAGTTCATTGCCATTTTTAAATCAATGTTAATAGGCGGGGATTTATCAATAGGCATATTTATCCATGAGCAAAGATAGAAAAGAGCTTCTTGCAAAGTTTCCTCACTATCTATCAATTTTATATCACCACCATTTGGAGTTAACTGATTTTTAATTGCTCTGGGAAGACTGAACTCCTTAAGCTCAATTTTAATATTCGCTTCACTAACGTTAGAATCAACAATGCTATTTGCTAGCCTGGAAAACTCTATTAATATGGAAAGAGTTGTAAATGTAATAAATACGGCTTTCCAGTTTTGTCCTAGCCACTTTTCATTCATGAGCTGTGTAAATGATGTATCTGGCCTCCAATACAACCCCATCATTTTAAATACATCACTGTCAATATTAGCTTTTTTTCTACTAAAAGCGGTAGGATGGCAATGATATTTTAAAAACATTGTTTTTCCAGAGCCGCGCCCGCCAACAATTATAGAAGCCTTATTCCATTTGCTGAGTTTAACTTCATCATATTTTAGGGGTAACACATAGGTTCCCCATACATCATCTGGCATCTCTTCGGCTCTATTCTTCGCAAATAGTGAAGAATAGGTAGATTTATTATTTTTCATTATTACCTCGTGAATAAACCAGTCCAGTCATGACTGTTATACCATAAAAGTGGAATGTTATTGTTAGGTGTAGAGTCTGAAAAACAATAAGTTAGCGCCATATTACCATGACCATTAGCCATTTTAACTTTTAAATTTTTCTTGGCGCAAAACTTTTCATATAAAACAAGTATCTCCTCTGTGGTCACTCTCCCTTTGAATAATAAATTTTCGCTTGAAAAAAATGAGTTTTCTTGCGTTAAAATTTCAACAGGATGAATAGCAATATTTGGGAATGCTGATGACATAGCATCGAGTCCATCTTGATGAGCTACAAGAGGTATATATATATATTTTATGTCAGTTCTTTGATTTAAATATTTATTAACAAAAGCTGAAAATTGTTCAGAAGTTCCAAGTATATCGTCAAAAAATACTACGGCTTTAATGGGATTCTTAAGGCCTTTAATGAGCTCTGGGGTTATGCCTAAATTCTTATCAAAGTATTTTCTTTGCAGAGTTCTGTAAATCACAGACCCACTTTTCCCAGGAAAACGATCAACACCCTCTATAGTTGAAAACCTAAATGGAAACTCCATGCATGATTTATTTTTAAGTTGCGCACACCACTCACCTAGGTCATTGAAATTGTAAATGCCGTTATTTTCTAAAATCGAAGGTAGAATTATATGGAAAATATTTGATCCGAAAGACTCCACAGCAGCCTTACTTCTATATATCAAGTTGTTCAGTATAGCAGCGCCGAGAAACTTCTCTTCATCAGTATCAAACTGCTTGGCCCAAGATAATAAAATATCCTTTTCAATCCCATCCCAATATTGTAAATCAATAAGTTTAAGGCATTTATTTAAGATACGTAGAAAAACATCTTCCATATTATCGGGGGTATTTATATTCATATTCATATCACAGGGAAGTTTTTAAGATCTGCTAAAGTTATATGTTTTGCACCAACACCTTTAGCTACCGTTTTTATCCATTTAACGCCAAAATCACTGCGAAGGCCAGATAATATCTTTTCCCTGAATTCTTCTGCTGCTCTTATGATTATTATGCAATCACTGATAAGAAACTGTCCGGTCATAACATATCCAACTTTACCTATACACCTACTTCCAACTCTAGGTATTAAGATATCCCCTTTTAATGCGACAACCTGACGCTCTAGACTTATTGTAAGAGATAAATCGGCACCATAAAATTCATTATAATTATTTTTAAACGAGGTGGTATGCAAAAAAAATGCCCTATCATTAGGAATGATTCCGCTTTTACCTCTAACGAGTTTTATATCAACCTCAGACAATTTCACATATGAAATAGGAGTGGGTAAAGTATAGTAACTATAATCAGCCCTATCGATAAAATTTTGATGGGTAATAATTTTAGTAGCCCCCCCTCCTAAAGTTGACAATATAATTCTTTTATCACAGGTAGGTTTGATATTCCTTATAATTAAAATATGTGTTTTCGCTTCTGTTCCTTCAAATGCACCTTCAGGAATTTCTCTTACTTCTAAAACATCAAAATTATTTACCAGATACTTTCTTAATGACGTGAATCCAGAGTTAGTTAGAATGCCATCAGGAAGAATATAAGCTAAATATGCATTATCCTTAAGCAACGATAATCCTTTTGCAAGAAAGCAAACCTCTGCACGGATTTTTTTATCAGCATTGATAGAGAACGACCTTTCAAATTCATGTCGCATTTCTTTATTAAATGCAATAGCTTTAAATGGGGGGTTTCCTAAAACAAAATCAAAAACATTGCAGAATTTAAAAACAGAATTGAGCCCTCCAAGTTCTAAAGAATCACCAGTAAAAGCAATAAATTTTGGATTATTAGTTTTGATAAAATTAACATTTTCGGGGTCTAAATCAACACCGTATATTTTTGAACGGGGTGATATTTTTTCTGCACTCTTAAGAAGTGAGCCAGTTCCAGCACTCAAATCTAATATATCATATACACCTTCATCAATTGGAAGCATAGAGATCAAAACATCCCCCAGACTAGTGGAGGTGTAATATTGTGCCAAACCCCGTTTTTTTAGAGAAATATTCTTCATCGAATTGATTCACTGACCTGTTTTGTTACACAGAGTATAAAGCTTTTTCGAAAAACTCCAAGCATCGAAGCTTGCTTTAACAAAGAGGCGAAGATTACTGCATAGCGTGCGTTAAGGCTAAAATGGGCACCATACTCAGCTAATCGGCATGTTCATAGTAATAGATGATTAAGAAAAAAATTAAGACTTGCTGGAAATAGAAAACAGCCAACCGACCTTATTCATCTCGAGCTTGACTGGCGAATCCCCCGGGACTTATCCAACCGGCAGAACTTGGCAATCAAGATGAGGAATGTAAGCTCTCGGTTCAGCAAAACTTGCCAATTCAATCTGTAACAGAGCAGATTTATGTCCTAAAGTTAAACCCAGTAATGCTTTATTCATCCAGTTGAATTTTGACACAGAACTATGAATAGTAATTACTAAAACGCACCATAATACACTTGCAAACAACTGAATCAAAAGGATATTTACCTTTGAGGTTGAATCATATAACGTCCCCATGGATAGCCTTGGATATTATTAGAACTCTTAGCATCCATGCTGGGCCATCTTTGTCAGACTCGGGATTGAACGTTTTTATAGAAAACCATCCCGGAGGCCGCTATATGTCAAATATTTTGAATCAATCTGGGGCCAAGTTAATATTTGAATGGAGCGGGCCGAGCGACAGTAGGTGTCTTGCGGATGGCTATCCCCCGGACATCCTGTATGACCAATTTCCCCATAGAGCCTTCGTACCTGTGGGCACCAGATCTCATTTGTACTTAATTGGACTAGAATTGCTGGACGGATTCTCTTGGGAAATAGCAGTTCGAAAACCTAAGTTCAAACTCATCAAACCACAAACTTGGAAGCTATGGCTGCAAAGTAAACATCATCAATGGTTAGAACGTGAGGTTGCACGTATTGAAGATGAAGTTGCTAACATAGTAACAAAGCGGCCAAATGCCAAAATCGTCTTCCCACCGGGATGTGATTATGAATGGATCCTAAGAAAAAGATTCCCAAATTTACCCTGAAGTGGCGCGGTCATCTTATAATAAACATTTGAAACTGCCATGTTAACCTCGCGGTAAAGGAGTTTCGGGATAGGATCCATGGTGAGGCTTGAAGGACTATGTATTTATTGCAGGCCCAGTCAATTTAACATAATAAGTATTATGCAACATATTTTCGTCCGTTACAAATCCACGTTTAAACACCATAAATCTATTAACTGTGCAGGTACGCAATGCGAATAAATGAACTGATGATACTCTCAGGATAAGTA
>Ga0256409_1000459_pt1 | contig 25731 bp, 26 predicted proteins | sample PhySR1_FD_185981 | JGI IMG/M metagenome (GOLD analysis project Ga0256409, IMG submission 185981) | Leaf surface microbial communities from sunflower plants in UC Gill Tract Community Farm, Albany, California, United States - DLSL S.R1 | ecosystem: Host-associated > Plants > Phyllosphere >...
TTCAGATACAAAAAAACCGCTTTAATGAGCGGCTTAACTGGCTGTTTTTTATGGTGAAATTTGGTGGCCCCTGCTGGGCTTGAACCAGCGACCAAGCGATTATGAGTCATAAAATTGGTATGTTTTTAATTGTTCGTCATTGTCTCTGTTTGTATTTTTAATTGTCTATAATCAATCAGTTATGAAGTTATTTTTGTTTCTGATTGGTTCTCTCATTTCCCCATTGTACTATCCTTACCTGACCCATTACCTGACCCAAAATGGGCATTGGGTCAGGTAACGCTTATCCTCAGAAAGGTAACCTCATGGCCGCTAATCTTACCGAGACTGCTATACGTGGATTGAAGACAAAAAGTACGTCGTACTACGTGTGGAGCAACAGTGCTCAACGTGGCACCGGCAGGCTTGGCGTTAAGGTTCAGCCTTCAGGCAGCAAAGTTTTTTATTTCCGTTATTACGTTGAGAAAGGGAAGAAAGAGAAGTTCATCCAGTTGGGCATCTGGCCTGAGATGAAGCTGGTGACGGCCAATGAGTTGGCGAAAAAGTATGGAGCCTGGCTTGTTGAAGGAAAAGAGCCCCAACAAGAGCTTGAGCAACAACGCCTGGCCGAAGAGCACATTATGCAGATCCATCGCTCTCAAGGATCGTTTGAAGAGCTGGTGCATGGCTACGTTAACAAGATGAAGCTCGACAATAAGCGGACGTGGGCTGATGTATTGAAGCGCATGGAAAGAGAGTGCTACACCGTTATTCCTCGTGATACCAAAGCGAAGGACGTGACGCCTCTGCAGATCAAAACTATTCTCTCAGGCATTATCCAGCGTGATGCGGTGGTCCATGCGAACCGAGTTCGTTCTTATCTGATGGCGGCATTCAACTACGGTCTGAAAGCTGATAACGATCCGATGAATACTAGCGTGGGTATTACGTTCGGCCTTGAAGTTAACCCTGTATCGGCCATACCGAAGCAGTCTTCGGCGGAAAAAGTGGGTGATATATGGCTAACGCTGGAAGAGCTGCGTGTTGTCATGGAGCAGTTCGCAGAGGCAACCAACGTTGGGCCGCTGATGCAGCATTTAATCCGCTTCTGCGTTTATGCTGGTGGGCAGCGTCCATTCGAAATGATTGCCAGCCAGTGGAGCGCGATTGATTGGCAGCAAAAGACGTTGCTGGTCATTGCCGATGTATCGAAAAACAAGCGTGAGCATCTGATCCCACTGACTGAATCGGCATTAAGTGAACTAGCCTCTGTTCAAGAACTGACTAAGGAAAGTAACAGCCCCTATATTTTCCCGCTATCAACAAACGGTGAGCGTCCAGTGCGCACCGATAGTCTGGCGCGTTCCATAATGTATTTCCGGGCTTTTAATCCTGAGTTTAAAGTTTTCACGGCGCGAGATTTACGCCGGACCTGTAAAACGCTGATGGGGGAAGCGGGGATCAGCAAAGAGATCCGGGACCGTATTCAGAATCACGCTTTGAACGACGTTAGCTCGAAACACTATGATCGTTATGATTACCTGACTGAAAAGCGTAGGGCGCTTGAGATCTGGGAGGATCGGGTTAACAACTATCAGCGGCAGCAGGAAAACAACGTTGTGAACTTGTTTGGGCGGAGGTAAGAGCTTGTCAAAATATGAGCTTAATTCAGCAGAAGAGCGGTATCAATCTGGCTCTGGAGACCTAGTGCTGGCTAATAAGTTAGGGATCACTGATGAAGAGGAAATGGAGGCGCTGGAGTCTGGCTTGCTGCTGATGCTATATGAGCAGCTATTTATTGAGGGCCAGCCGCCTGCGGCGCTGGCTTTTGAACACATCAGCGGGTGGCATCGCCAATGGTTGGGGAATGTGTACGACTGGGCAGGAAGGTTACGTAATGCCAACCTGACTAAGGACGGTTTCCAGTTTGCTGCTGCCGACAGGATTCCGCTTCTTCTTGATTGTTTCGAGAAGCAGTTTCTCGCTCGGTCTGGTGAACTGAAATCCTTGGATCGTCTGGAGCTGGTTAGTTATCTGGCTGAATGCCACGTTGAGTTTATTTTGATCCATCCATTCAGAGAAGGTAACGGGCGTTTGTCGCGGCTACTTTGCGATGTGCTGTCGGTGCTGGCAGGGAAGGGCTTACTTGATTACAGCTTATGGGATGAACACAAGGCATTTTACTTCAAGTCAATACAGGCGGGCGTATCAGGGAACTACAGTCCTATGATGCAACTAGTGAACGATATCTTGCCAGACTAGCGGGCGAGGCCAACGGCTTTCGCCTGTGCCTGATTTTTTTTGAGTTGCTGCTCAATTTTTTGCACAGAAACACCGGTTTCTATCGCGGTCGAGCTGGCAACGGCGCGGTAGATTTGAGCTTTTGTGATAGGCGATTTTTTCATGTTGTCATGTCTCCTTGAGTTATTCTGGAAATTTTAGAGGGTAATGAGAATGCTTGCAAGGTATAGACTGAGTTCCACGTTAAGTTATATAAATCAATATATAAAGCACGTATAGTGCAAGCGGTGTAGCATCACACAGGACGACCAGTTAAATGACCTCAAAGCAGCCCGACTTTTACCCTCTGTCTATGGCATCTGAAAAGTACCATATCATGCCTGACAATATACTGAATGACTGGCTTGATCATAAGGTTCCACTCTACATTCGATTGGATGCTTTGCCATGCCGGATCGTCAGGTACCTTGGTGGAGATCAATTTCTTCTGAAAGACTGGCAGAGAAAAATTAAAGCAGGCATGGATTATTATCAGCATGAAAAAATGCCGGAGTTTAAAATAAGGCAATTTTATCCGGTGAAAGATGCAGAAATAGAAACTCACCTTCTGGAAGGTGACCTGGGATTATGTCGTTATACCTATAATGGGCATGCACATGGTTACTGGCGGGTAAAGGCTACACCTGTAACCCGTTTCGCTGAAGGTCCTTATGTGCTGGCAGATATGGATACTGTCAGAGAAAATAATAATGTCGCAGGTGCGATTGCTGTATATGGCAAAGACGACTGGGATTATTTGATATTTCCGAGTGAGGTTTTTCGAGATAAATCAGAACTGTTTTTTGATGCAAATGAGTTGTCACTACAAAGTGGAGAAAGCATGTCTGGTGAGAAAAAAGAAAAACAAACCCGCATTTCAAGGCCAGAAAGAATAGCTCTGTATGTCATGCTGAAAGAGCATTATCGGGCGAGTAATGGTGATGTTAATTTTTCAAAAATGGCTGGGATACTTACTGTGGATGCCAGAAAATATGGATTCAGTGATACGTTCAGTGATGACACTATCGCTGAGTGGATAAAACGTTTTGAAGGTAAAAAAGTATAATAATTTATTAGCCAGCTTCCCACTGATGGCAAAACAGCCAGAATGACTATGTATCCATTTTAAAGATGAAAAAATAATCTACACGCGCCAAAGCCAGTTGAATAGTCATCCACAGCAACCGCATTAAGCCCCGTAATAAGCGTTGACACCTTAATAAGGGGTCAACCGCTTTCATTCACTTACCCATCTGCGCCATGCTGCTTCCAAGGAAAAAAAGGAGGCAGTATGAATACAACATCTATCATTCCTACCCCTGAACAACGGCTGCAAATTCTGTATGTCTACGGCGAAAAGCGCGATCGTCTGGTGCGAGAAAAGGAGCGTAAGTATATCACCTCCATTGCCCGCTCTACAGCTTGGAAGCTTGAAAAGGCTGGCAAGTTTCCTCAACGTAAATCACTTGGGGCTAAGTCGTGCGGGTGGTTGCTTAGCGATCTACTCTACTGGATTAATGAACGCTAAGGATCATGTTTTTTTAGTATTTTTCATCTAATGGTTGGGAATGCATCTTGCTATTTCCACTATTAATAGCGGAATAGCAACTCAACCGGAGGTACTTTTAACATTAAATGATGATGAGGTTTTATGTCGGGAGATCGAGAGTTCCCCATACATGTGCTTCCCGCAAGGGTGGGACATGCAATCTATGAAGTAGTGCAACAAACTCAGGCACCACTTCCCATGGTTGCTGCAGAGATGCTTGGTGTCATTTCCCTTGTTTGTCAGAACCGAATTGATGTTTGTAGATTGAATAATCTGCGGAGCCCGACATCACTTTTTATTGTGACAATTGCGGAATCAGGGGAACGGAAAAGCACGGTAAGTAAGTTGTTAATGAAGCCCATTTACCAACTAGAGGAACGGTTATTTGACCTATATAAACAGGAAATAATTAAGTGGCAGTATGACGTAAAGATTTTCAAGGCGGAAGAAAAAGCTTTGATGTCAAAACTTAAGTCAGAGATCCGTGGTGGCAAAGATCCAACCATAACACGTGAAAGTCTGAGTATGCTGCAAGATAGTTATCCTGTAGAGCCTGTCAGATATAAGTTGACTTTTAATGATACCACACCAGCGGCGATAAAAGAGTATCTCTGTGGTGACTGGCGATCGATTGGCATTATATCAGACGAAGCAGGCACAGTGTTTAATGGTTATACATTAAATGAATTACCGTTTATCAACAAAATGTGGGATGGAGCGCCGTATTCAGTCGAAAGGAAAAACGCACCTGAGAGGTTAATAAAAAATGCCAGATTGACATTTTCCCTGCAGGTTCAGCCTGTAGTTATAAATAGGTATATTGAAAGAAAAGGGGATGTGGCAAAAGGTATAGGTTTTTTTGCTCGTACACTTATTTGTCGTCCCTTTTCAACGCAAGGATATAGACAAATAAATAATCCTGTAGTCTCTAGTGAACATTTGCCTGTGTTCCATGAGCGATTAATGGAGATCGTCACTGAGAGTATTGCAAACAAAGATGAACGTATTTGCCTGCATTTCTCGCCAGAGGCAGGACAGAGATGGATTGCATTTTATAATCAAGTTGAAACAGAAATGCGGTTACTCGGATTTCTTTCAGACTTTAAAGATTATGCATCTAAGATCGCTGAAAATATGGCGAGGATTGCTGCATTACTACACTATTTTAATGGTGATGAAGGGAATATATCTCTTACCGCTGCAGAAGCTGCTATAGAAATAAGTGCATGGTACGTAGATGAGTATATAAAATTATTTTCCAAACAACAGGAGCTAGATATGGTCAATACAGATGCAAATGAGCTTTATTGGTGGATAAAAGAATATTGCAATCAAAATTTTTTACCATACATGAGGAAAAACACCATACTGCAGTATGGGCCTAACAGGTTCAGGGACCGCGGTAAAGCAAATGAACTATTAAGCATTCTTTATTCTCAAGGGAAGCTAAAGGCTGCTAAAAAAGGAAAAACTATCTTTATACAGGCGATGGATGCTTGGGGGATTTAATGAGGTAATGAAGTAAAAAATACCATCGAGATATTTGCTTGTTCTAACTAATTGCAGAGTTATTTTGGAACTGCCAGTGTAGGCAGGGGAGTGCTTTTGTCTTAATTTAAATGGAGGAAAGGTAATATATGGTTGATTGAACTATCAAATAAACAATGCTGAATGAATCATTACTAATATATCCCTGTGCACTCACAGGGATAATAAAACCAGAGATATATTATGGAACTTTACCAAGGTACTCATGGCGATCACATCCTTGCCTACAAGGATAAAATTGTTCGGACAGTTAGTAACGCTATTAATCAGTTCTCACGGACTATGGCATTAAGAATAGATCTTCATTACCCATCAATTTTGGATAATGGTGATACGGTATGCTGTTTTCCTAATCTTGAACCAGGTGCAATATCACGTTTTCTGGATTCGCTTAAAGCGATTCTAGAAGCGTATGAACATCGTAGAAAGTTTGCTGGAATCAGAGTTAACAAAAATGTTGTACGTAATATCTGGGCAAGAGAATACTCAAAGAGTGGCAAGTGCCATTTCCATATTTGCTTATTATTTAACAAGGATGCTTACTACCATCTGGGGCATCTTAAGCATAGTGGTACACTTAGTAACCTGATAGTCAGAGCTTGGTACAGTGCTCTCGGACTAGAGATCGAAGATTGTCGTGATCTTGTTCATTTTCCGGATAATTGTCGGTATGTGCTTAACGTAAATGATCCTGATTTTGACATCATATATAATGAGTTGCTTGACCGACTGGATTACTTGACTAAGCTCGATACGAAGGTATTTGGTGAAGGTGACAGGAACTTCGGGTGTAGTCGAGGATAATTTTTACTGCAATGGCCTTTCTTATGCGAGAAAGGCCAAATCAAGCCAGATAACGTTAATTATTTAAACTTATTCACTTACCGCAATCTGCGCTTCGGTAAAAAATATAGCATCCAGAATTTTTGTAGATTGCAGTAGCTTCTCAAGAGCTGTTTGCAATGGAAAAAATACTTCATGTTCCACTGGAAACTCACCATGCTCTTTCCAGCATTCAGTGAGTAAATTAGGTTCAATCGTGATAGGTAGGAAATAGTTACCTTTCCCTTGTTCCAATAGCCCTAGAGTTTGCAGTTGCTCACGGTAGGATTGCTGAATATTACTCGCATAACTAGCAATCTTTTTGACTCCACCAAAATACCCAGCATTCAATTTAAACTCAAAGCCAAACTGTCCCGGCTCGGTTCCCGTACCAGTCATAACGGCTAAAATGTAATCATTTCCATCAGTAACTGTCGAACTGTTTTCAAACCAATATTTGCAGTTAACGCCTTCAATGACCCATGCTGGATGCGCCAGCCAGCAATAGTCCTGGTGCTCGTAATTTGCTTTACCTATCCAGTTGTTGTCTTTCATAAATCGTTCAACACACTGATCAAAGCTTTTCCAGAAGGCTGGGCTTAAATGCTGTTCAAAATAAACAACAGCTTCGTTAAACATCTTTAGTTGCGAAAGAATCAGTATACCAGCCTGACGTTCCGCATCGCTGTGTGGATTCATGTCTAATCCCTTAAATTAAAATGTACGAACTCGATTAAGAAAGCAAAATGCGGCATGCGCAGCCATTTGACGCGAAGGTGATTGCTTATCGGCAGAAATGAATTCTTTGTAATGCGACTGTAATGAAGTCTCTAAGGCTATGGCGAGATGTCGCCAGGATATACAGGGAACATCCTCTGGTTTGAAATCTAAACCACAGGTCAGCGACTTTCCGCCACGAGGCGTTAAAAAGATAACGGCCCAAGGACGTGACATTGCGCGTAATCTGGCATCAGAACAGTATCGGGCGACTTGTTCCGGCTGCTCACAGGCATCAATTTTCACCTCGATAAGCAGAAAAAAGTTATCCGCATCGATTTCTACATCAACACGATTGGTATTATCGCCAGTAGGATTCGTTTCAACTTGTACCCGGCAGTAGTGAAGATAATCTTCAGGGATATCATTCCTGTTGTGTCGTATTGCCCGCAGGAATGCCTGTAAAGGTAGTCTCCCGAAGCCATGAGTTCCCTCGGGATCAAGAAGCCAGGCAAGAACTGCTGTGTTACGAACTTCTTTACGCCCAAGGCCTGCTACTTCCCAGGGATCAAAAGATAAAGAGCGATGCTGAACAACTTTCAGTGGCTCAAAGAGCTGGCTTAAAAACTCAGTTAGCTCTGCTGTATTAATATTGATTTTCTTATTTTGTTCTCTAGCCCACTCAATGTTTTTAGGCCATTTGTGAAAAAACTCCGGTAGCAACTCAACCAGTGAAGAATTGTTATGTTCCATTATATTGTCCACTCAGAAAAAGACGAGTTGCTCACATAAGCGGCAATTCAAAACACTTCACCGGTTTCCCATCCTGCATTTCTACCAGTAATCGTGCAGATTGCGGTTGCTCAGCCAACAATCCTTGTTGGAATTGCGCGAACGACAAATGGGCTTCTTCAATAGCCATCTTTTGCTGCATTAACGTAGTAGTCGTCCATTTCCGCAGTAATACTTTATTGGCATTGGTAGTATTGCTCTGTTCCGTCAATGCGCTAATGCCTTGTATCCGCTGGTGAAGTTGACGCTCAACTTTGTCAATAACGCTTTCGAACTGCTGATAGTTATGAACAATAGTTTGTTGGCGGTGCTTGACGAGTGTTGTATCCCCTTCGGTATGAGTCAGAAGATGCAATGCTTGCGCACGAACCTTAATTGCCAGGTCCCATTCATGGATTCGCTCATCAAGGATCTTTTGTTGGGTCTGGATCTTGTTCGTAATTTCCGTACTGCCAAAGAGCCCACGGTCTTTAAGCGCTGACACTTTGTCGCCAGCAGCAGTAATATCAGTCAGTAAGTGTGCCTGCAGGGCGGAAAACTGGACTTCAATATCCTCCAGTTTTTGACGTATTGCGGGCGAGCATTGCCCCTCTAGTACTACGGGGGTAATTTGCTGCAAATACTGTATGGCTCCAATGATCTCTGACTTACGTGCATTGCTCTGGAACGCAGAAACCTCACGCACCGCCTCAACAATTTCCGTCAATTTATTGCTGATATCTGCCAGATGTTTTTGCGCCAACACAGCAGAAGCAACATTCAACAACATACCGGCGTTAACAAGTTGATTGAGTTTGTCAGGATTAAGCAGAACGGCATGTTCCTTAATACCTTTTTCTCCCAGGCTGAATCCACGAAAACCTGGGCCACCTTTTACACTCGCCAGAGGGCCATTAATAATGACCTCCATATATTGATGTCTGGCAATGTGTGCAGAGGTAGCCAGTGAGGGCAACGTTTGCAACAGCGGGCTCAGGCGTGAAATACCTGTAATATCCTGTTCCTGCATCGCTTCTGTGCTGATAAGTTCCGAAGGTGGAATTGTCGAAACCGTAAGCGCAGGTTGGTTAATATCCTGCCCAAAACCCCAGCGTTGATCGTATGTGAGAGCAGGCATCGTGGCTGGTGATGATTGGGTGGCAAGTCGGAACTGGCGGGAGTTTTTTAAACGAATCCAGGCAATCTGCACTACGCAGGGCAGGGTCACTCGAAATGCCGGGTTTGAGATATCATAGGCTGTATACAGACCGGTAATAGCCAGACCAACCGGCCCCGTAAGAACTCCCAAAACACGCCCGATCCCAAGCCCTGCAATCAATGGCAGGGCTTTGCCTGCTGTAGTTTTGGCAAGACCATTGGCAACTAATGCTGCTCTCTGCCAGACGGGCATATCCATTCTGGATAATTTATCCATGCTGACAGATGGGCTTATGCCCATATCACGCAGAATCTGGCCGCGTTCATCATCCGACATTTTTTTCCATGATGAGGTAAAGACACAGTCAATGATCAGCGCTTCTTTTTCTTCTATCGATGCAGCGGCCGGGACTTTCATCTTCAGATGGCTGGCAACGTCATCTACAATTTCGCTGTAGCTAACGCCGTTGCGACGAAACAGATTAACGAACGTATTACCACCGAAATGCTGTAACTCCCGTACAAGCAGGCGCAGAGTTTCTTCATCGGGTATATCCTGGCGTTTGGCATCCTGTAATACAGCCTTCACGTTGTCTGACATGGAAAAACCAAACTTACCAGTGTTAGTGACGTAATCGATCAGCAGGTCTATATCGCCTTTATCTGCGTTCAACAGCAGTTGAACCAACGCGTCATCACCCTGGATATCTATCTCACTCATGAAAATCCCCATACGATGTTCATCGCCAGAAGCTATTAAAAAAGCACATCTCATCGATAATTTTATCAATTACATCCCATGCAGGTCTTCGACCCACGCCGCACGCTCTTACGTTCCAGAGTCTTTAGTGTTCAGGTCGGTTTGAGGCAAGGGGCATATCTCAGCTCTCCCTTGCGATTACGACTAAATCTGCCCACCCACTCCTTTAAATTTCTCAATGAATGCGACGATTTTCTGGAAAACGGACTGCTTTTTCGTTTTGTATTGTGGGTTTAACGGGCTGAGCTTTGGTAACGTCTCGTTTAGCTCAGTACCATTTTCGGTGGCATACTCTCGTTTCAGGGACGTACGGATATAGCGTTTGGCAGCCTCTTCATTCAGGTTTTCTTCTTTTATCAATGCGTCTGCCTCACGCTGCTGTTCGCGCTGAGCAAAAGCGAAGAACGCATCAATAATCCCGGCCTTATCTGGCAGTTCATCCAGGTTCGTCTGCTGAATAAAATCAATGACCAGCCCTTCTTTGGCTCGGTTGCCCAGGCTTGAGCGGATAAGACGTCTGACTTCTTCGGTCAGCCCGTCTTTGCTCTTGTTCTGTTTGTTATGCTCGAATATCAGACCGAGGATATAATCCAGGTTAATCTCCTGAGACTTCAACAAATCTACCTCGAACACCACATCATCCCAATCGGTGGTTGAGTCATCCTTATCATTCGCTGCCTTTTCGCGCCGCTGCCAGTCGCGGATGTCATTGTAGGCTGAACGGTAGTCCTGAAGCTTGCGTTCGGCAGGAAGGCGAATGGTCTGTAAATCAGCGAGCTTCTCATCATCGAGATAATGCTCGGCCTTAAAGGCTTCGAGTGCCTCCGGGTTGCTGGTATCGACCTTCTGGAGCGCTTTTAGCGTGGCAAATTCGTCATAGTTTTGCAGAATGTTTTCGGCTCTCAGATACTCACCAAACAGCTTCACGAAGGACTTTCTCTCTTTCTCGCTGTCAATATTCGCCGGGTCTGGGAACCGGTGCTCAAGTTCTGAGACCACCGCCATAAAGCCACGCTTCGCTTCACCGGTGACGATATCGTTAAAGCCTTCCATGTACTCTTTGTAGCTCTTTTCCAGCACCACATTTTTGGTATTCTTATCACCAAACAGCGTAATAGCGTCAATCGTCGCGTGTTCCAGATTACGGAAGGTCACGATATTGCCGAAGGTTTTGGTGGCATCATAAATGCGGTTGGTGCGTGAGAATGCCTGCATCAAGCCGTGATAGCGCAGATTCTTATCCACAAACAGGGTATTCAGCATTGGAGCATCGAAGCCGGTTAAAAACATGCCTACGACAATTAACAGGTCGATATCCTGATTCTTCACGCGCTGCGCTAAATCGCGATAATAGTTCTGAAATCCATTGCTGTCGGTACTGAAATTGGTTTTGAAATGACGGTTATAGTCTTCAATGGCCGCATCAAGAAATTCTTTGGCGCTGCTGTTCATGGCACTGACATCGAAACTTTCATCGGTAATGTCACCGACCGCATTCTGTTCTTCGTTAGCAGCGAATGAATAGATGGTCGCTACCCTAAGTGGCTTACGGGTGTCAGTGTGATTATCGGGCCCATGTTGTAACTGCTTAAAGGCTTCATAATAGGCTTTGGCTGCATCCACACTGCTAACCGCAAACATGGCGTTGAATCCTTTTGCCCCCGGAAAAGTACGATGGGTTTTCTGACGGTAATTAGCAAGAATATAGCGGGTAATTTCCTCAATACGGCGCGGATGTAGAAAAGCCTGATTGTTTTCAGATGCTGTGAGTTTCTTGTCGTCGGTTTCGTTTTCAAGCGCCTTAAACTGCGGGCGGACATCGTTATAATCCACCTTGAATTTCAACACTTTCTCATCACGAATCGCATCGGTAATCACGTAAGAATGCAGTTCGCGGCCAAACACGCTGGCGGTGGTTTCTGCGCCTAATGCGTTTTGTGGGAAAATGGGGGTACCGGTGAAGCCAAACTGATAGAAACGTTTGAATTTCTTCTTCAGATTCTTCTGTGCCTCACCGAACTGGCTGCGGTGGCACTCATCGAAAATGAAGACAACCTGCTGCTGATAGACCGGTAAGTCAGCTTCCGCTTTCATCAGGTTATTCAACTTCTGAATGGTAGTGACAATGATTTTGTTATCGTCTTTATCCAGGTTCCTTTTAAGGCCTGCAGTATTGTCAGAACCATTGACGCTGTCAGGGGAGAAACGCTGATACTCCTTCATGGTCTGGAAATCGAGGTCTTTACGGTCGACCACAAAGAAGACTTTATCAATGAAGTCCAGTTCGGTCGCCAGACGTGCGGCTTTAAAGCTGGTCAGGGTTTTGCCTGAGCCGGTGGTGTGCCAGATAAAACCGCCACTTTCCGGAGTTGACCAGTTTTTGGCTTTATAGGAGCTGTTAATTTTCCATAAAATCCGCTCGGTGGCGGCAATCTGATATGGGCGCATCACCAGCAGCGTCTGGCTGCTGTCAAACACGCTGTAGTTAAACAGCACATTGAGCAGGGTATGCTTCTGGAAAAAAGTGGCAGTAAAGTCCTTCAGATCTTTAATCAGCGTGTTATCAGACTTCGCCCAGTTCATGGTGAAGTCGAAACAGTGCTTATCCCGCTTGGTGGTATTGGCAAAGTAGCGGGTATCGGTTCCGTTGGATATGACAAACAGTTGCAGGTATTTAAACAGGGAGTTGTCACCGTTAAAGCTTTCCTTGCTGTAACGGTGTATCTGGTTAAAGGCTTCACGTATTGCTACGCCGCGTTTTTTCAGTTCGATTTGAACCAGCGGAAGCCCATTGACCAGGATGGTGACATCGTAGCGATTGGCATGCGTGCCGGTTTGCTCGAACTGTTTGATCACCTGCACTTTATTGCGAAGAGCATTTTTTCTATCCAGCAGATAGATGTTTTGAATACGGCCATCGTCAAAGACGAAATCATGAACATAGTCGTCATGAATTTTACGGGCCTTTTCGACAACGCCATCGCTGGGTTTGTCCATCCAGGTTTCCACAAAGCGACGCCACTCAGCTTCCAGAAACTCCACATTATTAAGGGCTTGTAACTGTTCCTTGATATTAGCCAGCATAGCCCTGGCGTTATTCAGGGTTGGAAGGTATTCATATCCTTGGTTAACCAAATCCTGAATCAGCTCGCGCTCCAGATCACCTTCGCTCTGGTAGCTCTCGGTAATCTTCCATTCTTGGCTGTATTTATCCAAAATGATGAAGTTATTGGATTCAGTAATTGGCTTGGTGCAATCAACCATTTTTTTGTTCCTGCTGCCAGAAGCCACAGTTGTTCTTTAAGTGATCGAGCAACAGTTTGACAGTCGCTTTCTCCGCTGGCGTTGGCTCTGCAACGGCTTCATTCGATAGCGTGCTGTGGCTGGTGAAATTGATGATTCTGCTCAGATAAAGCTGCTTGTCGTCAGGCAGGAGTTCAGACCACTTAGGGTAGCCCAGAAAGCTGGCCGTTTTCTCATAAAGATTGCGCAGTAACGTGAAGTGATATCTTTCAACGTTGTTGTCAGCAATTGCCTGTTCGATGGTTTGTTTTAGGTGGAGATGGTAAGAAAAACTCTTGTTAGAGTCCCCATGTTTTTCTGTAAGGGCAAATGTGCCATCTTCAAAATTCTCCAACATATAGCAAGTTTTACCGTTCAACTCATTGAAAAGTACGTTATAAAATATTGGACTATGCGTCGTGATAATGAACTTTAAATCGGATTCGCTGGATTTGATCAGCTCCGCAAGATTAACTGCCAGTTCAATCAAATGGTTATCATCAAGGGAGCTGACGGGATCATCAATGAACACATATTCCAGCTGATCAAATTCGCGGTTCTCGCGCGCATCCGGATCGGCGACGTTGAGAATTGTTACCACTTGGTCCAGTAGAGTGTAAAACACACTCCAGATGAAGTTGCTTTCTTCACCTTTGGATAACTTAATATGGGCGGAATGTTCATCGTTACCACGCTCCATGGAAAAAGTGACTTCGGTAAATTCTATATTGAAGTGTGGTGTTAGCTTATCGTTCGAATAGCGGTGGAAATAACGAACAATATTGCCATCCTGTCCTAACTCTTTGAGCAATTTCAGCAACCAATTTGTATAGGAATTAGGCTGCACCTTTAGCTTCGGCTCGGTATCTTCTTGCAGATCGTTATCCCAGTAAAACAAGTCCTCGGTGAAGGCATTGTAATAGAGGATTTTTTTGTGCGACAACTCGGATTGTTCAGCTTCATCATCACCTTCTCCGCCATTGACTTTGGATGCAATCAGTTGCTTGAAATCCCGCGAAAGACGAGTCTTCCCCGTGCCATTGAAAGCGTAGATTAACTGTACCTTTGGTACAGACTTGATCTGCTCTACTTCCCTGGCGACAGTTTTTTTGGTTTTCCTGGGCGTATTCAACTGTTGGGCTATTTCCGAGAGTGTTTTGCTCATGTTATGCCTCTGGCTCTTCCGGTATCGGGAAGCTAAATAGCATGTCCCGATAATATTCGTACTGCTTTTGGCGCAGATCGATTTCGCGGGGAAGGCCTTCGCTTAAGGAGTTAGCTAGAGTATCAAACTTGTCAAGAATATTGACGATACGCTCTTGCTCACCAATAGGGGGAATAGGAACATTCATTTTATTTAGTGCAGATAGAGTAATGGTTTTTTGGGCTGCACCAACAGCTACAGAATTAGCTTTTTTTAAAAAAGCACTGCTGCGCATTACGTGATAAAGATACTTAGGAATAATTTTTTGCTCGTCAGTTCGCAATATCGCTATGTGACGTTGAAATGCAAATTTCATATCGAAATCTATATATACAGGGATTCCTATTGAGCCTACGACTGTGTAAAGAATGTCTTTTTTTCGGGCTCTACGCTTATCATGAATTCTTTGATAATAATCATCAGCGACGAAATATGTATTTTCAAAATCAATGGTGTTTGAAGGTGTCACATTAGAAATTGTTATAAATGGAACTCCCGAGTCAGTTTTCGGAGGAGCTTGATGGTCACCGTCAGAAATACTGACGCAACAATCCGAAAGCGGTACAACTGGGATGTCCTCATCAAAATTCAGCAACTGGTCGCAATAGTAGTTGTACTGTTTTTTGCGTGCAGTAAGTTCGGCAGTAAGCTCAGTTGTAAGGGCTGTAAACTTATCAAGAATCCGGACGATTTCCGACTGGATGGCGAGGGATTTTTCTGGATTGTCCGGGCTGGGGATTGGGAATTCAAGTTTTTCAAGTACTGACTTTGAGAGGCGCGGAATACTGGCACGGCGTACTTGCCCTGAAATTTTATTTTTTTGCGTCAACAAAAAATGAAACAAAAATCTGCCATTTATGTATTCTGGTGTGATTGCGAAATGAACATCGTCAGCAGCCCAAAATTCATCTTCGCTATAACCAATTTCACCGGCTGCACCTGCACAGATAATGAACGAAGATTGAGCTGCAACATTACAGTCATGATAGTAACCGAGTGGTGTCATGCTGTTCTGGTAAACCGCATATTTACCACTGGTTTCTAATTGAGATTTTACAAGCCGCCTTCCGCGCTGAAGATCCACAACATCTCCCAATGATTTCCACTCTACCTCAGCCCCATTCAGCAGTTTTTCCAGATAACTCAACTTACTCATGCTTGCGCCTCACTGCCTTCAATTTCGGCCACAATTGCATCAATGTCTTTACGTAACTGGTCGATTTTCCTGACAGTCGTTTTCAGTTTGGCATTCACGTCAGTGATATCCACGATATCACGGGTATCTTTGGCCTCGACATAGCTGCTGACTGATAGGTTGTAGTCTTTAGCAATAATCTCAAATGGTACGGATTTCGCCAGATGGTCAACATCTGATTTGCTGCTGAACACCTGCATAATCTGAGCGATATTGTCATTGGTAAGAATGTTGTTATTGCCTTCTTTCTTGCACAAACCACTTGCATCAATAAACTGAATGCTGGTATCAGTTTTGTGTTTTGACAGCACCAGAATGTTAACGGCAATGCTGGTACCAAAGAACAGGTTCGGCGCGAGTGAAATCACCGTCTCGACATAGTTGTTATCGACCAGATACTGACGGATTTTTTGCTCTGCGCCGCCACGATAGAAAATGCCTGGGAAGCATACGATCGCCGCACGGCCTTTGGCTGAGAGATAGTTCAGCGCATGAAGCACAAAGGCAAAGTCGGCCTTCGATTTCGGTGCCAGCACACCTGCAGGAGCGAAACGCTCATCGTTAATCAGCGTCGGGTCGTCACTGCCAATCCATTTCACCGAGTAAGGTGGGTTAGAGACAATCGCATCAAACGGTTTTTCATCACGGAAATGTGGCTCTTTAAGAGTATCACCCAGCTTGATATCAAATTTGTCATAGTTGATGTTGTGCAGAAACATGTTCATACGCGCTAGGTTAAAGGTCGTATGGTTAATCTCCTGCCCGAAAAAGCCTTCTTCGATGATGTGATTATCGAAATGTTTTTTCGCCTGTAACAGCAGTGAGCCAGAACCTGCCGCCGGGTCGTAGATTTTGTTTACATGGGTCTGACCGTGCATTGCCAGTTGAGCAATCAGTTTTGAAACGTGCTGTGGTGTGAAGAATTCGCCACCTGATTTACCGGCATTTGCCGCATAGTTAGAAATCAGGAACTCATATGCATCCCCGAAAAGATCAATCTGATGGCTGTTAAAGTCACCGAGCTTTAATCCTTCAACGCCTTTCAGCACGGCGGCAAGGCGGGTGTTTTTATCTTTGACGGTGTTACCTAGGCGGTTGCTGGTGGTATCGAAATCAGCAAACAGGCCTTTGATGTCAGCTTCAGACGGATAACCGTAGGCTGAGCTTTCAATCGCGACGAAGATACTATTTAAATCGGCGTTCAGCCTGTCGTTGGTATTCGCTTTAGCGGCAACATTGCAGAATAGTTGGCTTGGGTAAATGAAATAGCCTTTGGTTTTGATGGCATCGTCTTTAATGTCATCGGTAATGATACTGTCATCCAGCGCAGCATAGTGGATGCTATCATCACCGGCCTCAATGTAGCTGGAAAAGTTTTCACTGATAAAGCGATAGAAGAGCGCACCAAGGACGTATTGTTTGAAATCCCAACCATCGACCGACCCCCGGACATCATTGGCAATTGCCCAGATTTGACGGTGTAGTTCTGCTCGTTGTTGAAGACTAGTCATTTTTATCCTGTTATTGATTTTTGGTTACGGCTATTGATGCGATTTTATCGCAATTTGTTCTTATCGACTGCATCTATAATCAAGTCAGATAATGCCTTTTTCCGGTAAGCGGCTTTGCAGGCTCTGAAAGGTTCTACCAATTCCCACACCTGTGTGCATTAAAAAAATCTTCGGATATATATCATTCTTCTGAGCATACCCGATTAACGGCAGAACCTGACGGTTCTGCCGTTTTTGTTTTATTTTTCATAGGAGTAGTGATGAACAACTCTGAAGGTCTGCAGCCGCTGCAGAACTCACTTTCTGGCTTGCCTCAATGGATGTCTGAACGCATTCTGCACCAAGTAAGCCAGCTAACCAGCTATGAACCGGTGATCGGCATTATGGGCAAAACCGGAGCGGGAAAATCGTCATTATGCAATGCCCTGTTTGCCGGTGAGGTATCGCCGGTCAGCGACGTAGCAGCCTGTACTCGTGAACCATTGCGCTTTCGTTTTCAGGTTGGAGGACGGTTTATGACACTGGTGGATTTACCTGGAGTAGGGGAAAGTGGCGCACGTGATACCGAATATTCTGCACTTTACCGTGAACAGCTTCCTCGCCTCGACTTGGTTCTGTGGTTGATCAAGGCTGATGACCGAGCGCTGGCAGTGGATGAGCACTTTTATCGCAAGGTGATTGGCGAGGCACACCGACACAAGGTGCTGTTTGTTATCAGCCAGGCTGATAAAGTCGAGCCCATCAGCAGCGGAAATAAATTATCTACGGAACAAAAACATAATATCAGCCGCAAAATTGGTCTGCTACATGAACTGTTCCAGCCCGTGCATCCGGTGTGTACTGTATCAGTACGCCTGCAATGGGGGCTTAGGGTGATGGCTGAGCGGATGATTCGTTGTCTGCCGCGTGAGGCAAGCAGCCCCGTGGCGGTACAACTCAGTGCGCCGCTTCGTACCGATGCCGTTAATAAAAAAGCCCGCGATGACTTTGGTGAGACGGTAGGTGCATTACTGGATACGGTAAGTTCCATGCCGCTGATACCGCCTCCAGTTCGGACCATCATTCAGACTGTACGCGATACGGTAGTATCTGTCGCTCGTGCTGTCTGGAGTTTCTTCTTCTGAATTTTCTTCAACTCTTTGCTATTCCCTGAGCTCTGTCGCCTGTGCGACAGAGCTTTTCTTTATTTAATTTCCGTAAGGAGTCTGCTTATGACCCGTCTGGCTTCGCGCTTTGGCGCAGCTAATGTTATCCGTCGTGATCGCCCTTTAACCCGTGAAGAGCTGTTCCGCGCGGTGCCGAGTGTTTTCAGCGAAGATAAACACGCTTCACGCAGCGTACGCTATACCTACATTCCCACAATTTCCCTGCTCGACAGCCTACAGCGCGAAGGCTTTCAGCCATTCTTTGCCTGTCAGACCCGGGTTCGCGATCCTGAGCGTCGTGAGCACACAAAGCACATGTTGCGCCTGCGCCGTGAGGGCCAGATCACCGGTAAACAGGTGCCGGAAATCATTCTTCTGAATTCCCACGATGGCTCCAGTTCCTACCAGATGCTGCCAGGGTTGTTTCGCCAGGTCTGCCAGAATGGTTTGATTTGCGGCGAGACGTTTGGCGAGGTGCGCGTTCCGCATAAAGGAGACGTGGTGAGCCAGGTGATAGAAGGGGCGTATGAGGTGCTGGGGATTTTTGATCGGGTGGAGGAAAAGCGCGATGCCATGCAGTCGCTGGTGCTGCCACCTCCGGCCCGTCAGGCACTGGCAAAAGCCGCTATCACTTATCGCTTCGGCGAGGACCACCAGCCAGTAACTGAGGCGCAGGTTCTGACTCCCCGTCGTTACGAGGATTACAGTGATGACCTATGGACTACCTATCAGCGTATCCAGGAAAACCTGATTAAAGGCGGGCTAAGTGGTCGTAGTGCAAAAGGTGGACGGACCCACACCCGTGCGGTACGTGGTATCGATGGCGATGTGAAGCTTAATCGTGCCCTGTGGGTGATGGCAGAAACCCTGCTTGAGCAACTGTAACGGAGCGAATTGTACTCTCCATAACCCAGGTATTGTTATCGCTGCGTTAATAATGGACACAACCTGTCCGTTACCCCTTAATGGGATTGATTGTAAAACAGTCTAATACTTCTGTAGACCGCGTCCGTTCTCGCATAATGCAGATGCAAAAAATAGTTCCCGCAGTGTCCATTCCCTGTCCACCCCCCTCTGTAAAGTAATCACATTAATTTCAGTTAGTTAATCCTTCACGGAGAATGTTCCATGATACAGGCAGAACGTCGCCATGACCGGCTGGCGGTCAGACTGTCACTCATCATCGGTCGCCTGGTGGCGGGCGAAACTCTGAGCGTGACGAAGCTTGCCGCCGAGTTCGGGGTGTCGGTTCGCACTCTGCGGCGGGATTTTCGTGAGCGGCTCATGTACCTGGACCTGGAGTACCGTCAGGGGCTCTGTCGACTGCGTACCGGAGGTAACGGTGCGCAGGGTGAACTGGATGTACTGACCTTTGCTCACCGCACCGGGCTTGCTGATGTCTTTCCGGGGTTTGACCGCAGACTGGTCAGTGCGCTGCTGGCGTCGGATGATGCACCCTGTCTGGTGTGGCAACTGCCACACGGGGTGAGTCCTTCCGGCTCACTGGTGTTTTACCGACTGGTAACCGCTATTACCTCCCGCCAGCGGGTGACGCTGCTGGCCGAGGGGCAACGCTGTGAGAGCCTGGCCCCATACCGTCTGATTTCGCAGTCGGGTTGCTGGTATCTGGCCGGTGAGTTTCGGGGGCATATCACGGTCCATCCGCTGACAGATATTCACGCCGTCACAGTGCTGAGCACCACTTTTACCCCCAGAAAAACCATCAGCCAGTTGACCAGTCAGCCTGCTTTCATCCACGCACTTCCTCACTTTAGTTTCATTCGCGAAGCCCTGTTACTGACCTCTCCTGACAGAAGCTCAGCGGGCAGTGCTGCTTAATCAACCTCCGGCCTGTGCCGGAATTTCAGAGATAAGGAGAATCATGAACTGGCATTACGAGAAAAATGGTATCCGTCACGACGGTATCACCGAAGAGGAAATGATGGAGCGTGTTAAACGCGGCGAACTTACGGCCTCCACACTGGTGTGGAAGCCGGGAATGCCAGACTGGCAACCCTTATCCACCACCCCGCTGACGGCCGCGCTGGCGCATTGCATCACACCACCGGCACTGCCGGGGCACCGCATTCCGGGTGGTGTCGTCTGGACACTGGCTTTTGCCCCGTTCATTGGCTACGCGCTTGAACTGTGGACGGCGGGACTGAGCGGTATGGGTTTTGAGGAGGCCTATGACGCCGTATCGGGTGGACAGTACTGGTTTATTACATTGCTGCTCAATATCTCTCTGGGCTACCTGGATGAAAGACGTCTGCGTAAGGCCGGGGTGGATACGGCAGCCTTCGGCAAGCTGGCGTGGCTGATGCCGTTCTATCTCTGGCGACGGGCTAAATCACTGGGGCAGAAATCAGCTTATTTCTGGGTCTGGCTGGTGATGCTGTTCCTGACGCTGGTGGCCTGATGTATTCCCATCGGCCTTCAACCGATGGCTTCTCTTTAAAGGAAATTATCATGAAACCAATGTTCAGAACGCTGCTGATAGCAGTCAGTCTGCTGACTTGCGCCACGGTGCAGGGGGCGCCTTACAACCGGGTATTACCTGCTGCGGTAAACAATAAAAGCGGCAATATTTTCTGGTGTGATGCACACCGTCAGGTTACCGGGAAATGCGAAGCTATGTTTGCTGATCGCAGTGGTGGAATGGTGACCGTACGTTCCGCACCGCTTAAAGACTGCGAGGGTGGGTTATGGGGCTGGATAAGCATCCGGCGCGATGAAGCGTCAAAAGGTTTCACCATTACTCCAGATCAGAAATTTGGTGTCACCGTAAAAGACCTGTGCCGTCCCGGGACGATTGCCACCTTTATGCCCAATCACAAAAAGCCAGATTACGACGACTTGGTAGTGTTGTACCAAAGCAAAGAGCTGTTCCGTTATAAACGCTTTTAATCATGCCATGACTGGCACAGAAGAAATCTGCGCAGCCATGCGCCACTGATGATTCAGGGAGTAAACCATGTTCAAGATGTTTACTGCAGTATCCGCCGTTGTATTGTCTTTTACCGCCAGTGCAGCGCAGTTACCCGAACAACTGATGGATAAAGACAATCCGGGCGAGTCGTACTGGTGTCAGGGAAACGATATCAATAGCTCCGTCTGCTCGCTGACCGGTGTCAGTGACGACCATAAATTTGCTTTGATTCAGGACTGGCCGGGCACTGCCTGTGCTGATAATAATTTTGGTGTTATCGACCTGGTACATGAGACCGGTATTAATGTGCCCTACGATGGCGGTGACTGTCAGGGTGATGTGAGGGCCGGTTTCGTGCGTGGCCCGAAGGATAACGGCCTGTATGTGAAGATTGTCAGGGGAAGCAAAACGTTGTTGATGTATAAAGTTAAAACCGGATACTGATACCGTCATCGACACAAAATAAACCCAGCCCCTGTTGCTCACGCAACAGGGGCTTTTGCATTTAAGGCGTGCGTGATATCTGAGCCGGTTTCGTCGCTAACGACGACTGAATGAGCAAAAGAAAACATGCTAACTTTCGTTCAGGAAGAATATGAAATTCAATCAATACATTCACATTCTACTGGTAGCGGGTTCCGCACTGGTGGCATTACTAATCCTGAATGCCTCCGGCAGTCGGGGTTTTCTTTTTTTGTCGCTTAATATTCACCGATATCCTTGGCATTTCCGAACGACGAGCGCAGTGGTCAGTTTCTTTCTTCAGGTAAATGTATCCGCTTCTGGTTATAAAGTCTGCTAAGAGCGATAAGCGGAAGCTAACAATAGTTCGAACAGTCGATGGCTGTGGTTGTTGAGGGGCTTCGTGAATGTTGGATGTGGGGAATAGTCATCTTATTTATAATGACCCTATACAGTAATACGGTTAACTACCAATGTTTCTTTATTTCCCTTTAGGACTATACATCATTTTTTTGCTTAGTTTATGATTGGCTATCATGGGTGATATTTATTATCATTCGTTAGGTTGTAGATAATTCAATCAATAACTGGAAATTTCAACTGCGTTTGTGTAAAATTTACATTTATGGAATTAATGAGCTATCGAGTGTAATAATCATGATTGATGATGGGGAAGTAATTGAAAGCACTTTGTCCCGACTGGTTTCTTGGGGCGGATATCCGGTATTCAGAGAGTTATTTTTGGATGCCGGAGAGGGCTCTGTTTATTTATCTGGCGGTGTGGTTAGAAACTCTATAATGAAATCAGATTGCAAGGAGAAAGACTATGATTTCTTTATTGATATGAGTTATTTTAATGATAAAATAAGAACTCTTGAAAGATATGGAACAATTCAATGTACTCCATATGGAGCACCTAGGTGGTTCCCTAAAAATTGTAATGAATATGCTGATATAATGCCGATACAACTTTTCTCTCCTGGCTTATGGCATTGTTTTGATATTATTGACGTTCTCAATCAGTTTGACTTCACAATGAATGCGATTGCGTTGGATCTAAAAAAAAGTAAGTTATTCAATCCTGTAAATGGGATAAGGGATGCATCGTGTAAAACCCTAAAAATGGTGAGGTTTGATTACCCTTCTGGACCATTTATTCATGGCGGGGGGATAGATAGAAATGCTATTTTGTGGATCCGGGGAGTACATTATGCAAGTAAATATAATTTGGATGTTGAACCAATTACATTATCTTGGATGAGAAGACATAAGCATTTCAAATCTAACATACCATTTTTTACTGAGAATTTTTTTAAGCCGGAGCAAGGTTTTTTACTTAAAGAGGGGTTGTAGCTATGTCGAAAAAAAAAGAAAACCCTTTATTTTCAATGAATGAAATCTCATTGGTAATAACCTATGCAACTGGCTTGGAATTGCTTTGTTATAAATTAATACCTATCGGAGTAATGACATACACAATATTGTGTAAAACAAAAAACAATAGAGAGTATATCATACGGGCCTATCCACATGGAAGAGAACATATTCTGGGAACAGAAATTGAAATAATAACTCGCTGTAGAGAAATAAAATTACCAGTTCCTAATGTTATAGCGACATCAGTAGATGGACCAAAGATTGGGTTGAGTTATTTTGTTTACGAAAAAATAGAAGGAATGATGCTTTCAACTTATCTTGACAAAGTTACCAATCCAAATATTAATTATATTAGTGGCCAATTAATTGATTTATTTAAAAAACTATCCTCACTGGACATTAAAAATTATGGTGAGTTAGAAAGCGGTTACGAAGCGACTTGCTCAAATTGGAATGAATTTATAACGAATTCAATAGAGCAAGGGAGGAAGGGAGTCATCAGTAGTAATATCATTCCACTACACAAAATGGAAAAAATAGAAAGACTTGTTTTGTCAAACATAAACTCTCTGGATGGGGTTAGTGGTAAATTGCTATGGGGGGATGTAAGTATTGATAATATACTGGTCACCGAAGATGGTGAAATATCAGTTATTATAGACTTCGAAAGTTGTTTGTCAGGTCCTGGTAATTATACTATTGGATATTTTTTGAATACACTATCGCCCAAATCAATCACACATGCCTCGTTGTTTCATGATTTATCAAGGAAATGTAATGCCTTTAATGATGATGTATACTCTTTCTGTTTTCTAAGAGCATATAGACTGGCTAGGTTTATTGATTGTTCTCCGCCAACGGGGGAAAAAAGGGATATGTTGATTGATATATTTCCAGGATTAGAGTGGGCGATATGTTTCTTTAACGACAGACTTAACGAGGTGAATATATGAGTAATCTGGCAACAGGCAAGCAAAAAATTTTTCTATATGTAACCCTTTTAATAATAAGCGCAGCTGTTGCATTTTCTACTATTCATTGTATTTGGAAAATGCAAGATAAGAAAGATATGTTATTGTCTGTACCATTTTCTCCAGCGCCTGATTTTGATTTATCCATTCTTCCTTCATTTATTAACTATGATTTCAACGGGAGAGTGATTTTTATAAAAGGCGCATTAACAGAAGAGGATGAAAATAAAATACTCTCGGTTTTTATTTCTAATGGTAATGTTGGTGCGGAGAGTAGCACCTCATTTCTGAAATTTAAGTCTGCAATAGTATTGATGGTTGATAAATCAGACAAATTAAAAAACGAGTTGTCTATATTAATATTTTATGTCGCTTTGTTAGGTGGAGCATTAGGCTCTACATTGAGGATTTTTCTTGATTTTGTTGGTAATGCTTCCTATAAGAATCAATTGGATTTTCATCGTTGGTGGCCACTTTACTTTACGAGGCCTGTTACAGGGGCTTTGTTAGGCTTGATAGTAATTATACTTTTGAAGTCAAATATTATTTCGCTAACGTTAAACTCTAATCACTCTGATTCACTATGGTGGTTAGGGTTGGCTATAATTTCTGGTTTTGGAACAATAGATGCTACAGAGAGATTAAGATTGACCTCTAAAGCAATTTTTGGTGATAGTAAAAATCAATCTTAGGGAAATAATAATTAATAAGATAAAAAATAAATTAATAATTAAAATAAGCAATATCTATATATTTCATTAATAGATGCCAGGGATCATTTATCAATTAGTTGAAAATGATCTCTTCCCAATATCGGTATCGGGCTACATCAGAGAACAAAGGTCCGCTCTTGGCACTCAGCAGACGATCATATCCAAGAAGCCTCTAACGAACACATCTCATAATAGAACTCTGGAAAAATCCATTTTTCTAAATTATTTCAGATAGATATTATCCCCATGCCTCCTCCCGCATCCTCATTGGATTGCGGGATTTTTTATTTTTAACACTGTGATTGGGTATAAGTCACTGGGTCATTACTGGCTTCGTTTCCTCATGCATTTCGCAATCATATTGCCATCTTCCTACTCGAATACGGCCATCACGCTTGTCGTGCCGAATCCAGTACCATCCTTACCACCTTTAATTAAGGAGATTTGCTATGGATAAACAAACCACTCTTTTTACACCTGAACTGCCGTTACCGGCACTGCGTACCATTAAGCGAGCCTTGGTTCTGCTTGAACAACACCTGCGCGAACCGGGTGTGGCATTCACCTCCACACAGGCCACTCGCGACTGGCTCAGGCTGAAAATGGGAACCCTTGAGCGTGAAGAATTTGTCGTGCTGTACCTCAATAACCAGAACCAGCTGCTTGCCCACGAAACACTGTTCACCGGCACCATCAGTCACACTGAAGTTCATCCCCGGGAAGTGGTGAAACGCGCCCTGTACTTTAACGCTGCGGCGGTGATATTTGCCCATAACCACCCTTCCGGGGAGGTTGCACCAAGTCAGGCAGACAAGGCTATTACCCAGCGACTGGTGCAGGCGCTGATGCTGGTGGAAGTTCGAATGCCCGACCACCTGATTGTCGGTGGCAGACAGATTTTCTCTTTCGCCGAGCATGGTCTTCTTTAACAGGAATAAAATGATGAATAAAGATGCTACTCAAACCTGGGGTCTTAAACGAGATATCACACCGTGTTTTGGAGCTCGGCTGGAGCAGGAAGGTCATCGTCTGCATTTTCTGGCAGACCGGGCAGAATTCAACGGTTCGTTCAGCGAGATGCAGACCCGAGATCTGGATGAAGCTTTTCCGCATTTTGTCGCACATATGGAATTGATGCTGCTCTCCGGTGAGTTGAATCCCCGGTGCGCGCACTGCGTCACGCTGTACCGTAACGGGCTGACCTGTGAAGCCGATACGCTGGGCAGTTATGGGTATGTATATATCGCAATTTATCCATCAAATCAGGTTAAAGACTGATCCTCTGCATCAACTTAGCTTTGTAAGCCATCAAATCTTTCGTTCCTTTCTTTAAGAGACTCAACTCATGCAAACCTTAA
>Ga0256409_1000483_pt1 | contig 24380 bp, 24 predicted proteins | sample PhySR1_FD_185981 | JGI IMG/M metagenome (GOLD analysis project Ga0256409, IMG submission 185981) | Leaf surface microbial communities from sunflower plants in UC Gill Tract Community Farm, Albany, California, United States - DLSL S.R1 | ecosystem: Host-associated > Plants > Phyllosphere >...
CGCGTGTCTGTCCGCAGCTGACCGGCGAATGTAAAGACTGTACTAAGCATGTAGTGCCGACGGTGTAGTAATTTCGGACGCGGGTTCAACTCCCGCCAGCTCCACCAAAATTCTTTCGCGGCGATACCAGAATTGTCCGCTGAAGTCCTGATAGCCCGCACGGCACAAGCCCTGCGGGCTTTTTTGTGTCCATAGCAGTCCACCGAGAGTTGCTAGAATCCACGCCATGTGACACCCTGTTTTGGACCCAACGCCCAAGGGTCCAAAATCTGAGGGTCCAAACATGCCGAAAGTCGTCACTAAACTCAACGATACTCAAATCAAAAACACTAAGCCTGGCGAGAAGGAAGTGAACCTCTTCGATGGTGACGGCTTGTTTTTGCGCATATCGCCAACCGCGAAAGGTGGCAAGAAAAACTGGTACTTCAGGTATGCGGTTCCCGTGACTAAGAAACGAACGAAAATGAGTTTGGGAACTTACCCTCACCTTACCCTCGCGCAAGCTCGCTCTCTCAGAGATCAATACCTCGCCCTACTCGCCCAGCAGATTGATCCGCAAACCCATAAGGCCGATAAAGCGAATGCACTAAAAGCGGCCACTGAACACACATTGCAGGTGGTGGCAAGAAAATGGCTCGAAGAGAAGAAAAGAACGTCAGGGATTTCAGAAGATCATGCAGCAGATATCTGGCGTAGCCTTGAACGTAACGTCTTCCCAGGCTTGGGTAATGTTCCGATAAAAGAGATTCGCCCCAAACTCTTGAAGCAACAACTTGACCCAATTGAACAACGAGGGGTTCTTGAAACCCTAAGGCGCATTATCTCCCGGCTAAACGAAATTTTCCGTTGGGCAGCAACTGAGGAACTGATTGAGTTCAACCCTGCTGATAACCTTGCACAGCGCTTTAAAAAGCCCAAAAAGCAGAATATGCCAGCACTACCTCCTTCTGAATTACCGCGCTTTCTGGCTACATTGAACAATGCTTCTGTACGTATGGAGACAAGACTACTGATTGAATGGCAATTGTTAACTTGGGTTCGTCCGGGTGAAGCCGTTCGTGCAAGGTGGGCTGACATTGATACAGCCAATGGCATGTGGACTATTCCTGCAGATTTTATGAAAATGAGAAAAATTCACAAAGTTCCACTAAACAGGGAAGCTTTGCGTATCCTCGAAGCAATGAAACCAGTGAGTGGGCACAGAGCGTGGATATTCCCAAGTATAAAGGCCCCTCTAAGCCATATGCATGAGCAGACAGCCAATGCCGCTATCATTAGAATGGGATTCGGAGGTGAGCTTGTAGCACACGGTATGCGCTCAATAGCGAGGACCGCAGCAGAGGAATTCGGCAAGTTCAGAATTGAAGTTCTCGAAGCAGCACTTGCCCACTCAAAGAAGGACGAGATCGTAGCAGCATACAACCGCGCTGAGTATCTTGCCGAAAGAGTGGCACTAATGCAGTGGTGGGGTGATTATGTACATGCTCAAAAGTATAAAGCGATAACTGCATGAAGCATTCTTCACAAATCATGCGGCATTACTTGAAAATTTAATTACGCAATTGTAAATAAGAAATTATAACTAAAATTTACATAAAGGCTACTTCTAGGCTCCCTTTATATCGTAGCGGGAACTTGCTATTTAATAGCAATATAACCTTGCGCAGAAATTAAGAAGTCTCTACTTTCGTTACTTATCATATTTAAATCTGAGTACAAGAAAAATTTCTCTTCCAATAAATCAATGGCTTTATCTTGATTTTGAAGAAAGTTCATTGCAAGTCCTGCCTTCGGCCAATCGTCATAGAGCTTAGCATATGAAATAATTAAATGACCAGGATCGATTTTAAGTTCTTGCGATTTTATAATAGCGTTTGCTGCAAGTTCAGTGGAGTTAATTTTTGAATTGAACTCTAATAACGGGTTAACGATACTCCCTCTTATTAATTTCAATGCAAAACTATCAGCCTCTTTTTCCTGTTGATCTTTTTTAATTAAAGAAACATCTGAAATAGTTTCCTTGATATCATTGATACTTTCATCAACTAATATTCCATTTAAAGAAACATGCCCACATGCTATATGGCCAATTTCATGTGCAAGCACAAACAACTGACGCGATGTTTGTTTGTTTTTGAAACCAAGAACAATGCCAGGTCGACCATCAACACATAAAGCCATTCCTGTCATTCTTTTTGCTGTCCGAGGCAAATCATCTAAAAAAACAACTGGTATGCCAGAATCCCAACAAAAATCGAGAAGCAATTCGAAAGTTATAATCTCATCGTCACTTCTTTTTAAAATTTCATTACGCAACTGTATAGGGTCTGAATCAAGCTGAACACAATCTTTTTTTATACAAGATATAGCATGGTTAAATAAAGCTCTACCAATATTTGCTGCTATAGTCAACTCACAAGGATTTGTGTTCCTCGAATGTTTAAACCTTAATAGTTCGTTATTTTCGTCAATTATAATTCTGTTATCCGCTGAGCAAAGGATATTTATCCCGATTCTTTGATTAAGAATTGAAGAAAATTGAGCAATTCCATCCTTTTTTTTAAAAAAGCTATTATCCCACCACTTAGGTAATGATCGTGATATATATGACTTAGGGTATCCTGATTCTTTTAGTCTTTCGTAAATTGCTTTTGCTGTTAACGATGGGGAATTTTTCTTCTCCACTATCACCCCTCCAATAATTAATAATTATTTAATTTTAATCTTAGCATATATTGACTAAAATCACAATAATAGATATAATTATTTCATTTAAAGTTGGATTTATTAGGGGCAGTAAGTATGGTAAGAGAAGCAGAAATCAAAAAGGAGTTATCAAACTTTATAAATACGAAAAATAACTATACCGACATTCGCATTGTCGAAGAATTACGTTTAAATGGAGGTGATGTTCGCGCGGACATGGTCGATTTGAATGAAATGCACTGCTATGAAATCAAAAGTGATGGTGACTCATTAAATAGACTACTCAGACAAGGCACTCAATACGGAAAAACTTTTGATAAAGTTACTATTGTTACTGCTCGCTGTCATCTGGAAAAAATTATTGAGATTGTACCTAGTTGGTGGGGCATTATTGTTATCGAAAACAAAGAAGAGAATTTCTTAAAAACTTTCAGAACAGCCAAGTTCAACAAGAAATTTTTATCGCCTGAAGACTTAGCCACTTTATTTTCCAAGGAAGAAGCATTAAGCGTCTTAGAATATTTTGATACTTCAAAGGGATGGAAAAGTAAAAGTCTTTATAAAATCCAATCGCACATTGCTAACTTGCTTTCCCTCGAAGAGCTCAAATACTCGGTGAAGGAAAGCCTGATAAAAAGGTTAGATTTAGAATGTGTTGTGTAAATCAATACTGTTCTTTTACTACAAAAGCCATATGATGACTCCAGGCTTCTGTAAATTGGTAATGCCCACACTTTTTATTCTTCAATAAAACTGCTGGATTAGCTCTATCATCGATTAAATCATCACCATATGAATAGCCTTTACCTTTAAAGTCTGCCTTATAATTTGCCATAAATATTTGACTTAAGGCTATAGAATCACTACTTTTATTACCCCCAGCGCGTAGAACAAGCCAATCTTTATCTCGCGTGTATTTTAAAGCAACCTTTGAGCCTCTTCTTGTCAGTACCTTTTCAGTCCATGTCGGGGCGAGTACCCCATAATCGGCATAACCAATTTTTGCCTTTGAAATGAGGTTTGATATATTCTGCCACAACAACCAATCATTGCGGATAAAATTACCAGAGCCTGTTTTTATGGTCGCAATACTATCGGGGAAAGCTCCCGATAGTAACCTAACAGACTTAAACCCAATCTTACTTATAGAGTCTAGTTGTTGGCTAAATAAATTTAATGCATTTTGGTTAAATTGAGTTGGTGTAACACGAAGATCAACTATTAATTCAACATTAAATCCATGATTGTGTGCGAAAGTTAATGCGTTTGTTATCACGCTTATGTGGGTTGGTCCAATAATAAGAGCTTCCAATCTTAATCTGAATGCTATGTTAGTGCATTTTTGCAGTCTATTTAAGTCGGTTTGATTTAACTTTGCAAAGTCTTGAGGGCTTAAGGTAGGAATCACTTTCTCTAAGTTATGATACGTGTCAATAAATTCTAAAAACTCATTAAGGCGCGTTCTTACTAATAAGCCATTAGTATCGATTTTTGTTAACTTACCATCTGGATCTGAGTAATCAACGTAACATACGTGACCCCATACAGACATAAGAGAAGTGATAATATCGGCATGTTGCTGTGACGTTCTAATTTCTATACAAGGTGCTATACGAGGAACTATTGATCTGTCCACATTTTCTAGTGCTTTTTTTTCCCACTTTTGCCATTTGATTACTGGCATATAGGGAGGGTGATCAGGATAATTGCTGTGCATACGAAATCCTACTTGTAGATAGAAAGAAATTAAATGATACGCCACTAATTACACTTAGTTATTACTTTTTGAGATGGAAGTGTAAGTAAGCGCAATTCAAGCAGTTCACTAGTGCTGCTTTAACTTTGACAGCACATAACTTTTTCTATATCTCTTTTATAATTATTTTTCAACAAATCATTAAAAAAATTTCATGATTTATGATGAAAATTATGTTTTATCACCCGTTACAAACCGCTAATCAGCAGCAAGATCGTTAAGGTTACCAACTAAACGTTCAACATGAAATTTTAAAAAAATTGTCAGAAATGCTATAAAAATCAAAAAATTAACATGGTGAACTGGTTTCTTAAAGACGAAAAGTGGACAAACATCAGGTGAACACGATTGAAACGTCAATGCTAATCCAAATGGGATCATGAGAGAGTTTGTTGCTCACTGTATGCGTTCCTATTACGGGTACTGCCGGAAAAGAATCTGGCAAGTTTAGACTCAATGCTCCTGAATCAGAACTTACCAACTCACAGGAAGACTACTTTGCTGCAGCATACAACTGCACTAAGCAGCTTGCCAAACGAAGGGCTCTTCTGCAGTTGTGGTATACGGATATTAGAATTCCGTCGTGAGTTAGCTGATTTTTGTTGTATGTGAATAAAGAAATGCCTAACTTCAATTAGGTACTAGCAAAAATTTTTTTATGCAAAAAAATCATTAGCAAAACTTAACGTTTTAAGTTATATCTACAATCTTATATTCTTACCCTTAATTTAAGAATTCATAGTTAGCAAAGGTAAAACTATGCCATATTCAATTGGAAATGAAAGTTTTAAGGCTAAAAGCCAAATCATTAAAAAAACTCAAAATATAATAGCTGAGTCTACTCTAGGTAGTTTACTTCAAGGTGAAAACTATGATTTCATGATCGCATTATTAGAAAATCATAATGAATGGGATCAAAAAACGTCTAATGGCCTCTTAGGCTTAACAACTGGAAAATCTATACATGGTACAACATGTTTTTATATAATTACGAAAAATGGGAACGAGGACATATCATTCCATCATGCCATTAAGTGTTTGCAAAAACAGGAAGTAAATAAATAACCTTACTGTACATTACAATAGAACAAAAATGGTGTGTAATGGAAATTCAAGAGTTCATTGGGAAATACAAAAATCACCCTGTTTTATTTATAGGTACTGGGTTTAGCCTAAGATACATTTCAAATTCATTCTCTTGGAATGGATTACTATCACATATCTGCTATGAACTTACTGGTAACGAAGAGATCTATCTCGACATTAAATCGAAATGTTACTTCAATGGTGAGTATAAGTTCGATAAAATAGCAAGTGAGATTGAAAGGATTTTCAATGAAAGCCTTTCGAAAGACAGAAACGGAAAATTTAAAGCAATTAACGATATATTCTACTCTAAAATGAGCCAAGGGATAAATTTAAGCAGATTTAAAATTTACATAACTCAATTGCTTTCTGAAAATATTTTAAATGAAAATAAAAGCAATGAGATCGCCGATCTTATAAAAATGAGGAAAAACATTGGTTCGATCATAACAACCAATTATGATTCATTAATAGAACAACTTTTTGAGTTTGAACCTTTGATTGGCAATAGTATACTTCTTAGTAACCCTTATGGTTCAGTTTACAAAATCCATGGCTGTGTAACTTCTCCTGTTGATCTTACAATAACAGAAAATGACTATGATTTATTTGATAACAAATATGAATTAATAAGAGCTCAACTCCTTTCTCTTTTTATACATAACCCAGTGATTTTTATTGGATACAGCATAAGTGATAGAAACATACAAGATATATTAAAAACTATATTTTCATATGTACCTGCAAACTCTGAATTAGCTAACAAAATAAGAAATAATTTTTTATTAGTAGAATTTGAAAAAGACTCAGATTCCACAACCATTTCAGAACATGATATATATATTGGGAACGCAACAACAATAAGAATAAACAAAATAAAAACAGACAATTACAGCTCTATATATTCAAGCCTAGCAGGCCTAATACTACCAGTATCAGCCATGGATATTAGAAAAGTTCAAAAAGTTTGGAATGAAATAAAAAGTGGTGGTGATATAGAGGTAAAAATCACAGAAGACCTTGATCAATTAAAAAATGGGCAGATGGTTCTAGCTGTAGGTTCGCACAAACGAGTTAAATATGAATTCCAAACTAAACCTGAGATGATGCAGGATTATTTCAAGATCGTCGATGAGGCGAATAAACAAATAATAATCTTATTAAACAAACAAAAAATACAAAGCTCACAATTTTTTCCTATATTCTCTTTTAGTGAAATCTGCCCTGAACTTGATAATATAGTTCTGTATAAAGAACAACAGAAAAGAAAACTATCAGATCATTTTGAACGTACTTTAGCGAACAACTGTAGTAATAAACACAATTCTATTGCAGGAATTATTACTGATAGTTCGCTTTCACTGTCAAAAAAAGACGACTGTATCTTCCATAGTTACTATGAGGATAAAATCTCTGAAGATGAGGTGAAAAAATTTTTACTAAATGTCGAAGATAAAAACAGTACTTCATATAGAAGATTATTATGTTTATATGACTATAAGCATAATGAACTTTGAAAAATATAATTGATTAAATAAAGGGCTTTGAATAATGAATAACGATCAAAAAAAACTGGAAGTCACTTTCGCTTTAGAGCGAAGCTTTCCAGATGTAAATAAAATTTTTAAAGAATATGAAGACTTAGGCGAAAATACTGAAAATACTATTTATGTGTTAGATACTAATGTCCTGCTCCTCCCCTATAAAAACTCAAAGATTGGCGCAAAACAAATGGAGGAAATAAAATCAATACTTGCTAGATTGAAGACAGATAAAAAACTTTTTATACCAGAAAGGGTAATACGAGAATTTGCAAACAATCATGGCAAAAAAATATCAGATTTAATTAATCATCTGAATGAGAACAATTCTAAAATAGTATTTCAGCCAATGGACTTCCCAAAAATCCTTCAAGAGCATCATTTATTTGAGGTTTTAAATACAAAAGCTCAAGAAATAAAAGAAAAGATTAAAGACTATAAAAAAGATTACAAAGGATTAGTTGAGGACATCAAGGCATGGAAAGGAAATGACCCTATAAAAATTATTTACAATGAAATTTTCGATGAAGATAATATTGAACCGTGTCCTGATAGTGAAGAAATGCTTCTTAAAGAATGGGAAATTAGACTATTGACTAAACGACCTCCAGGCTTTAGGGATCAGGGTAAGAGTGATTCAGGAATTGGTGATTTTATAATATGGAAAACAATAATTGGTCTTGCAAAAAAACATGATAAGAATGTTATATTTGTTACAGGAGAGCAAAAGAATGACTGGTTTGTTCGTGGTAATAATGTAGCATTGTTTTTGCGACCAGAATTGACTAATGAATTCTCAGGTTTAACAAATGGTAAAAAAATACTGCTGCAAAGTTTTGACAGTATGTTAACAGCTTGTTCGGCTTCAGAGAATCTAATAAATGAGATAGTTGAAGCAGAAAAAAACATGAACATTAGTTATTCATCTAACACCTTATTACCTCTTAATCAGCCAGATATTGTTGGTTTCGACTACTCAACTAATAATGGTGTTATTACACTGACAGACGAAAATAAAAAAATTGCCTTAAAGTTAAAATTTTCAAAAGCAAGTGACAAATCAATACACTTGTATAGCAGTGAAGCAGCATTTGTCGGTAGAATAAAAGATGCATATCCAGGCTCACCTCTTATAATAGACGCATATGATACATCTTCATATGTCTACACAGTAAAACTAGGAGAAGCTTTTTTTGCTGTAGATCAGTCAGGTAATGTCATTTCAGGACGTATAATTGAAATTAAGGATGACAGCCGAGATGATGAGCTTGATTATGTTAAATTTTTATACAGGCTATATTTGCCGTCTGAACAAATGTACGTATGTTGATTCAAAAATTTAAGACACTATTATTCAATGAAGTGCTAAACGTCTAATTTTTTTTAATTTTCCAGTGAAATCACTTTGAATTTAAGAGTATTTCACACCAAAAGTATAACTTCTTATAAGGAATGTCTTAATGAGAGAAGATTCAGTTTCAATATCTAGTTTTCTGTTAAGTTTTTTGTTTGAACATTGGATAATGATTATTTTATTTGCTTTTGCAGCATACTACTTTTATAGGGCATGGTTCTCTTACCATACTTTTTCATCACATAATCAAAAACATATTGAAGCCATAAGGATAATATGCACTTTGGCATTTATAGTGATGATTTCAATAACTGGATTTAATTTACACAAAGATTGGAAAAATGCTCAGCAAGACATAAATTACAAGAGCAATGTTCCTAGGCGATTTTAATATCATGCTGCAGGCTTACAAAGCTGCAGCTAAAAAATAACACAATCCGCATATTATAATTCCAACCGGAATAATCATATCAAAATCAGATTTTATGATGGTTATAATTTTCTTCATATAGACTCCTTATTTATGGCACATATCTTTTATAAGCAATACTATAAATTTGTCAATAAGTACTTTAATTATATATTGAGCAAGGGCTAACTCTGCGAAGCTGAGTTGCCTTGCTTTTTCTGCCCTTCGGTTGAAAAAGGTAAGTCAAAACCCACATCGTTGACATAAGTTATCTATCGGTTATAAATAGATCAGGCATAAGGAATATGCTCATATTTTGAAAAGGAGTTCCTATGAATACTATATACCGCCCTCCCCTTGCAGAAAATCTACGTATTCATTGCATCAGCGTCAGATTTAATAACTCAGAGTTAAATAAATTGGAGCATGAGCGCAAAGGATATGCTAAAGGCGAATGGCTCCGCATGTGCTTCATGAAAAATCAACCTGTTGTCGTTCCTGAGATCAACAGAGCGGCATGGAAAATGTTTGGCGAGATAAATCACAGGCTCAATGAGATTGTTAACCACCTTAATGCAAAGCAGTCATGTAATCCTCTTACCAAGACAGAACTGTTCGCAGTAAAGCGGCAAATCAGTGAGCTTCGCTCTCGCCTACTTACCGCTGATCTATGGAGTATCCCCTCTAATGAAGGGCATGCAGAAGATCAAACGCGGTAAGAGCTTCGCAGGTGTTGTCCTATACGCATTGAAGCCAGCCTTACACCATAAAAGAAACCCAATGGTCATAGGGGGTAACATGCTGGGAGACTCAGCAGCCGAGTGGATAACTGAGTTCAACGCTACTGCTTCACTTCGTGCAAACGTGGCGAAACCTGTATGGCACAACTCGCTTCGCCTGCCACAAGGTGAATCCCTTACAGCAAAGCAGTGGGTTGTGTTTGCTGACGACTACATGAATCGCATGGGGTTCAGTGAGACGCACCTACGCTGCTATGTCCTACATGACGACGAGGCCGGCCAGCACATTCATATCATTGCCAGCAGAGTCGACTTAGTTGGGGGTAAGCTTTACCTGGGCAGGAATGAAAACCTTGCGAGTACCCGCATAATCCAGGAGCTTGAGCTGGCATATGACCTTACCAGAACAAAAGGCCCCTCTCCTTCACATAGCACTTCCCCTGTCAGAGAGCGCAAGAAGCTATTACGTGGCGAGCAACAGAAGGAGAAGCGTGAAGGTCAGCCAACGGCTAAGACGTTCCTCCAGAACACTATCGATGAGCTTCTTATAACTGCCAACGATATTCCTCGCTTCATTGAAGCACTTCGCGAGCACGGCATAACGCCCTTACCAAACATTTCCTCCACGGGTCGTATGAATGGTTTCTCATTCGAATACGGAGGAATTGCTTTCAAAGCCTCCCAATTAGGGAAGGCATACTCATGGGCCCATCTTCAAGAGAGGCTTCACTACGAACCTGAACGTGACAATTCTCTGCTCTTTGCTTTGAAAGCTTCGACTATGAGAGGTAATGAGACGAGTAATTCAGATATAGAAGCTACTAAGGTAGCTATTACACCGTCATTACAAGCTGATTTAGAATCCGAAGGTACGCCTCCTCCTATGTATGCACATAGAGGTGGATCGTCAGAGACACCCGAAGCGCAAACTCCCCTCAGCATTACACGTATGGCATGCGAGCAAACCAGCAGTGCTGACTACTTCATGACTAGAGTATTGAAGTGGCTACTGAGCATTCCTTACTTGGCCGTTTTCACAGACATGCTGAAGAAGACAGGCAAAACACTTCTCCACAGAAAATCCTCATTTTCGACAATTCATGCAGTCCTCTCAGCTGAACCTGCGTTATCGGAACTACCAGGTAACAGCGAAATACTGGCTGAACGCATAACAATGCCCTTTCGTTAACCTCCTGCCTCAACGCAATTTTCCAGCCTAAGTTCTTATTTGCACAAATAATTGATCGTTTTTACAGATCGATAAATCACATATGATAGCCAATACCTATCAAAACAGGATCATCGATCGGTACAAGTGATTTGCTTAAGTTTTGAACTCGTTCAAAAATGCGTCGTAAAAGGAGTTACCAATCAGCTAGTTATGAATCACATAACCTCAAAGGTATATAAAATGGACACAGCGGCTTTGAATGGTCATAAACTACGTAAACCTTCGTTCTTTCGTTCTATCAGGTTATGGATTGTTGTACTAGTGATTGTCTGGATACTGACTGATTCAAATCCAAAAGACACTGCAGGGTTCCTGTTCATGTGGACATTACCTGCCTTCTTCTTACTCCTTACGGCATATGTGTCATACACACATAAAAGGGCAAACGCTTCCACTGTCGACCTGCTGAACGTCAATGACAATGGATTGTGGAGCCATGAATTTCAGAACACCAAAATGACCATTGATACGAATCGTGAGTTGTTAACTCTCGAGGCAGGTAAGCGTAAAAAGGCTTACAAGTTTAGTGACGTCAAAGGCTGGCGATATCACCTTGCCAATGGAGGAGAAATCGTAGCTCTCGATATTACCGGTATGCTGGGCGCAAAGGGCCATAACAACCTTACCCGCCTTAAAAACTTCGAGAACTCAGGATTCTTTATCCAAGTGAGAGACATTGAATGCCCGGAGTGGCAGATCAAATTTCACCCTCGTAAAGGCCGGTTTCACCATGAACGAGGGATCCGCGATACGGAAATGCAATTAAAACAGTGGTGTGAAATTTTTGACCAGACACTTAATAAAACCACAGCAACACGATAATTATTAGTATCAAATAAAGGATTAATAAATGAATAAACTTTCAACAGTTGCAGTCCTGTCTTTGTCAGTTTTGCTCACTGGCTGCGACAGCGAACCCTCCTCTTCCGAAATCCTGAAAGCTATGCAGGACAACATTGACCACACAAACCAGCAAGCCAGACAGCGGTTCGGTGAGAACAGCAAAGACATGCTCACGACTCTGAACAAAGCTGAAAAGGTTTCCTGCAAAGAGTCCGAGGCCAAAGGTACATACCTCTGCAAAGTGAATACCGATATAACACTACCATTCATGGGCGAAAAGCAAACCATAGCTGAATTCAAATTCACGAAAGTGAACTCTGTTTGGAGAGTAATATAATAAAATTTAATTATAAGCACGTGACATAATAAGTTGATAGCCATCTTTGTGAACGGCCATGACAGTAACTGATTTTTTCTAATACTATTAACCACTTGAGAAAAAAACAAATGGAATAAATAGAAAATCAAAGCCTAGAAAACTCAAACACTACTCTAGGCTTTCGATAAAAATTAATTGGTTAACTCACTTTTTAATAATAGTAAAAAAACGATTACAATATTGAGCTCGCCTTCTGAAAAACCAATTACTTTATCAATCAGTTCAATTGTATGCTCACGCTTGAGCTTAAGCTTTCCTATTGCTAATGCAGCTGCAAACTCTAATGCAGAAAAACCATAAGAATATTTACTTCTTGTAAATATTTTGAAAAGAAACTCTTGCATTAATACGCTTAAATCATAGTTCGAAGAATAATCAATCTCAGAAGGTAAACTAGCTCTCAATAGACATGCCTGCAGTATATCATCATTATATCTTAAAAAATTTTCCGGCGATAAAACTACTGACTGGTAATTATTAGAGTTTAAACAAATATCAGGATTTTTATGTTCTCTTGCAAACTGCAAAACTGATGAAATAGTAAGCATTATAACAGACTGGTTAAGACTCGATATTGTTGATTCAAATTTATTTCCGAAAAAAACAAAACCACTTGTTAGCTTAAGAGTTTCATCATAAATATTAGGTAACAGTGACTTAGCACAACTACCAATTATTTTTGCTAGATCAACACAACATTTGTCAATTTCTTCTGGCTTAAAAGCACTGTGAATTACTTCGCTGACCTCAAGTTTGGAGGCGTATTTTGCCAATAACTCCCATGATTGAGAAATGACATCTGGACCTAAAGGTAGTAATTTCCAAGCCGAAAACCCATATTGCCTATTACTTGCATTTCGGACTAGAAACTTCTGCAAGTTATCCCATGTAACTTTAGATTGTGGAATGCCAACACCAATTAGAAAGTGTCTTGGTATTATCTCACTTTCAAACTCGCGGAGATCTCTACTAATTTGTCTTAATTGTCCACCATCACCTGAAAAGGCACATACAATTAAAATTCCAGTACAATTAGAAAGTCTATCACGTGTAAGTTCTTCGTATTCAATTATGTCCACTCTACCTATAGAAAGGCGCAATTTATCAATTATAGCACTAGTTTTTTCAGCAAGTTTCTCCGAAGCCCCATCCTTCTTGAAAACAATGGTATTGATAGCTGAAGAGATATTCCACTTAACCTCCATTTCGAGCCATTTTTCAAAATCTTTATTTTCTAAAAGAGGGTCCGGCTTAAGGCTAATTAATGCTCTCTTTTGCAAAGGATACAAATTTTCATTGAGGTCATTAATACCGTTCTCCCCAAAAATGCTAAGTATCGTGGACAAATCTCGAGGTTCATGATTAATGCCGATGATAACCTGTTTAGGCGGTTTCGCTTTATAAGTAAATTGCTCACCTATTAGCTCAATCTCAGTTTCGTGGTTAAAAACACCTTCTTTTTTTACAAATCCTGCGCTCATCTCATTTATATTTACTAATACATGGCTAATATCTCTACGTTCTTCAACATCTATTAGAGTCAGTATTTTTTTACTATTAAAACCTTTGCTAATTAAACTAGCGGCCATTTTTCCTGATGTAGACGCAGAAATAATAACCAGATATTCACTTGCTGGTTTAGTTAGTTCATGCATACCAGAATATGAGTGGAAGTTTTTAATCCTAGAATCTGTATTTGCAAAAATCAAGGCTTCTTTGACTAAACTGTAAATACCCATTGAGTCGATATAAACCTCCTTGACTGAATTCCATGCAAACTCTGGATTAAGTAAAACAATCCCTATAGCCATGAACTTGAGTTCTGATTCATTACATGCCATTTCTTTAGCTTGGATGAATAATTTATTAATATTTCCTGAAGGATGTCTAAAGCTATGACCAGATGGTGCAAAATTTAAAACTTCGTTTTTTAATGCAAGAATTGAGATTCCTTCTCGATAAAAAGTCTCAAGATCACGCTGTGTGACTTCATACATATCAGAAATTTCAGATATTGATTTATTCAAATGCATTCCGTCTATTGATAAAGAGACAAAATACAAGTTCTTAGTATAACGATGGCTCTGAGTTTGTAACCTGTTATAGAAATTATCTTTCTCTATTTCATCAGACCATACGCTCTCAATAAATTCAGATTTAGTTTCTGAATATAATATAACAATACCATCTGGTAAACTAGAACATTCTCCTAATGCATATGTCAAAGCATTATAGAATTCTGTCTTTTTGCTTAAATAAGAGTCAGGAACATATATACAAAGTAAATCAACAACAGAAACGCTTTCTACTTTTTTTTCAACATTAAAGAATACGAGGTTTTTCATATTAATTCCCCATAGGTACAATAATACTTACGACCGTCCCTGATGCTGGATATAAAATTTCTTTTGTCCAGCTATCAAAGTCCATCATTTTATTATCCCTTAATAGCTTGTTATTTTGACTCTCGTTATTCCAAAGTTTCTGGTCGTTAATGCTAAAACAATTAAATATGCTTTGTTTATTTGTTCTTATCTTTATTAATCCACCAATTTTTCCTAACTGAGTTAAAATTACAGGATAGCCATTACCTGCACCGCTATGTGTTTTCGAAGTGAAATTTTTACGCAAGCACTTTAATAAGGCATTTTTCTCATCTTCAACAGATGCATTATCATAAGTATTACCAAACGCTCTAGACACCATACCTGGGCCAGTGTCAAAAAAACTTATTTGCACACATCTTAATTTCTCGCCTGAACCCGAGTTATTTGATCTTTCATTCCAATACTCTACAAGCCTAGGGTGGGAATCAAAATCCTTCTTAAAAACATTCGCCTCCAGATCTTTAAATGAAACTATTATACCTTCGACGTGACTCGAATAAGGAACTCCTGAAGAATCTGAACATGCATGTTGTTGAGTATTCTTAAAAAGTTCACATGTAAATTCTCCGAAAGCATCCAAAAGTTTATCATCTAATTTTTTAAAGTGCATTTTACTAACTTCATAAAACAAAGTTGATAGAGAATCCCGCATATCTGGACTTTCTCGAACACCATCAGGTGAACGAGTTGAAAAAAGTGGAGATAAAAACTGATGTTCTGCACCACTGATACAACTTATATCTATGTTACGCCCTTTAATGACTTTTGAATAGTTTTGAAGATCTGTATTTACTATTTTTTCAATTGCTGGAATTAAGGCTTTTCTTCTAGAAATAAGGTTGCTATTAAATTCAACAAAGTCGTTTAACCTAATAGCCGTCAAACCTGGTGCATATTCGCAGAGTTCAGATAAAGTATTTTCTACAACTCCCGCTTTGCGTAATTGTAGTATTTTTTCTGTTGAAAACCTCGCTACTGTGGCCAGTGCTTGCAGTCTTGCCGCATCACGGAATGCCCCGTGCTTCTTATTAATATCCGTGAGGGTAAAACGTAGGGCTTCTCCCTGCCCAGCAAGTTTTATCACATTCTCAAAATCCTGGAATGTGGACAAATCTACATCATGATTTATATTCATCAGTTTCCCCTGAGCAGCCGAAATCGATTAACATATAAAAATCAGGTAGTTACCATTTTAGATCTTAGCGGATAATTATAACGCTAAAACATTCACGAAACAATTTTATTACCCTTAAAATCATAAGCATAAGACGATCTTTTTTCTCATGGTAATCATTGGGTGTTATAAGCTATAATCTAGCAAAGTAGATAGGTCGGTGAAAAAAATGAACGTATTTGAGATTGAAAAAAAACTTGCTCAGCGCGGTTTCAGTGCAAAAGATATTGCAGCTCTAAGAATGCAAGCCGGAAAAAGTGGGACTACGTATCCAGCTTTGCTCAAAGAACTTAGTATTCGTTTTATAGCCGCCTCAATACTTGTTATCATCCTCGCTATTGTTTGGGTATACACGTTCGCATACAAAGATAACCTCGCAATCATCTCTTACTCAATAACAATGCTAATCATAGCCCCGATTTTCTACATTTTTACCCCAATGAAATTAGGCTACAAAGCATTTCGATATTCGAGAAAAAAATGATTTATTTTTTATTATCGTATATTGATTTTAAAGCCGAATAGTCATTATATATTTCCACTCCTAATTCAAAGCGGCTCATATCTTTGATACCCCTGACAAAATCGGAGTTTACATAGTAAAAAAGTCGAAATGTTTCGGGTTTTCTTATGAGCCTGAACATGCCATAGGCCGAGAGAGCAAGATCCATACTACTGTAAGCAATTTCACCTGTTTTTTGATCAAAGCCTAAGAACTTGGCTGCTCCAATGTAACCATCTTTTAAGAATCCCTGGGCGTCATTTTTTCCTGTAATAACATTCATTACCCCCTCCTGTACGCCATTCACTCCATGTAGTGTGAGCATCGCACCAAATCCAACACCTATTATATTCCCGGTTGCAGCTGAAGCGGCCATAACTCCAAACCCTGCCACTACCTGTAACCCACTCAGCACGACCCCTACACCATTGATTACATATCCCCAGAAATCACCTTGCTGAACGAACTTTACTGAAGCATGCAATGCTGCCTGACCAGTCCGAAGAAGCTGATCTTGTCTCATGAGATTACGATGTTCTTCTTTCAGATTTTGTATACATTGCTGGCATTCTTCATCTGGGGCACCTGAACGGATAGTATCCATTTGTGCATTAACAAAAATCTTCACTTCATCCTGAAACTGAATCCTGTTGTAACCATCAGACAGGTGAATCAAAGAGACGTGATTTGTCGTACTAAGTAGCTGATTTGCCTCAGCATGAGCCATAGTAAGAAAGTAATCCTTGAATCGGTCTGGTTTCCAGTAGTCCATGACTGTGCCTTTATGTCATTATACGTATCATTAAGTTTATTTAATCAGATTACCCTTCTCAGGGAAAGAAAAAGGACCAGCCATGAGCACAGATCTCTTCTTGAAAATTGATGGCATTACCGGTGAATCACAGGACAGTAATCATAAAGGCTGGATTGCTATTGAATCTTTCACATGGGGCGCTAACCAGCCAGGCAACATGGTAGTTGGAGGCGGAGGTGGTGCAGGAAAAGTTCAGTATCGCGATCTCTCGGTTCAGGCCCACATAGACAAAGCAACTCCTGCAATCATGCGCTATGTCTCTAACGGCAAGCATGTAGGCAAGGTTGAGCTTTCGGTATGTAAGGCCGGTGGCAGCCAAATCGAGTACTGCCGTATTACCCTTGAAGACGTTCTCATCACAAATGTGATTTTTAATGGCACTACAAATCGTGATTTGATCGGTGTCTCATATCAGTTCCAGGCTTCAAAAGTTAAAATTCAGTACTGGGAGCAATCTGCAAGCGGCGGTAAAGGCGCTGAAAGTCAGTCGGGTTGGAACATTAAAAGCAATCAGGAAAATTAATTTTTCATCTTCAATTAACATTAATACTTTTTAGGATTCAAATTGAATGGCTATAGCGAGTAGAGAACTTTATGATACTGCTAATTTCATTTTAAAATCTAGAAGGATGACAAAATTTGGGATTACAAGTATTCTTTTTAGCATAATAACTTATGCTCTGTGTTACCTATTGCTGATTCAAAGTATATTCTTACCTAACGATTTAACGAACCCTGCAATTGCTACAACTATCACTGACAAAGAGGCAATGAAGTATTCTGATTCTGCCTTCATGATCTTAAGAAACTTTAACAATGGGATAAGTGACATCGAGCCTAATGGCGATATGTTTGCATTCTTGCCAGTAAACCTAGCAGTAACTCTAAGCGTTTATTATAAGTTGTCAGAGGATTATGAAACTGACAATAAAGCAGCATCAAAAAAACGCGTAAAAAAATTCAAGTATGAACCAACCTTTGATTTAAGGTTAAATCGTGGCTCATTGATATTTTTCCTGTTAACTGAAATGATTCTGATAAGTGTTCTTATTAATATGATTCGACTCAGCAAAAACAAATACACATATAATTATGAAGAGGAAATATTAAGATCATATCATGATGTCATGTTTGGATTTATAAATTCAGAGGAAGATAGTAAGAAAAACTCAGTATCAACTATTAAGAAAGAATGTTTAGTATTGCTTCTTACAAATTTACACTTATTCATTATTCAAATGACTAGGAGACACAATAACAGACCATGCATAACAATTAATGACGAATTAGATTTACAACATATTTTCTTCTCCTTATTACTTATTATATTCCCCAACGCAAGTAAAGAATATTTCACTACTGAAAAACTAGGTTCAAATTCAAGAATAGATTTTTTTATTCAAGATATACATACTGGTATAGAATTGAAGCATGTGACATCTAGAAAAAACTCCAAACCCGGTTTATTAGCTGAGCAAATTCTAATTGACATAAAACGTTACCAAGCAAATAAAGATCTAAAGAAGCTCATCTTTCTTATTTATGACCCAGAAATGACGATTCTTGATTTCAATAACGAAACTAAAGAACTGGTTAACGAGGACGAAGTTGAAATTAAGATTATTTTCTCTCCACCAAGATAGTTAACATGTCTTTAAACTATAATCTGCTCCCCTTTCTCTTTTTCTTCTTGGAAGGGGTGGATTTCATGAGAATATTTTTTTCGTACTTAACTCTTTCTGCCTGATAAATCCCCTCCGCTTCCTGCTCATTATCAATTGCATAGTGAATGAGATATCTAAAGAAGTAAGTTAGCTCATGCTCATAACCCAGCGTATCAATGACTCGCTGTGAACTCCCCTTCAGTGCGTTTGAAAGCATTGAGATAATCGTGAAGCGATCAATCAAATGGTCATTAGCTTGTGTCAGATAGTATTTAATGTAGTAGCCAACGCAAAAGAGCCAGATATAACGCACAATCTTGTCTTGCTGAAACCCTGACTTCTTGAGTCGTTCAATAAAAAGTTGTAAAAGAAGAAGCAGTTTCTCTTCTTTCGACAGAACAGTAAAATTATTCATAGTTGCATCCTTGCAAAGTTGTCTTCCTGACAATATAAAATTAATCATAAAATGAAACCTAGTCAATAGGTGTAGGCTATCAAATTTCACTTTCTTAACCTACGTGGTATTTCCTCGTCTAAAATAGAAGGTAATATGTTGTTGCGAAAAGCATTCTCATGCATTCTTTTAATCGTTAGTAAAAGGTTTGCATTTTCTTCTTTCAGTATTGAATTTTCAATTTCTAAACTATTAATGCGTTTGGCTGCAATAGCTAAACTGCCAGGAAGTTTAATATTTACCTGGGTAAAGGATTTTGACCTCTTTCTGATCAGGTAGGCGCTTGCAATCTCCGAATGCTTACTCAGACCCTGACGAGTAGGCACTCTACCTAAGACTGGTTTGCATGCTAAACATAGTAATTTCCAATTGAAATTTGATTTATTCCAAGTTTCAATGATCGTTATAATTTTCTTTATTTCTTTTTCATGAAACTTGATTGTCATTTTTAGATCCCTCGCTTAAATTGTCTTCAAGTTTATTACGAAACGCAATGAGCCTTGCAAGCATAGCCAGCTTTGCTTGGCCTTTGAGCCCTTTAGACTTCAATCTTAATGCCCCCATAGTCATTTCAATAAATTTTTTATCAATGCTGGTCGAGTTTAAGGGCTTACTTATAACTTCCAAATCATTTTCTGAATTCATTAGTAACTTGCGAGACATTGCCACCATTTCGTCGTCGGTAACATGATTATAATTATTGTTGTGATTGATATTTTTTCTTCCTGACCAGAAAGCAATTTCAATTTCTGACAATTTTGTTCTTTGGGCAAGCGTATTGAGGAGGTGTCTCAATTGGTGGCTATTAAAAGTTAGCGATTCTAAGTTATCATTTTCAGTTTTATGCCTCTCGAAAATATTTAAGTAACCATTGCGTTCTTTCACCTTGTTCTGAAATTCACTTTTCATAAAATTTTTAGTACCTTTAATGCTTGTAAAAATGTCATCACCTTTAACAGTATTTAGTTGATTGTAACTTAACACTACTAATTTCCCCTTAGTATAATGACTGTTTGTTTTTCCGCTAAAATCATTCTTAACATCTTTTTTATTTATGTAATTCCAGAAAAACTTCACGCTTACTTCTCCTTTATCAATCTTGTTTATAAAGGCCATGCATTCTTTTGAAAGATTAATTAATTTATAATCGAAGCCAAGTTTCTTGAGATCGGTAATAATCATTGAATCAAAGGGTTTTTTGTTTAGCTTTTTGTATAAATCAACTTCACCATTTGAAATTATTACAGATATAGTGTTTGCATTGACACTCAATGCTTTAAGCCTTGAAATAGCTTCTAGGACTACTGAAACCATACTATCCGGTATCCATTTTATACTGTATCCAAATCCTTTAGCCGCGAAAAAACGCAAGCCATGTCTCTCAACACCATTAGAATCAACGATTGTAATCAAACAATCTTCGTTAAGATTCATAACCTCACTAATTCTGGATGGTGCACACAAAAGTAAAGCGAATATCGAAGTTGTGAAAACATCACGTGGCGATTTATTTTCAGATCTAAATACTCTCCCAATAAACTCAATAACCCTTAAATCTGGTAGCTTCGAATTTTTATCATCACCTGCTGATTGATTCTGCTTTACGTCACTATTATTATATTTTTCCAATTTAAAACACCAGGTTTTAACGTGGACACTTACTATTTCCTTTTTGCACAAAAAATCATTTATAACTTTTATTTCTTTATATATTCTTTGTACAGTTGCTGGAATGAATAGTTGGTAAGCTTCTAAAATAGCCTCATCTAAAATCACATGATTCAGCTTAGTAATATCTGCTTTGTCGGAAAATTTCAAAAGCGCAATCTCAATTAATCTAAAAGCTTTGATTACCTCTTGAGCTTTGCTGAAATTGTTTAAATAGAAGCTATAAATATAGGCTTTTACGAACTCACAAAATTCGGAAGAAAGATTTCTTTTATTCTCTTTTTTGCAATTCCTATTACTATACTTATAAAAAGTGACACCTCTACCCCATGAAACATTATCCCAATCGAAGTGGAGTTGATTAGCTGCCAAATCTTTAGCTTTTACAATAAATTCGTTCTTACTTTCTTCAGGATTTTTTTTCATAATATCACCCATGCTATATCATTTAGGCTAAATGTTGTTCATAAAATTCAAGATAATCTCATCCATTTCATCACTTCTATTATGTGCATTTTTATTGGATAGATACTCTTTGAGCAATGAAGCTATCTTTGTTAACTCGTCATTCATAAGATCTTCTTGCGTAAACAATCCTGCTAACGATAGCATTGAGCTATTCATTTCTTTGTTTACTTTGACTCCATTGTTAACACTATTGTGCACATATGCCATTACGGAACGAGTAGTTGTATGATCTAATGCCTTTGCTATCGCAGAGGAGCTAAAGCCGCGCTCAGCCGCTTTAGTTCCGAGAGTGTACCTAAACCTTCTTGCATTGATGCTTCCGAAATTAACTTTTGACCTTTTGGACAGTTTTATGAAAACAGAAATCAACCTGTTGCCAATGTGTTTTGAAACCATGCAATGGTCTTCATTTAAATAATTTGTCATATTGAAGACACCCTGTCTGAACGGCGTTATATTGATAAATAAAGGAAGATTTTTGATTTGTTCTTCTTTTAAGTTCACATTTAACATCTCCATAATAATTTTACTTGTCTGTTGTGATAAAAAATCCAAATGAATGTACAACGACTCAGGGATCTCTACTTTGGAAAATTCGGTTCTATGCTTCCCCCTCTGTTTAACCCGGGGAAAATTCACAAAATATCTTTCATTGAAACTTATCAAATCCTTTATCCTCAACTGAACCATTTGTATTGGTCTCCTTCCTGAGTACGCTAACAAGGTTAATATCATATAATCTAATAGACTCAATTCTTCATTTTCATAACACATTGCACTAACCTTAATAATTTCTTTCATTTGCTGATTATTAAATGGCCCGTTTTTGTAGTCATGTGTTTTAACGTTTTTCATCTGATCAGGTTTCTTTATCTTCACTCTGTTAAGAAACTCTATTGTTTTTTCACAGAGTAAATTCGGATAGATAAAGTCAAATTTCTCTAAGAAATATTTCATTGTTTCAAGATGAGTATAATTATCAAAGTCAGGTCTCGAAAAATAACTGCTGACCTCATTTAAACTGAATGTTATAGAATCTGTTGTGACTTCTCTTTCATAATGCAGGAGGCTAAAAAACATTTTCCTGACATAGCTACTACTATAATTCATTGAACAATATGCAAATGTAGCTTTGATTTTATCTCGATGAATCTCATTCTTTTTAAGCCTTTTCAGATCTAGAGTGAAATTCTTATCAATCACCCATACTGAACTTGCATAAAATATGGTTTTACCAGCGTAAGTTTTAAAATCCGAAAACTGATTTTCTAGAATTATTTTTAGCTTTTCCAATTTTTATATTTTCCTTATTAAGTAGCTCAGTTGAATTAATCACACTCATAATCTTTGTCGCTTCGTTTACCAAAAAACGCTGGGTATAGGTATCTACAGTCCTACTGGTATTTTTCCATCCCATTAAGTAGTTTCTTACTTTCTCATACAGAACATAATTTTCTGGGTCAGCCATCTTGTACATATTTTCTGAATATGTAACATTCCACGTATGTCTTAATGAATGAGCTAAAATGTTTTTTAAACACTGATCACTCCCTCTTAATTTTATAAATATTTTCTGAAATCCTGTAATAGTCAGCGCACTGCCTAGCCTTGAATTATCACTATGGCTTACTAAAAGATACTTATGATTGACTGAAAGAACTTCCTTTGATCTTGAAAAATCAATGTACTTCTTAATCTTTTCACTAAGGGGTTTTGTAATCGGTATTTTTCTTCCTAACGTTTTTACTAAAGGTTGCCTAATTCTGTTATCCTCAATATTATCTGGCCTCCTTACAACGTTAATTTCATTTTTTTCAAAGTTTACATCATCTATTCTCAAATTGAGGAGTTCTCCACCTCTTATCCCTGTCTCTAACAATATTTCTACTATTGCTTCATTTCTTAACCTTACGCATTCTTTGAATGGGTTTTTGATAGAATCCGCTTTTATAATCTCCTTGAGAGTAGATATCTGCTTTTTATCAAGTGCCTTTTCTTCACAATCAGTGTTGGTTTCAATATTCTTAATTTTTGGTTTTAGATCTTTAAAATAGCGAGAAATGAGTTCTACAGAGCTCAGGTTTTTATTTTTAATGTTGGTATAAAACCAGACTAAGTACTTTTCTATTATCGTCAATTTAAAGTGTAAGCAGTTTTCCGAAACAACCCTATCCGACTTTATATTTACAACTTTACTCTTTGTTTTCCTCAAAGATAAGTAGTTCATTAAATCATATACAAAACTACCAGTAACTTTAGCCTCGCAGTTCATTTGCGCGCTAAGATTAAACCCTTTTGCGTATGAATAATTTGCAAAAGATAGTAACGAGCCTGCAATCGCTTCTATTGTGGAATATGAGTAATTGCTTGAACGTGATACTATAGAAATATATAGATTTTCATAAACTAAAGGAACACCTGTTAGCGCGTTAACAATAATACAAGTACGCACACCTTCCTTATCTTTTATTCTTTTTAGTTTAAGCTCGATTTTCATAGAACCTCTATTTACATTTTAGTTGTAAGTGGAACTAAATAAATCATATGAAACTAGCTGTTTACAAAAATAAATTAACCTTAAGTGTAAGAATGTTTTGCCGCTTGGGTTAGCGAGGCGAAATTTTAATAACCCTCTAGAGGGTTATTAAAATCTCTTAGTTTTACTTTCAAAACTTAACTCTTTAATAAATAAAGTTATTTACTAACTTTGTAAATAAAACTGTAAACAGCAAGCTGTTAACTTATAAACCTGTTTACAAATCAATCAGGATTTATTAGATAGTTTAAATGTAATAAGCTTAAGAATTAGATTTTCCATGTCGTCTCTTTCCTTAAGTAAACGAATCCAAGTTTCATATACTCTCAGTTTCTCCGAGTCATTAAATGTTTCAGCAATACGGAATGAAAAATATGAATTCCCTAATAAGTACATATTTAAAAGATTAACTACTGCACGATTAAAATCGTCATCTGATAAATCTTCAATTATTGATAAATCAAACCTTCTTTCAATCTCTTCAAAGTCTAAATTTTCAAAATAACCATTCCCCATAATAAAATCTGAAATATTCATATTCTTACCCTTCTAATTTAGTCAATGAGCGTGATTTACTGATCAATTCCTGAAGAAAATCTTCGATTTCGCTTTCAATAAATGCCACCGCACGAGAGCCAATTTTGATAGGTTGAGGAAACTGCTTTTGA